>OBLU010005859.1_pt1 | contig 10968 bp, 8 predicted proteins | sample 1518681 | NCBI WGS metagenome assembly OBLU01 (sample SAMEA3539304, study PRJEB22396) | soil metagenome | biome: tundra; feature: field; material: soil | place: USA | collected 2010-05 | depth 0.15 m
GTAGAGCCGGACCGCGGTGAACACAAGGTCGTCGAGCTCGATCGGGTCGGCCTGTTCCTGCTCGGTGACGGTCTCGTTGAACTCGTCGCAGATCTGCTTGAGGTGTCGAATGACCCGAGCGCCGAATGTGGCGCGTTCGCTCTTGACGACGGGCTGCTCGGCGGTGCCCAAGACTATCCCGTACTCGACTTCCTCCTTGCGTTGGCGTAGGCGTCCCGCGTGCTCGGGGAACGTGGTCAGGAAGATGATCTCGTGCAGGCGGCGAATCCCATCGGCGGTGATTGGTCGCCGCGCCGCGCCGTGAACGGCCGCGACAGTGGTGGCGAGGACGACGCGCTCGGCGATCTGCTCCCAGGTCTGTGTGGGCGAGAGGTCATCGGCCGAATAGAGGGTCTAGTGCACCTTCCGTGGGTCATCATGCCCCTTGAGCGGGAGAGTCAGCCGGAAGACCCGGCAGACGGAAGTCGGTCGGGAGGCCCTGCGCGGCGCGACGACCGTCGCTGACAGACGACCAGCAGGGAAAGCAAAGCAGCGTCGACGATGTGACTCACACGGCCGGCCGAGCACTGGCAGGGGTGGGCCGAACCTGACGGGCCTCCAGCGGCTTGTAGCATCGGCTCCCTTGGATAACCTGAGTCATTCGTGTTGAGGCCAAGGTGACGGGAGAAGCGAGTTGAGCAGCTATGCAGCGCGGATATGACCGGCTGTGGCCGCGGATCATCTACGGCTTCCGCCGTAGTCAGCGAGAGGTACGAGACATTGTGCTCCGTCGGGGTGCGTCTGACCCGAAGAGGACTCGCGAGGATGTCGCTCTGCGATTCCTGCGGGGTGAGGGAATCGAGATTGGAGCGCTGGACTTCCCGTTGCGGCTGCCCGGTGGTGCTCGGGTTCGCTATGTTGATTATCTCGATGAGGCAGGGCTGCGTGAGGGTTACAACGGCACCCTGCGGGAGGGACGTCCGCTCGTAGTTCCAGATGTGGTAGATGATGGCGCGCGTCTCGCCTCGTTCGCGGATGCTTCGTTGGATTTCGTCGTAGCGAATCACATGCTTGAGCATGTCGAGGACCCAATTGCCGCCCTCCAGCATCAGCTACGTGTCCTCAGACCAGGTGGCATTCTCTATTTGACTTTGCCCGACGCTCGCGAGAGCTTTGACGCGCCACGCGAGCGAACTACACCGGAGCACCTGCTGCGAGATCATCGCGATGGTCCGCAAGTGTCGCGTCGCGAACATTATGAAGAGTGCGCACGACACATCGAGGGTCATCGTGGCGAGATTCTGACGAAGCGCGTGCGAGAGATGGAGGCCGAATGCCTACGCCCGCACTTTCATGTGTGGGAGCCGGTCACCTTCGCCGGATTCTTGGCCGCCCTCAACCTGCCGTTCTCCCTCGAGCTGCTTCAAGCGAGCGTGGGAGAGTTCCTTGTAGTCCTTCGCAAGCGATGACGCTCAATGGTGCGCGGGTTGCGCGGCTTGCCAGGCGCCCATAGATGATCACAAACGCCGTCAGCGACAGGAGGCCCAGCAGCGTTCCAGCAGCGGCGTGCTGCGCAAAGATCCGGCCGTGAATGAGCGCGTAGACGAGCAGGATCGGACCCGCCACGACCGGAAGTCCCCCAACGACGCCGCCGATCCACGACCCGAACCGCCGCGCTGTCATCGACGCGCCCACGACGAACGTTGGCGCCAGGAGCGCCTTGACCGCGAGCACAATCACCCGGCAATTATGACGGACGGTCGAAGCCGCTGCGTGAGCTGCAAAGCGCTGTTGCCGAGCCGATCTCGGGACCAAATGGGGACCAAATTTCAGATCGGCGGTGTCCCCGCGATCAAAACTAGACTGTTTCCAGGCCCTTTGTAATGCCCCGTGCGGGACTCGAACCCGCCCCACCGGATTAAAAGTCCGGCGCTCTACCAGATGAGCTAACGGGGCTTGCGGCGGTCAGTCTGCCACATGGCCGACGAGCCGTGGCGTGCGCAAACCGTGGGTTCCCTACGGGGACGGCTGTTCGGAGGCGGCGACGCGCAGGAGCTCATCCAGGCGCGTGAGCTTGACGCGGGGGCGCCCAGAGGGCTCGCCCAGAGCGCGCTCGTGACGGTCGATCGATTCCCAGCCCGCGTAGGTGACGAGGTCGGGCTGGCGGGTGCGCAGAAGGGTCTCGACGGCGGTGGGGTCGGGGGTCTCGGGCACGTGGGCGAGGGTGGCGCCCGAGCCGGGGGAGTCGCCGGAGGGGAGGTCGGCGAAGATCGCGTTGACGGTCTCCTGGGCGTCCTTCTTGTTGGTGCCGATCACCCCGGAGGGGCCGCGCTTGATCCAGCCGACGACGTACTCCCCGGGCAGGGGGGCGCCGGAAGAGGGATCGAGGACGCGGCCGCGGTCGCTGGGGATCGTGCCGGCGCGCTCGTCGAAGGGGACGCCGGGGAGGGGGATCCCGCGGTAGCCGACCGCGCGGAAGGCGAGGCCGGCGGAGATCGTCTCGCGCTCCTCGGTCGCCTCGGCGCGCAGGCCGCCGCCGGGGGCTGGGACGAGGCGATTGCGGACGAGCTCGACCGCGCCGAGGCGGCCGTCCTCGCCGACTGATCGAGGATCGGGTAGGAGCGCGGTGGGCGAGAGCAGGAAGCGCAGGACGATGCGCTTGGGCCGCCCGGATGGAGGCGTGGAGGCGTAGTCGCGCAGGATCTCGATGTTGCGCCGGGTGCTCGCGTCGAGCTCGGTGTCGGGGTCGGGGACCGCGAGGGCCGAGTCGAGCTCGGCGGGGTCGACGACGACGTCGGCGTCGGAGAGGGCGCCGAGCTCGCGCAGCTCGGGATTGGTGAAGGCCGCCTGGGCGGGGCCGCGCCGGCCGGCGACGATCACCTCGCGTACATGGGAGCGCGCGAGGACGTCGAGGGCGTGATCGGCCGTGTCGGTGGGTGCAAGCTCGGAGGGGGCGAGCACGAGCATGCGGGCGATGTCGAGCGCGACGTTGCCGTTGCCGATGACCAGGGCGCGGGAGGCCGAGAGGAGATCGACCTCGAGGTTTGAGTGGTCGGGGTGGCCGTTGTACCAGCCGACGAACTCGGTCGCGGCGTGCGAGCCGGGGAGGTCTTCGCCGGGGATGCCGAGGGACCTGTCGGAGGGCGAGCCGGTCGCGTAGACGATCGCGTGGTAGCGGGCGAGCAGATCCTCGCGCGAGATGTGGATGCCGAAGGTGACGTTGCCGAAGAAGCGAAAGCGGGGGTGGGCGGCGGTGCGCTCGTAGATGCGGGTGACGGACTTGATCTTGGGGTGGTCTGGGGCGACGCCCGAGCGGACCAGGCCCCAGGGGGTGGGCAGGCGCTCGAACATGTCGACGTCGAAGCGCTCGGAGGAGTCGCCGAGCAGGTGCCCGGCGGCGTAGAAGCCGGCCGGGCCGGAGCCGATCACGGCGATGCGCAGTGGAGTGTCACGGGCGGGGGCGTCGGTCATGGTGGATTGGCGGGGCGAATCGAGTCGCGGATGAGGCGAGATGGAGGTGAGGTGGCGATGAGATGGGCGCGGCCCGACTCGAACGGGCGACCCCCTCGGTGTAAACGAGGTGCTCTGGCCAGCTGAGCTACGCGCCCGCGGGTTGGGGGTCCAAGGCTAGCGACTCGGCCGTGTGCTCCGGGGGCCGATCCGGGGTACGAGCGGCGGGATCGCTGGAGGAAGTGCGAAGCTGCGCGTGTGAGCGCGTGGACGAGGAGGAGACGGCCGGTGCGGATCGCGATCGGGGCGGGAGTGGCGGTGGTGGTGGTGGTGTTGGCGCTCGCGCAACTGTTGGGACCGGGGATCGCGGCGCGGGTGGTGCGCGGGAGGGTGCAGAAGTACGGGACGGTCAAGAGCGTGACGGTCAAGGCATGGCCGGCGGTGAAGCTGTTGTGGCGGGAAGCCGACGAAGTGACGGTGCGCGCGGGGCGGCTGAGGGTGAGCCCCGAGCAGACGGCGGCGCTGTTGGGGGAAGCGAAGGGGACAGAGAGAGTGGATGCGAGCGCGGAAAGCGTGGAAGAGGGGTCGCTGAGGCTTACGGACACGAGGCTCGAAAAGCGCGGGAGCACGCTGCGGGCGCGGGGAGTGGTGAGCGAAGCGGACGTCAAGCGAGCGCTGCCGGAGGGAGTGGAGGTGGCGCTGCTCAAGAGCGAAGCGGGAACGGTCGAGGTGAGGGTGAGCGGAGGATTGTTCGGGGTCGGCGCGAGCGTGGACGCGGTGGCGCAGGCGGAAGGCGGCAAGCTCGTGGCCAGGCCGACCGGGCTGCTGGGCGCGCTGAAACTGATGCTGTTCGAAAGCCCGAGCGTGTACGTGGAAGGAGTGCAGGCCCGCGCGCTGGAAAGCAGAGGAGGGGAAGGCGCGAGATACGAGCTGTCGATGTGGGCGAGCCTGCGCTGAGGTCAGGTTCAGGCCCTGGGCTGAGCGAGCATGGGCAGTCCCCGAGCGGGACTGATGGTGGGCATCTGGCGGATTGTGAGACGGAAGGAGTCTGGAAGGGAGAGAGAGAGACGGGAGAGGACGAGCGTGGCGATCGTGCGGATCTCCAGCTGGCCGAAGCGCATGCCGATGCACATGCGCGAGCCGCCGCCGAAGGGGATGTAGGCGCCGCGGGGCATGGAAGCCTTGGCCTCGGGCGTAAAGCGCTCGGGCTGGAAGGAGTCCGGTTCGGGGAAGACGTCGGGCAGGCGGTGGGAGGCCCACGAGCAGTAGTTGACGAAGGCGTTGCCGGGGACGGCGTGGCCGTGCAGCTCGAACGGCTCGACCGAGCGGCGGGGACCGATCCAGGCGGGCGGGTAGAGGCGGAGGGTCTCGTCGAGGACCATCTCCAGGTAGGGCAGGCCCTCGCCCATCAGCTGGTCGGGGGTGGGGGGAGAGCCGGCGAGCTGGGAAGACTGCTCGGCGAGCAAGCGGTCGACCACGTGGGGATGGCGGGCGAGCTCGTAGAACATGAAGGCGATGGTCGAGGTGGTGGTGTCGTGGCCGGCGAAGAGGAGGGTCATGACCTCGTCGCGGATCTGGGCGTCGGTGAGGGCGGCGCCGTCCTCGTCGGTGGCGTCCATGAGGAGGGAGAGGACGTCATCGCCGCGCTCCCCGGTGGTGCGCCGGTCGGCGATCTCCGAATGGATCAGGCGGGTGAGCGCACGGGTGGCTTTCTGCTGCTGATTCCATGGCGTGAAGGGGCCGCGGAGCATGCGCAGGGAGTAGTCGCGGGAGTAGAAGGAGAGGGTCTGCTCGAACAGGGCGGCCGCGTCGATCGAGCGCGCGGCGGGACCGTCGGGGTCGAGGCCGAAGAGCGCGCGCATGGCGATGCGCAGGGCGAGGCGGCGCGTCCAGGTGTAGAGGTCGACGGTGGCGCCGGGAGTGAGGGAGTCAAGCGCGGCGGTCGTCTCGGCGAGCATGGTGTCGAGCGAGGCGAGGATGCGGGTGTGGTGGAAGGCGGGGAGCATGATGCGCCGCGAGGCGCGGTGGAAGGGGCCGTCGGTCGTGAGCAGGCCGTCGCCGGCGAAGCCGATCAGGTCGCGGAAGTAGGAGGTGCGGTAGAGGAAGTTGGAGGCGTGGGAGACGGTGATGTAGTGGTTGGCCTCGGGCCCGAGGGCGAAGACGGCGTTGGCGTGGAAGAGCCGCAGCGTGAAGACGGGTCCGAAGCGCTCGTAGGACTCCAGGAGGAGAGAGAGGGGGTCGTCCGCAAAGCGCTTGGTGCGAGCCAGGGACGGGTTGGTTTCGCCGGGCGGGAACGGCACGGTGGCGGAGCGCTCGTCGAGGAGGTCGTGGACGAGGACGACGAACGGGTTGTACGAGCGCAGTGGTGCGGGGCTGGCCAGGGGCATGGGCGTTGGGCGGGAGCCTATAAGAAAACTGGCTGACTGGCCAGTTTGGTGGGTCGGGCGGATGGCGTGACCGGGCGCAGGGTGGCGAGGAATGGGGGCGTAGCGTGGCGAGGAAGGCCGCTGGGGCGACGTGCCATACTGAGGATCGCGCGCCGGTCCCCACGGGCGGCAGGTCCGCGCGATCGCGGGGGCGTAGCTCAGCTGGTTAGAGCGCCGGCCTGTCACGCCGGAGGTCGCGGGTTCGAGTCCCGTCGCTCCCGTTTTTGTCACCCCGCTTCCCGGCTCTTCGCCCTGCTCGGCACGTGTAGTTTTAGCCACCGATCCCGAGAGCCATCCCAAGTCGTCTGTAGTCTCGGCGCATGGCCTATGCCCAACAGCAACTGCTTGGCGATGAAGCCCACGCCGCCTCGCTGGCGGCCTCTGCCCTCGACGTGGGGCATGAGTACGGCGCCGTGTTCACGCGGCGCTGGGTGGTCGAGCTGATCCTCGACCTGGTCGGCTACACCAGCGAGCGCGACCTGGCGACCCTCCGGGCGATTGAGCCCGCGTGCGGCTCGGGAGCTTTCCTCGGTCCGATGGTCGAGCGGCTCTCGCGCTCCTGTCGGCTTCATCGGAGGCAGATCTCCGACGCGCCTGACGCGATCCGCGCGTGTGACCTGCAGCCGGCCAACGTCAAGGAGAGTCGCGTTCTGGTTGAGGAGCGTCTTGGCGCGGACGGTTGGATGGTCGACGATGCCCGGGCGCTTGCCGAGCGCTGGGTTGTGCATGACGACTTTCTCTTGGGCCATCACGAGGTCGGCACCGCTGACTTCGTGATCGGCAACCCTCCTTACATCCGGCTCGAGGCGGTCTCGGCGCCGCGCAGCGAGGCTTACCGCCGTGCATGTTCCACGATGGGCGGACGCTCAGACGTCTACGTCGGGTTCTTCGAGGTTGGCTTGAACGCCCTGCGCCCCGGTGGGGCGCTCGGCTTCATCTGCGCGGACCGTTGGATGCGCAACCAGTATGGGCAGCGCCTGCGCAGCATGGTCGCCGCTCGGTTCTCCGTCGAGGCAGTGATCGAGATGCATGATGTCGATGCGTTCGACGAGGAGGTGAGCGCCTACCCGTCGGTGACGATTCTCCGTTGCCAGCCGCAGGGGCGGGCGATAGTCGCCACGGCGCACAAGAGCTTTGACGAGTCGGCCGCGCATCGTGTTCGTATATGGGCAAGCTGCAAGGACGATCTCAGGCTGAGCGACCCCGGGTTTGAGGCGGCACGTCTGTCGACGTGGTTCGACGGTGCTTCGTCGTGGCCAACGGGCTCGCCGGAGCGGCTTGCGCTGGTGGCTCGCCTGGAGCGAAGCCTGCCTGCCCTGGAGGATGGCAGGACCGGAACCCGTGTCGGCATCGGGGTCGCGAGTGGCGCGGATCGTGTGTTTGTGGTCAAGGACTCGGCGCTTGTCGAGGAGGATCGGATGTTGCCTCTGGCGATGGCGCGAGACACCCTGAGCGGGCAGCTGAGCTGGTCCGGGCACTATCTGGTCGATCCGTGGGACGGTGACACCGGAGCACTCGTGTCCCTTGATGCCTATCCACGGCTGCGTGTGTACTTCGAAGCAAACGCCTCCGCGCTGCATAGGCGCAATGTCGCCGGCCGGCGACCGCAGCAGTGGTATCGCACGATCGATCGGGTGGACCACTCGCTCACGGGCAAGCCGAAGCTGCTGATCCCCGACATAAAGGCGGAGATACATCCCGTCCTTGACCCGGGCGGGCTCTATCCGCACCACAACCTCTACTGGGTTGCAAGCGAGCGCTGGGACCCTGAGGTTCTCGGCGGTCTGCTTCTCTCTGGCGTCGCCCAGATGTTCATCGAATGCTATGCCGTGAAGATGCGCGGCGGATACCTGCGCTTTCAGGCGCAGTACCTGCGCCGAATCCGCGTTCCTCGCCTTGACCTGCTCGGAAGTCGCACCGCGCGAGAGCTGGAGCGGGCCTTTGCTGTCCGAGACGTCGAACGGGCGACCGCGGCGGCCCTCGATGCCTACGGCCTGGATGAGCTCCCAGGGTAGGAGCTTGCCCCGGCGCCGCGAACCTACTCTGCGGCATGGATCAGGAGGCATTTGAAGCGGCGGTCCGGCAGTACTGGATTGTTCGCGAGGGGCAGGCCCACAAGCAGCGCGAGTCAGGACAACTCGATGCCGGTCTGCGCGGAGCCGTCACCGGCGGCGCTCACATGGACGCGATGGCCGAGCTGATGGAGTCGATCTTCATCGATGCCGGCTTCGCGCCCTCCAGCATCAGCCGTCGCTCGGCCGTCGAGCTCCCCGGCTACTTCCGTCCGGAGAAGAAATGGGATCTCGTCGTAGTCCACGGCGATGCGCTCGCGGCGGCGATCGAGTTCAAGAGCCAGGTCGGCCCTTCGTTCGGCAACAACTACAACAACCGCAGCGAGGAGGCGATCGGCAACGCGATCGACGTCTGGACGGCCTACCGGGAGGGCCGCTTCGGGACCGTGCGCCCCTGGCTGGGATACCTGTTCCTCCTAGAGGAGGCCCCCGGCTCCACCAAGCCCGTGCGCGTCAAGCAGCCGTTCTTCGAGGTCGACCCAGTCTTCGTCGACGCCTCGTACAGGAAGCGCTACGAGATTCTCTGCCGCCGCCTCATCCTCGAGCGTCTCTACGATGCGGCATGCTTCGTCACCGCCGCTGCCGACCCGGCCTCCGCAATCCATGAGCCGGCTCCCGACTTGAGCTTCATGGCCTTCGCCAAGGCGATCCGCGCGCGTGCCACGGGTCTGCTCTCTGCCGAGTGAGCCGGACACTCTCCTGCAGTGAGCAGACCTAACGGATCTCAATCCCCCGATGTGTAAAGACCGGACTCGACCCCCGTCGCTCCCGTCCACAAATGCCCTGCTAATCGGCTTGTTTACGGTCGGTGGCAGGGCTTTCGTCCTTGGGGCGGGAGGGACGAAAACCGCGATTTGTGCCCGTTTGCGCCCGATGGGTGAGTGTCAATGGCTTGCGGCAGATGCCGTCTGATCGGTGTAAAAGCTCTTCGCTAGCGCTATCAGGGCCTTGGCGCCACGTCCATACCGACGGCATCGAGAACTCTGGTCAGCCGTTCTCCGGTCGGTCGCACCGTCCCAAAAGGAGCGGATCACGAGAGGATGCCAAACGATCAGCGACCAGGACTGGATGATGGTGGCCGGAGGCGTAGGTAGGATCAACGCAGGCAACCACGAACTCCGGCGGTGATGGCGACGAGCAGACGGCGAAATGGCACGACGACGATTGGCGAAGGCGATCCAAGGGTCGAGCGGGCGGTGTTCACGCTGCGGGAGGCGGCGAGGTATCTCGGGCTGCCCAACTCCACCCTGCATAGCTGGGCGCGTCCCGGCGGCGCGGCTAAGCCGATCATCATGTGCTTTCCGGCGCATGGGCGGGAGGCGACGGTGCCGTTCATCGGCTTCGCGGAGGCATACGTCCTGTCTGCGTTCCGCCGTGCCGGCGTTCCGATGCAGCGCGTTCGGCCGGCGGTCGAGGTGCTCTCCTCCGGTATCGGCGTCGATCACGCGCTGGCGTCCAAGCGTCTGTACACCGATGGCGCGGAGGTGCTCTACGACTACGCCGCCAGCGAGCACGACGAGGAGTTGCGCGGCCTTACGGTCGTCCGCACCGGGCAGCGGCAGTTCGCTGAGGTCGTGCGCGACTACCTGAAGCGCATCACCTACGGCGAGGACGGCTGGGCCTCCCGGGTTCGCCTGCCGGCCTACCAGCACGCGGATGTCGTCGTCGATCCGCGGCGAGCGTTTGGGATGCCGCTGGTCGTTCACGGCGGTGCGCGGGTCGAGGATCTCGTCGATCGCTTCGTGGCGGGCGACACGTTGGCGGACATCGCCGAGGATTTCGGTGTCCCCGAGCCCGAAGTCGAGGACGTAGTCCGTGTCGCCACCCGAGCGGCGGCCTGACGCACGCCCGGACAGCGCGGGAAAGTCGGGCGAAGACGATCGCCCGGCCATCGAGTTCTTCATCAACCGCAGCTTGGGCCGCAAGCATCTTGCTCAGGCGCTCGGGAACCTCGGCTTCACGATCCACACGATGGCGTCGGTCTACGGCGAGCAGGTGGCCCAGGAACTTGACGATGAGCGCTGGCTCGCCGATGCAGGCGAGCACGACTGGATCGTGTTGATGAAGGATGACGCGATCCGCCGCCGCCCGGCCGAGCGCGACGCGCTGTCAGAAGCCAAGGTGCGGGCCTTCTGCCTGACCAACGCCCAGCTTCGGGCCTCCGAGCAGTCGGCACGCTTCGTGGGCAACATCAAGCGCATCCTGCGCCAGGCCGAGAAGCCCGGCCCCTACATCTACGGGGTCTACGACGGCTACATCAAGCGACTGTGGCCCTAGATCCGGATCTCAATCCACGGGGTGTCAATCGCGTGTCCGACCCCCGTCGCTCCCGCTCTTTACACATCCCTGAAGCGGCCGTTTCGTGTGCGTCCGCTTGGTTCGCCTGGCCCTCGAAGAACGGCAGGAACGGGGCCTTGGGCCGCACCGCCACGACGCGCTGCTCGTCGAGCCAGACGCGCTCGAAGGTGGGGGCGGGCTTGAAGTCGGCGATGAACTCGACGAGCTGGGCCTCGACGAGGTCGGCGTGGACGAGCGGCTGGTCGCAGGTGTGCTCGGCGCGGCGGGTGGCGCAGCAGTAGCGGGTGACGAGCTTGCGCCCGATGGCGGTGCCGTGCATCTTGCCCTGGCAGCGTTCGCATCGTTCGGTTTTCTGTATCTCCTGACCTACGTGGTGCAGCTGAGCGTGTTCGTCGAGGACACCGTCCTCGTTCTCGGCCTCGGTCTGAGCATCGACTTCTCGCTGTTCATGGTCACGCGCGTGCGTGAGTCGCTGGCGCGCGAGGGTACGAGCATCGAGCAGGCGATCACCGAGGCGCTGCAGACCACTGGTCGGGCGATCACGGTCTCCGGCCTGACGGTGGCGACGTCGCTCGCCGGCCTGTATGTCACGGGGCTCGGCGTGTTCGACTCGCTGGCCACGGGGGCGATCGGCGCGGCGCTGAGCGCGGTCGCGGCCGCGCTGACGCTGACCCCCGCCTCGCTCGTGCTGCTCGCCGAGATCCTCGTCCTGACGCTGATCTTCGCCGCGCCGCTGATCGCGC
>OBLU010005860.1_pt1 | contig 10968 bp, 9 predicted proteins | sample 1518681 | NCBI WGS metagenome assembly OBLU01 (sample SAMEA3539304, study PRJEB22396) | soil metagenome | biome: tundra; feature: field; material: soil | place: USA | collected 2010-05 | depth 0.15 m
AACCTCGAGGAAAACCACGTCGGCTGCGTCCTCATGGGCGAAACCAGCCTCGTCAAGGAGGGCGACACCGTCAAACGCACGAAGCGCATCATCTCGGTGCCCGTCGGCGAGGCGCTCGTGGGCCGCGTGGTCAACCCGCTCGGGCAGCCGATCGATGGCAAGGGTCCGGTTGCCTCGAAGGAGTTCTATCCCGTCGAGCGGCTCGCTCCCGGCGTCGTCGACCGCATGCCGGTCAAAGAGCCGATGCAGACGGGCCTCAAGGCCATCGACTCGATGATCCCGATCGGCCGCGGGCAGCGGGAGCTGATCATCGGAGACCGCCAGACGGGGAAGACCGCCATCGCGCTCGACACGATCATCAACCAGAAGGGCAACGGCGTCATCTGCGTGTACGTCGCGATCGGCCAGAAGAATTCCACGATCGCCCAGGTCGTCCAGACACTCGAGAAGTACGGCGCGATGGAGCACACGATCGTCGTCGCCGCCGCCGCGTCCGACCCGGCGCCGCTCCAGTACATCTCGGCATACGCGGGCTGCGCGATGGGCGAGTACTTCATGTACAGCGGCAAGCACGCGCTCGTCGTCTACGACGACCTCTCGAAGCAGGCGGCGTCCTATCGCGAGATCTCGCTCCTCCTACGTCGCCCGCCGGGCCGTGAGGCGTATCCGGGAGACGTCTTCTACCTGCACAGCCGGCTTCTCGAGCGGGCGTCGAAGCTGAACAAGCAGAAGGGCGGCGGGTCGTTGACGGCGCTGCCGATCATCGAGACGCAGGCGGGCGACGTGTCGGCCTACATCCCGACGAACGTCATCTCGATCACGGACGGACAGATCTTCCTCGAGTCCGACCTCTTCTTCTCGGGCCAGCGTCCGGCCGTGAACGTCGGCATCTCGGTGTCGCGCGTCGGCGGGTCCGCGCAGATCCGGGTGATGCGCGCGATCGCGGGCACCCTGCGCCTCGACCTCGCGCAGTACCGCGAGCTCGCGGCGTTCGCGCAATTCGGCTCCGACCTCGACAAGACGACGCAGGCGCAGCTCAACCGCGGGCGCCGGCTCGTCGAGATCCTCAAGCAGAACCAGTATGTCCCGATGGACGTCGCGCTCCAGATCGCCTCTGTCTTCGCCGGCACGAAGGGCTTCCTCGACGACCTCCGCGTCGAGGCCGTCCTGCCGTTCGAGACCGCCCTCCACGAGTACCTGGGAAGCCAGAACGCCCCGCTCCTCCAGGAGATCCGGGAAGCCGGCAAACTCACGCAGGAGATCGAGACGGCGCTCTCCGCGGCGGTGGGAGAGGCGAAGAAGGTCTTCCTCTCCTCCCGACCCGAGGCGAAGCAGGCTTAGGGCGGCGCCAGGGCCAGGACATGGCGAACCTCATCGACATCCGGCGGCGGATCCGGAGCGTGAAGAACACGCAGCAGATCACGAAGGCCGTGAAGATGGTCGCCGCGTCGAAGCTGCGCCGCTCACAGGATCGCGCCATCGCCTCGCGGCCCTACGCGACGGCGCTCGAAGCCATCCTGCGCTCTGTCGCGTCCCGCGTGCCGCCCAAAGAAGACGGGACGCCGCTTCATCCGCTGCTCGCGACGCGGGAGGAGAAGAGTGTGGTCCTTCTCGTTGTCAGCGGCGACAAGGGCCTCGCCGGCGGCTTCAACACGAACGTGAACCGGGCCGTGACGACGTTCCTGCGCGAGGCGGAAGGGCGTGGAGTCGCGAGCGTGCGTCTCGTGACGCTCGGCAAGAAGGCGAACGATTTCTGGCGCCGCAGGCGGGTCGAGATCCTCGAGGCGCGGATGGGGCTCGCGGGGCTCGGTGTCGCACCCACCGCCGAGATCGGGCGGTCTCTGGCGGCGCGGTTCGTCTCGGGCGAGGCCGACGCCGTTTACGTCGTCTCGAACGAGTTCCGGAGCGCCATCTCGCAGGTGGTGAGGACGAAGCGCCTCCTTCCCATCGCGCTCGAGAGCGCCACGGCCGCGCCCGCCGACCCGGACTACCTCTACGAGCCGTCGCCCGGGGAGATTCTCGGGATCCTCCTGCCGCGTTTCCTCGAGTTCCAGATGTACCGTGTGGTCCTCGAGTCGCAGGCGGCGTTCTTCGCGGCGCAGATGACCGCGATGGACAGCGCCAGCAAGAACGCGGGCGACATGATCGACTCCTTGACCCTCATCTACAACCGCGCGCGCCAGGCGCGCATCACGAAAGAGCTCATCGAGATCGTCTCGGGCGCGGCGGCGTTGGAATGAGAACGGCCCGGCAGTCCGTGCGGAAAGGCTAGCCCAAACATGGCGAACGAAGGCAGGGTCGTCCAGATCATCGGTCCCGTCGTGGACGTGGAGTTTCCGGTCGGGAAGCTCCCGACGATCCTCAACGCCGTCCACATCACCGACGAGGGTGGTCTCTCGACCGAGAAGATCGACATCATCACCGAGGTCGCGCAGCATCTCGGCGAGAACCGCGTGCGGTGCATCTCGATGAAGCCGGCCGACGGCCTCGTGCGCGGCATGAAGGCGGTCGACCTCGGCGCGCCGATCTCGATCCCCGTCGGGCCGGAGACGCTCGGCCGCATCCTGAACGTCATCGGCGAGCCCGTGGATGAGATGGGCCCGGTCGTCACGGCCGAGAGGTGGCCCATCCACCGCGAGTCGCCGCCATACGAAGACCAGTCCACGTCGGTCGAGCTGTTCGAGACGGGCATCAAGGTCATCGACCTCCTCGAACCCTACACGCGCGGCGGCAAGACCGGCCTCTTCGGCGGCGCGGGCGTCGGAAAGACCGTGCTCATCATGGAGCTCATCCACAACGTCGCGAAGGCCGCCGGCGGCTATTCGGTCTTCGCGGGCGTCGGCGAGAGGACGCGCGAGGGGAACGACCTCTGGCTCGAGTTCACCGAGTCCGGAATCATCGACCCGAAGGACTGGAAGAAATCCAAGGCTGCGCTCATCTACGGCCAGATGACGGAGCCTCCGGGCGCGCGCCTGCGTGTCGGGCTGACCGGCCTCACGGCCGCCGAGTACTTCCGCGACAAGGAGGGCAAGGACGTCCTCCTGTTCATCGACAACATCTTCCGCTTCACGCAGGCGGGCTCGGAGGTCTCGGCGCTCCTCGGCCGCATGCCGTCGGCCGTCGGCTACCAGCCGAACCTCGCGACGGAAATGGGCGAGCTGCAGGAGCGCATCACGTCCACGAAGAAGGGCTCGATCACGTCGGTGCAGGCCATTTACGTGCCCGCCGACGACCTCACCGATCCCGCGCCCGCGACCGCGTTCGCCCACCTCGACGCGACGTCCGTTCTTTCGCGGCAGATCGCCGAGATCGGAATCTATCCCGCGGTCGACCCGCTTGCCTCGACGTCGAAGATCCTCTCGCCGATGATCGTCGGGGAGGAGCATTACAACATCGCGCGCTCCGTGCAGCAGGTCCTCCAGAAATACAAGGACCTCCAGGACATCATCGCGATTCTCGGCATCGATGAGCTGTCGGAGGACGACAAGATCATCGTGGCGCGCGCACGCCGGATCCAGCGCTTCCTGTCACAGCCCTTCCACGTAGCCGAGCAGTTCACGGGCGTGCCGGGCCGCTACGTGAAGATCGCCGACACGATCCGTTCCTTCAAAGAAATCGTCGAGGGCAAGCACGACGAGCTGCCCGAGCAGGCATTCTTCAACGTGGGCGCGATCGAGGAGGCCCAGGAGAAGGCCGAGAAGCTGAAGGCGGGAGCCTGACGTTGGACGGACGGCTCACGCTGACGGTCGTCACGCCGGAGCGCGCGGTGCTCCAGAGCGTGGCCTGCGACGAAGTCACGCTGCCGGCCGAGCGCGGCGAGATCGGCATCCTGCCGGGCCATACGCCCCTGGTTGCGCTCCTCGGAATCGGCGTTGTGGGTTATCGCGACGGATCCCGTCGCGCGGCGCTCGCCGTGCGCGGCGGCTTCGTGGAGATCTCGGGTGACGCTGTGCGCGTGCTGGCCGATCAGGCGGCGACGCCGGACGCGATCGACGAGGCGAAAGTCTCGGCCGAGAGGGGAGACGCGGAGAACCGGCGCGCCCGCGTGGCCGGAGACGAGGAGCTGGATTCCGTGAACGCGGACGCCCGCTTCGCCGAGGCACGGCTCGCTCTTCTTCGGCCGGCCTGACCCGAGAGAATCGCGACATGACGTCCCCGCGCGGGGCCGGCCGCCCCGGCACGGGGCTTGCGATAGAGAAAGGCGAACCCGGTGGGCGCCGAAAGGGCGCGCCAGGCGACACGAACACCTCCTGCCTCCTACCAGGGCTCCGCAAAGCGGAGCCCTCTTTTTTCCTCCTATCATCGTACCCGGTGGTAACGGGGAAGCCGCGATGACGACCGCACCGCTCGCTCGCGTTCCGGGAATTCCGGCGCTCGCGCGCGGCCTCGCCACGGGCACGCCCGACGTGTCCGCATTCCTACCGGATCGGCCGGAATTCACGAACATCGCGGCGCGCGTGCGCGACGTGCGGGCCGCGTTCCGGCCGCGGACCATGGCTCCCGAAACGGATCCCGAGCTCGCGATGCTCGCCCGCGGCGAACGAGCGGCCATTCTCAGCGGACAGCAGGTGGGTCTCTTCGGCGGCCCTCTTCTGACGCTCGTCAAGGCCCTCGCGGCCGAAAAGCTCGCCGCGGATCTCGAGGCCCACGGCACGGCCGCACGCGCCGCCTTCTGGTGCGCGTCGGAAGACCATGACCTCGTGGAAGTCACGCGGCTCGTTCTCCCGGGGCCGGATGGGCCGAAGGATTTCGGCCCCAACCCGGACGCGCTCGCCGAAAACCGGTCGCCCGTTGGCGAGCTCCCCGTCGGCGTCGACGTCGAAGCGCTCGTCCGAGCGGCAGCGGCCGGTCTCGCTCAGCCGAGGGATGAGGAGGCAGAGGCGCTTGCGGCAGCGCATCGGGGAAAGACATTCTTCGAGGCGTTCTCCGCGACGCTCGCCTGGCTACTCTCGGACGACCCGGGCGACGTGATGCCCGTCGTGGACGCGGCGAACTCTGCCGACAAACCGGCGCTCGTGCCGCTCGCATCTCGCATCGTGCGCGAGCGGGCGGACGTGAAGCGCATCCTTGCCGAGCGCGGCGCCGCGCTCGAGGCTGCGAATCACCCGCTGCAGGTCACGTCCGACCCCGCCGCCCTGCCGCTCTTCGCGCGCGTCGGCGGAGAACGCCTTCTCCTCGTCGAGAGGGGATCACACCTCGCGCTCAAGGGGCGCGACGGGAGTTTCGAGGCCGAGGAGGTCGTCGAGCGCTTCGCGAGCGGCGCCTGGCTGCCGTCCTTCTCTGCGCTCACACGACCGCTCGCGGCTTCCACGCTTCTGCCGGTCGCCGCGACGATCCTCGGCCCGGCCGAGATTGCCTACTGGGCCCAGAGCTGGCCGCTCTTCGCCTGGGCCGGAATCGTCCCGCCCGTGATGGTTCCGCGCCCCATGGTGGCGCTCATTCCTCCCGCCACGGCGCGCCTGCTCGGCAAGCTCGGCTTTTCCGTCACGGATGTCCTCGAGGGGCCGGAGGCGATGCTGAGGAAGAAGGGGACGGGCAAGGTGCAGGCGCTCCTGAATCGCCTCACGGCCGTCCGGGAGGGTGCGATCCGGGATCTCGAGGGTCTGAAGCCGGCGCTTCTCGCCGTGGATCCCGCCCTCGAGAAGGCAGTAGAGACGACGCGCGACAAGACCGCCTTTGCGTTCGAGAAGCTCGTCGAGAAGACGGCCGGCGCGGCGGGACGCGCGGACGAACACGTGGCGCAACAGGTGAACCGGCTCGCGGAGGAGATCTTTCCCGGCGGTATGCTGGCCGAGCGCGTGTACTCCGTGTTGCCATACGTCCTGCGTTTCGGCCGCGAGGCGGTCGTGGGCGCGCTCCGGCGGGAGCTCGTCTGGAACGAGCCGGGGCTCCAGGTGATCGCCCTGTGAACGTCGAGCCCGTCGACATCCTCGCATTCTCTCCTCACCCCGACGACGTCGATCTCGGGTGCGGCGGGACGCTCGCCGCGCTCGCGCGGCGCGGACGGTCGTTTGGAATCGTGGACCTCACACGCGGTGAAATGGGCACGCGCGGCACGCCGGAGATCCGGGAAAGCGAGGCGCGGGAGGCCGCGCGGATCCTCGGCGCGCGCTTTCGCGAGACGCTCGACCTCGGGGACGGCGACCTCCGGACGGATCGCGCCGCCGAACTTCGCGTTGTCGAGGCCGTCCGGCGCGCGCGGCCGCGCCTCATTCTGGCGCCGCTCCCCGCAGACCGCCATCCGGATCACGCGCGCGCGGGCCGCCTCGTGCCGGAGGCGGCCTGGTACGCCGGGCTCGCGAAGCTCGAGACGGGCCTCCCCCCGCACCGGCCCGACCAGGTGATCTTCTATGCCGCGTACGTCTTTGCGCCGCCCACGTTCCTCGTCGACGTCTCAGCGTCGTTTGCGACGAAGATCGCGGCCCTCCGCGCCTATCGGAGCCAGTTTTTCGACGAAAACTCGAGCGAACCCGAGACGTATGTCTCCTCCAAGGGTTTTTTCGACGGGATCGAGGCACGGTCGCGCGCGCTCGGGAGGATCGCGAACGTGGAATACGCGGAAGGCTTCGTCTCGAACGTGCCCCCGACGCTGGCGGACCCGGTCGCCGCGTTCCTCGGGTACGAAGGCGGAAAGAAAACGTGAAGATCGGCATCACGTGCTACCCGACGTTCGGAGGCTCCGGGGTCGTGGCGACGGAGCTCGGACACGAGTTGGCGCAGCGTGGGCACGACGTGCACTTCATCACGTACGCAATGCCCTCGCGCCTGAACGTCTTCGCGGATCGCGTGACGTATCACGAGGTTTCAGTCCCGTCGTATCCGCTCTTCCAGTACGCCCCGTACGATCTCGCGCTCGCGACACGTATGGGCGACGTCGCGACGCACGAAGGCCTCGACCTGATTCACGTCCACTACGCGCTCCCGCATGCGATCTCGGCTCATCTCGCGCGCGAGATGCTCGCCCCGCGGCGCCTCGGCCTCGTGACGACGCTGCACGGGACGGACGTGACGATCGTCGGGCAGGACCGTTCGTACCTTCCCATTACGCGCTTCGGCATCGAGAAGTCGGACGCCGTCACCGCCGTCTCCGAGCACCTCAAGAAGGTCACGATCGACGTGTTCCAACCGAAGCGGGAGATCGAGGTCATACCGAACTTCATCAACCCCAAGCGCTGGACACCGGAATCGCCGCAGCTCGCATGCCGCTTCGTACCCGAGGGCCGGAAGGTGCTGATGCACGTTTCGAATTTCCGGCCGGTGAAGCGCGTGCTGGACGTCGTCGAGGTTTTCGACCGCCTGAGGCAGCGCGTCCCGGCGACGCTCGTCATGATCGGCGACGGCCCCGACCGCCCCGCCGCCGAGGCGCTATGCCGCGAGAAGGGTATCGCGCCGTTCGTTTCGTTCCTCGGGAACATGCCTGCGCTCGAGGCCGTGATGCCCGCCGCGGACCTCTACCTCCTGCCGTCGAACTCCGAATCCTTCGGGCTCTCCGCGCTCGAGGCGCAAGCGTGCGGCGTTCCCGTCCTCGGATACGCCGTGGGCGGGCTTCCGGAGGTCATCGCGCACGGCGAGACGGGCTTCCTCCGAAGCGTGGGCGACGTTGCCGGCCTCGCGGAGGACGGCGTGTCGCTGCTTCTCGATGAGCCGCGCTACGCGGCGATGTCCCGGGCCTCTCGGGAGCGCGCGACGCGCCTCTTCGACGCGAACGCGATCGTATCGCGCTATCTCGCGGTGTATGAGCGCGTCCTGGCCGCGGCCTGACGCGCGTCAGCGGCGCACCTCTCCAGCTCGACCCCGGACGCGCCCCACGAAGCGGCGCGCCGGAACTCGCCCACGAGGGTCGTCCCGAAGAGGCCGGGGTCGTCCGTCGAGAGTGTCACGGGAACGCCCGCCGCGAGCATGCGGCGGAGCGGATGCTCCGCGCCGCGGGAGACGGCCCCCGTTCGGAGGTTCGACGTCGGGCAGACGTCGCAGACGACGCCTTTTCTCGCGAGCGTCTTCAGGAGCGCGGGATCCTCCGCGGCCCGGATGCCGTGAGCGATCCGTACCGGCTGAAGAAAGCGCACGGCGTCGGCGACCGAATCCGGCCCCCCCCATTCGCCTGCGTGCACGACCGGAAGGAGTCCGGCTCGGCGGCCCCGGCGGTATACCTCGGCGAAATCGCCTGTGGCAAAGGCCGTTTCCTCTCCGCCGAGACCGAATCCCACGACGCGCGGCCAGGGCCGCTCGGCGTGGAGATCGAGGACGCGCTCGGCGGCCGCCGGGCCCCAGTGCCGCACGAAGTCGAGCAGAACGCGCACGCGCCCGCCGCCCCTCGCTTCGTGCTCCGCGAAGGTGTGCTCGAGAGCGCCCTGGACGTCGAACCAGTCGAGCCCGATCTTCTCCACGACCGCAGGCGAGACGTAGACCTCCGCCCAGCGCACGTTTTCCCGGGCGAGGCGCGCCACGAGGCTACGCGCGATGACGGCGTAATCGGCGGAGCTCCGAATCTGGCGGCAGACGTCGCGGTAGAAGCCGAAGAACGCGTCCGGCGAACCGAGCGCGCGGCGCCGCGCGCGAACGGATGCGACATCGGGGAAGATAGGCTTGGCCGAGCGGGACGAGAGGCCGACGAGGACGGCCGCCGGAACCGCTCCTTCGAGGTGCAGGTGAAGCTCCACTTTCGGCGCGGAGGCGAAGCGGCGGAGGAAGGCGAGGGCGTCTCGTCGCGGGGTCACGTGAGCGCATCGTACGAGAGCCCGCTCGAAACCGGGCCGGTGCGACTCGGGACGCCGCCGCGCGCACGGCTGTGGATGCGTATCGCGGCCTTCGGCGTCGACCTGCTCCTCGTCGCGGGCGGGCCGCTCCTCCTCGCGTCCGTCATCGTCCTCGGGGTCCACATGGCGTCGCACGAGGCGCCGGCCGGCCTGGATGCGGGCTTCCGGGCCGCCCAGGCCGTTGCCGTGGGCCTCTTCCTCTTCCGCGATGCCGGGGGCGGAAGCCCCGGGAAGAAGCTCTTCGGCCTGCGTCTCATTCGTGAGGATGGAGCGAACGCCGGACTCCTGCAGTCACTGCTGAGAAACGCCACCCTTCTTGTTCCCGGCTGGAATCTCATTGAGTTCACGTCGGTTATGCGTCGCAGGGACGGGCGGCGGCCCGGGGATTGGGTCGCCGGAACCGCGCTCGTCGAGGCCTGAGTGAGCCGCACGCGAAACTTTCCCCCTCGGATCACCGTTCTCTAGAGCAGGGAGCTTCGAATGTTCGAGATTCCGTCCCCCACCCACCCCCGACAGAGCCTGCAGCGGGTCCTGGCCGTCCTTTCCGTCGCTTTTCTCGCGGCGTCCGGCCTGAAGGCCGAAGACGCGACGCAGGAGCGATTCGAGAAGAAGTACGACCTTGCTGGCGTCCGCAAGGTGAGAGTCCAGAACGTGAACGGCGTGATCCAGATCGAAACGGGCGGAGACCAGCTCCAGGTCGTGGCCGTCAAGAAGGTGAAGTCCACCGCCGACGCCGATCTCCTCAAGGAGACCGAGATCCGGATCACGAAGTCCGGAAGCATCATCGAAGTGGAGACGATCCTTCCGAAGCGCGGGCGGTTCTTTCAATGGGCGTTCTTCGGGCGGACCGGATCGGCGGACGTGGCCTACCAGATCACGCTGCCCGCCGCGCTCGCGTTGGAGGCCGAGACGGTGAACGGCCGTGTCACCGCCACGAACCGCACGGGCGACCTCGTTCTCTCCACGGTGAACGGCGGGGTCCGCGTGGACGGGCACGACGGGCCGTTGAAGGTGAACACGGTCAACGGTTCGGTCGAAGTGTCTTTCGCCGGCCCGATGCGCCAGGCGAGTCTCGAAACCGTCAACGGCTCGGTCACCGTGACGTGCGCGAGGGAGTCGTCGATCCGCTGCACCTTGCAGACGACGAACGGCCGCATCCAGTCGCAGTTTCCGGAGGTCACGGTCGAGGGCAAGTGGGGCCCGAAGGAGGCCCGCGGCGCGATCAACGGCGGCCGGGAAAACCTCACCGTCGAGACGGTGAACGGGGATGTGCGGCTCTACGTGGCCGATGCGGCCGCGACGCACAAGTAAACCGGCGGGTTTCCAGCCGCCGCCCGGCGGGAAAAGGATTGGTGCCCTGGGCCAGACTCGAACTGGCACGGATTGCTCCACACGCCCCTCAAACGTGCGCGTCTACCAATTCCGCCACCAGGGCACGGTGCCGCGAGGGAGGGGATTCTAACCGAAAACTATTTCGTGGCCGGAGCCGCGGGCACCGGGAATGCCGGGGCCGTCCCGCCCGGAGAGGCCGGAACGCTGATCGGCGCGGGGGCCGGTGTCGGGAGGGCGGCTTTCGAGGGCGCGGCCGACTTCGCCCTGGCGAGAACCGAGGACCTCGGCCGGGCCTCGATCAGCGAGATCACGACCGCGAGGATCGAGAACGCCACGAACGACCACGTCGTGATCTTCTCGAGAAGCGTCGTGGCGCCGCGCGCGCCGAAGGTCGTCTGGGAGGAAGAGGCGCCGAAAGCGGCCGACACGTCTGCGCCCTTGCCCTGCTGGAGAAGGACGACGAGGACCAGGAAGACGCAGACGACGACGTAAATGGGGACGAGGACGTAGATCATTACGCTGATGCTCCGGACCCGCGGGCGGTCCCCGGGGGGCGGAAATGATAGCGGAATCGCCGGTCAGGCGCGAGGGGCGGCAGCCGCGGCGAGGACGGCCGTCGTGTCGGACACGGAAAGGGAAGCGCCCCCGACGAGGCCGCCGTCCACCTCTTCTTTCGCGAAGAGCCCCGGGGCGCTCGCCGGCGAAAGAGAGCCTCCGTAGAGAATCCGCGTCGCCCGTCCGACCGGCTCGCCGAAGCGAGCGGCGAGCTCCGCCCGGAGGTGCGCGTGGGCCTCTGCGGCCAGCGCGGGCGTCGCGGCGAGCCCCGTCCCGATGGCCCACACGGGCTCGTAAGCGAGCGCGAGGCCAGGAGGAGGCACGG
>OBLU010005862.1_pt1 | contig 10966 bp, 11 predicted proteins | sample 1518681 | NCBI WGS metagenome assembly OBLU01 (sample SAMEA3539304, study PRJEB22396) | soil metagenome | biome: tundra; feature: field; material: soil | place: USA | collected 2010-05 | depth 0.15 m
ATCTGCAGGGCGATCGCGCCCGGCCCGATCTCTTTAGCGGCAGCCTCACCGCGGTGCAGGTTGCGGGACCCGAGATACACCGTGACGCCATTGGCAACGAGTTCCCTTGCGACCTGAAAGCCGACGCCCTGATTGGCGCCCGTGACGAGGGCGATGCGTGTGTCACTCACAGGATTGTTCCTTCTTGATCGATTGTTGTCATGACGATGGCCGTTATCTACTTGTTCTCGATGGTGCCGAGGTCGCCGAGTTCGGCGAACGCAGCGGATGCCTCAGTCCAGCTGGGGTCGCCCTCGTAGAGTGCGCTTTGCAGGTAGGCCAGGGAGAGTCGCTGAATGAGGGCGACTCGTTCCGGGTTCTCGTCAGTGGTTCCGGCCGCGTCGTATCCGGTAACGCCGCCGAGCAGGTGCTCGCCGCCGAAGAGCGTCAGCAGGCTCTTCGGTCCTGGGCTGAACGTATACGGATCGGCGTGGTAATTCGCGCCCTTGGATGAGAGCTCCCAGGTGAAGTCCTTGTCGCCGATGACGACTAGCGCTTGGGTTGTCATGTCTCCGAACCCGGCGGTGCGAAGGGACGTGAATCGTGCGGCGGCCCCGGAGAGATGGTCGCCACCAGCACCGGTCGAGGACAACATGATGCCGGCCTTAACGCGTGCGTCGGGAACGTAGATTCTTGTGCCGTCGTCATCGATGTAATCGGCGCCGAGCACCATGCCTGCGGTCTGGCCGCCGAAGGAGTGACCAGCCACGGCGATGCGGCTTCGATCAAGGCGTCCTTTGATCTCCGGGACAGCGTCCTCGATGAGGTCGAGTTGATCCAGGATTTGCTTCATGTCGTCGACGCGGGATTCCTCGAACGCCGGAGCGCCTGGCGTTGACGAATCGAGAAGCAGACCTCTGGACGTCAGGTGGGTAGGCTGAATCACTACGAAACCGTGGGCCGCCCAGAAATCTACGAGAGGTCCTGCGCCCCGGTAGGAAGTGAGAAAGTTGGCCAGGCCTCCGCCGTGCGAGTAAAGGATGACCGGAAGGTTCTCGCCCGTTGTTGGCGCGGTGACTTTCAGCTCCAAGTCCACGATGCGACCGGGTGCCGGTAGTGTTACCGGGCTCACCGCAACAATCGGTGTCGCCGCCAGCACAGGGATCTGCGCGGCTCTGCCGATGCCGACGTGATCTCGTCCGAGCACGATCCCAGTTTGCTTTTCGCTAGCGGGGTTCGAGGTCGTTTCCTCTGCCTGCATTTTAATTCCTTTATGTTAGCCGTCGACTGGTGCGGGCTCAGGGAAGGATCTGCTCTCCCTGAAGCGGAAAATAGTTCCGCACCCGAGTTCCTGGATTCTGCGGAGGCGACGAGCGCGACCGGGCACACCTTAATGCCGGTGCGGCCGAGGTTTTCGTGCGGCACGCGGGTTCTCCTGACGCGAGGGTGAGGCGTGCAGGGCCTCCGTCGAGGTACTCTGGTGCTAAGCGGAAGATCTTTCCGCTACTATATGGAATGTCTTTCCGTTTAGCAAGGGGGGTCGTGGCACCCGAGTCGGTCAGCACGAAGGCCTCCTCGACGGTACGTAGCGTCGACCCGTCCCGGAGGCAGCGCTCGGACGCGAAGCGAAATGTCATCGCGCTGATGCGGGCCGCAAAGACCGTGTTCACGGACAGCGGTGTGGACGCGCCGGCGAAGGAGATCGCCGATCTTGCGGGAGTGGGCGTTGGCACGCTCTACCGGCACTTCCCTCGTCGATCCGACCTCATCGTCGCCGTGATGCAACACGAGATCGACGAGTGCATCGACGCTGCCGCAGCGCTCGGGACCACACTGAGTCCGCGGGATGCGCTCCTAGGGTGGATCGAGCGCTTCACGGACTTCGTCGGCACCAAGCGCGGGCTCGCCGCAGCGCTCCACTCCGGCGACCCCGCCTACGATGACCTGCCGGAGCGTCTCCTTAACCGGCTCGAACCGGCCCTCCACACGCTCCTCGCCCGAGCGGTAGAGGGCGGATACGCGCGCGAGGACGTCACGGCCCGGGAAGTCCTCACGACCGTAGCTCTCATTTGCCAGCCGGTCCCCGGCGAACAACCAAGCTTCAACCAGCGCATGGTACGAGTGTTTATCGAGGGACTGGGCCACGTTGGCTAGAGCTGGTATCGAGCCAGTGGCTGGTCCCGCCGCGCCGCGGCTGAACCAGCACCCCGAGTCGAGCGCGAGCGGCACGAACGAAAACGCGAACGGCCTGCCGCCGATACCTACGGGGGCGGGCCTGGACCGTCTCATCAGAACAGGCTCGTCGTTGCGTAGAGGCGCCAGTCGGCTAGGGCGGCGGCACGGTGCGGCTCTGCCTGCGCGAGGTAGGCAGAGTCGACGATCAGCTTTTGGAATACTTCGATGCCCGGGTACCGGACCAGGCCGACGCCATCCCATACCTCATCCAGCGGACCGACGACACTGCCCACCACGTTCCCTCCGAAGACCAGTTCGGTGGTCCCGTAGGGACTTGCGGTCTCGTTGAAGGCAGGCAGGTACCTGGCGAAGTAGGCCTCCCGGCCCGTGCAAGGTGCGAAATCAGTGCGGCCGCCGTAGTCAGCCTGATCACGGAACCGCAGCAGGTTGATCATGAAGACCGGGCTCCCGGCCGGGATTGCGGCGACCGCAGCGTCCAGACCCTCTTGATTAATCTCTGTAGCAGGCATATTTCCCCTGGGTGAGCATCGGGCTAGCTGTGGTCTTCGGGTGTTGTATCGGCTCAGCTCTTGACGGGATTGATGGTGCGAGTCAGGAGAGCCGAGACCAGAACTCGGTGAGCGCGCGTGCGCCTTCGGCCGGGTCTTGCACCATCCACCAGTGCCCGGCACCCGCGAGTACCGCCACCTCGGCGCCAGCCAGACGGGCGACGCGGCGCCGGCTCTGCTCGGAGCCGGTGGTGTCGTCGTCGGCCGGCGAGATCGCCAGGCCTGGCCGCGCCGCGGCTGTGCTCGCGTGGCGGGCCGCCTCGGCCAGCGCGGGCTTTTCGGCGGATCGGTACAGCGCCAGGATGGCGCGGCCCATCTGAGCATCCTGGCCTGCGGCCAGGCGCTCGGCGACCGGGGCTGGCGATGCCGAGATCGTCCATCGCGGCAGTGCGCTGTTCCAGCGGCGCTGTGATCATGTCTGCTACCAGCTGCTCGCCGTCTCCAGGCGTTCGCCATATGCGGGCCAGCGGATGCCACTCGTATCCCGGGTCGAAGAGACCGAGGGCATCACTGACCCAGCTGCGTATCAGGTCCGGACGGGTCATGGCCACATTGAAGACATGGCCGCCGCCCCAGTCGTGGCCGACCAGATCCACCGGCTGCCTGAAGGCTTCGAGCCGGGCGATCAGCCAGTCACGGTAACCGGTCATGGTCGGCTCGAAACCGCGGGGCAGGGGCGCTCCGAAGCCCGGCGGCGACAGGCACACGACATCGTCACGGCCGAGCTCGCCCAGCAGCGGACCCCACACAGCCGACGTCTCCGGATTGCCGTGCACGAACAGCGCTGGCCCATGTGAGCTCATCGGTCATCTCTTCTCGTAGTTACCGTCTCAGACCACAGTACACTTACTTAATGAGCGATAAGTAAGTAACGACGGTCGCGGCGTCCGTCGACGGCGTCCTGACCGGTATCGTCATCAACCGCCGTACCGTTCAGCAGAGACGAGGAGACCGGTCGTGCCAAACCAACATGCACGACGCAGCCAGCAGCAGCGACGCTCCGAGACCGAGCAGCGGGTCCTTGCGGCTGCGATGGCCCTGATCGCCGAGCGAGGCTCGCGCGCAGTCTCGCTCGCCGAGGTCGGCCGCCTGGCCGGCTACAGCAGCGGCATCGTCAGCCACCATTTCGGGGGCAAGCAGCAGCTCCTCGCCGCGGTCGTCAACCACGCCCAGCTCTTCGACCTCCCGGTCACCGATTCCTGCGGGCTCGACCAGCTCACGTTGCTCATATCGACCTACCTGACGACCTTTCGCGAGCGCGCCCCCGCGCCACAGGCCTTCCTCTTGATGTGGTCCGAAGCTGTCGCGTCGGACCCTGTGCTCGCCCCGCTGTTCGCCGAGCGCGACGCGTGGTTCCGCGGCCTGCTCGCCAGCTACGTCCGCAGCGGCATTGACGACGGTTCGATTCGGACCGACGCCGATCCGGAGGCGGTCGCTGTGTCAGTGCTCGGACTTCTGCGCGGGATCGGCATGCAGCTCATCTCCACCGCCGAACAGGCACCACTTGACCTGATCGTCAATCAGATCGTCGAGATAGTCCAACGTGGACTCGCGGCCGCCGCCGGCATCGGAGAGCCCGGTCAATAGCGAGATCATCGATCGACCGGCGATGACCTGGACCGCTGGCACTGAGCCAACCGCTGGCGTGGCACGTTAAGCACGCCGCCCGGCTGTTCGCCGAACGGGGCTTCGCGGGCACGAGCGTGCAGGACGTCACCGACGCGATGGGGATAAGCCGTCCGGCGCTCTATGACAACAACGCCCCGGTCAGCTCGGCCAACACGGTGAGCTCACCGCCCTGCTCTCGGCAGCTGGGCAGCCGGACATGGTCATCGTTATGCTCAGCGTCAGCGCCGCAGACTCCCCCGCACAGCCGCAGAACGGCCGAGAGCAGCATGATCACGTGACGCCGGTCCCTGACGACTGGACACGTAACCGGTCTGTGCGAGACTGAAATCTATAGCGTTGCTCTGGTCCTCGGTCGCGCCCCGTGATCACGGGTATCCGGCGAACCGGGCGAGCACCGGTTGTCCTGCGCGATCCCCGCAGTTTCCGGGGGCCGCCGCCTGGTTCCCGACTCGATTAAAGCCCCGTGTGATGCCCGTTGCGGTGCGTCGTGCCGGGTGGCCGTGCCCTGCGAGAGGAATCAGCAATGACCGATCTACATGACAGGGCCGTATCAGCCCGGGAGCAGTCCGACGAGGCGCTGCGGCGCTTCGCCGACGGGTTCGCCGTCCTTCCCCGGTCCCCGGTGCTGTACTCTCCGTCGGAGTACGGCCTGGAGTACGAAGACGTCTCGTTCCCCGCACGTGACGGCGTGCCGCTCGACGGCTGGTTCATCCCCGCGCCCGGGTCGGGCAAGCTGATCATCGCCAACCACCCGATGGGGTTCAGCCGGTCCGGCATGCCCGCCGACCTGCAGCCCTGGAAGGCGATCTGGGGGCCAAGCGGGAACGGGTTCGCCGTCAACCTGATGCCCGACTACAAGATCCTGCGCGACGCCGGGTACAACGTCCTGGCCTACGACCTGCGCAACCACGGCCTCAGCAGCGCGGCGAACGGCGGCGTCACCACCAGCGGGGTCACCGAGAGCCGCGACGTCGCCGGCTCGCTGGAGTACGCGCGCACCCGCCCCGAAACCCGCGACATGGCGATCGGGCTGTTCAGCCGGTGCATGGGCGCAGCCTCCACATTCTCCGCGATGACGCGCTGGCCCGCGTCGTTCGAAGGCGTGCGCGCCCTGGTGGCGCCCCAGCCGGTCACCCCCCTGGTCATCGTCGGACGGCGCCTGGCCTTGATGGGCCTCGGCAACCGCCTCGACGACTTCAACACCCTGGTCCGGCTGCGCACCAGCGTCGGACTCGAGCAGCGGACCCCGGTGGAGTGGGCCAGGAACATCCGCGTACCGACGTTCCTCTACCAGGTCCGCCACGACAGCGTCACCGACCCGAGCGACGTCCAGGCGATGTTCGACAACATCCCGGTAGCCGAGAAGAAGCTGCAGTGGATCGAAGGCACCACGGCCCGTTTTGACGGCTACCTGGAGTTCCAGCGCCGCCCGCAGCCCATGCTCGACTGGTTCGCCCAGCACATGTCGTGATCTAGCCGCAATGCGGTTACCAGGGTGCTGGGTCTCGCCAGCCACGGGTGCACCGACGAGCGGCCGTGCCCTGCGAGAGGGAACTCGCAGATGCCGACGCCCAAGACAGGGTGCATCGGCCCAAGAACGGCTGACGCCTGGCAGCAGCGGACGTATCTCTCGCCGATGACGCCGTGGCGGCCCGGCAGGCCGACGTGATGGGCGTGCGGTGTTCGACGCCTACTTCACCGGCCATGATGCGCTGCTGTGCCCGGTACCAGGCACAGCAGCGCATCGCGACTTCGAGGCTGGCGGGACCACACTGCCCGCGATCGTGATCATGCGAACGCTGCCCAGCTGCCACCTAGCGGAACTTTCCGGGCTACGCCCGCGGAGCCGGAGTGGGGCAACCCGGAACTTTTTCTTAGGAGTTCCTCTGACCAGCGTGTTTGTCCTAGCCAGAGGCTTGCGGGTCGACGGTGTATGGTGTATTACCTAGAATGTGGCATCAATCGTCGGCAAGAAGCAGGGCGGACGCACCTACTACTACCTCGTCGAGTCCGCACGGGTAGGGGGCAAGCCACGCATCGTCTCCCAGCGCTACCTCGGTTCGGCAGAGGAGATCGCCGCCCGTCTCTCTCAGAGCGGGCCAGGCGAGCCGGACCGCAGCCGGCACCTCGCCTTCGGCGACGTCGCCGCGACCTGGTCGATGCTTCGCCGGCTCAAGATCGTGGAGATCGTCGATGAGGTGGCCGGCACCCGGCGCAAGGACGCAGGCGCGTCGATCGGTACCTATATCGCTCTGGCGGTGCTCAACCGGGTGTGCGATCCGTGCTCCAAGCTCGCCTTTGCCGAATGGTGGCCGAAGACCGCCGGCGGCAGGTGGCTGCGCCTTCCCGCCGGCGCGCTCGACCACCGGCGCTTCTTCGACGCGATGGGCGCGATCAGCGAGAACCAGCTCAACGAGATCGAGCGCCGCATCGTCGCGGCGATGGTCGAGGCCTTCTCGGTCGACCTGTCGGGGCTGGTGCTCGACATGACGAACTTCGCTACCTGGATCGACTCCGCCAGCGAGCGCGCGCCGATCGCCCAGCGGGGCCACTCCAAGCAGAAGAGGAGCGACCTTCGCATCGTCGGCCTCGGCCTCGTCGTCTCGACCGACGGCGGCATTCCCCTTGTCAGCCACGCCTATCCCGGCAACAGGCCCGACGTCACCCAGTTCCCGGTGATGGTGGAGGAGCTCGTCGCCCGCTTCGAACGCCTCCTCGGCGAGAACGCCGGCCGCTCAAGGGCTCGCCTCACCCTCGTCTACGACGCCGGGCAGAACTCCGGCGACAACTACGGGCTGCTCGATTCGGATACCTGCCCGCTCTCCTTCGTCGGCTCGCTGCCTCCCTCGGACCACCCTGATCTCCTCGCTGCCGGCAAGGACCGCTACGAGGTGGTCGACGAGGAGCACTTTCCCGGACTAGCGGCGTTCGAGACGCGGAAGGTCGTCTTCGGCAAGCAGCGCCGCCTCGTCGTCTGCCACTCGAAGAACCTCCACGACAAGCAGTCCCGTGGCTTCGGCCAGACCCTCGCCAAGGCCTCCCGCCAGCTTGCAGAGGTCCAAGCGCGCCTTGGGAGGGGGCGAACGAGAAAGGCGCGGGAGAAGGTCGACGCAGAGATCGCTCAGATCCTCTCGCCGCGCTGGGTGTCCCGGGTCGTCCCGGCCACCCTCAGCGGCGAGGTGCCGGCCGGGCTGCGCCTTCAGTTCCACGTCGATGACAAGGCGCGCGACGCGCTCGAGGAGGAGATCTTCGGCAAGCGGATCCTCTTCTCCGACAAGACACCCGAGCAGGCCTCAACCGCGACGATCGTCGCCGAGTACCGCTCCCAGGAGTCCGTCGAAGCCGACTTCCGTCAGATGAAGGACCCGAAAGTCGTCTCGTTCTCCCCGATGTTCCACTTCACCGAGCAGAAGATCCGCGTGCACGTCTTCTACTGCGTGCTCGCCCTCATGGTGGCACGGCTCATGGTGCGCGAGGCCGAGCACGCCGGGTGGCACCTGAGCGTCCGGGAGCTGCTCGGCACCTTGACCGGCATCCAGGAGACGGTGCTGCTCTACCGCGGCGAGCGCGGACGCCCCCGCGCCCGGCGCATGATCACTGAGCTCGACCCCGCCCAGCGCCGTCTCTACGACCTGTTCGGTCTCGACGCCTACGTCCCCAGGCGCTGACCTGGGTAATACAGGGCGAACCGCCAAAAACACCGTCTGAGCAGGGCAAACACCAGCCTACTTCGAGCTAGCCAGGAAAGTTCCGCTAGGCCGAGCCCGTGAAGGAGCCGGACATGCCTTCCGATCACACCACAACCCAACTCGCCGTACTGGACATGGCCGGAACGACTATCACCGACGACGGCGTCGTGCAGCGAAGCATCGACACGACCTTGCGACTTTGCGGGCTTGCTCTGGTCTCTCCTGCACCGTTACCACCGGCTCGCCCGCGGGGCAGGGGCAGCACCCGGCTAGCCGGGGTCGTTCCCGGCCGCGCTCCGGGAGGGAATATCGGTCATCTACCACGACAGGCAGCGCGCCGCAGGCATGGCCGGGATGGAGACGGGAACAGAGGCACGGCTAGTCGCCATGATGCCCGGTGAGCGGTCAAGGCAGAAACCCCAGTGGTCCCCATTTGGGTGTCCCGTGCTGCCCGAGCCTGCCAGCCATTCCGGTCTTGCCCGTCGGGTGTCGGTGTGCGGTCTCAGTACATGCTTGACCGATCGTTCTCAGGACATGGTTGACGCTTCTGCGGCGTTTTCCCGCGGTGCGGAATTGCCATCTAGTCTGGGATCTGGCTCTGGTGGGTCAGGCAGGTGATCTCGGTCAGGCCTGCTGCCGACAGCTCCTGCATCGCGGCATCCGCCCGGTAGGTCCACACGATCACCGATGCGGTCCTGGCGTCGAGGCCGGCAGCGCTGAGAGCCTCGCGGGCCGAGCCGGAGCGCGGGCAGCGACTCCTTGTCCCCGGGGCCGATTGCCATTGCTCGGCCACCTTTGCCGCGGCTGGGAGATTGCCGGCCCAACGCAGCAGGTTTTGCCAGGAATCCATGGTGGCGTCGCGGCTGTACGTGCTCGTGTCCAGCCTCACTCCGGCCGCGGCTTCGGCGATCGGCTTCAGTTTGCTGGCCCACATGCACTCCCCGGTGGCATCGGGCCGGGCACTCGTGAACTTCGCGGGCCAGCCCGCCAGGGTCTGGGCCGCCTGACCGTCGAGTATCGCGTCGCGCCGCCAGGTCCCGGACGCGCAACTCCCATGCGTCCCGGTAACTCCGGGATCGTCCCGGTACTCGGGGATAAACGACAGGTCCTGCACCGAGCCGCCCGCGCCGCCCGGCAAGATCAGCAAGGCGTCAGGGGCGTCAGCGTGTCAGCGCCCAACGACAGCGGAAGCGACATATCGCTCAGCGTGTCAACCGCGGACGGCCCGAGCTTGTCCAGGCGTTGTGCCGTCGTCTCGGCCGCGCCGAAGTCGCGCGAGGCCTCGTCGGCCGCGATAAGTATCTCGAGCCAAGGTCCCGGATAGGCGCTGGCGGTAGCAAAGGGTGTCAGCACCCGGATCGCCTCGGTCGGCTCGCCGAGCCCGATCAGCGCCCGCGCCAGGCCTGACGCCGCGTTACGCGCGCCGTCCGCTGCCACCGCGCGGTCGTACGCGGTGACCGCCGACTGGAAGTCCTTCCGCGCGGTGAACGGCTCGCTCGGCATCAGCAGCGTGCCCGCGCGCAGATAGGCGTCACCGAGCCCGGTCAGCGCGCCGCTGTCGCGGGGATACCTGGCGGCCAGGCCGGTGAAGGTCGCCAGCGCGGTGTGCAGCGCCGCGAGCGTCGGGCCGCCCGGCGGCGCCGTTGACACCAGCGACGCAATGACCCACAGGTCGAGGCTTCTCAGCTGGGCCTGGCCGACGAGCCACCCCGGCGTGGGATCGTGCGGGCAGGCCTGCTCGGTCAACTGCTCCTCGCGGGAAAGGATGCCCGCGCTCGTGTTCTCGTCCGAGGCGACCAAGAGCAGCAGGTCGACCTGCGCAGCGCATCCCCCGGCCCGGTCGCGATTGAGCACGCTGTACGCGGCCGCCGACGCGTTCTGGATGGCCAGACCGGATGGTCCGGGGCCGGTAACCGGTGGTTGCGCAGCCAGCACGGTGAGCGCCGCCCCCAGCGCCAGCGCTCCGGATGCGAAGCTTCCCGACGGCGCCTTCTTAACCACGGCGTCGAAGGCCGGGTACTGGTACGGATACCGGAGGTGGCTGGAGTAAACGCCAACAGGGCCGCCTCCCAGGTCAGACGAAGACCCGAGGATGGCCATCAGCGCCCGGGCGTCCGACGGCCCGAGCGCCGCAACGGCGTAAGGAAGCACATCTGCGGCGGTCCGGATGCGCGCATTCGGGGGGAGCCCCACTGGCACGTCCCGGACTGCGGTGGCGGTCCCGTGTTGTACGCCGGTGACGACCGCGAACAGACGGGCTGGTGCCTTCGGCAGCTCGTCGGCCGTAAGCCGGGACGCCGGAGCGAACCCGAGCAGGACGATTAAACCCGCGACGGTATGCGACGTGACGACCGCACTGGACCGTCCGCGACGGGCGACAGGCCGGAACCGCCTTCATCCGGCGGGCCAGGATCGTGTTCGGTCAGTGGCCCGGCTGGCGCGTTCGCGTCCGGCGATGTCACGCAATCCTCCGGAAGCGCGTCCGGAACGGCCGGTGAGTTGTTTCTGTCGCGGACCAGAGTTGCCCGCACTGCGAACGCCGATATCAGCACCGCCAGCACCGCCGTGACTGCTGCGCCTATTCGGGCTCGAGTTGACGGTGTCCTATAACGAGGCCCAAGTTTCGCCGAATGACCAGTCATTATGCCCCCCAGCCGAAACACACCTTTCCGGAAGGATACTCCGGCTGCCGCGCAGGGATAGTTGACAGATAGGCTCAAATGGAACCTGCAAGCCGAATTTCCGGTGTCAGCTAGCTGGGTCGACACTCATCATCCAGGTGTAGGCATGTCAACGGCACATCGCGCATATCAGGATGATCTGCACGATCGGCTATTTACATGTGCTGCCTTGTTAGGCCGTAAATATTCGGCGCGTGCTGTCCGTCCGTGGCATCCTTGGCGTGGTCACTCGCTGTTGCAGGGA
>OBLU010005863.1_pt1 | contig 10966 bp, 5 predicted proteins | sample 1518681 | NCBI WGS metagenome assembly OBLU01 (sample SAMEA3539304, study PRJEB22396) | soil metagenome | biome: tundra; feature: field; material: soil | place: USA | collected 2010-05 | depth 0.15 m
CGATGGCGAGGGCGACGGAGTTGCCGCCGCCGAGGCAGAGGGCGGCGACGCCGCGGTGCACGTCGCGGCGGATCATCTCGTGGATGAGGGTGACCAGGATGCGCGCGCCGGATGCGCCGATGGGATGGCCGATGGCGACGGAACCGCCGTTGACGTTGGTGCGCTCGGGCGAGACGCCGAGTTCGCGCATGACGGCGATGGCCTGCACGCTGAAGGCTTCGTTGAGCTCAAACAGGTCCACCGAGCCGATGCTCCAGCCGGCGCGGGCGAGGACCTGGCGCACGCCGGGGACGGGTGCCATCATGACCCACTTCGGTTCGACGCCGCTGGTGGCCTGCGCGCGGATGGTAGCGAGCGGCTTGAGGCCGAGTGTGCGGGCGTGCGCCGCGGACATGACGACGACGGCTGCGGCGGCGTCATTGACGCCCGGTGCGTTGCCTGCGGTGACCGTGCCATCGGGCTTGAATGCGGGGCGGAGAGCGGCGAGAGCTTCGAGCGAAGCGTCTTCGCGCACGCTCTCATCAGGCGCGAGGATGGCGCGCGCGGAAGTGTAATTGCGGCTCGACGAGTTTGCGGGCAGAGTTACGGACGTGATTTCCACAGTGAAGCGGCCTTCTCTCTGAGCTGCAGCCGCTCGGCGATGCGACTCCAGTGCGTAAGCATCCTGCTGGGCGCGCGTGATGGAGAACTTGTCGGCCACGAGTTCGGCGGTCATGCCCATGTGAAAGTCTTCGATGGCGCACCAGAGGCCGTCGTGGATCATGGAATCGACGGCAGTGGAGTTGCCGATGCGGAAGCCTTTGCGGGCTTGCGGGAGAAGATACGGCGCGTTGGACATCGACTCCATGCCGCCGGCGACGACGATTGCGGCGTTGCCGGTGGCGATGGATTGGGCGGCGAGCGCGACTGCTTTGAGACCGGAACCGCACACCATGTTGAGCGTCATGGCGGAGACGGTATCGGCGAGACCACCGCGCAAAGCCGCTTGGCGCGCGGGGTTTTGGCCCAGGCCGGCTGCGAGGACACATCCCATCAGGCACTCGTCTACGCTTTCAGGTTCGATGCCGGCGCGATGGACTGCTTCGCGCACAACGATGGCGCCGAGCTCGGTGGCGGAGAAGCTGGAGAGTGAGCCCTGGAATTTTCCGACGGGGGTGCGCGTGGCGGAGACGATGACGATCTCGTGTGATTCATCCTGCATGGCGACGTCTCCTCTTGCGTCCGCAGTATACGTTTTGCGTGCGGCACATCGCATCTGCGCCGGCGCGTCGCGAAACTTTAGAGCTTCATCGGATGCAATTCGTGTTCGCGGCTCGCACTGAGGTATCTTCCGATACAAAAAAAACTTTCAAGAAATGATCGATTTTTCTTGACACTGAATTTCATCAAAACTATACCTTCGTTAGCTGCAACTTTCACTGTTGCAGCGTCGATAACTTATCGATAGGGAGAATAGGCAAATGGCAACCAAGAAAGCAGCGAAGAAGGTAGCTAAGAAGGCAGCCAAGAAGAAGTAATCCAACCCAAGGCAAAGCAGAACGGGGGACGCTCAAAGCGTCCCCCGTTCTGCGTTGGTGCGTGGATGAAAGCCGCGCGTGGTGCGGTTTATTGCGCGGTCTTGGGTGTGGAGAGGTAGCCGGAGACCTTGTTCTTCTCGATGTTGTTGACGACGAGTTCGAAGAGGACGGGGTCCTTGCCGGTGTAGAACTGGACGGGCTCGTCGAGGTTCTTGTCCTTCTTCTCGATGTTGCGATCGTCGGCGCTGACGTTGAGGGTGTAGCGGGAATGCTTGTCGTCCACCTTCTTCAGTTGCAGGGTGATGGTGGAGAGCAGGGTGGGCTTGGCGCCCTTCTGCAGGGTGAACTCAATATAGTTGCGGTCGCCCTTGTGCTTCAGGATCTCCAACTCGGAGTGGTTGGTGGCGATCAGGCCGCTCATCACGCCGGCGTCGCCGACGACGCGCTGAAGCTGCGACTTGGTGGTCTCGAGGTCGCTACGCGTGGTGGCCACATCGGTCTTGACGCCGCCTACATCGGTCTTCACGCTGGCGACATCGCTGGAGACGGCGCCGATCTGCTTTTCGGCCGCCTGCTGTTCCTGGGCCAGCTTGGCGGTCGCGGCGGTCTGTTCCTTCTGCGCGGCCATGATGGTCTGGGCGCGCGCCTCAATCTGCTTCTGGGTGGCGCCGACGTTCTGGCTGAGAGTTTCGGTGGTGGCGCTGAGCCGGGCCTTGGTTGCTTCGAGCTGATCGTTGAGGTCGGCGCTCTTCTTGTCCGCGGCGGCGAGCTTCTGGTCGTCTGCAGTCAAGTGGCTCTGCAGGGTGTAGCACCAGACGAGGCCACCTAAGCCCAGGACCAATGCGACGATCACCACTGCCATGAATGCTCCCGAGGCGGACCGCTCGGCTACGACTGGTTCCGTATCGCTCATAGATTTCTTTCTCCTCGATTCGCGGTGCCTTATGCCGGGCACGCGCGGACGCCTCCTGAGATACAGGAAGCTCTAGAATCGAATATAGCTCAGGTGCGGCCACCGGCTGAAGCGGTGCTGGGAAATAGGCCTGATTCCGGGTCGCCCGGCGGCATGACCTGGCTGCCGCCGGGTGGCGGAGCAGAAAGAGTTGGCCGGCAGGGACCCGGTTCGCCGGCCTGCTGCGCCCGCGGCCAGAGCCCGCGCGGGCGGAAAGGATGGATGCCCGGCCATTTTCGTGACAAGCGTTTCGCGGCTGCGCTATAACCGTAAAGTACTGTCTTTTTAATCTTGCGACGAGGGTTCGGCCATGGCATCCGCAGTTCTGCCCATTAAGGGTCTTGAAGGCATCATCGCCACGAAGTCATCAATCTGTTGGATCGACGGTGAAGCCGGCGTCCTGGCTTATCGCGGCATCGACATCCATCAGCTTGCCGAGCACTCGGACTTCGAGGAGACCACCTATCTTCTGTGGTATGGCAAGCTGCCGACCGCCGCGCAGCTTACCGAGTTCCGCAAGGAGTTGGCTGCCACCCGCACCCTGAACTGGCGCATCTATGATTTTCTGCGTAGCGTGCCGCACGAGTCGACGCCGATGGAGGTGCTGCGCACGGCGGTCAGCCTGTTGTCGCTGTACGATCCGGACGAGAAGGATATGTCGCACGAGGCGAATCTGCGCAAGAGCTACCGGCTGACCTCGCAGATTGCGATGATTGTGGCCATCTTCGACCGCATCCGCAAGGGCAAGATGATCGTCGATCCGGACAAGAACCTGTCGCACTCGGCGAACTTTCTGCGCATGCTGAACGGAGTGAACCCGACCGATACGGCGACCCGGGCGCTGGATGTGGCGCTGATTCTGCAGGCCGACCATGAGCTGAACGCCAGCACATTTGCCGCGCGCGTGATCGCTTCGACGCTGTCCGATATGCACTCGGCCATTGTGGGGGCGATCGGCGCGCTGAAAGGGCCGCTGCACGGCGGCGCGAACGCGGAGACGATGAAGCTGCTGTTCGCCATCGACGAAGAGGACGCCGACCCGGTGGAATACGTCAAGAATCTGTTGGCGCAGAAGAAGAAGATCTCGGGCTTCGGCCACCGCGTGTACGTCACCGAAGATCCGCGCGCGACCCACCTGAGGAAGATGTCCGAGGACCTGGGCAAGTCGTCCGGCAACTCGAAGTGGTTCGATTTGTCGCGCAAGATCGAGCTGTACATGAACAACATGAATCCGGAGAAGAAGCTCAACGCCAATGTGGACTTCTACTCCGCGTCGACCTACACCACGCTGGGGGTGGAGATCGACCTGTTTACGCCGATTTTTGCCATCAGCCGCATTGCCGGCTGGGCCGCGCATGTGATTGAGCAGTTGGACGACAACCGGCTGATTCGTCCGCGCGCCGACTACATTGGACCGCCCTATCCGGAGCCGTACACGCCGATTGCGGAGCGGTAAGCGAGTTAAGCAGAGGATGGATGATCCCGCCTGCGCACAGAGGCTGGGAACTCCTTCCCTGGGCGGTTGCGGGTCTGCCAGCCTTGTCGGTGCTGCCGGGAGAGTGATGCCTTGTCGATGGTGCTGGCTGGTCGTCATCTGAGGTTCTCTCTGGTTGCGATCTCTGTCTTCTTCGCAGGCTTCGTGCCTGCGGTTCGAGCGCAGGGAACCTCGTCGCCGGAGATGGATGAGCTTGCAGCCATCAGCGCGGCTGCGGCAATCAATGACAGCGGTCCCGAGGGCATCGTCCCCGCCACCAGGGGATTCAACGCGTCCGTGGGCACAAGTTCGCAGCACGACTCGACCAACGGCTGGTCCTCGATTCTGACTCCGAATGCAGCGTACCGGGTGAACCGGCACTTCAGCCTGGATGCAGGGGTGCCCATCTACACCTATATCAACATCGATGCCAACCTGGGCACGGCTGCGAAGCCGGATTACCGTTACGCCATCCAGGGGGGCGTGTTTGGAGATACTGCAGTTTCGTTCCAGGGCAATATGAGCAAGCGGTCGTTTGACTACAGCGGGACGGTCTCACTGGGGCTGCCCTCGGGTAATACGGACGACGGCCTGGGGGCGGGACAGGTTACGTACAACATCAACAATCACTTTGAGAAGAACTTTGACCGATTTAACCCGGACATCGAGGTTGGGATCGGCGACACCAGTGTCCTGGTGGAGCAGCGCGTGCTGAAGAGCTATATCGCAGTGGGGCCGATGGCGCACTTTCAGACCGGCACGTCGGTCGATTTGCCTTGGAGCATGACGTTCGAGGCAGATGCATACGAGGAACTGCCGCTGGATAAGAACCTGGTGTACTCGAGCACGGGCAAGGGAAAGAAGAAGGTGACAACTTCGACGAACACCGACCCGGGCGAGGACAACGGCTTCATTACAGCACTGGATATCCCGCTGTCACCGCACCTGACGCTGTCGGGGTTCTACAACCGGAGCCTGCGCGACCACGACGACGTCGCCGGCTTCTCGTTTACATTTCTGCTCAAGGCCCCGCCGCGGGTCACGGAGGGGATGCCGTAGCGAACGAGCAAGGCAGGCATGGCAAGAGAATGAGCAGCCCAAGGGCTGCTCATTCTTGCGTTCCGGGGAAGGGATGGGTTCCCTACATCTTCGGTTTGGTCTCGCTGGCGGGTGGAATGATGGCGTTCATGCGCAGGTACTCGACGGCCTGCCCATACTCGTCCTCTGCGTGTCCGATGGCGCCGGCGAACATGCTGACCGGGGTCTGCAGGCCGCGGACGCTGGTGAAGGCGTTGGCGGCGGTGACGTTGGCGACGGCCTTGTGGGCGAAGGCGAAGGTTGCGGCGAGCGCCTTGACGATGTCGTCCTTGGACTTGAGATCGCCGATGGCCTTGGTGTCCACGTCCGGCTTGATGCCGCCAACCATGGAGAAGTACTGGTAGTTCGCCTGGATGGTGTGGGTCACGATCTGGGCGAAGGTGCGGACGCCGTCGTACTGGACCTTCTGACTGGGCGCAAAGATTGCGGCACTGGGCGCGAAACTGTACTTGTCGGCGGGCATGGCCTGCGCCGCACCCATCCAGAGGGTTTCCAGGCGGCTGAGCGCGGCGTCCATGGACTTCGCGGGATCAACCGCAGAGCCGGGAGCTACCGTGGCCATCCCGCCCATCGGAGAGGCTTGTGCTTGAACGGAAACAGCGGCTCCAGCCAGAAGGGTGAGCATCGCTGCGGTAAGAGTCCACTTCATCGGATTGATCTTCATCTACTTAATCTCCCTTCGAAACGAGCCAAGAGTACCAGATTCGTGTTGCATCCAGTGACCTCCTGGCGGCGAGCCTCAGAGGCCCGGAGCCGTCTTCGTAGCCGTAGCGGCAGCGACCGGGGTTGTTCCCGGGGCAGCGGGCGCCAGCGGCGGCGTTACCTTGAGCGCCATGCGCGGGAAGCTGAAGTTGCCGCCCGCATCGTCGAGGACGTTGACCTGGCAGACATAGGTGCCCGGCTTCAACCCGGCGAGCGGCACGTCGAACTGGAAGCCGACGGCATTGCGCTCCGGGATATTGATGGCGTCCGCCTCGACCATGGGAGTCTCATACACCTTCACCCCGCCCAGCAGGAATTCGATGCTGGTAAGCACACGCACGGCGCCGCCTTCCCTCTTGGTAAGGCCGGGGACTGGAGTGGTCGTCGGCGCCGCCGCGTCCTTCTCCTTCGCCGGGCCATAGACCTCGTACAGGAAGTAGAGGTGCTGGTCCTGGCGGAAGACGTGCGGGACGTTGGGCACCCACTCCAGCCCGTCGCGCACCAGCGGGTCCACTACGTTCTTCACCGTGTTCGGCTGGCGCTGGCTCGACATGACAATCGAACTCAGCTTGAGCGGCGTCTTCTTCAGGTCCGGCACGTTGATGTCGGTCTCGAAGCTGCCCATATTGCCGGACTGGTTCTCGCGCACCACGAACTTGACGTGATATTTGCCGGGCGCGAGCGTGAAGCCGGTGGAGTACTGCACGTTTTTCTTCTCGAGATGCTGGCTGGCGTCAATCGCGAGCGGGATGGTCTGGCGCACCTGACCGACGGCGATGCCGGTCGAGTTCTTCACCTGGCCGAGGATGTCGATGTTGGCCTTGTCCTTATCCTTGACCGTGGTGGCGTGGATCTGCGATCCGGGAATGACGACGGAGATCGGGATGTAGAATTTTCCGTCCGCGAGTTGGAAGTAGAGCGCCTCCAGGTAGACGGCGACATCGGTGGCCGGCACGTCGCTGCGCATCTGCTCGGTGAGCGCCAGTTCGCGGTCTTCGCTCTTGGCGTGCTGGAAATCCGCCGGCGCGTAGTAGCCGGGACGGTATTCGAGCCTCGCGTCGGGGTGGTTCAGCAGCGTGATCGTCAGATGGCGATAGCCGCCGTCGCGGGCCGGGTTGGAGGAGTGGAAGCCGATGATGTAGTAGGCCTCGGTATCGTGCTGGACCTGCTGGAATGCGGGGCCGAAGTCGTTGGAGTCGACGAACAGCTTGCCGCCGGTGTCGCTGGCCAGCGTGCCCAGCGTCTCCTGCGAGCTGAAGTTGGAGTTGAGCTGGCCCTGCATGGAGGCGCCGCTGTAGGCTCCGGTTCCGCGCTTGCTGCCCTGGGACGCATCGCCCACCGGGTTCAGCGCCTGCAGGCCGCGGGTGTCGACGGCGTACATTGCGGTGTTTGCCTTCACGCACTCGTTGGTGGCCGCGCGGATGCTGGCCTGGTTCTCAATGCCCTGCCGGGAGAGGCCGCCCGAGAAGTACAGCATGCTCTTCTTCTGCTCCACCTTCTCGATGGACTTGCAGACGGTGCGGATGGCGTACAACTGGCGGTCGGTGTTGAGCGCGTTGAACTCGCTGTCGTCGGCCACGAAGCTCGACGAGTCGTCGGAGGTGCTGTCGGTGCCGCCGCCTTCACTGCCCGTATCGAAGCCGGTGCCTTCCGAGCCGTCATATTTGCTGACTGCTTTGATCAGGGCTGCTTTGTCGCTGGTGAAGTCCTGGTCCATGCTGAGGCCCGAAACCAGGCTGACCGACGCTGCCAGGTCTGCCGGCGCCATGTGGTTGTTGATGTAGTCCTTGGCTGCGTCGACGGCGCGCGTTACGTCTTCCGGCTGCATGCTGCTGAGATCGAAGAACATGACGATCAGGCGGCGGTCCTTCAACTCGTCCGGGGAGGCTGCGAAGTCGTTGTTCACGATATCCGCGATGGTCTTCTTCTTGGTGGTCGAAGTACCGGCCACGGTCCCCGCCTCGGCCAGCGTGACGGCTTCGTCGACGCTCTGGTAGTCGAAGCTGGTGATCTTCTGCGGCTTCTTGTCTTCCAGGACGGTGAAGTCGTTTTCCGTGAGGCCTTTGATGATGGCGCCGGTCTTCTTGTCGCGCACGACGACGTTGGTGAGCACCCGGTCCACGTTGGTGTGAAGCGTCATCACGGGCACGCTGGCCTGCTGCGCCACGGCAGGCAACGGCATACCCGCCGGAGAACCCACCAGCCCCGTTACCAAAACCGCTGCTATCACTCGCCGCATCGACTTCTCCTCTTGTTGCTGTGCCCCGGGGGCTGAAGCCCCGTCGATTTTGTGCCGCCGAGGGATGGGCTGAAGCCCATCCCTATCCGAATCTAGAACCGGTACCGGGCCTGGTAGGTGAACGACCGCATGCCCGTAGGACTGGTCACCTGGCCAAACGTTTGTGAGTTGATTTGTGTGCTCACGTTGCCATACTGCACTGTGTTCAGGGCGTTGCTCGCGTTGAGCCGCATTTCCAGGCTGCGCGTCTCGCCCAACGAGATCGTCCGCGAGAGCGACCCGTTGATTGAGACCGTTCCCGGCAACTCGATCGAGTTGCGCGACGCGTTCCCGAAGGTGCCGGGGAGCGGTGCGGTGAAGGCCGCCGCGTTGAACCACGCCAGTCGCGTGCCCGCGCCCTTGATGGGTTGGCCGGGGACACGGTTCGGCCGCAGCGAGTTCCCTGCTCCGGCGGCGATCTCTTGCGGGGTGCCTCCGTAAGTCGGCGTGGCAAAAGCTCCCGACGCAAACGTGAAGGTCCCGGAGATGGAATAACCGTCGAGGATCTTCGACGTGAGGTTACCCTTGTTGAAGAAGGCACGGTTGGGGCCGAACGGCGGCTCGATAACGAAGTTGCCACTCAAAGTGTGGCGGCGGTCGAAGCTTGAGTTGCTCTCTTCCGCGCCCAGGTTCTGGTCGTCCTGGGCAATCGAGTTGCCACTGCCGCCCACCGAGGACGCATCATCGATGGAGTGCGAATACGTGTACGTCGCCTGGAGCGAGATGCCCTTGTGCATCCGCTGGCGGGCGTTGACCGCAAGCGCGTTCGAGCGTTGGTAGCCAAGCGAATCCTGATAGGTAAACTGGCCGGAAGAGGCGTTCAAAATCCCCAACGCGTTGCGATTGGGCGCACGCACCATGTCCAGGTTCCCAGCGTATGCACCCGTGTAGTCGACGTTCAGCACGATACCGAAGGGCACGGTTCGCTGAATGCCCAGGTTGTATACCTGAACCATGCCCATGCGATAGTTCGGATCGACCCCGAAGTTGCTCTGGGTGGTCTGGGTGGAGCAGCCAAACCCGTTGTTCAGCGTCATTGCCGTTCCCGGCTGCGCGGCGGCGACCTGCTGTGGCGTAAGGCAGGTGGTTGTGCTGTATGGAGGATCCGTCAAAGTGTTGTTCTGGGTAATGGCAAACGGCTGCTGGAATGACATCTTCGACGCGAAGCGCGAGTATGCCCCGGTGTTGTAATTGATGCCGTAGCCGGAGCGCACCACAGTGCCCTTGGTCCACTTGAACTTGGGCGACCAGGCGATGGCAACGCGAGGCGAGTAGAGCGATTTATTCGGGTTCACCAGTGAGCCTGGGAGGCCCAACTGGCTCCCCGTCATCTGGCATCCAGAGGCGGCGGTCGCACACACGTTGGCGATCTGCAGGCCGGAACCGCTGCCCGTCAGATTCAGATTCACAAGACGGTTGTACTTCTCCGAGTAGGGCGAGAAGTACTCCCAGCGCAGGCCGTAGCTGATGGTGAGGTTCGTTCTGGCGCGCCAGTCGTCCTGCGCGTACCAGTCCCAGGAATTTCCGCGCAGGTAGATTTTGTTGAGGCCTGCCGTGATGGAAGTCTGCTGGGGCTGGCCAATCAGGAGGTCGGCGAAGGACGAGCCATTGACGCAGGTGGGGTTCGGGTTGGTTGGACTGATCGGATTGTTATTTCTCACGCAGGCCGGCGTACCCGGAGCCTGGGTGGCGAAGCCGGAGAAAGAGAAAGAGCCGTAGACATTGGTGCCGCCGATCGAATCCGCGTGGATGCGATGAAAATCAACGCCAAAACGCATGTTATGGCGCTTGTGGCTCCAGCTCACAAAGTCGCTGAACGTTATGGTCTGGTTGATCGTGTCGCCCGGGTTGCTTGACTCGCCCAGTCCGGATATTCCCGTCACGCCGGTCGTGCTGAGCGACGGGACGCCGAAGTAGAAGGGATTGCTGTAGATCTGGGGATTGCCAACCAGGATGCCCGCCGTAACCGCAGGATTGACCGAGCCATTGGTGAACAGATTCGAAGTCAAACTGCGCGACCGGTTCCAGCCCAACGATGCAGTGCTGTTGATCCGGCCATAGCCGACCGTGTAGGAACTGGTGAAGCTGTAGCCGTTACTTACCGAGGAGCCGCTTAGCAGCGGCGAGAAACTGGAGTCTGCGCTCGCCGAGTGGGAGTACGCAAAGTTCTCGGCGATGCTTTGGCGGAGCGTCGGCGGTGCATTGCGATTCTGCCCGCCGCCACGCATCCCTGGGCCGCGCTGTCCGCGCACCGGTGCCGCGCCGAAGCTGCGGTTGTACCGTCCCGAGAGTTGCGAGGAGTGCGAGGAACCGGGGAAGTTGGCCTGGTAGTTGTCATACAAGGAGTTTGGCGTGATGTTGGGCAATGGGTAGTAGGTGTTCATCAGCGCTTGCGCGGCGGAGTTGATCTCCGACATGGGGACGCACATCGTCGGGGCGGCATCGAAGGTCAGAATTCGCGGATCGCAGCCCGTGTTGCCGTAGGCTGTCCCGTATTTCGGGTCGTAGACCGGAATGCCATAGGTTGGTTGAGCCTGATATGCGGGGGTGAGATCACCGAACCGCTGGGCCGGAGTGGGCACGATGACCTGCGCGGTCGATGGAGTTGTGTTGCGCGTCTCCGTCAGACTGAGGAATAAGAACTGCTTCGGATTCGCCGCCATCAGGTGAGGAATGTATGGCGTTCCAGTAAGGCTGATCGCCAGCGAGTTGCGATCCGACTGCGGCTTCTGGATCGGAGTTCCGGTAAACGATCGTGAATCCGCATTCAATGCGCTGTCCGATCCGTTGTAGCCGACTGAGCCGTGCCAGGCGTTCGGGTTCTGACCACGGAAGCCGCCGAAGCCGCCGCCACCGCCAAAGCCACCGCCGGGGCCACCGCCGGGGCCGCCACCACCGCCGCGTCCGCCGCCGCCACCACCACCGCCAAAGCCGCCGCCTCCTCC
>OBLU010005864.1_pt1 | contig 10966 bp, 7 predicted proteins | sample 1518681 | NCBI WGS metagenome assembly OBLU01 (sample SAMEA3539304, study PRJEB22396) | soil metagenome | biome: tundra; feature: field; material: soil | place: USA | collected 2010-05 | depth 0.15 m
CGCCGCCTGCGCATCGGCTACGGCCGCGCCGCCCACCTCATCGACATGATGGAGCGCGACGGCCTGGTAGGCCCAGCCGACGGCAGCAAGCCCCGCGAAATCCTCAAAGCCCCCGACTACTACAAAGAAGTCGACGCCGCCCTGCGGTAACCAATTTCACCATCACAGCAGTGAAAAAACGATTGTCATTCTGAGCGAAGCGAAGAATCCCCGTATTGGCTTCTGCTTTTGCGGTTGTTTGTTCTTCGTCGTTGCCTGTTCTTTCCATCCCCTCTCTCCGCCGTCATTCTGGCGAAGCCAGGATCTCTATATTGGCTTTTGCCGTTCCCTGTCCCTTTGGTTCGTCCTCCGCCACAACCCAAGAGCGCCGAAGGCGCGGCCTATATTAGCCTAGGCCGAAGGGCTAGGTTACTTTGTCCGAGCCTCGAATAGTTCCGAGTTTCATCGGTTCGTCCCGCCCAACGCCCGCATCACCTCCGCACGAACCTCGGGATAGGGCAATTCGCCATCCGGAAAAAGCTTAATCGTGCCGTGTGTCTGCGTGAGGTAGCCACCCGCTGTCATTGTCTTCGGCGTGTACGAGTCCAGCGAATACGCGCGACCGCCGGCCGCCGCCTCCTTGGGATGGTTCTTCGCAAAGGATATCTGGTCGACATCGTCGGACTCATAGCTGATCCAGCCGATAAGCTTGCCCTGCGCATCTAACTCCGCGAAGTTGTACTTCGCATGGAAGTGGCCGTCCGGCGGGTCGTACTCATGCACGACGATACGACGGTTCCCGACCGTGAAGAGATCGATGGCGCCAGTTCCGTGCTCGGCAATGCCGGCCTGATGCGTCAAGCGGGCCTGATGCAACAAAGCGCGCTCGGAGTCGAATTCGTTCCAGCGGCCCAGCCGGGCGTAGACCTGCACCAAGTTCTCGTGCGCAGACCACAGATTGGCGGCGATCGCCAGCGCCGCACCATAGCAACCTTCCGCCTCCGACAATCGGCCGAGGCCGAGCGCGGCGTTACCCTCGAGAAATATCGCCTCCTTGTCACTTGGGTTCTCCGCGCGGAAACGGCTGAAGAAGTCGTAGGCCGCAGCAAAATCCTGCCGGCTGAGGGCCGTCTTGCCAACTGCCATCGGGTTCCCGTTTGTCGCCCCCGGCACCGGCGAAGCCGTCTGGGCCAGCGCCACTGCACAAGCCAACCATGCCGCCACAAGCAACACTCTCATGGGTAATTCTCCGTTGCACGCCACTATACAACCGCAGAATTGGTCAGCTCCGCGTAGATGGCCGCTTGCCCCATTCGCGCCAACGCGAACCGTCTTTCTCCACCAACCAGGAACTCCGTGATCCTGAGCGAGCGCAGCGAGTCGAAGGACTATAATCCAGCCGAAGCTCTGCGCAGCGAATGCCGGAAACTGAGGCCAACCAACGCGCACCGGTTCAGGGGTAAGTCGTGAAGATTCTTCGTTCCGTGAATCGCAGGGATTTCAGTATCGAGCCCGCCGGATATTTCAACGTCCTGAGGCCCAGCACAAGGTTTACCCCCGCGCATCCGCCCGGGGACTTCCGCTATCTCCCGGACCAATCCAAGGGGACGACGCAGGCGTATGAGAATTCGACAACAGCGCCCCCGTTTCAGTTGATACCCCTGCCGGATCAGAATGTTCAGGGCTATCACCGCCTGTTGCGGCCAGCCTTGATCGTTTTGGCAGCAACTGCGCTCACTCTATCTCTGGTGTGGTGGAGTGCCGGGTGCCCCATCCACGTGACATTCTGGCTGCCCCCGCAATGAGCCGGGTGCCCCATTCATCGCGCGGCCTTTAGCGCGATGAATGCGCTCCACGCTGCCGCAGTCCTGAGCGCAGTCGAAGGGGAAGCCCGCAGGGCGCGCCGGAAATTGCCTTCTTCCAAGTCACCACAAATCTACTCAGCACTATCGCTAGTCTCACTCGCCTGGGTGCCCTATTCATCGCATCGCGCATGGGTGGGGTTACGAACACGCCGCTTTTACTTGACACCCAATGTATAATTGAAGAAGAGCTAGAACAGAATCCGCCAGCTTCAGGATTGTGTCTCCCTCGATTTCAGGCGCAAAGAACTCCTAGTCAAATCCAATGATAAGAATGACTTACATGCAAGTCTCATTGTTTCAATATCTTAGATGTTAACTCTATTCTTTTCAATATTTTGAAGACTACATAGGGAGAGGGGGAGGGGGTATCGATGGAGACGGGGAGATCAGGCACCAACATTCCGCGAAGACTTCAGCGCCACCACGCCCAGCGCGCAGATCACCGCGATCAGCACGATCCACAGCACCTCGGGATGCCGTTCTGTGAAGGGCCGAACCTCAGCCGGCGGCGCCCGGAATCCCGGATTCAGCGCCTCCGCGCCAAGCTCCGCCACCAGGGGCTTGTCCGCCGCAACAAACAGTCGGTCGTAGTCATACACCGGCGCACTCAGCCTGGGATCGCCGTAATACAAGGCCACACCTGCGCCTGCGCCAGATGTTGCAGGCGCGTCGAAGCACAGCTCCCGCTGCCGCATCTCGAGCCGCACCGAGGCGATCGGCAGCGGCAAGTCGTCGCCGTTCTCGATCACAACATCAACCTTCGCCGCACGTTGCAGATTCGCACCGAGGATCGCCGAAATCCCCAGTTGCTCGCTGCGAATCTGGCGGCCCGCCTCGGTCGCATGCACGCGCAGAATGCTGCCGCTCATAGTCTCAGGCAGCGGCTTGCGATCGTCGTCAACACTCGACTTCGGATCCGGGTCAGCCAGAGCGGTCACACGCAGGTTGCGGCTGAAGTTTCCCTTGAACCCAGGCGCGAGCTGAACCGACACCCGCTCCACCGGAACCCGCATCGGAATCTCAAACGTCGCGCGACTCTCGCGCCCAACCGTCGTGATCGAACTCGTCTCCGCAATCGTCGAATAGAGTATCTGCGCTTCGCGGCTGGGCGGCACCTGCGCGCCCTCGACCATCGCAGAAACGAATCGCGCCGCAGCCTCCGGCCCCGAGCCCGGCGCGGGCGAGATGCTCAGCACCACGTGGAGGTAACGAAACGTCGACTCCTCCAGCGGCAGCATGGTGTCGCGCGAGAGATGCTGCGAGGAGAGATCGAACAGCGTAAACGAGCCGAGCGCCGTAGTCTTGCCGCCCAGCGAGTCCGACCCGGAGACGGTCGCTGTAATCAGGAAGTCGTGAATCTCCGGGTCAAGATCGAGCGTCACGCCGGTGTACGCGCGGTCGGGCATCTCCAGATCGAAGACGATGTTGTGCGACGAGCCCCCGCTTCCCAGTCCCAGGTTCAGCACGTGCGCAGCCTGCGTCTCCTCGGTGACGGCCTCGCTAAGCGTGATCGCGTAAGGAACCTCGTGCGGACTGCCAGACGGCGATGCGCCAGACAATTGATCCTGCGATGGAAAGATGCGGAGGTCAATGAGTGAAGGCGCGGCGTGAGGGAAGATCCCGGCATCGAGCACGGCGCACGCCTGCCCCGCGCCCGGCGGCACACGAATCACGCGCTCGTACCGCATAGCGTCCGGCTGTGCAACGGGAGGCTCATTCCCGGGAACAGTCTGCCAAAGCAAAAGCGTCAGGAGCGCCGCAGCCTTCATTTGGCGTCCTCAGGCCCTGCATCCTTGCTGCGCGTTTTCTCCGGCTCACGCAGATGGAGCAAGTCTTTCTGATACGCAAAGCTGATCGCCATCAGCAGCGCACCCAGCCCCAAAAAGCTGACCACCCGGTAGCCCTGGCTCAGATTGCGCATGTCGTAGAGAAACGTTTTGAAGATGGTGAATACCAGCAGCACAAGCGCCTGATAGCGGAGAAAGCCGCTGCGTCTCCAGAAGCCAGCCGCCAGCAACGCCGCGCCATACAGCATCAGGAACGCCGAAATTGCCACCGCCTGCTGCAGCGCCGAGTCAACCGTTGGCAGCGAATTGTCCCAGATCGCTTCAATCTCGCGCACGCCAGTGAGCACCGCAATCAGATTGAACGCGATCGTCGACAACGCCGCGCCATTCATCCAAACCTCTGCGCCCGGATGGGCTCGTGCGAGACGCAGGAACACAGCGATCACGCCAGCGAAGATCGCCAGACCCGTCAACGCGGTGGCAAAGTCGGCCGACTGGAACGGCGGATGCAATCCGGGCGACCCGGGCGCCATCAGTTCCCGCAGCACGAGCAGAATGGCCGTGAAATCAATCGCGACAAACGCCGCGACGGCGATCTTCAGCCACTTCAAATTCCCGGCGTTGCTCGTGCGCAGGGCAAGCCATGCCGCCGCCGCGAAGATTGCAACGCCAGTCAATGCAGTTGCGGCGTTCGAGTTGAAGAACGGATCCGTTTCCAGGAGTGACGCAAAGAAAAGATGCAGGAAGATGCCGCAGAATCCCAGCAGAAGCGCGGAAGACGCCAGCCAGCGCAGCGTGCTCAAGACGTAGGTCTCCGACGGCTCCTCCGTCGGCCCCGCGGGCTCCAGCCTGGTCGCGACCCACAGCAGCGCCAGCCCTTCGACCAGCCAGCTCACAGTGATCCAGTGGCCACTCGCCTTCAGCGGAATCGCAATCGTCAGCAACACGACCGCGAGCGAGAGATGAATCGCTGATGCGGCCCGCGTCTGCGGCACTCGCATCAGGCCCAGATACTCGGCCGCGAGCACAATCATCGCCCATGGAAGCAGGTCGGGATGGCCCGAGGCCTGCAGCACCGAGTAGAACGCAAGCGCAACGAAGGCCGCGTTGGCGATTGGCAGCAGCAGGTCTTCGAGCACAGTGGCGAGCGGCAGGAAACGCGGCGCGGGCGCGGCCGCATCGACCACCGGGCGTCGCACAGGGACGCTGCCGAAGGCGACACCAAACAGAAGGATGAAGATGGAAGTAACCGTCAACTCACTCGCTGCGTAAAACTCCGTATACCAGCCAATGAAGAACACCACGGTAAGCGGGAACGCGCCCAGCAGCAGCCGTGGCCAGGTCTTCAACCGGACCAGCGCGATGATAGCGAGGTCGATGGCGAGCAGGTAGGTAAAGAGGAATATCTCGTGGTTGCCGCCGGTCGACACCAGCAAAGGCGTGGCGAAGCCGCCAGCGAGCGCGTACGCTGCCAGCAACTCCGAATCCTGCGCCCACGCCATGTAAGCGTTCCAAGCGGTCACCAGCAGCATCAGCGCGAGTGCCGCCGGCGCGGGCAGCAGGTGGAAGAGTTGGAAGGCCGCCCACAACGTGAGATACAGCACTCCGCTGCCGAGCGCCTTCAGCGAGTATGAGAAGGCCGCGAAGCCTTTGTGGCGGAACCGCTCCGACCACACAACCAGGCCGGCGCCAGCGATCAGGCCCACAATCACGCGCCCCGTCGGCCCAATCAGCCCGCGGTCCACCGCCAGCTTCAACCCATACGCCGTCCCGATCAACAGCAGCACAATTGCGATGCGATTGAATATCTGAGAGCCGAGACGACTCTCGAACGAGTCGCGAGAGTCGTCCACTGGCGCCGCTGGCGGGTGATACGCGGCACGAGCCCAAACCTCGGACACTAGGCGCTGGGCACTGGTTGGGCCTTCTGTCGGCGCCGGCGAGACCGGCATCGGAGGAGGCGGTGGTGGCGCAGGAGCAGCACGCACAACAGGTGCCGGAGCTTCCGCCCCAGCGGCAATCTGGCGCTGGACTCGAGCGAGTTCAAGTTCGAGCCGCGCGACCCGCTCCTCAAGAGCCGCTACCTGGGAGCGGCCTTCACTCCCCTCACTACTGCTCCGATGTTCCGCATCGTCGTCGCGTTCCATGGCCACCACTCTAACGCCTATGCCACCGCCGGGTCACGCGAATCCATTCGGTCGAGTGGCACTCGGATGCGTTGCCTGATAGTCTTCTCGGCACAATGACGCCGCAACCCATCCCGACACGCGTGCTGGTCGTCGACGACGACCCGATGAGCCGCGAACTGCTCAGCGTGCTGCTGGAGGCCGAAGGCTACGCCGTTCAGTCCGCTGAATCGGGAGAGGCCGCGCTCGTGCTACTCCGCCAGGGAACCTCCGCCCCAGACCTCATCCTCACCGATGTGCAGATGCCCGGCACAACCGGTGCCAGGCTGGCCGGCAAACTCCGCCGCGCGTGCGGCCCGGCGACGCTTCTCCTCGCGATGAGTGGAAGCCAGCCCGCCGAGAAAGCAATCTCGCACTTCGATGGATTTCTCATGAAGCCCTTCCGAATGCAAAAGGTTGCAGCCGCTCTGAGATCGCGGAATCCTACCCCGGAAGCGATAAACACCCCGGCAAAAAGCGAGAAGTGGGTGGTCGTTTCCGGTTCGGCCAGCGCGTTGCAGTCCAAGCCAAAACTGGTGTCGATCTCGGCATCTGCGCCCTCTGCGTCGGCGCCCAAACGAGCATCCAAGAGGAGTATGGATACTCAGGTGCACGAGATGCGATCTCCGGAAGCTGTCGCCGCCGATGGTTCGCCCGGCAATCCCATACTCAACGAGAAAATCTATCAACAGCTTGCAGCTTCCATGCCGCCGCAGCAACTCCTTGAGATGTACTCGATGTGCTTGAACGATGCGCGCGAGCGTATCGCGGGGATGCGCAGACTTGTGGCCGCGCACGATAAGGCACGATTCATTCGCGAGGCGCATTCGATCAAGGGAGGCTGCGGAATGCTCGGCGCCACCGAGTTGCACCGCATGGCGGCAGAGTTGGAGTCCGGCGACCTCGAATCCACCGAAGCGGGGGACGCACAAGACGTTAACTCTCTAGATGAGCTATCCGCTGCATGCGACCGCCTTGAGCGTATGCTGAGGTCACGCGTCTGAGGTGACCCATACCTCAGACGTGCTGTGCGAGGTTTCGGCAATGTCCGTAGGAGCCGCAATGAGTCAGCAATCCACTAAGAAGTCGCCCCCTCCCTCTGCAGGTCTGGCAACCATACGCATCGTCGTTGCTGACGATCACCCCGTAGTCCGCTTCGGCGTAAAGAACATGCTCCTCAACCAGCCGGGCTTTGAAGTCGTCGGTGAGGCAGAGGATGGCGACGACGCGATTACCCAGACCCTCGAACTCGAGCCCGATATCCTTCTGCTCGATCTCCTGATGCCGCGCCTCCCTGGCCTCGAAGCCATGCGCGCCATCATGACCAAGTCGCCGCGCGTCAAAATTGTGCTGCTCACCAGCACCATCTCTACCCAGCAGATCATCGAGGCCCTCCAGATCGGCGCGCGCGGTATCGTCCTCAAGGACTCTGTCGTCGGCGATCTCGCCCAGGCCCTCCGCGCGGTCCTCGGCGGCGACTACTGGATCGGCGGCGAGCGCGTCGCCAACCTGCTCAAAGCCCTGCAAGGCCTCCAGGCACAGGCTGCCGCCGTTCCCGAACGCAAGACCTACGGCCTCACCCCCCGCGAGCTCGAAGTCGTCACCTGCATCGTCGAAGGCTGCTCCAACCGCGACATCGCGAAACAGTTCACCATCAGCGAGGAAACGGTCAAGCGGCACCTGTCGAATGTGTTCGACAAGACCGGCGTGTCCACGCGACTCGAGCTAGCCCTGTTCTCCATCGCCCACAAACTCGTCGAACTCTAGCCCTTCCCCAAGGTTGGGTGCCCCACGTCTCGAATCTGAGATGTGGGGTTATTCGCGCCGCGCGAACCGCCTTGTCTAACTTGGGTAGAATCGAACTATGGGCCTTCCCCCGCAAACTGAGCTTCCTATCTACGATCTGCTCGTCATTGGAGCCGGCCCCACGGGCATGGCCTGTGCGATCGAGGCCCAGCGCGCGGGCTTCACTTCGGTGCTGGTCGACAAGGGCTGTCTCTGCAACTCGCTCTTCCACTACCCCGCGCACATGACATTCTTCACCACGCCGGAGCTGCTCGAGATCGGCGACATGCCCTTCTCCAGCCCCAACCAGAAGCCCAACCGCAACGAGGCGCTCGAGTACTACCGCAAGGTTGCCGAGCACTACGCCCTCGACGTCCGTCAGTATGAAACGGTCGAACGCGTCACCGGCTCGGACGGTGATTTTGCCGTCCACACAACAGATCACTTCGCCCGGCCCATCGCCCACCGCGCCCGCAAGCTCGTCATCGCCACCGGCTACTACGACCTGCCCAACTACCTCGGTATTCCCGGCGAGGACCTCAGCAAGGTCAAGCACTACTACCACGAGCCCCACCCCTACTACGGCCTCGATGTCGTCGTCATCGGCGGCAAGAATTCCGCGGCCATCGCGGCGCTCGACCTCTGGCGTCACGGCGCGCGCGTCACCCTCGTCCATCGCGGCGCCGAGATGCACCGCCATGTGAAGTACTGGATCCTGCCCGACATCAGCAACCGCATCAAGAATGGCGAAATCGCCGCCCACTTCTCAAGCAACGTCACCAACATCACCGAGGACGACGTCACCATCGCCACACCCAACGGCGATGTGACCATCGCCAATCACTTCGTCTTCGCCCTCACCGGCTACCATCCCGACTTCGACTTCATCGAACGCCTCGGCGTCAAACTCGACGAAGCCAACGATCGCTGCCCAGTGTGCGATCAGGCGACGCTTGAGTCCAACGTCTCCGGCATCTACCTCGGTGGAGTCATCGTAGCCGGCGAGCGCACCAACGAAATCTTCATCGAAAACGGCCGCTTCCACGGCAAGCTCATCGCGGAAGACCTGAAGCGCAAGCTGAAGCTGTAGGTTCTGCCGCACCCCCTCCCCTATTAAAATAGTCATAATCTTGACAACAAATGACTTAGCGGAAGACCTCCGTGTAAGATCTTCCATCTAAACGGCTTATTGGCAAAATATTCAAAACAAATGATTTATGGTCGCCCTAAGACTCAGGAGGGCCAGGCAAAACGCCGCGCTCCTCCTTATTGTCTACCTTCTATTGTATCGTGCCTGTCAAGCGACGGCGAGAGTGGCACGCCGAGGAATGACCTGCTACTTGTTCGTGGCGGCCAGTCCAGTCCAGTGAGGACTGTCGCAGCCGGCGAATGAGTCGGAGAGGAGATGAGAGGGGCCGTCGGCAGAGGGCCCATCGAATAGGCGAACATCGTCGACGACATATTGACCGTCTTCGGATATCACTTTGACATGCACATGCCACACGCCTGTTGGGGAGGCGGCTCCTCCCCTGAGTCCGTTTCCAAGGTCAATCGTTTCCGCGAAGAGGTTCACAGAGACCAGAAACGACCCGTCCTTCTGCGGTCCTTCACGCACGGGCCATGCAGAGGCAGGCGAGGCACGATTCCCGTCTCCGGAAAAGATGCCGCGCTTCAGCCAAGTGGGTTTCGGGGCGCTGTCTGTTAGCTGGTTGTGTTGCCGGAAGTAATCTATTTCGCAAGTCTTTGCTGTCTTGAGCTGCTCCGCAAGTCGCTTGCTCAAGAAGGGCCGGATGCCCGCCATGTCCGAGCCTGCCGGGATGCCAATGGGGTGACGAGCCACTATCTCGCCATAAAGTTGCCCCACACCATGGGCGAAGGCCGGTTGGTCGAGGAGTGCGGGAAGTCCCGAAAGCCGTTCAGCTCCGTCCGTCATTATCCAGCCCGGGCCCTCTTCCCAACCCATGATGCCCATGAAGAGCTGCGGGGGACCGACAATTCCCTTGTGCAGCCTTCCGATCTGAACCAGGAAAGATCCTGCCTCACCGTTGCGACTAAACCAGATCTTTGCACAAAGGGGATAGTCTTCATTCCTAAACGGCTTGTTATCACAGGTGTCCGCCACTGTCCATTTGATTTGTGCATGTGGGGGCCCGGATAGGAGCCAGTCTTCGAGACGCTGAGAGGGGAGGGAGGGGTCGAGCGTCTTCACATCGATGGACTTCGCGTACTCGATGACCTGCTTTTCCGTGTAGGCGTGCTGCGCAAGGGCAGATGGAGCGACTAAAAGCAAAAGGATAGCCAGGGAACAGACTTTCATGGCGTTCTCCCGACCTCGGCAGGCGTGGCCGCTAATGTCTCAGACACCGCAGCCGGGCAACTTGTTCCCGGCAAGCCCATCGCCGAAGACTTGAAAAGAAAGCTAGTGTACTGAGTCAGAAGTTCGTTGAACTATATGTCGGGCCTTCAGCCCTCGGCATCTTCGCTGGAACGGTACCTGGGGCTGCGCCCCAGGCTGGTATATGTCGGGCCTTCGGCCCTGGTCCAACTCCACGAATTATTGACTCAGGACACTAGCTGGGCAGGCAAAACGAGAATAGATTGGTACGCAAATGAAACGAAAGTTGAAGTTCGCTGCTGTTTTTCTGTTTCTGTTTTGCTCGATTCAGACGTATCCCCAGGACTCGCTCAACCCTTCGTGCAGGTCCGATAAGGGTGTAGTGGACGCATGCTTCACAGTCCACGGTCGATTATCCAATTGGAATGGAAATCCAACGGGGCGAATCTGGGTCATCGGAACCAAGAGGACGCTTGGGATCCGCGAAGATACCGAATTGCCAAAATCTCTCGCTGACAAGATGGGAAATTTCGATGATGTCGCGACTGGCGACTTCGAGGTCTGCCCGCTTACCAAGGAAAGCCCGGGGCGTATGCAGATCGTTTGCGTCGCTTCGGTTTCGCGGACTACGGTGACGAGGCGGAAGCCATCAGTGGAGTAGACGGCTTCCGGATCAGACAGGTCGCAGCCTACTTCTGGGTCGAAAACGCGAAGATCGTTTCCGTGTGCATCGTCTCCCCCGGCTTCAGCAACGTGGTCGGAAACGCAGGCTGATTTGGCGAATCAGGATAATGCTGCGTCTCCAGGCAGAGTCCGGTGTGCTGCGAATACACAGCGCCAGTCTTTCCCTTGAACGCGCCCGTCAGGAAGTTGCCCGAGTAGAACTGCACGCCCGGCTGCGTCGTCGACACCGTCAGCACGCGCCCGGTCTTCGGATCGGAGAGCTTCGCCGCCACCTTCATCTCGCCGTTCTTTCCGTTCAGCACCCAGTTGTGATCATAGCCGCCCGCGATCTTGAGCTGATCGTTCGGCACATTGATGCGCGCTCCA
>OBLU010005865.1_pt1 | contig 10964 bp, 11 predicted proteins | sample 1518681 | NCBI WGS metagenome assembly OBLU01 (sample SAMEA3539304, study PRJEB22396) | soil metagenome | biome: tundra; feature: field; material: soil | place: USA | collected 2010-05 | depth 0.15 m
CTGCAACGAACGCGTGCTGGTTCACCGCGACGGCGCGCACGGAGTGACGCGCCCTTGACTGGTGCCATCAAGGACGTGGACCGGCTGAAACGAAACCTGTTTGCCGAAGCACTGGATGAACTCTGTCGCCTGGGCGCAGCCTGCAAAAAATCCCGGCGGACGTTCTAACTGGCTTGATAATGATTTTTCGCCCGGAAATGAGAAACAACTTCCACAGCTTCCGGCGGATTTGAAAAATAGGGAACCAAGCAACTAAATGGGTTTTCCCAGCGGCCCCAAGGAAAGTCCTAGTCGCGGTCCGGCACCGTAGAAGGAATAGTAGTCATGCGCCGGTTCGCCGACGAAACACCACTGTATTTCAGGGGATCTTCGCCCTGCCGGCGGTCATCGGGCTGCTCCTGATTTTCAGACGGAAGCACCCGAACCAGGATCGCCGACAAAATGGCGGCTTCAATCAAATAATTTCCGGGCACATAACGCTTTTGGGGTGGTATTGCAGGGGTCGCCAAGGCCATCAAGTTGGGGGTTCTGTGTCCGGCTTTCTTTTGCGGCGACGTCCTGTCAATGGGTCGCGCAAATATGCAAGGGGACGGCGGATCATGCACCGGCTCCGTGATCAAGCCTGTTCCTGCCGGGCGGGAATTGTTTTAACCACGGATTAACACGGATTTTCAATTTCAGCTTTTGCTTTTCAGTTCGCATCCGCCCCGTGCCGGTGAAAGGGGAATTGTATTTAATTCAGCGGACGTGCAGGATTTCCCTTTGCGGACGCCGCTGCACTCCGCCCGGGTTGCCGCTCCATTCTGGCAGCCAGGTTCCGTCACTGCGCCAAAATGGAACACCTTGTTTAGCTGCTCACGTCGCAAATGGGCTGGCGCAACACCGACACCTTTATTGACGCCGTGGCCGAATTCAAGATAATGCACAACATCGGTGTATCCAAAATCCATTACATTTTTGATATTCTCGGCAAAACGAGCACAGCATCACCATGCCTGATTTTTTAAAAGATTTGCTTTCCCTCATTTTCAAAGGGGTGAATCGAGTCATTGCCTCGATAGCGGTTTTACTGATGGCGGGATACGCTGTTTGGGTTCTCGCAACCGGTGAAGAACGCAATAAATATAAAACACTAATTTTGCCTTACTTCATAATTGCAGGGTGCGCCGTTGTGGCGATGATCCTTCATTACTTATGGTCCAAGCATCGTGCGAAATCAATTCACTTCTTTAACGAAGCCGAAACTGGTGTCCTTGTGTTGGGCATCGTGGGCGATGGCAACAACTCCCTGCAGCGTGATTTGGTGAGCGGCTTAAACGATAAACTGAATACAACTTCCAATATCAGCGTGCGGGCTTACGACGAGCAATTGGACGATACCAAACTAGGCGTTTCGGCCGCACACCAAAAGGCGCGCGGTATTGGCCAGAAATTGAATGCGTAAATTGTCGTTTGGGGAAATCGAGTCGGTGACAAGAAATTCTGGCCTCGAATCACCATCGTCAAGCCCGTCCCTGTTTCATCTCTGGCACGAGAACGTCAATTAAATGTTCAGGAAATTGACCAGTTGCAATTGCCTGAATCATTGTTCAACGACCCTGTTTACCTGGCATTTTTTCTCGTCGGTTTGTCAGAATACAGGAGTTATCATTATGTTGAGGCATTGAATGCTTTTGAATCAGCTTCAAAACACTTGAAACCAGATTCGCCAGAGATTGGGCCTCTAAAATTATACACCGCGAATTGCCGTTTCTATTTAGCGCAAAGAGATAACCAGCCAAAGACACTTTTAGTCATGGCAATTGGGGAATATCAATCCGCTTTGGTGAGTTTCGACAGAACAAAGTCACCTTTGGATTGGGCGACGACGCAGAACGACTTGGCCAACGCGCTGCGCGAACAAGCGAGACACAGTGAAGGTGCGGAGGCAACACACCTCCTGGCTGATTCCGTCATCGCTTATCGTGCGGCGCTGGGGGTTAGAACTCGCGGGCAATTCCCGAAGGATTGGGGGCAGACGCAGAACAACCTAGGCGTTGCGCTGCTATTCCAAGCCGAACAAAGCCAAGAGGTGGAGGCGACGCGCCTCCTGACTGAATCGGTCACTGCCTTTCGAGCGGCACTGGAGGTTAGAACTCGCGAGCAATTTCCCCAAGATTGTGCGGTGACGCAAAGCATCCTAAGCGCTGCGTTGCGCACACTCGCGCGCCACAGCGAAGCTGCGGAGGGAACGCGCCTCCTGGCTGAATCGGTCGCCGTCTGTCGTGCAGCACTGGAGGTAAGAACTCGCGAACAATTACCGCAAGAATGGGCGCAGACGCAGAATAACCTAGGCAATACACTGTGCGATCAGGTGCGGGGGAGCCAGAAAGCTGATTTAATTCACGTGTATAATAGTAATGGTTTTCATGCCGCTTGTTTGCGGATCCGGATAGCCGCCGATGCGGTTCCCTTGTTAAACGAGGCGGTGGCGGCGTATCGTGCTGCGCTCGAGGTAAGAACTCGCGGCCAATTTCCCGATGATTGGGCGAAGATGCAGAACAATCTGGGTGGTGTGCTGTGCATGCAAGCGGAGCAAAGTGAAGGTGCGGAAGCAACTCGCCTACTGGCTGAATCAGTCGTCGCCTTTCGCTTGGCGCTGGAGGTAAGAACTCGCGAGCAATTCCCGCAGGATTGGGCGGGGACGCAGAACAACCTGGGCACTGCGTTGCACAAACAAGCCGGGCACAGTGAAGGTGCGGAGGCGGTGCGCCTGCTGGGTGATTCCGTCACCGCCTATCGTGCGGCGCTGGAGGTTTATACGCGCGAACAATTCCCGCAGCTTTGGGCGGGCACCCAAGTCAATCTGGGCGATGCGCTGCAGGAACATGTGGAAAGTGCGGAGGCGACACGCCTCTTGGCTGAATCGGCCACCGCTTATCGCGCGGCACTGGAGGTTTATACGCGCGATCAATTACCGCAGAATTGGGCGTGGATCCAGGACAAGTTGGGGACTTTGCTGCGCAAACAAGCGATCTACGAGGAAGTGGATCAGCGTCAAGGAGCGGAGGTGGCACGCCTTCTCGCTGAATCGGTCATAGCCTTCCGCGCGGCGCTGGAGGTTTTTGCGCGCGATAAATTCCCCCAACAATGGGTAATGACGCAGGACAACCTGAGCACTGCGCTGCGCGAACAATTGAAGCACTGTGAAGGTGCGGAGGCCGCACGACTCTTGGCTGAATCGGTCACCGCCTGCCGCGCGGTGCTGGCGGTTTACACGCGCGAACAACTCCCGCAGGTATGGGCGGTGAAGCAGAACAACTTGGGCGATGCGCTGCGCGAACAAGCGGGACACATTCAAGGAGCGGAGGCAGCCCGCCTTTTTTCAGAATCAGTCACGGCTTATCGCGCGGCACTCGAAATTTTTAAGCCCGATGAATTTCCTGATTTGAGTGGCAAGATTTTAACGAACCTTGCCATATCGGAGCAGGCGCTTCACCAATTTCAAAAATAGTCCACCGCAATCTGGGGTATTAATTCGATTGCGTGATGGCGACCAAAGGCGACCGGAAATCTCCGGCAACAACTTTAGTTGCCCATTACCTTGCCTATTCTCCTGCCAATCATTTTCCCAATCAACCGCGAAGAGCTTTAGCGTCCGGCCACGCTGGCGGAGAATTGCTGGGTGACCCGGGCCAGCCGTTTATTGTCGGCGCGGATGCGCGCGGCGAGCGTGCGCGAGGTGGCCTTTAAAAACGGCGTGGCCAGGCTCGGTGTATCCCGCGTGAGCCGCTCGAATGATCCGGTGGACAATCTGAGCACGGAACTGTCCACGTTGGCGATGACATCCGCCGAGCGCGGGCCGCGGTCGAACAGGGACATTTCACCAAAAAAATCTCCCGTGCTGAATGTCGCCAGGATCGTCTCCCGGCCGCCGAACATCGTCCGCGCCCGCAATTCGCCGCTCAGGATCAGGAACATGGCGTCACCCGGCTCACCCTGCTTGATGACTTCGGAGTGCTGCAATATTTCCTGGAATTCAAAAAAAAACGCGAGGTGCGCGAGCTGTGCGTCCTTCATCTCGGCGAGAATTTTTATCCGGCGCAACTCACCCGGTTTGAAGCGGCCGGGCGTGGGGGTTGCAAAAAGATGGTCGCTTTCCGGTTTGAAATAATCTTTAAGCTCGGTGAAGTCCGAAGCTTTTTGCCAGACCCCGTGGCCGTGCGCAAAAACCCAGGTGTCGCGCAGCACGCGTTCGTCTTTGATCCAGTCAACCAAGATGGGCAGCGGCACGGGACCGTAGGGTGCATCGTCAATTCCCCAGATGAAATAGTCGTTCAATGTTGCCGGTGACTCCATGATGAAGTTTTATCACCGCCATTAGGATTTGCAAGCCAAAAACCGGGATCATGTTTGGTTGCCCGCTGCGTTGCGGATTCTCCTGCCAATCTTTTTCCCAATCAGCCAGCGACGGCATGGGGACTTCCGCAGGTTGCGCGCCGGCGCGAGGCCGCGCGGATCAGCCGACCCTACAGTCTTGGCAAGACGAAGTTGTCGCGGAGGAATTTTAGCCACTGTGGCAGATTTGAGGCGATGGTTTTGTAGCCGGTAACATCAAAGCAACCGGCCGCCAGTTGTTGATAATATTGCGGGGACGGCGCGGCATGATACTGATGACGGCGGGCCGCATGTTCGTAGAACAGACCGAGGCCAATCGTAATCCGGCTGGCGACGGCCGCCGGGGAATCATGTTTGCAGTGGGCGCCTTCGCCGGACAACCGGCGGCATATGATTCCCAATTGATTTAGCTGGGATAAAAATGCCTGATAGATTCGCAACGTGTCAGTTTCTTCGGCCCCAAAGGTGGACAGCTTGCACAGAATCCAACTGAACGATTTTTGCGGAATCAAACCGGCGTTATCGTCAGCCAACTGGCTTAACTGCTGCCGGATGAGATTCCGTGAATCGGGGTCATCCAGCAACCGTTGCGCAGGGGCTTGCTGTTTTGGCGGCACTAATTTTGCAATCAGATCATCCATACCTTGTATGTCGGTTAATCAGGCCCGGTGCTTGACCGTGCCAAAAGCTCACCCATTCAGCCAGCAATTTATTGGCCAACCACCTCGGCAACGTCATCAACAACAGCGCCACCAATTTTCCGCCGCGCGGGAATGGGTTCTTCCGGCTACGGACACACGGCCATTTACACGCCGAGCGGAACGACCAATGTCGGCTCGTGGGTTCAAGGACCGGATATTCCTAGCGGACGGGCGATGCCGGATGCCGCAGCCTGCATGATGGTCAATGGAAAGATTCTCCTTGCCGCCGCCCAGGCTCCCGACGCGAGCACCGAGTTCTATGCGCCAACCTACTTCTACGAGTATGATTACACCGTTGGTGCAACCGGGTCTTTCGCGCAGGTGGCCAGTCCCACCGGAGGGTTAAGCGACAATATCAAGTCTTATCAGGCTATCATGCTCGCGCTGCCGGACGGGAACGTGCTTTACTCCGATTTCAGCCGGCAGCTCTATGTTTATACGCCCACCTCCGGCCCGCTGGCGGCAGGCAAACCGACCATCTACGGCGTGACCCCGAATGGGGACGGTTCTTATCATGTCACCGGCACGCTTTTTAACGGCATCTCCGAAGGCGCTTCTTATGGCGACGACGCGCAAATGGACACCGACTATCCGCTGATCCGCCTGACCGACAGCGGCGGCAATGTCTCCTATGCCCGCAGTTACAACTGGAGCAGCACCAGCGTAATGACGGGAGGAACCACGGTCAGCACCGAATTTACCGGACAGGGCTTTGGCATCTTCCCAGGCAACTACTCGCTCCAGGTGGTGGCCAATGGAATTGCCTCGGATCCGGTTGCGTTTAGCGGGCCGGTCTGGGTGGACTTCACCTACACCAGTTTCTTCGGCTTCTACTTTGGCACTTACAACTATCCTTACAACACCATGGCTTCGGGGATCAGCGCCGTGACCAGCGGGGGAACCATCAACATCAAACCCGGCACCAGCATGGAAACCTTCCCGAACATCACCAAGGCCATGGAAGTCCGCGCCATTGGCGGGGCGGCTAAAATTGGCGCTGGACATTGACGTATGCCAGATTCAACAATGCAATTCAAGACGCCTATGAAAAAAACAATTTTGTCTGTTCTGGTGTTCCTGTTGCTGGCTTCCGTCGCCAGCGCCCAGCCCTACGCCGTTGACTGGTATAAGGTCGCCGGCGGCGGCGGCACGAGCACCGGCGGCACCTATCAGGTCAGCGGCACCATTGGCCAGCCGGACGCCAGTTCGGTGATGAGCGGCGGGCAGTATGCCATGACGGGCGGCTTTTGGAGCCTGATCAACGTCGTGCAGACGCCCGGCCTGCCGAACCTTACCATTGTTCACAACGCGCCGAACAGCGTGAAGATTATCTGGCCGGACCCGGCCACCAACAGCTACACCTTGCAGCAAAACAACAATCTCAAGGTGGCCGCCGGCTGGGTGACGACGGCTTACTCCATTACCAACGGCTTTGGCACCAACTTCTGCACGGTCTCGCCACCCGCCGGCAACCTGTTCTTCCGGCTCAAGCAGTAAGTAGCACTTGCGACCATCGGATCATCCGACCCCGGCACGGATAGGAAAGAGTCCTGTTCATGCCAGTAAAAAAACGGAACGATGATTCGTTCCAGCCCTTGTCTCAGCCGGGCGGCGACTCACTACCATCCAAGCATTGTCGTGATTCATGGCAAATTACAATAACATTGACGCATTCATTTTTGCGATGCTCGGGCAGGGTGCGTCGCTCCGCGCGCGCCGTGCGTTGCCAGACCAGGGCGGCGCGCGCGGAGCGACGCGCCCTACCACCTCACCCGTGCCAAAGTTATTGTGATTTGGTTTATCATTCCAGGAAAAGGGGAAAATATTGACGGGTGACCGGCAATGAAGAATCCATACATTGCCTGCCGCCGCGCTGCCCAGAAACACTCCGAGCAAATTGCCAGGTTGGAGAGTCGAAAGTTGATTTCAGCTTTCAGCTTTCAGTATTTCAGCTTTTTCTCCTGACAACCCTCAACCTTGTGTCTTCAGGTGGACATGATGGGGAGGGGAACTGCACCAGTTTGCCGATGGGATTTTGATCAGCCGGCCGTTCTTCAGGTTTCGATTCTATTCGTCGGCAAATAATTGGCAACCCAAAACAGGCCGACGCGAAGAAACTCCGACAGAAGATCCCAGGCCACCGGGCGGCGGCTAAAAGCCTGTCAGAAAATCAAGCTTGCGTCATCCTCCTCGTCGTCGTTCTCGGGTTTTTCAGGGCATTTCGAGGACGAGGACGACGACGAGAACGAGGAGGACTTGGAGAGAGCGCCATTTTCGGACCGGTTCTAAGTAAATTATTTAGCCTAGATAAATCAACCGCGCCCGCAGGTCGGGAACATCTGCCCATTGACCACGACCACCGGATAACTCAAAATGGCCATGCTAAACCTTGGATAAGATAGTCCAAGCGTGGCACCAACGAGGCGGGACAGGAATTTGTGGTGGTGATGACGCGCAAGAGCAAGGTAATGCCGCTGCCGGACAGGCTTTTTAAATTTGCGGTTCGTTCTCTGACTTCATATTCCGGGAGCCTTTCGGTGCCAGACGTGACCAGCGCGCCCTGCTGCTGTTAACCGGCCTGGGCGCATTCCAGGGTTTTCAACGTTGGATCAATGGACGGCGAAGTTTGTTTCACCATGAGGCTTGCAACACGACCCTGCTGCCTGGCATGGCGCTCTCCGGAGCGGCGGTGTTCAAAAAAAGCATGGCCTGATTTTGGGTTGGTTAGGGACTAGCTTTGGCGGCTAATTGAATTCATTCAATTTGAAAACTTTTCACAAGCCGCGCTATATTAGCTGGTTGTAAAACTGGAGGCACGCCACATAGGAACTTGGCACCGGTGATGCTCCGTTTTTAGAGGATGCAAGCAGTTAACAATCAATATACAAAAAGAAATTATGAAAAAAATGATTAAATTCGCCAGCGCCGTCGCAGTGGCCGTTGGCTTGGCACAAACATTACAGGCCGTTCCGGTCGCAGGCAGCATCGGCTTCTCGGGAGTCGGTGTGACCTATAACACCAGTTCGGCTGCAACCGCAACCGCCGTCACCTCTTGGATCGCTCCGGTGGTGTCTGGCACTTCCGGCAATTTTACTACCGTTCCCAATACGACGCCGGTGACGTTTGCGGCTGGCAATTGGAACTTCGCATCAGGCCCGATCGCCAGTTTTTGTTCAGTCGGTGGATTCACATTCAACCTGTTGTCTTCGTTCGTGTTCCAGCAGGGCGGCACGCCGGGCGTCAACGCGTTCGTGGTTGTGGACGGCTCGGGCACCGTCAGTGGCAATGGCTTTACTCCGACCCAGATGATTTGGAGCTTTACGAGCCACGATCCGGCGAGCGGCAGCAATCCGACGAGCTGGTCATTCTCCGCTTCGGCCAATTCGCAGGTTCCGGACGGTGGCGCGACCATGATGCTGCTCGGCATTGCGCTCTCCGGCGTGGCTTTGCTGAAGAAGAAGCTTACGGCCTGATTTTGGGTTGAGGGTTGACGGGGGTGGACTAACGACAATACGGACAGGGAGAAATCCCTGTCCGTGTTTTTTGCCGTTCACCCATGATGTCCAATGGCGTTCTTTCAAGATGCTTTCGGGGTGTGCCCGTTCTCGGTCGCAGCAACCGCCGCCAGCCAGATGGGCTGGATAATCATGAGCAACCTGCTTTCTGGCGAGCATCGCTGCCAGAAACTGGACGGGAATTTAGCGCTGATAGGTAAATGCTTTAGTTAGACTAAATAAATGTCACCCGCAACTTAGGGAAGCGCTGATTTAATCACCGCTCAGGAAATCCGACCCGGTTTCGACCATCGAAATCACCTTCCCTTGAAATCAAAATCGTTCCTGCGCCATCCTAGCAATCTGAAGTTTGGGCAAGATTTCCAACTCCGATTAAATCAGCGCTTCCTTAGGTAATCCACCCATTGTGCGCTCCCGGATTAATTTGCATAGTCGTCGCGGGCAATTGCAAAGGGTCGGAGAAGGGAGAAGAAGACTGACAGCGGCCAGCCGATGTCTCCAATTTGGCTGGCCGCTTCAGCCTTGTTGGCTGCGTTAGGTGGCCCGTTGGCAAAGCGGGAGGACCAGCGAAAGGATGAATCATAACTCGTTAAACAACCAACCCAACGAGGTGCTTTCAAATCAATAGGCTTGCTTTTATGGATGCTGCGCCAATGCCGGACGAAGGTGACCGTCAGCCCGGACTCAAACCGAGGCGGCTGCTGCCAGACTTTGCCATTTGCCGGGCCAGGCGTCTGGCTAACAGCGACCTCGCCTATTGCCTGGTAGATGCTCCCTATGACTGCAAACATGCGGTCAGCTTCGGTTCCAGTTTTTTTTGTCTCCACCCGGAGCGAGATGGAATCATCTCCAGAACGGAGGCTAATCAGGTGAGGGATTGACGCGTTGGCGAATTTTGGTTTTCGGTGACGTCCGGCAAACCTAGTCGCGCGCATTTTCAAAGTTGAGCCAAGCAAAAGGCCGCACTTTCGTCCGGCCTTAGTGGTGACAAGGTTTATACGCCTTCACCCAGGCGCTCAGAAGGGTGACGCGACTATTTGGGGGGCTGTCCGAGCCGCGCCACTGGCAAAACCTCTCAGCCCCTAAACGGACAGCACACTATATCTACCATCGAACGGCGCGTTTGAGAAGCTATTTTTGAAATCCATCGCTGGTTATCCCAAGGATCATCGCCATGGTGGCGGGCGGTCTCACGATGATCTGGTTCGCTTTCATAAAGCAACTCCAACATCATCACTTGTTTCGGAAGGACAACGGCGCTTGCTCCGGCCAGGGTCGCCTACGCCCGGACAGCAGTCCTCCCTTTGGCCGGCAAGGTAGTTCGCGTAGCTCCCCCATTTTTCGCCGGTGTTTTCGGCTTTGCTGTCGCGGTTTGACTGGCGGCCTGAATCTGCCGCTCGGCCTTCAGCCAATATTCCAAATCCCGGCCTTCCTGACCGCCCTCCGACTGCCAGAGTTGCCGCGCCAGATTGGCGATGCTTTCATGAGTCAAAGCCTGCTCTTGTTCATTTGTTGCATTCATAATCAATATTGTTTGTGTTGTTTGTTTTTTGGCTTGTTGGTTTGCGCCGCGATTTTACGCCGGCAGCGCTTTTGTTGGCCCGGCAATCCGTTTTGCGCGCCCGTTTGCGCGTCATGACGAATTGCCGGGCGGTGGAACCTGACTTGGTCAGGCCCATCCCCAGATCCCCCTCGAGTCTCTTGGCGAAGAAATCCATCCGGCCCTCGGCCGCCACCTTTTTATGCCGTGAGAGCATGTTTTCGGAACCGCGCGGCATGTCCGGGTCGGTAACCAGCACGGCCAACAGCCCCCGGCGATGATGTTCGCCGGTCGCAAGCCACTGGCGCATCCAGTCATTGACCGCTTTTGGCAGCCGCTTGCCGTCCCGGGCGGCGATGACAATCATGTCCGCCGCCACCGCTTCACTCACGGCCACTTTCTGCAATGCGGCGATGGCCAGAACCTCGAAGTTCCACCAGCGATAGATCAGCCGGCCCTCCGCTTTGTTCTTGCGCCCGATGCGTTCCAGCACGGCGCACGCGTGGCCTGCAATCGCCGGATCTTCGCACGCTATAACTACGTTCAGATCCTTCGCCGGCTCGAAGGGTTCCATGCCCGGCTGGTTAAGCACCAATTCCATGCCTCTTTATACCAGTGCTGCGGGCCGTAAAACCATTGGCAAACTTCCAAATCACGTCGGGGAAAATGACGCATCCAGCCTAAAGGATTTCCTATATGATTGATTTTGTGAGCTGGAACACTGGTGATCCCGCCGTTCCGAACTCACGGAAGATATGGCAAATCTCAACAACTTTGGCACGGTTGGGGTTGGTAGGGCGCGTCGCTCCGCGCGCGCCGTCATTGCCAACC
>OBLU010005866.1_pt1 | contig 10962 bp, 10 predicted proteins | sample 1518681 | NCBI WGS metagenome assembly OBLU01 (sample SAMEA3539304, study PRJEB22396) | soil metagenome | biome: tundra; feature: field; material: soil | place: USA | collected 2010-05 | depth 0.15 m
GAGGTCAGTGGCCGCCTGATCCGGCACCTGCCAGCTGAGCATCCTGCGAGACTAGCGCCGCGTCAGGCAACGTTCGCCCTGTTGTCCAACGCAGTTCGGAGCCGCGCGTTTTGCGGCACTCCACTCCCTTCCTCTATTATTCAGGTTGTTTAGGATCCCTTGGGGAGGACGCCTTGGGCGCGGCAACGACGATCGTGAACGCGAAGGTATTCGACGGGACGAAGTCGCAGGACTGGACTTCGGTCCGGTTCGCTGACGGCCTGATCACCAAGTGCTCGGTCGCCTCGGCCGCCCAAGAAGGCGACGAAGTGATCGACGCGGGCGGCGGGACGGTGCTTCCCGGTCTGATCGACGCGCACGTGCACCTCGTTCCCGGCGCTCTCGCACAATCGTTGACCTTCGGCGTTACCACCGTTCTCGACATGTTCAGCAAACCCGGCCTGGTGGCCAGCGCTAAGGAGCAGGCCGGCTCCCGTCCGGACGTGGCCGACGTGCGTTCCTCGGGTGTCGGTGCCACCGCGCCCGGCGGGCACCCGTCGATGATGTACGCCCCGTTCCCGACGTTGACCGCCGCTGACCAGGCCGAGCAATTCGTGGCGGAACGGATCGCGGCGGGCTCGGACTATCTGAAGATCATCTCCGGCACCGGGGGTCTATGGCCCTCGCTGGACCCCGAAACCATCCAGGCACTGGTCATTGCCGCGCACACCCGCGGCCTGGTCGTCGTCGCTCACGTGAGCTCGACGGCCGGTGCCGGGGAGGTCGTGTCCGCCGGTGTCGATGTGGTGGCCCACGTCCCTGCGAACGCCGAGCTGGACAAGGCCCTGGCCGGACGCATGGCCGAAGCCGGAATCGTGGTCGGTCCGACGCTGGCCACCATCGAGAACACCCTCGGCGAACCGGGTGGCGCGGCAGTTGCAGGGGACCCGCGGCTCGCTGAAGCGCTCGGCGACGCCTGGGCACGCCGGCTGACTTCGGATGCCCCGGGATGGCATGGCCGGCAAATGCCGCCCTACTCCCGGGCCGAGGACAACGTGCGACGACTGGCCGATGCGGGGGTCACTCTGCTGGCGGGCACGGATGCCCCGAACCCGGGGACCGTGTTCGGAGCAAGCCTGCACCGAGAGCTCGAACTCCTTGTCCGGTGCGGCATCAGCCCGGCGCAGGCCCTGGCCGCTGCCACGGCTGAACCGGCACGAGTGTTCGGCCTCGCCGACCGAGGACGTGTCGCCGCCGGGCAGCGCGCGGACCTGGTCCTCGTGTCCGGTGACCCGTTGACGGACATCACCGCGACGCGCGCCATTGAGCGGATATGGCGCGGGGGCATAGCCTGCGATCGACACGCCTTCGTCGCGAGCGCTGCCGAAGCTGAGCAGCTTGACGCTTTCGACGCCCAGCTCGCCAAGGTCGTGGCAGCCGTGCGCGAACGCCGGTCCAACTGATCCGAGGAAGGCCCCCTTGAACGCGGGTCCCGTAGTTGTGCGCCGCGATCGTCGATCGGCTCACCGTCGGCGGCGACATCATCGAGACGTGTCCACCGCAACCAAGTGACGCCAGGGTTCACCGACACGACCGACCGCAACGGGCGCGACGCCAGAATTCAGGCTCTGGCTCAAGTGCCGGTAGCCACATTGGCGGGTCTCCCACGCGCTCCCCGAGAGGGCGAACGTTGGATGACACGGCACTAGGTTCGTGGACTACACCGGTTACCTGCTCGTCGGCACATTTCCGGTAGCCAGCGCCGAGGCCGTCGAAGATGAGCTGCTCGCGGTCTTCCGCGACGACATGCTCCGGGTCAGGCCCGTTCCCGCAGTGCAGTACGAGTTGCACATGTCCGTGACCGGCCCAGAGATCGAATCAGCGGTATTCCGCGCCCCTGGCCCGGTGATCGCCGACCGCCTCGATGCCATAGGCATCGACGCAGCCAGGGTGCAGGCTGACCTCGACCGGACGCTCAAGGGCGCAGCCGAGCCGGCCACTGAGGCCGATCTGGCCGAGTACGGGCCAGACCGCCCTTGCGTGCATGAGGGTAGCCCGCAGCCTACGTGCAGAAGGGGTCGGGCAGACGGCCAGGCCGGCGGCCGCAGCTGATGATCTCCGCTTCCAAGCCAGTCTTCTGTGTCATCCACGCCCACTGCTCCGTGATGACTGCGCCGGACGCATTAGCCACGCCGGCCTGCCCGGCGAAGCCCATCGTCACCGGTCAAGGAATCCCGCCGATCTGAACGCCGGACGGCACCCTGGCATGCCGGGTTGCGGCATTGATCCGCACGGCGCCGGGACAGATCCCTGCCGACTCGGCGCGCCAGATGAACAGTCATCCGTGGCGGTTCATGCGCGCACAGATCGTCCTGTTTCGGGCGCACGGTACCTAACGATGGCTTCGGCGCGGCCCGTCATTTACTTCGCTGGACGGCATAAGGAGCGGACTGCAAGACCGTCGGTTTCTCAAAAGGGCATTCGGAAGACCTCAGGCGTGGCCCGGCGGCCGAATCCGGCCGTGTATATGAGAATCACGGCGCGCCCGCGCCGGACATGGGGCCCGGGCGGCCGGTCGCGTCGCGGCACGCCGGGCGGGATCTCGGTAGATTCCGTATTCGCGCTCGATCGCGCGGACGTCACCGGGCGCCGGTCCTGGCCCATCCAGAACTCAGGATCTCGCCGTAGCCAGATACGCTGAGCGAACTTTACGCGTGGCATACTTGCGAGCGCCCGGGCCGCTGCTAAGCCGATGGGAGCACGATGCCTGCCCGATTCCAGCTCGTCGTCGACTGCAAGGACCCCGGGCTGCTCGCCCGCTTCTGGGCGGCTGCCCTGGGATACGTGCTTGAACCGCCCCCCGAAGGGTTCGCTACCTGGGACGACTGGCGGCGCGACATCGGGCTTCCCGACAGTGAGCTGGGAATCGGCGCGGACAGCATCATCGATCCCCGCGGTGACGGCCCCCGCATCTGGTTCCATGTGATGCCCGACGCCAAGGTGGTCAAGAACCGCCTCCACCTCGACATCCACGCCAGCACCGACGGCCCGTACGCGAGCAGCATCCGGCACATCCCGCTCCAGGCCCGCAAGCAGCGAGTCGACGCCGAGGCCAGGCGGCTGACGGATCTCGGGGCCACCCTCACCGGACCCCTGAACGCCGACGGCCTCGATCACTACGCGGTAGGGATGAAGGACCCCGAGGGCAACGAGTTCGACATCAACTGATGCCTTCGCCCGCCGCGGCTCCCTGTGCCGGAGCTGCTATTGCAGTGCCCTCCACCTGTCAGGCTTCATCAAGGCCACCCCGTCCGCGGTAATGCAAAGGCCCAAGCCCTGCAAAGGGCTGCCCAGCCGGCATATCGCTGCCCAGTTCGGGTGCCCGGCTCCATCTCGCAGAGCGAACGCAGCACTCCCGAAGCCCGGCCAGTGCCGACGCGCCAGAATAGCCGGTTTCTGGCTGTTCGCAACCAGCCGGACAGTCACCCCTGCAGCGGCCGAACGGCGGGAATGTGGGCGCGGAACGCGTGCGTGAGCGGGAGCTGGTCCCGGTTTATCTGCCGGAACTCTTGGCTGGCCCGGTAGGTAACGCTGTTGCCTGTCTCGGTGCGGGAGACGCGTCCTGGCCTGGCGCTGGCGCTAGCCGGCCAGCTCCACGGTCAGGCCGATATGCCTGGCCAGCAGGCCCGCGTGCTCGCGCTCCTGGCTGCTGAACGATCGTGCCGCGCGGGTGAACCGGACGTGGTGCAGCGCGCCTCCGGGCGGGAGTCCGTCCTCGTGCACCAGCTTGATCCGCTTGCCTCCGGGCCAGGTCAGCTCGGCGGACCCGGGGCCGGCCGCTTCGGGCCGGCCGTCTAGGACGTCGCGGAACAGCCTTACCGCGCCGTCCAGGTCGCTGACGTGGTGCTCGATCAGGTCCAGGCGGGCCGGCGGGCCGGGCTCGGGCAGCTCCCGCGGTGGCGCGGACGGCGGCGGCGGGCCGGCCTGCTGCGCGACCTGGATGACGATGCCGTGAGCGTCGCGCGGGTGCAGGAAGGCTTCTTTCCAGCCCGGGCTGGCCAGGTTGACCCCGACGGGCTCGACGCCGGCCGCCCTGATCCGGGCGAGGGCCTCTTCGATATCGGTGACGAGGAAGTTGTAGTGGTGCGGGCCTGCGCCCCGGGCGGCCAGGAAGCGGTCGAGGAAGGCGGCATCAGGCCCCCCGGTGGGTGTCAGCAGCTCGATTTTGGGGCCCGCGGCGAATTCCAGCTGGCCCCACCAGAATCCGGCGGAGTCGCCGCCGTAGGCCCAGGTTCCGCCCAGGACGCCGCCGAACAGCTCCCAGCCGCCCGAAAGAGCCGGGGCGCCGATGGCGAGGTGATCAAGGACAACGGTCATGGGACCTCACGTTACGGCCAGCAGCGACCCGGCCCAACGCCGGTGAGGCCGCCGGCATGACTAGCTAACGGCAGGCCAAGGCCAGGAACTGTGATCGACGCCCGGAATGACGCAACTGAGCACCCAGCCGTAGATCAGAATTGACCGCATAGCGTGAGCGAAGCAGCAAGAGCGATGTGCGCGTATCGATCGCCGAATCCGGGCGCTGTGAGGCTGGCCGACCACATGGGTGGGCAGCACGCAGCGCCGCCAGACCTTGCAGTCAATTCGGCCTGATGGTGTCACACTGGAAGGGTCGGCTCCCTGCGATCGCCCCCGATCGCGCCGCCTTTCGATGGACAGGTGAACCGCGATGCATCGCCCCATACCGAGAGCCCCGGGTCTGCCCTTCGGCGGAGGCCTCAACTTGCTGCTGGTTGCTGGCGCGGCGTACTTCGCGTGGGAGCACGAGCAGGGCCGGCACGGACGACCGCACGCGCTGTGCCCGCTGTGCTGGCTGAACAAGATTGCCCCGGCCCCCGAGGCGTCCGGTGGCTCTAGTCCGGCCGAGCCGCCGGAACAGGCCTGACTGGCATGCCAACTGGGTGTCGCCGCTAGCTGCGCTCACCGCCTCCCGATGAGCTGCTCACCGAGATCGTGGATCAGATCCTGGGCCCACCCAAGGCCCCAGCGACAACGATTTACCTCACCGTCGACCCGTTCGGATTATCACGCAAGGTCACCACGACGACCCTGCCCGATGCTCCGGAACGCCGACTCGGCGCGGTCAGGGTGGCGTCGAAAGTAGGACCCTTCGGCGAGTGCGACATCCAGTTACGTGCGGCCTATTGCTGAGGCAAAGGGCGGGATTTCCTGGGACCGAGTGGCTGGTCCCGGCATTGACCTCGTCGGGACCTGGTGCTGGCGGTTGCCTTGGTCTCCGCTGTCCGCCTACGATCACGAGCAAGGCTAGAGAGGGTGCCTCCGGGTTCGCGGGAAGGACTAGAGTCCGCCTCTCGGTTCATCCGTGGTTTTTTACCATCTTCGTCTTCTTGACGAGCCTGAACGCGAACCTGGGCTCCGAGGAGACATCATGCCTGACCTTCCCGAGCGCGCTGACATTGACCAGCTTCGCCGCAAGGCCCGTGAGCTGCTTCGCGCGGCCTCCACCGGCCAGCCGGAGGCGCTAGCGCGGCTTCGCGCGATATCGGAACGTCCCTCCCTCGCGGCAGCCCAGCTCGCCATCGCCCGTGAGCACGGCTTCCGCAGCTGGCCCGCATTGCGGTCAGAGGTAGAAAGCCGCAGGCAGTCCGCTGACTGGCACCTGCGCGCAGGCACCGGCCGGCCGGAGGCACAACACATCGCCCTGGGCCGATGGTCGTTCGGGGGTGCCGGGACCATCGAGGCAGAGGAAGGCGAGCTGGCCCTCCGAATCCTGGTAGCCGGCCCGCAAGGCGCGTCTCTGGAGGCCTCGCTGGTAGTGGCAGAGGCCGTCGCGGGCGCGCGTCAGTCGCGGGGCTGGTTTCCTGAGCTGCGCGACGTCACCGTCACCGATGATCAGGGCTCGACGTCCGCCCTGCGCCCTGAGTCGGGGTCAGCGGGCCCGCAACCAGAGCCGGGCCAGCGGCTCTGGTACGAGGTAACTTGCGCGCTTGACCCGGTTCCGGAAGGCGGCAGCCGCTGGCTGGACGTGCAGGGACGGGATACTTCCGTGACACGCCTCCTGCGATCCGGCCTGGTGCCCGTCCGGGTACGCGGGCTAAGCCCGGTAGCGGGCAGTCCCGCCGAGCAGGAGCTCCGGGACATGGCCTGGTGTATTCTCCGGGGCTACCTCGACAAGGCGATGCGAGAAGGCCCGGACCTGAAGCGGCGATGCCGGGACGTGCTCGCGCAGACGGCCAGGCTCCGGGAAGGCGTGCTGGCGGACGGTGCAAGCCCCCTGCCGGGTCAGTTCACCCGCCTGTGCACAGCACTTATCAGGCAGCGCCCGCCCAGCGGCCTTCCCAGCGGCTGGCACAGCGTGCTCAACGCCGCGGACCGCGCTGACGGGCCACGGCTGCACGTCGATCTCGACACTGCACTGCCGCCGGTTAACGGCACGGCGGTACGCCTCAATACCCTCGCGTCATGGCCCGGCTCATGGGACCTGTACCTCCAGGCCACGCCAGGCTGGTGGACCTACAGCACAGATGGCCAGCACAAGCGAGACGCCATGACGGTCTTCGCCGAAGACGACCTTGGCGGCTTGTACCTAAGCAATTTCGGCGGCAGCCGCGGCCGCCCGGAATACGAAGAGGTCAAGCTCACGATGCGACCTCGCCTGGCCCCCGGGACCAGCCTCCTGACGCTCACCTTCGCAAGCGAGACGCAGCAAGTCACCGCCGGGATACCTCTAGCGCCCTGACCCGCATCACAGCATCACAAGAGGGGCGGCCGACCCTGCTCGACGCGCCGAACAACCCGTCCTGCACGACTCAGAGGGAAGGCACCAGGTTATCGAAACCACGCCATATCGGCGGCTATTTCGCGGGCCTTGCCCTGAATGTCAACCACGTTGGAAGACCCGGCGAGCAAGCTAGCCGGCTCGTGGTCTTATCCGCGGCACACGCTTGTTGTCCGGCGCTGCGCCCAGGGCGGCCGTCAGCCGCTCCGCGACAGCCGCGACGGCAGCGCGGAGTTCGGGGCCGCCCTCGACATGGAACCGGATCGGGATCGCGGCCAGCCACTCCCCGGCATACATCGAAGGATTGCTGGTGGTGCCGGTCAGCACACATCGGGCGCCGTCGCCGGTGCGGTTGAGGCGGCCCATCGGCGGTCTGACGTACCGGGCGACCTCATCGCAGGGAGCATCGAAGGAGACCCTGGTCTCGAACTCCCATCCAGCCCCGAGGTGCTGCTCCAGCAGGTCTGCGTAGTCCAGGTCCCCGGGTGCGCGGAACTGCCCGGCGCCTCTGGCGACGGACTGGATCCGGTCGACGCGGTAGGCGCGGACCGCGCCGGCGCGATGCGAGTGGCACAGCAGGTACCAGCGGCCATGCCGGACGACGACGGCCCAGGGGTCAACGTCCTCCGCCCACTGCCTGCCTGACTGGCTGCGGTAGCCGATGCTCACCCGGCGCTGGGCCGCGATGGCGTCGACGAGAGCGCTCGTGGTCTGGGTGCCCGGGTGCACGGCCCCGCGGTCGGGCGCGGCGCAGGCGTACCGCCGCATGGTGGCGGCCGGCCGGCCGGCGTTCTCGGGCAGCACCCGGATGATCTTGCCCAGCGCGGCGACGACCGGATCGTCGGCGTCCGAGGCTGCGTGGCTGCCGTCGAGCACGGCCATGACCAGGCCAAGCGCCTCGGTGGCGGTGAACACCAGCGGCGGCAGCCGGATGCCCCGGCCGACCCGGTAGCCACCGTAGGGTCCCCGGGTTGACTCCACGGGGATGCCGGCCTCGCGCAGGATCGTGATATAGCGGCGCGCGGCCCGTTCGGTCACGTCCAGCTGCGCCGCGAGCTGGCCGCCGGTGATGCCACGCTGGGCCTGCAGCAGCTCCAGGGCCCGAAGCGCCCGCCCGGTGGGACTCAGGCCGGCTTTCACCAGAACAGGCTAATCAGGAACCCGATCGTCCGGAACCGCATCTATCGTCAGGATCGGGAGAATCCGCTGACCACGCCGAGCACGCCCTGACCGCAGCGAGGGAAGGAGAACTCAGATGGACATCCTGCTGATCGCCGGACTGTGGCTCGACGAGTCGGTCTGGGACAACGTCGCCGCCCAGCTCGAGGCCCTCGGCCACCGCGCCGTGCCGGTCACCCTGCCGGGCCAGGGTGACGGCAATACGTCGGCGACGCTCGCGGATCAGTCGGCCGCGGTGGTCGCGGCTGTTGATGCAGCTGCCGGCAGGCCCATGGTGGCGGGGCATTCCGCCGCCTGCACCCTGGCGTGGCTCGCCGCCGACGCCCGCCCCGCCAAGATCGGCAAGATCACCCTCATCGGCGGCTTCCCCTCCCCGGGCGAGACATACTTCGACGGCTTTCCCGTCCAGGACGGCGCAATGCCCTTCCCGGGCTGGGGCGAGTTCGACGGGCCGGACTCGGCCGATCTGGATGACACCGCAAAGCGGGCCCTCGCGTCGGCTGCGATCCCGGTCCCCGAAGGGGTCACGCGCGGAGTGATCAGGCTCGCCGACGAGCGCCGCTATGACGTCCCGGTAGTGCTGATCTGCCCCGAGTTCACCCCGGCCCAGGCCCGGGAATGGATCGAGCACGGCCAGGTGCCCGAGCTGGCCAAGAGCAAGGACGTGTCGTTTACCGGCATCGATTCCGGTCACTGGCCCATGATCAGCGCGCCGGCCGAGCTCGCACGTCTCCTGGCGCAGGTGGCTGAGGAGTCCTGAACGGACGGGGCAATGCTCACCGTGGGAGGACCGGCAATGAGGTACACGATCCGGTTGCCCGGCGCGTCCACATGGGCGGCGTTCGCCGAGCTCGCCGAGCGCAACAACGGGGTTTACGGCGGCTGCTGGTGCATGGCCTACCACCCCGAGGACTCCCCGACGGACGCGGCGCAGAACCATGCCGGGAAGGAGCGCCGGGTCCGGGAAGGCCGCGCGCATGCCGCGCTGGTCATCGACGAGGACGGCTCCGCGCAGGGCTGGTGCCAGTACGGCAGCCCCGGCGAGCTTCCGGGCATCAAGCACAAGCGCGAGTACGACAAGCACCCTCCGCCACCGCCGGACTGGCGGATCACCTGCTTGTTCGTCGACAAGAGGCACCGCGGTCAGGGCATCACGCGGGCGGCGCTAGCGTGCGCGCTCGACCAGATCGCCCATCTCGGCGGCGGGCTTGCCGAGGCGATCTCCGAGGTGACCGCCTGCCGCCACGCGCAGGGCCGCTTCCTGTTCAGCGCGACGGCCGAGCTCTTCGAGCAGAACGGCTTCACCCGCGTCCGCCAGGTCGGCGAGCACGCCTGGATCGTGAGCAAGGTGATCCAGCCGGCGAAGCGTAACACCCGGGTGCCGGGCGACGTCTCGCGAGGGAGCAAGGACTCAGCGGGCGGGAACCGGCTCGGACGACGGCCGCCACTCCCGCCTGATCAGCCCGTAGACCCACGAGTCAGAGACCTCGCCGTTCACGACGCAGTCTTCCCGCAACGTCCCTTCACGCACGAAGCCGAGCTTCTCCAGCACGCGGGCAGATGCCACGTTGCGCGTATCGGTCTCAGCCTGGACGCGATTTAGGTCCAGCGTGCCGAATGCCCACCGCAGCAAGACGCGCGCGGCCTCCGTCGCATAGCCGTGGCCCCACGCTGCATCGTCGAAGCAGTAGCCCAGCGACGCACTGCGGTAGTCCGGATTCCACCGGTTCAGGCTGCACCAGCCGATGAACGCCCCGTCGGAGACACGATCCACGGCCAGCCGCGCCCCGGTGCCCTCCTGTGCCATCTGCCGGCAAGCCGTGATGAACCGCTCGGCGCGCACGCGTTCGCTCCACGGCGGCGCGTCCCAGTAGCGCAGCACGTAGGCGCTGCTGTGCAGCGCGAAGAGGTCGTTCGCATCCGCGTCGTCGAAGGGACGCAGCCGGAGGCGAGCGATGTGCAGCGTGGGGGTGGGCAGCGACGTGCCCGTCATGTTCCTCCCGTGATTGGTGGCCGATCAATCAGACATCCGATGCCGGCCACTCGCAACGGGATTTCTCGGCGGGCGGGCAGAACGACGTGCCCGCTCATCGGCATTCTCTGAACAATCGACATGCACTTGAAGGTTCGGGTGTCGTCGCAGGTCAGAGGAACCGCGCGGACACTCGGGGCCAGGTCGGGCCGGTGCTTACAAGCGGCAACGAGGAGGAGCCGGGTGGGCCGTTCGGCACCAGATGTCCGCTTTCTGTAGTGCCGCGGTAGTGGTCACGGACACTGCGGCATGCCGATCGCGACATTTCGGTCATGGTCGCGACGCACCACCAACATAGGTCGGCCTTCTGAACTGCGGTAACGTCCCCGCAGTTCAGTTAACACGCATGTGCGGTAAACCGGCTAGCAGGCTGGCGAAAGCCGCGAACCCGCACCGGGCCTGAAGTGGGCGACAGGATGTTCGATCCATACTGTGCAGAGCGGCACAGTTAACGAACACGGCAGCAGCATAAGGCGGCTACGCGCGGCGCCCATTTTCGGTCCACCGGAGGGGCTGCGCCGCCCAGCGTGGTCAGTTGTCCGCCGTCGGCCGGGATGTGGCCAGCGGGATCCCCGGCCCCTCTGCGGCTGGCCTGTCTCGTGCCCCGGGCACGGTCCCGCGATCATTTCCCAGTCATGGTGATGCTTTGAAATCTCTCGCCTGCGGAAACGCTGGGCTGCGGACGATACGCCACAGGAAAAGAGCCAAGGCCATGACCGCACAAGAACCGCGTTCCCGGCAGCCCAAGCAGCTGGACGCCGGGACATTCCAAGCTGAGATCAGCTCGTTCGCTCTGCGCCTGGCCGCCGAGGGCAAAGCCGCCAAGACAATCCGGACCTACACCGAGGCGGTGCAGTGGTTCGCCGCCGCCCGCCTGCCCGGCCGGGCCAGCTGGGAGCAGGTGGACAGGCAGGACATCCAGCAGTGGATGACATGGCTGCTGGACCGCTACAGCAACGCCTACGCCAGCAAC
>OBLU010005870.1_pt1 | contig 10961 bp, 8 predicted proteins | sample 1518681 | NCBI WGS metagenome assembly OBLU01 (sample SAMEA3539304, study PRJEB22396) | soil metagenome | biome: tundra; feature: field; material: soil | place: USA | collected 2010-05 | depth 0.15 m
GGTTAGGACCAGCCCCAAGGGCAAGCTTTCAGTGACGGTGACCACACCGCTAGTTGTGCCAGCCCCGGTCTGATTGGATACAGTAATCGTGTAAGAGGCGGAGGTCTGTCCCTGTGTGAAGTTGCCAATATGGCTCTTGACTACTCTTATAGCTGGCAGGTTCGCCGAGAAGTTCGCCATGACACTGCGGGGGGCGGACAGAGTCACGGATTGCGGATTCGTGGTGCCGCTCAGATCTCCGCTCCAGGCATTAAAAGTGAAACCCTGATTAGCCGAGGCAGTCACCTGTACCGGAGTCCCGGCGCTATAAAAGCCATCTGCCGAAGAGGGGACGGCGGTAACGCTTCCGGTTCCGGGAGGCGAAACAGCCGTAGTGAGCTGATACTGCGTCGTAAACGTTGCCGTGTACGTTGTTGCAGAACTCGGCGTCGTGATGGAATGGGTTGCCGCGCCAGTATCGGACCACGATCCGAATACCCATCGCGTTCCACCGGAATAGAGAGTCGAAGCGACGCCAATTACATGAGTACTGCCGCCAGTCCAGTTATAGTGCTGGGGAGTTGTAATTGAAATGCCGTCCACGAGAGCGGTCAGCCCCGACGGACTGGTGTCAATTGTCACTTGGACGGTAGGCGGGATCACCACCTTCGGGACGCGCTTTAAGTAACCTGCGCCAGAGCCGCCCCCATCCCGCTCCAGCCAGTACACGTAGCCGCTGTCCACAGCGATCGCCATGGGCTCGGACAGGTTCGTGGCCAGTGCCACGGGGCTGCCTCCACTGCTCGAAACCTGCCGGACCGCTCCGACCGTAGAGTCCTCCTCGGTCCAGAACACGCTGGTGCCGTCCGCCGCCACGTCAAACGGGCGGTTGAGGCCGGTTACGAGGTCCGACTGCGCGGGGAAACTCAACGGCTCCTGGTGAATCTTGCCTGCATTCAGGTACAGGCTCTCCGCCCAGTACAGGTTGGTGCTGTCGAAGGCTATGCCGATCGTGTTGGTGCCCTGGCCGAGTAAGGTCACAGCCCCGCCGTTCACGGAGATTTTGTCAATATTCCCTGGTGAATCGAACTGGCTGAAATAGACCCACGTACCATCGGTCTGAATCCCACAAACGTCCGGAAAGCCACTCACTAGCGTAGTCGGCGTGCCTCCGCTCTTCGAGATTTTCCGGACCGAACCCGACGTGTACTCGGTCCAATAAACGTTATTGGCATCGGTTGCGATTCGGCACGGATTTCCGCCGTCAGCACGGTCGATGTCCCGCCGGCCTTGGGAATTGCTCGCAGGCTCACCTCATCTCCGAAGTACACCGTGGTCGCATCCACCGCGATGCCTGACGGATTGTACGGCGTCGAGTATAACGTCTGCGGCGTTCCGCCGCTCTTCGACACCTTGCGGATCAACCCGTTGAATTCCGTCCAATAAACCGAATCGCTGTCTAGTGCCAGCGAGTTACCGGGATTCGTCAAGCCTGAGACAAGCACCGAACCGCCGGAAGACGCTGTTGCGGTGGTGAAGGAGACCGTGGAAGAACTCGTGCTCCCGACGGTGTTGACAGCCACGATCCGCCAATAGTACGTCACGTCCCCGCCGAGCGGCCCGGGGGAATAGGTCGTCCCGGTTACTGTGGTCAGGGCAGTTGGGGGATATGTCGGTCCAAAGTAGATCTGGTACGATGTTGCTCCGGCTGCGGCAGACCAGGATAAGGTCACATTCGCGGAAACATTGGTGCTGCCGTCGGCTGGCGAGAGGTTGGTAGGAGTGCCGGGCGGCTGTGCGCCACTGCTCGTAGCGAATGACTGTACCGGAGCCTTCGATTCTGCGTTTCCGTTGTTGGGGTCCCGGCTGCCCACCGTCCAGTAGTACGTGTTTCCCGGGCTCATCGCCGGGGAATAGCTGGTGGCCGCAGTCACGACCAGCGCCGGCGGCGGGTTCACCGTCCCGAAGTAGACCGTATATCCAGCCGAACCGTTGACCGCGCTCCAGGACAGGCTCGTGTTGATGTTCAAGCCTGTAGCTCCGTTCGGCGGCGAAATCAGGGTAGGGGCGGGAAAGGAGGCCGCACTGGTGGTTGTGAACGACCGGACCGGGGCTTTCGATTCGGCGTTGTTGTTGCTCGGATCGCGGCTGCTGACAGTCCAGTAATATGTGGTCCCATGGCTCAAGGTACCCGGGGTGTAGCTGGTAATGCCCGTCAAAAGGACTACGGGCGGCGGGTTCACCGACCCGAAATACACGAAGTAGCCAGCGGAGTTGGGGACGCTACCCCATGTCAGGCTAGTGTTGACGTCCACACCCGTTGCACCCGCAGCCGGCGACGTCAAGCTTGGGGCAGGAAACGCTGAGCCGTTGGCCGTCGTGAAGCTGAGTATCCCCCCATGCGCAGTTCCAGCCCCATTCCGCGCCCATACCTGATAGTAGTAGGTTGTGTTGCTCGTGAGGCTGCTCAGATTGGCAGAGATCGTGGACCCTGTCGTGCCGGCCCCGAGGTCCTGTTGCGAGGTGGCGACGCTGCCACTCAAAGAACTGCTCGTGCCATACTGAAACCAGAAGTATGTGTCGGAGCCGTTTGGATTGACCACGCCAGTAATTGTCGCGGTATTGCTCGTTATGGAATTGGCAGAGGACGTCGTGGTGGTGGGCAGCACCGTGGAACTACCCACCGTCACGGTGAACGACGTATTGGCGCTGTAGGTTTCACCGAAAGAGGTGGTGGCGACCGTCACTTGCAAGGAGTACGAGCCGCTTGCCGATGGCGCCGTTACCGTCCAACTCGTGCCCGAGCTCCTGTGCCCGTGAAGGACGCCGCGGTCAGTGTCGCTTGGGGCGCAAAAGCCTCCAGGTCGCCGCTGTTCCGAGTCGTGCATGTCGCTGTGAAGGATTGGCCCGTGCTCACCGTCGTGGGCGCTGTGCAACTGACCGATAGTGACGGGCCAGAAGCGGTCGTAAACCCGCTCTGAGAGAGAGCCGCCGCAAATGGCACCGATGTAACGCCGGTGGGGAACGCCGAGGTGTACACCTTAACTTTGAGGACGGCGTTGGTTGTGGCCGAACTGAAAACCTGCTCAACGTTCTGGGAGCCGGACGTCGAGCTGTCGAGCACGTTGTCATTAGCCCGGTCATACAGATAAAGGTCCAAGTCCGGCACGAACGGATTGGCCGTGGAGTCGAAGAGCCGGTTCCACGTGATGGTCGACCAGAAACCGTTCGAGATGCTCCCCTTGTACAGCCAGTATGCCGATGGGCCGGCGCTATCCGCAAAACTGTTCATCTGCTGGTAAGCTCGGGTTAGGTTGGCGTATCCCCAGCCGATATCGGACTGCCAACCGGTGCTGTCGGTCGTGTTAAGCAGAATCGCCTTTGCCGCAAGCGGATTCGTGACCCCCATTTCGCGGAGTAGCGCAACCGCGCCCGTGATGTGCGGAGCCGCCATGCTGGTGCCCGCCATTCGCAGATAGTCAGGGCACGTCCCGATCAAAGGGCACGCCGGGTTTAACGGCTGCCACTGATTCCAGTAATACGCTGTCGAAAGAAGGCCTAGCTGATTGCTACCGGACGAGACCGCGCCCGGAGCCGCTACGTCCGGCTTATAGCGGTCGACCGTGGGCTGGCCCGGTGCGGCTGGCCGGTGAACCGGCCCACGGCTACTAAATGAGGACACCCCATCGTCACTGCGGTCAACCGTATTGTTGTCATCCATACTGGCGACGGTGATCACGTTGTACGCGGTCCCCGGCGAGTTGACGCAGCCGACGGTTCCGCAACTGTAGCTGGAACCATCATTCCCAGCGCTCACCACGAGGCTGAATTGATAAAGATTGGCGTACCGATCGAACGAGATGGCATTGCTGTCATCGGCCTCGGTCTGCGGGAACGAGCCGCCGGTGGGACTGAGGCCATAGCTGTAGTTGAAGACCTTTACGTTGGGCGCGCTCTGCACAGCCCAGTCCAGAGCTGATAATACATCCGATGTGCTTGACGAGGCCTCTCCCACCTTGCAGTTGTTCTTGTAACCTATTTTTAGATTGAAGACTCCGCTGAGCCCCTTGGCCACCCCCTGGCAATTCACGCACTCGCTCGATCCCTCGCTAGCGACAATCCCCGCGACGTGCGTACCATGACCGACCTGGTCGTAACTGGACGTGACATCATCGCCAAAGCACGTGTCCTGGGACCCGCTGTATAGCGAGACGTGGCTGGTCATGGTTGTATCGGAAAACGCTGGATGATCCGTTGCGATGCCGGTATCGAGCACTCCGACGTACTGCCCCGCGCCGGTTCTGCCATTGTTCCAGAACGTCGGCGCGCCCAGAGCCGGAACGCTGATGCTGATGTGTGCGCGATTCGTCTCATCTGGCATCACCTGAGCCACTGAGGGGTCCATTTCTAGAAGGGCGACTGCAGCGGGGGGAATGGCAGCGCTGATCATCGTCACACCCTGAAAGCGCCGGATTCGTTGTGCCCCTAACGATATCAAGAGCGATTCCAGCAAGTCATGTGCCGGCCGGATCGTCGACCGGATTTCGTCAAATGCCGCCTGCCTCACCTGCAGCTCCAACGCGTTCAGGTCTTCCTCCGCTTGCCGGATCGCAGCCTCACTGGTCAGAGGTTGTTCGCGCACCTGCCTCAGGCGTCCGGCGGCAACCTGGATCCTGAAGGCGTTCGCCCCCTCGTGCCGAGCCAGAATGTCAGCCTGAGGCTGCTCGATTTCGACGATGATCACTGGAATCAGGGCATTTTGCGTTGCGGCCAACTCTCGTACTCGCGGATGGATTTTAGGTGGCGGGGCGTTGACGGTAACGATCTTCTCGTCGGCCTGAACGGAAATCTCGCGATCTATTCGCGGGCCTTTCGGTGCGAGCTGCTGCGCGTCTTGTGGCACTGCCGCCACCAACCCGAGCAGGAGTATCAGCAATCCACGTCCACGAAGAAGATCGACCACATTCACCTCCGATTTGATCATCGGCTCACCCTGCGGTCACTTGGGATAGAAAACCAGAGTCTTGGGCCGCAAGCAATTATATACCGACCCGTCATATAAGGATCTGTTTATCCTCTCAAAATTTCACCCTCGCCGATCCGATTACTTTTCGGTTTAGTAGTACTAGTACCATCGCGAATTCGTCTCAGCGAGTCGGCAATGAGCGCGCACCGGCGTTCAATCTGGCCTTGTAATCGCACTTGCTACGTGCGACGATATTCACATTTCTAGGCCTTATTGTAGAAGGAGTGTGCATGGCGCCAACTTTTGGACCAAGGGACGGCGGTGCCGTAGACGCACGTCGCTGCACCAACGACGGGGAGTCGACTCATTGGCATCGTAGAGCAATCCCAATCCCAGCGTTCCACGAGGTCGCTGATTCGCGCTGATCGGAGAACCATTGACGTAAATGCTTGGGCTGTTGACGTAAAGGAACACCATCACAAGCCGCACCTTCGGCCACTTCTAGGAAGAGGTAGCTTCCGTTGCGGTCTCTGTGAGGCCAGCTATAACCCAAAGTGGCGCTCTGAATTGTTTTCCGGCCGAACGTCGATACCTGTCGCGAAATCAATAGGGCTGTATCGGCAGTGCTCCGGCGAGGAGCGTTCAGGGAAACGCCGAAATGGGCGGTGCCGGAGCATTGCCGATACGGCGATTTGTGGTAATTCACCGTGCCGGTAGTCTATGGGGATTCAATCGTAAGCTATTGCCAACACGAGGCTTCCCCGCGAGTCCGGTCGCCGGGATGTCGAACAGATGGGCGGGCATCGACGACCTGATTCTACTCCCGCGAAGCGGGTTAGTACAAACCCCATCGGTCCAGTTGCCGCTTCGAACAGCTCCATCCGCTTCGATCTTCGCTTGATGTCCACGCCACCCCGAGGTAAGGTCCACATGGCTACCGATATGGCCCAATAAGAGGACTGAAATGAATGAGATAGCGTTGGCGAACAGAGCGGCGGACTGGCGCCGGCTGAAGGCCCTGGTCCTGGATAGCGTCTCCTCTCCGATTACGAAGAGGGTCTACAACCTGGGGCTGGACGAGTTTTTCGCCTGATTCGCCCAGGAGCCCTCGGTCCGGCTTCACCAAGGCGACCGTGAGCGCCTGGCGCGTCGCGTTGGAGGCTGGCGGGCTCGGGCCCCTCTCCATCAACGTCCGAATCACGGCGGTGCGGCAGCCTGGCGGTCGAGGCGGCCGACAACGGGCTACTGGCACCTGAACTCGCCGCCGGCATCACGCGCGTGAGGGGCGCTCAGTCCAAGGACGTGAGGGTCGGCAACTGGCAGTCGGTCCAGCAGGCCCAGAAGCTTCTGAACGGGCCGCACGTGACTACCAAGATGGGCCTACACACCGGGCGATGCTTGTGATCCTGCTCGGCCGCGGGTTGAGCCGGTTCGAGGTAGCCGCGCTAACGCTCAAGCACATCCAGCAGAGCGACAACCGCTGGTGCATCGTGGACCTCGTCTGGAAGCACGGGCGGGTGCGCGCGATCCCCATGCCGACATGGGTGAAGGTCGCCATCGACACGTGGACGGGGCCAACTGGGATTACGCCTACGCGGACCTTGTGGACCGGGCGGTTGCCAGCGGCGGGTTCGGAAGATTCGGGCATGGAGCAGTACTCCTATGTGATTGCTAAAGCAGATATTTACTACCCCTGAATCAGGAGCGTGTCAAGCCGGTCGCACCGAATAAATCCAGATGCAGTATGATCGAAATATCACCTTTCATCAGAAAGGGGGAGAGTATACATGAACGCTTTGAATTATCGTCCGCAGGAACCGATGATGTCTGGCGGTACATTTCTTGCAAGCGTGGCCACCGCAGGATCTCTGTTGGTGCTTTTCGGTGAGAGCAGCAAGACCCAGAAGGCTGTCGCCATGCAGATGTTTGCCATCGCTGCTCCAATAGCCCTCGGCGCACTGTTCAGGATTCAGTAGCAGATCTCAAAACGGGATCTCGGACACCATCGCGCGCACCCGAGGCGACGATGCCGCACGACACCACACTGACACCGTCCTGCTGCGTGGGTAAACGGTACAGAACTCATAGATGTCTACCAGTGTTAAGGCGAATGGAAAATATTTCAAGCCCCGGCACGGTTACAACTCCCCCGCAAACGCCCTCGAAAGAACCGCCGGAAGCAGCGCGTCGAGCTCGGCCGCGGTTGCAGCTTGCAGGCGACTCAGCGCGTTCAGCTCCGCTTCCAGTGCGTTGAGTTCCGCTACGATCTTACGTTGCTCCGGGAGCATAGGAAACGACAAGGAAAGCGACCGAATATTGGACAGATTCAGCCCCGGTTTTCCTTGGCCGTAACGCTGGCCTAGCAGTTGCGACTGCCCGATTGGGGAACGAAGGCCCCACAAGGCAAACTCCGGTTCAACCTCGTCTTTCGGCAGCCGACAAATAGCGACATGCTGGCTGACAAACCCCGGCTCCAGCCCTTCGCGATAAACACTGGCGCGCCCAACAGTTGCGCCGGTAATTACGAGCATCAAGTCGCCGCGCTGAAGCATGGCCGAGCGGCCTTGTTCCCCGGACGGCGGTGTGATAAACGCCTTGGAGTCATCGAGAACCTTTCCTTTGGAACCGATATCCTGGGCACGATAGAATCGAAAGCCGCCCTGTTCGTAGTGCTTCGCCCAGTTGCGAGGCCCACTTGTAACGTGTGGGGAGAATGAGCCGAACGCGCGCGGAGAATATCGCGTTCCAAGCTTAGAAAATACTCGCTCGGCTTGGTTCGGTGCCACTCGCTCGGCTTGGTCGGCGGCCTGCTGGCGCAACGTGCGTCCCTCGGTGATCTGCATGGCGACTTCCTGAATTCGTGCCACCACCCGCCGCTGTTCAGCGAGCGGTGGCAGTGGGATTTCAAGCGCCAAGAATCGATCCTCCTGAAGGCGAACCCGGTTTGTTGTCCCTTCACTCGCCCGCGCGCAGAGCCTTACAAGTACCTGTGTCTTTCCGAGCCAAGCGAGAAATGCAGGGTCAATGCGTTCAGGGTTTACATCAAACAATGGAAAGTCGTTGCTCACAACCGCACCATCCAAGTCCGGCGGGACCATACCAATTGCCCCATTGCGAGCATCGATGCGGGACAGGACAAACTGCCCAGCTCTCGCTACGAATCGCCGCGAGGCAGCGATTTCATCACCAGAAACAATACCGCGTTGTACTACCCCTTTGCCCCATAACTTCACGGTGATCTGGCGATATGTGGCTTTAGGTTGAATGTCTACGGTACTATTTGACCGTCGTAGCACCTCGCCGAATCGCACCAGTGGCCATTGCATCTTCATGAACTGTGATGCTCCAGAAGCGCCTTGATGTTCGACATAATCTCGGCAATCCGCATTTCTTTCTGCCGGACGCTCTCCGCGAGTTGCTCCGGCGGGAGGTCCGCAATGTCCTCTTTGGCTCGCGGATTCTTCCGATCCAGATTGCAGCCACTGCCGAGGAGTTCGTTGGCCGACACTTTCCATGCGCGTTCATTTTCGTTCCGCTTTCTCCACCAAGTCAAGCAGTCGGCGAAATCCTCAAATTGTATTGGCGCAGTCTTCGTGTAGTTCTTCCGGCCCTCGGGAAGGGCCTGCTCGTAATACCAAACCTCTTTTGTCGATCCGGAACGGTCGAAGAAAAGAAGATTTGTGGGGATCGGTGTGTAAGGAGAAAACACGCCATTCGGTAGCCGGACAATCGTATGCAGATTGAACTCTTTCAAGAGTTCTTCCTTAATTCGCGCACAGATGCCGTCGCCGAACAGGACACCGTTAGGCACAACCATACCGCAGCGTCCGCCTTTTGCCCCCCCGACCGGCCGGCGGAGCTTTCGCATAATGAGCTGCGAGAATAGCAGTGCCGTCTCCGCGGTCTGCTTATCATCCGGAAAGTTCGACAGAATGCCCCGCTCCTCCTCCCCGCCGAATGGCGGGTTTGTCATGATCACGTCAACGCGATCCCTGTCCCCTATCTCGCGCAGCGGGAACCGCAGGGCGTTTCCCGGATCAATATCCGGGTACTCCATGCCATGTAGTAGCAGGTTCATTTCACACAGGAGATACGGCAACGGCTTTGCCTCAATGCCGTACAGCGTCTCCCGTTGGAGCCGTGTATAATCTTCGGCACGCTTCGCCTGCTTCGTCAGGTGCTCGAAGGCTTCCACCAGAAAGCCGCCCGTGCCGGCGGCAGGATCGAGAATTGTCTCTCCGAGACGCGGGTTAACTGCTGTGACGATGAACTTCACCACCGGCCGCGGTGTATAAAACTCTCCGGAGTCGCCGGCTGCATCGCGCATCTCGCGAAGCATCGATTCGTACATGTGGCCCAGCGTGTGGATCTCGTCATTCGAGGTGAAATGAATTTCATTCACCTTGTTGATCACATCGCGAAGCAGGTATCCGTTCACCATGCGGTTCACGGTCCCCTGGAATACGCGAGCAATCACGTCGCGCCGGTCTCCGTTGGCGCTCTGAAGCGAACGGAGGTATGCAAAGAGGCCGGCGCCGCGGGTTCCATCCGGGCGTACTGCCTCATCCTGGTTGATGAAGGCGATCAGCTCGGGGCCTGTGATGCCCTCCGGCTTTGCTGCCCAATCGCGCCAGCGATACGGCGCCTCGATGCCCGGCCGGAACCGTTTGCCGGTGAGCTTCGCCTCCTCGTGGCGAATCTGCTCCATGTCATCAAGGAATTTGAGAAACATGATCCAGGTGAGCATCGGCAGCCGGTCGATATCGCCGTTCAGCCCCTTATCCTTCCGCATGATGTCCCGGCATGACTTGATGATGCTCCCGAGATTTTGTGCCGTGGACTTCGGCGCTTCTGGTTTTGTTTTGGTCTTTGCCATGGATTCTTCTTATGCGACGTAAAGCAGTTGTTGGAGCTCGCCTACGGCTTTCCGCAGCTTGTCCGTCCCGCCGAATAGGCCGGCAATTTCCATCACGTTACCGTGATCTGAGATCGGAGGAACTTTCAAGGCGTCCGGGATCTGGAATTGCGCTGTCCCAAAGGCGACGTACTTTTCCAAAAGTTCGCTGAGCACATCACGCGCGCCGTTCGTGAACCGGCCGAAGAAGTCCTTGCGCTCGTTGAGCAACGTCTCCGCGCGCTCCCTCCGAGTGCGGATGGGGGCGCTATAAGCGATGTTGCAAAGAAGGTCAAACGGATCAGCGTCTGGCTGCTTTGCCGCCTCGGCGAGTTCCTCAAATGAGATACCCCGCTGTTCGAGGGAAGCAATTATTGCGGCGCGCTCTTGGGCGTTGCTCCATTTGGCACGCAGCTCGGCCGCTGAAGAGTACATGCTTCGCACCTTTTCGCCGGTGTAGTCGGTGAATTTCTTGACCGCCAGCCTCTTTCCGTCCGCATCAAGCTCGTAGACCAAGTGCGCCGCGATTTCCACCGTTCCGCCGTCAACGTAATACTTGCGTAGCTGCCGCTCCTCACCGTCGAAGCTCGGCAGCGTGGGAGGCGGTATCGGCTCCCCTTTCTCCGGTTCCTGCGGTGCGGGTTCCTCCTCGACAACCTTGGGCTCGCTGACGCTCTCCCCTTCCGCGTTCATCTCCTCTTCGGTGACGAGCGCAGGATCGCCGTCGAACTCCGGATCGGCGAAGAGACGGGTAGCACTGCCGGTGTAATCGAGGATGTTGAAGAAGTACTTGCCGTAGTCATCTCGGACACGGGTCCCTCGCCCGATGATTTGCTTAAACTCCGTCATCGAGTTGATGTTGCGTACGATGACGATGTTTTTGCACGTCTGCACGTCCACGCCGGTCGTGAGCATCTGGGATGTGGTGACGATGGTAGGCGTGAGCGTCTCAAGCTCCATGAAGCGGCTCAGGTGTCCGCGCCCAATGTCGCCCTCATCGGAAACCACGCGCGCCACGTAGTCGGGGTATTGCTGCACGAGGTCGGCGTTGCAGTTGTTGAGGGCGAGGCGCATCTCCTCCGCGTGTTCCTGGTCTACGCAGAACACTATCGTTTTGCCGAA
>OBLU010005873.1_pt1 | contig 10957 bp, 8 predicted proteins | sample 1518681 | NCBI WGS metagenome assembly OBLU01 (sample SAMEA3539304, study PRJEB22396) | soil metagenome | biome: tundra; feature: field; material: soil | place: USA | collected 2010-05 | depth 0.15 m
TGTGGAGGGCCGGATGTGGGCGGACATCCACAACCTCCATCTGGCCGGTTTTGGGATTGCACTCCTTCTTGGCAACCAGTTTGCCCTGCGTCTCGAAAATGAGGTACCCACGGGTCCATCCTGCTGGTCCTGGCTCTGTGACACGCGGTGCGTCGCGGTTAGCACTGCCTGAAGCTCACGGGGTTCACGGAGTTAACGCAGTTTTGCTTAGCAAAGCGTCTTTCGGTACGCGCGTTGAGCCACCGACCCTCACGGTCGGCAAGACGCTATCCCGCACCCAGCGGTATGCCAAGGCTCGGGAAACCGACAGGCAATCTGCTACCTCGGGAACGCGTCATGGAGACCAGTCGCCCGCGCATGCCTTCCGGCGCGACCTCCGCGATGTACATCGGCGACAGGTTCGAGGCGAGGCCAATCGCCACGCCGCCCGATATTCGCCAGGCGAGGAACACTGCGAACGTAACAGCCATTCCGGTTCCAATCGAACTGGCCGTGAACAGGAACGCCGAAAGGACAAGCAGACGTTTCCTCCCGAACCTTGCCGCTGAGCATGCCGGAAGCCAGCGCGCCGAATAGACAGCCGATCAGTGCGCTGCTCATGGCCCATGCCACCATGGCGGGCGAGCGCAGATGGAAAAACGTTTCATAGAACGGTTTTGCGCCGCCGATCACGACCCAGTCATAGCCGAACAGCAGCCCTCCCATGGCAGCCGCGATCGAGATGAACCAAATGTACCAGAAGTTGTAGGAAGCGCTACTGACTCTAGCTGTTGGATGCGTCCCGTAGCTCGACTGGTCCAGCATGGTCATCGAGGAGCTGTAACCGAGAAGTTATCGAATGAGGCCAGGTTCCAACCCGTGCCGAAGCCGGCCATCCCTTGTTGGTGAGTTGTGTCGCTTACCTGCGCGAGCGATTTGCCGTCGAGGAAGGCGGAAATCGCGGAGCCACGGAATGTCATGGCCAAATGATGCCAGGCGTCGGCAGGGAACGAAACCGTGCCGGAAGCGAGCTTCCTTGTTTCGGTCTTGAATTTCGTGCCGAGCAACTCCCAATTGCCGCTGCGGCTCACCGCCAGCACGTAACCGCTCGGCCAGAGCGCCTTGCCGTCTTGGAAGAAATCCGCGGAATCGATCCGGCCTACCAGTGCCACTTCTCCGTCGCCGGGCAGCATCGCATCCACACTCACGGTGTAGTCAGTCCAGTTGGCATCGCCCAAATAGGTAAACGGATTCGGAGAGATGCCCCAGGAAATCGGCCGCGTGGTAATCACCTGCGTCAGGCAGCGGCCCTTTCTGGACGTGCAAGGTTGCGCCTCGAACGCGCCGTCCTGGTCGGCCAGATACTTTGGCGTGCCACCGATGGGTGTCTTTTCGAAATCGTCCTGGTATGGGAATGGGAAACGTTGCTCGGCAGGAGGCAAAGCGGTGCCCTTCGCCTGGCCCGTGGTGGTGGACAGGGTATAGATTGCATCCCGCTCGAGCACAACGATAAAAGATCCGTTTTTGGATGCGCTATCCGGCAGCCGCTCGAACATGGTTTTGCCGTCCGACCGCCATAAGTGAACTGGAGCGCGGGAAAGCGCCCCGGTCAACTCGATGCGGACGTGCTGCGGCGATCCAGCGCCAATGGTCTCGATCACGACACTATAGTCGCCCGAGGAGGGAGACTTCAGGGTCACATAGCTTCCCTTCCCCGGTAGATAGCCACAGGCGTTGTCGATATAATGCCAGCCCGGCTCCGCAAACTGAGTGGTGTGCGCCGTCACCCAGATCGTAGACTGCACATCGTAGTGGCCGGACCACGGCGTGTTAGCGTACATAAGGCCGGAGTTGGGCGCTGCGAGATTGTCGTAGTAGGACGTGACGGGGCTCCAGATCTCGGTCTTGGTCATGCGGCCGTCGATGTAATTCCAGTTGTAGATTTGCGCCAAGCTTTTGCCGCCTGTTTCCCAATCGCGTTTGGAGATCGACCCACCTGTGCCGAACTCGGGCTGGTCCTCAGTGGACCACAGGCGCTTGCCACTGTCTTTGGCGAACTGCGGCGTGTGGACTTTGCCCTTGGTGCGCGCGTAATGCACGCCGACCGCATAGACGGCTACGTCGAGGGCCCGGTCGACAGCGAACTTCTTGATGATGTCCCATTGCTGGTCCGGCTGATACAGATCGGCGGCAACGATTCTTGTGGAAACGAGGCCGTTGGCGTCCAGGGTCCGGCGCAGAAGCTTGATCCATTCGGCGTCGTAAGGCTTCTCGTTCCAGATCCCCGTAAAGGCGATGTCGAGGCCGTGCACCTTCTGGGCGCCTTGAATGAACTTCACAACATAGTCTGCCATGTCTTGCGAGTAGTATTTGCCGTCTCCGATCCATCCGGGGGCGCCCCAGGCGAGGCTGTCGAGAATAATGTTCGGGTTCCGCTTCTTCGCCTCGTTCATGAGCCACCACTCGTAGCCGCGCTGGAAATTCTGGTCGCTGCGTGTGTGCATGTGGCTGGGCTCTGAGCCATCGGTAGAATTGGTATCACCGCCGATTTCCACTTTGAGGTGTTGGAGTGCGGCGCCGTAGTGAGGTTTAAAGAGGTAGTCGAGAATCTGGGTTCTGTACGGCTCGGGGTAGTCGATCAGAAGTCTTGACGAAGCTCCGGCGCTGACGGCGCCGAAACCGTCAAACGTGCGACCGGAAGCATTTCCGTCAATGTGGATGACCGTTTCCCCGGCCTGCGAGCCCATAAGCGCGAAGCATACCATCAGGGCTGCCGCGCCGATCATCCCGGCCGCGTTGCTGCTGTAACGACTCATATTGTGGGCGTCTCCTCGACCGGGCTCGCCATGCGTTCGAGTTCCAGGCGAGCGATCAGGCGATCCGGATTCATTGCGAGAACCTGCCGGAGGTCCGCCACGCCGTCCGCAGGCCGGCCAAGTCCAATGCCGGCAAGGCCGCGCAGCAACAAGCAATCGATGCGGTTACGCGCCTCGAGATCGTCCTCGAAAAGGAGGAAATTAGGAAGCGATGTGGCGAAGTAGTCGATCTTCACCCCGGCATGCATCGCCTTGGCTGCGAATGCATGCAAACGCCGCAGCAGCGCATCGGCTGCGGTATGGTCGCCGAGGCTGCGCAGCGCGAGGGCGCGATAGTAGGCGAACATGTCGCTATCGCCCTGCGTGTCGGCGGCGCGGCGCCAGGCGGCCTGCGCTTCATCGTGCCGTCCAGCGAGGGAATATGCAAGGCCGGTGAAGTAATCGACGTGCGTTTCACGAGTGAGAAGGTGTTTCCCCTCGCCGAGATTTTGCGGATATCGGCGAGCAGCCTCGAAATGATTCAAGGCGCCGGCGGCTTGGCCGTGCTCCAGCGCATCCACGCCCAACAGAAGATGCGCCGCGACATACTGGCCCGACACAAGGCCTTCGCCGCCTTCCCAAGGGTGAAAGCGGCGCGAAAGGAGGATCGACAGAGCTTTCGCGCTCCGGCCAGTCAGGTTATAGAGTGTGACCAGTTCGATCGTAAGATCGTCCCGTTGGTCGACCAGATCCCTGCGCTTCTCCAGTTCGGCAAGGCGCACCTCGGGTCCGGCGCCGGTCCGCTTGCGCAACTGATCGAGCTCATAAAGTAGGCGGGCGTCCGCGGGATTCGCCGCGCACGCTTTCTCATAGCAATCGAGCGCGCGTGCTGGCTGCCGGCTAACGTTGAAGTAAGCCATTCCCAGATTGCGCCAGGGAACGGAGAACCGCGGATCGAGATGGCAGGCCCGCTCCCAATGTCCGAGGGCTTCCTCGCGCCGGGATTTGTCGTAGAGCAGGGTCCCGAGATAGTAGTGCGCACGCGCATCCCCGCCGTCGTGGCGCAAGGCCGCCTCAAGCACGCTCATCTCCTCCAGAGTCGATGGGAAGCAGTAATCGGGAGACGCCTCACGACCCGCGCGGTACCACCGGGCCGCCGCTTCCGGATCTCCGCGACTTTCCGCAAACCAGCCATTTGCGTAACAAAGCATCGGATGGGGGATCCGTGTGCTGGAATGCGCCAGGAAGCGCTCGATCAGGTCTTCAGCTTCGCCAAAGAATCCCGATTCGGCGTAGTCGAATGCGAGGTCGAGACACGTCTGCGCCGTGCCATTCAGGACGCCCATGCATTCATCCTCGCGGCCCGGCCGGAGTAGGGCCAGTTCGTGGCGTTCCTGCAAATCGAGCGGATCGATGGCCAGCGTTCGCTGCGCGGATGCGATGGCCGCTTCGATGCGGCCCTGATGGCGAAGAATAGCGGTCTCGAGATCTCGCGCTTTCAGGTTATCGGCATTCGTCCGACGTGCCTGGTCGAGATGTTCGAGAGCGGCCTCGTAGTTGCCGCGCTGGCAGTCGATGGTGGCCAAGGCATAGTAGGCGGCCGCCTGCCAGGCATGGTTCCAGGCGGCTTTATAAAACGCTCCGTATGCATCCGCGAGCCTGCCCTGATACTTCAGCGCGACTCCGAGATAATACGAGGGCTCGCCATCGTACGGGTTCGCGTTCCGTGCGGTCAGACGCGCCAGAGCGCGCCGGAAGTGCTCCTCGGACTTGTGAAACTCGCCCCGGCGCAACAGCAGCCGGCCCATCGCGGTGTTCGATCGCACATCGTCCGGATCCCGTTTCAGAGCCTCGGTCCAATAAGGCTCGGGATACCGCGTGGCATGCCTGTATTGTTCCAGGTGCAGACCGGTGAGGTAGAGTTCCTCGTTTGTTCCGATCACATCTGGAGCAGGCGGTTCGGCGGCGGGCGCCGGCAGTTCGGTTTCCTGGCGCTCGATGGGAGCAAAGCGAATCAGCTCGCGCGCGTCACAATCCAGCACGCGGAGCAAAAGATCGGCTGCATGCCGCACGTGTGGAACCTGGGCGATGGCGACGAACGGTTCGCCGGGCCTCACATGCACCCGCCGCTCGAAAACGGTATCTCCGCGGATAGAAAGTGACACGGTGACATCGTCGAGCGCCTCCGTCGCCGCGACTCCGATCCGGTATCCATCGCCGACCGGTTCGAGATTCACGGCGACCCGCCGGTTTGCATTCTTCACGGGGCCGATTTCCTGAATGGGATACCAGAACTGGCTGAAGGTCCTGGTCTCGTAAGGATGCAGCCAGGAAAAATCCGGCTGATTATCCGTGTACACGCCGGCCATCAACTCGATGTAGGGGCCGTCGGAATCGGTCAACTCGCGGTCCCAGGCATAGCCAAACTCTGCGTTACCCCAGGTCCACAGCTTTTTTCCCGGCGCGATGTGATGGTTCGCGATGTGTACGATACCGGCCCGCTTCGCATGATCGTATCCGCCGGCGAAATCGAACTCCGACTGAGTGACCATGTACGAGGTCGGAACAGGAATGTTCTTGTACCAGGCAATATCCACGCCCGCGCGGTAGTCCACGCCGTAGTAGAAGCCTCGCGCTACCGGGAACGACGAGAGCGCGCGCCTGGCATGGTCCGCCACGAAAGTCACATCGGGCGGAAAGAACGCCTGGTATCGATCGTGCACGTGGATGCCGGCATTCGCCCACCACAGAAACGTCTGCACGAAGGGCGTGCGATTATAAAGGCGCACTTTGGCTTCCACGATCGATCTGCCTGGATGCACGCAGATCCCTACCATGCCTTTCATGCGATTCATCGGCTCATGCTCGCTGAGCCACACGGTGCGGCTGCCGTCCGGGTGCTCTTCGATGCGGTGCTCGACCGGCATGTAAGTGGAGGGGCGATGATGTTGGGGCCAGTTGAACTCCACGCCGCCGGAGATCCACGGCCCGAGCAAACCTACCAGCGCCGGCTTGATCACGTTTTGGCGATAGAAGAAATCATAGTTGTTGGTCTTGTCCTGCCCCACATGAATGCGGCCGCCGATCTCGGGCAGGATCATCAAGCGGATGTACTCGTTCTCGAGAAAGACGGCCTGGTACCGCTGGTCGATCTTCTGGTTCGAAAGCCGGTCGGTGAACGGGTTCGGGTATACCTTTCCACTGCTGCCCTGGTAGACGCGCTTGTCGAGAAACATGGGATTGCGGTCGGGTGGGGGAACGGGATAGGTGGGAATCGTGACCGATTCCTCCCACGCGCGCACGCTCGGCTTGGAGGGATCCAGGTTCATGCAGGCTCCTTGCAGCCTCTGTGATTTTCTAAGTGCATCGCCTCAGCGGCGGTGGGAGTGCTTCCACGCGCAAGCCTCGGACGGCTATTGTGTACGTTACCGGAATTCTTAGCAAACCGCAACCGCAATCGGCCTGTCAACGGAGGGTGGTGTCTGACGGTCGCGTTGTAGCCATGCCAGCCAGGCCAGTGCCGCCGATCTGGTTGCCTTGCGGTTGGCCGCGATTTGTTCTATTTTGGTGGCTCATAAATTCATTTTTGTACGAACGAAGCCAATAAGTGGCCTCTTTTCTTAATGTTGCAAAAATGACGAAGCCAATTCCGGTATTTTTCTTTTTGGCCACCAGCTCTATTCTCAGCGTTCCCCAATCGGATGGGCGGGGAGATTTACGAGATTTAAGGAAGAAGACAACTTGAAGAGTGCTACGCCGCCGTCCTCGCCCAGGAAGACCACCCTAGCACAGCGTCTCGGGTTTTCAGGCGAATGGATTGGCGGTCCGGGCTTGTTTTCAAGTACATGCGTGGGGACGCCGGTATGTGACCGAAGGCCGCGTTCTCGCCAGGACGCCGTCTTGACCTTTCACCTGGTGTGGCGCGCGGGCGGACGACTTTTGGCGCGCAGAGATTCGGGCCATTGTCCGGTAGCCATCTTCCTCGAACGGGACTCCGGCCCGCGTAGGCTCAGTGCGCCGAGTAGCGCGTTTCCCGTCAAATTGACGCCGAAGCGGCTTTACTTCCGGATGGCGCGTGACCCAGGCAGTCATTTGGATCTTCCCCAAGCGCACTGAGGCATGTCATGCGCCACTTGAGGCTATCGAGCCCACCTCGGCCGCGGTTGCCTGTGCCCCAACCTAAATGTCCCTTGAGACGTATATACTGTCCGGAGTATACTACGAGACATGGAATCTGCGTTCGAAGTCATTGCCGAGCCGAACCGCCGCGCGATATTGAGCCTGCTGCTCTCGTCGCAACATTCGGTTGGAGAGATCGAGCGTCAGCTTCGCATGCCGCAGCCGACCGTGTCCAAACACCTGCGAGTGCTGCGCGACGCCGGCTTCGTGGAATCCACCGTGGACGCCCAGCGCCGTGTCTACCGGCTAAAGCCTGAACCACTTCAGGAGGTAGATGCCTGGCTGGCTCAGTTTCGCCGGTTCTGGTCCGCTCACGTGGATGCTCTCGAACGGCACCTCGACCGCATGGATCAACCCACGCCAACGAAAAGGAAGACGAGGAGAAGACGATGACCGATCGCGAAGAGTACTCGCCGGGTCTGGCCACGGGGGCACAGGTACGAAAGGAAGGAGAAAAGTGGACGCTTATTCTCGTCAGAGAGCTGCGCCATTCGCCGGAAAGAGTATGGCAGGCGCTGACCGACCCGGCGCATGTGCGCGAGTGGGCGCCCTTTGAGGTCGATGGGAACCTGGGCACCGTTGGAACGGTGAAGCTCACCTGGGTGGGAACGCCCACGCCGATCGAAACAAAAGTGACGCGGGCCGATGCTCCCAGGATGCTTGAGTACGGCGACAACCGCTGGGAGCTCGAAGCGATTGGTGGCGGCACGCGCCTGACGCTGTGGTCCAAGATCGATCGCCGGTTCGTCGCGTGGGGCGCCGCCGGGTGGCACATTGCTTTCGACGTTTTGGATCGGCTCCTGAGCGGAGCTCCCATCGGCCGCATCGCCGGCGCGGAGGCCATGAAGTTTGACGGCTGGCAGCGGCTGGTCGCGGAGTACGCCAAGCAGTTCGGGGCGGAACCGCCCGACTCGCCTTCTAAGGCGGCTCACCAGTCGTGAATCGAGGAGGATCCATGACAAAGAGAAATAAAATTATCTATTGGGTTTCGACTCTCTGGCTTGCCTCAGGAATGCTAGCAACTGGAACCTTGCAGTTATTCAAAGCGAAAGCGGAAGGAGCGCTGGCGCCGCCCGGGGTATATGGCATTACGCATTTGGGCTATCCCATCTATTTTTTGACGATACTCGGTGTTTGGAAAATTTTGGGAGTTGTAGCAGTACTCATTCCCAAATTTCCCTTACTCAAGGAATGGGCGTATGCAGGTTTTTTCTTTGTTATGACGGGAGCGGCATTTTCGCATATCGCGGTGGGCGATCCGATGAAAGAATTGGTTCCCTCATTGTTATTGCTGGTCTTGACTGTGGTCTCGTGGTATTTCAGACCTGCACATAGAAAAATCCCCGCAGTACACATAGCCGAGGCCCGCGAAACGGTTATTTAACAGGGGATGCCGGTTCATGAAGAACAATAAAAAGGCGTTGTCACCAGAACAACGAAAAGAACTGCTCGAAGAATTGAAAGCCCGTTTCGAGAAAAACATGAACCGCCATCAAGCCGTCGAGTGGGCCAAAGTACAAGCGAAGCTGGAAGCCAGAACTGAAAAGCTGTGGTCACTCAGCGAAATGGAAAGGACTGGCGGTGAACCGGACGTCGTTGGCCACGATAAAAAGACGGGCGAATACATTTTCTATGATTGCTCAGCGGAGAGTCCGAGTGGCCGCAGAAGTCTCTGCTACGATCGTGAAGCGCTAGAGTCGAGGAAAGAGCATAAACCAAAAGACAACGCTCTCGACATGGCAGCCGCCATGGAAATTGAGCTTTTAACGGAAGAGCAATATCGCGAGTTGCAGAAACTCGGCGAGTTCGATACGAAAACGTCGAGCTGGGTGAAAACGCCGTCTGCTATCCGAAAACTCGGCGGCGCCCTCTTCTGTGATCGTCGCTACAATACTGTCTTCGTGTATCACAACGGCGCGGAATCTTACTATGCCGCCAGGGGCTTCCGCGGGTGGCTAAGGGTCTAAATTTTGCATGCCGACACACCAATCAGTCGCTCCCAATTAAGGATGCCTTCGGCTCATCATCGGCATGGTTCGGCCACTCGGAAGCGATCCAAGTTGACCGGTAGTCGCCAAACCTGACAGATCGCTGAGGTTTCCGGAATTCCCCGAAACGGCGTTCCGTGGGGTATGCACACGGTCGGAGATACGCTCGGTCTGGTGGATAGGCCTGATTTCATTGTTCGAAAAGGCAAAGCTTTTCGCAAACCGCGACTAGGCCGACGAGGGCGTCGGCCAGCGGTCCAGGGGGACCGCCCCACGATTAACGCGGCATTGGGTCATCCGAGCGCCTGAGCATGCTTGTCCCAGATCGGCTCGCCATCCGATTCTTCGGTCTCCAAATCAAACTGCTCGAGGAACAGGTCGAGATTGCTGTTCATGACGATGTGCGGGGCAACCCTGATCCGCGGCAGCGGGCAGCGGCCCTCCACCAGGAACTGATAGAGTGCCTGAAACGCCAGGCGCCCCTGTGTGAGTGGCCGCTGGTGGATGGTAGCCAGAATGCGTCCCGACCGGATCAACGGCACCAGTGCGGGAAACAGGTCGGTGGTAATGACGGCAATTTTGCCGGCGAACCCGGATTCCTCGATCGCCTGAAGGACGGGGAGGGAATTGGCAGTGCTCACATAGACGCCGCCAATGTCATGGTTCTCCGCCAGCAGCGCCTTGGTTCCGGCGTATGCCAACTTCTGGTCGTCATGGGCTTCCACGATCCTGGCGATATCCAGGCTCGCGCCAATCTGCAAAGTCGAGCGGAAGCCTTCCAATTTGTCGGCATGGTCCTCGGTTGCCAGGCTGCCTGTCACTACCAGCACTTTGGCCGGAGCGCGTATGATACGGGAAAGCAATTCTCCGACGATGGCGCCGTTAGTATAGGGGCAGGCAGTCACGGCGGTCAGACGCTCGGTTCCCGGAGCGTCTGTCGCCACGCAGACGACGGGGATATTGCGCCGGGCCGCTTTTCGGATGAGGGGTTTCATCGCGGCTGGTTCGCCGGGCGCGATGATCATGCCCTGCGCCCCCTGATCCAGGGCGTCACTGAAGACTCCGGCATCGCCTTCGCCCAGATGCGGATAAGAAGTGAAATCGATGCGGACCGCGGCGCCGAACGGCGCTGCGGCTTCGCGAATACCGTCCCGAAGCGCATCGAAAAACGTCGCGATCTCGGAGGGAAGCTGCACGGAAATGCGCAACGCGCGGCGGGATTTAAGGAAGCGCGCCGCGAGATTGGGCCGGTAGCCCATAGTCTGCGCCATCTTCAAGACCTTTGCCCGTGTCATCGGATTAATCCCCGGTCGCTGATGCAGAGCGCGATCCACGGTGCCGATGGACACGCCCAGCGCCTGCGCTATCTCCTTAATACCGATAGGTCCGGAATCGGATTTCAGCTTCGCTCTGCGCTCGTTTCCCGGCATATGGCCGACCCCGCTATCTTACCGTTAACCATCAATTCTTTTCCCCATCGAAACGTGTAGCTTAATGGTTGCCAGCCTCCCTGATTCGCAGCCTACTTCGGCATGCCAGCTTGGTTCTACAGGACGGACCACGCCGCACAGGGTACTGATTCTAAAGCAGATTACCGTTGCTTCCATCCACGGGCAGTGCCCCAGGTCGACCCGGGCGGTGGCGTAATCTTACACACTTTTACCGTGTACGTTGACAATCCCGCGCGGCCTGTGATACGCTTCTGCCCAAGCACTAGGGGCCGGCTGTCTTCCTGCCGTTCCCCAGACCGAATCGCTGCGAAGGAGGGAAGGGACGCTATGTCGCGCACTCGTATACTTCACTGGTGGATGCCCGTGATAGGCTTTTTCTGTCTGGTCCTGCCGGTCAAAGGCCAGGTTGATACCGGAACAATTTTGGGAACGGTTCGGGACTCCAGCGGCGCCGTGGTTCCCGGCGCCAAGGTCACCGTATCGAACGAAGGAACGTCGTTCAGCGAGAATACCACCACGTCCGGTTCGGGTACCTATGTCTTCACGCCGCTGAGAATAGGGACCT
>OBLU010005876.1_pt1 | contig 10954 bp, 11 predicted proteins | sample 1518681 | NCBI WGS metagenome assembly OBLU01 (sample SAMEA3539304, study PRJEB22396) | soil metagenome | biome: tundra; feature: field; material: soil | place: USA | collected 2010-05 | depth 0.15 m
GGCATCGTCCACCGCGACATCAAGCCGACCAACATCTTCATCACTAAGCGCGGGCACGCGAAGATTCTGGATTTCGGGCTGGCCAAGATTGCCACGGCTACGAGTTCGTCGAGCCAGGTAGCGTCGGCAAATACCATGACCGCCGTCGATGAACAGCATCTGACCAGCCCCGGTTCCACGCTGGGCACGATCGCCTATATGTCGCCGGAGCAGGCGCGAGCCAAAGAACTGGACGCCCGCAGTGACTTGTTTTCTTTCGGCGCAGTGCTCTACGAGATGGCGACCGGTATGCTGCCGTTTCGTGGCGGCATTCAGCGGAGATCTTCAAAGCGATTCTGGATGCTGCGCCAGCTCCGGCCCTGCGGCTCAATCCCGACATGCCCGCGGATTTGGAACGCATCATCGACAAATCTCTGGAGAAAGATCGCAACCTGCGCTATCAGAGCGCGGCCGATCTGCGCACCGATCTGACACGGCTGAAGCGCGCCGTCGACGCGGGGCGTTCGTCGAGCGCTTCATCGTCGGGCCCTTCGTTGCCAAGTGGTGCTGGTGTGGCCGCATCGGTTTCATCATCTTCTTCTGTTTCTTCCGTCCCGGCGGCGGCAGCGTCAGGCCGTTCCCGCAAGCTGGTGGCTGCTGGTTTCGTGGCGGTCTTGCTGGTCGCGGTTGCTGTCGCCGTGGTGTATTTTGTGCGCGCAAAATCCACAACTCAAAAGGTCAACTCCATCGCCGTGCTGCCTTTCGTCAACGCCACGGCGGACCCAAATAATGAATACCTGAGCGATGGCCTGACCGAAAGCCTGATCAGTACGCTCTCGCAACTGCCCAACCTTAAGGTGATGGCACGCAGCTCGGTCTTTCGCTTTAAGGGAAAGGAAGAAGACCCGCGGCAGATTGGGAAGACGCTGCAGGTGGGTGCTGTTCTGATGGGACGGATCACGCAGCATGGCGACGAACTGGGCATCCAGGCTGACCTGGTCAACACGGCGGATGGCACAGAGCTGTGGGGGTCGCATTACCAGCGCATGCTGGCCGATGTTACGCAAGTGCAGAGTGACATCACCCGTGACATTTCCAGCAGCCTGCGAATCCACCTGAACGGCAACGAACAGCAGCGCCTGGGTCGGGCGGGGACGACGAATCCGGAAGCCTATCGCCTGTATCTGGAAGGACGCCAGGCCTGGAATGGGCGAACGCCGGAGGGCCTGAAAAAGAGTATTAATTTATTCCAGCAGGCGATCGCCGCCGACCCCTCCTATGCGCTCGCCTACACCGGGCTGGCGGAGACCTACTCCGTCGCTCCGGACTACGACGTTGGCATCACATACCGGCAGGGGCGTGCACTCGCCGACGAGGCTACGCGCAAAGCGCTCGAATTGGATGAGTCGCTACCCGAAGCACACGCGGAGCGGGCCAGTGAGCTCGCCTTGGCGTGGAAGTGGAGCGAGGCGGAGCCTGAATTTCGGCGCGCGCTCGAGTTGAACCCCAATAGCGCCACCGCGCACTATTTTTACGCCTACGGCATCCTCGTCCCTGAAAAGCGCACCGATCAAGCACTGGAGCAATACCGCATCGCCTTGTCGCTCGACCCTCTTTCACCCATCGTGAATATGAATTATGCGGTGGCCCTGATGATCGCGGGGCGATATCCCGAGTCGCTAGCCCAATTCCACAAGGCTCTGGAACGCGATCCGAATTTCCGCCCAGGCCATTTTTATTTGTCGCAGCTCTATGCTACGACCGGCCACTTTGCAGATGCGGTGAGTGAATTGCAAAAAGTCGACCTGATTCCCGGCTCGTTTAGCGCAGATGCCCAAGGCTACAGCCGCCTAATGTTCGCCAGTGAGGAGAAAGAAGGCGACCCGGCCTATATCGCGGTAGGTTTCGCGCTCGCCGGCGATCGTAGCAAAGCGTTCGAGTACCTGGAAAAATCGTTCTCCATCGAAAGCGATGAACTGGTACTCATCATTCGCTTTCCCGCGTTCGACTCCATACGTTCCGATCCCCGGTACAAGGACCTGATGCGCCGGCTGGGACTGCCCGAGTAACGACGCCCAGTCCCCGTTTTCCTGCACCTTCCTTGACCTGCTTCATCTTGTGCCAAGCTTCCTTCTCCCTCCTGAAGTTCCCCGGCCCGGCTGCCGATGAAACTTTAAGGCGGCGGAAAAAGTCGATTTCCCATGCCCAGTTCCCTAAAAAGGAGCGCTGATCTCCCGTAGAGGCGTGGCTTGTCGCGGGCTCCGGAGACGGGGCAAGCCCCGTCTTTACAGGAAGATCCTGTGTGGCCTGCCCGGCGCATCATGTCTTCTCACCTGCTTGATAATCCGAAGCTGTTCCGGCACATGGCGGAAGATTTGCCGGTGGGGATCTACATTGTGGACCGGGATGGGCTGATCCGCTTTTGGAACCGTGCCGCGGAACAGCTTACCGGACATTTGTCGCACGAAGTGGTGGGTCATGTCTTCGAAGACGTGGTGCGGGCATGCAACCGGCGCGGCAACAGCCTGAGCGGCGAGCACTGTCCCGTAACGATGACCCTCAGCCAGCGGCAGCCGCAACGATGGACCGCATACTACCTGCACAAGAGTGGACACCGGGTTGCCGTGACGATCCGGACGCGGCCGATACTGGAATACGGTGACACGGTTGGGGGCGCGACCGTTCTATTCGAAGAGGCGCATGTGTATCACGAGGGTTCGGGAGCGCCGATGTACGGGTGTCTGGATGCGAGTACGGGCATTCCTGCGCACCGTCTGACGCGAGCCTTGCTGAACGAATGCATCGCCGGCATGGAGGAATCGCATCTCGGCTTCGGGTTGCTGCGAATTCGGGTGCTGGGGCTGGAGGAGTTTCGTTCGAAACACGGGCCGCAGTCGATTGTGCCTTTTCTGCGGACGGCGGCGCAGACGTTGCGGCACAGCCTGGATGCGGAAAACTTTCTGGGACGCTGGGGGAGAACGAATTTCTGGCGGTGCTCTCCTCGGCGAGTCCGGTAATGGTGTCAACCCTGGCTGAAACTTTGTGGAACCTGCTGGGGCATTCGGAAGTCCTGTGGTGGGGCGACCGTTTCCCGGTGCAGACCGAGGTGTCTTACACCATGGCCACGGTCGGCGCCGACGTGGAGACGCTTCTCCGAGAGATGAAGCCTTCGCACTCGAGCGGGATGGCAAAAGCGGCGGCGGTGAGCTGTACTGCCAAAGATTCTGGGCGCCGGCGAGGATGATGTTCAATGTTTTCGATCATAGGAATCGTAGTCGTTTTCGGGAGCATCGTAGCGGGCTACCTGATGGAGCACGGCAACATCAAGGTGCTGCTGCAGCCGGCGGAGTTGATCATCATCGGCGGGGCGGCCTTGGGCACGGTGCTGATCTCGAATCCCGTGCACACCTTGAAGCAGATGATTAGCGGGCTGATGGGAGCGTTTGGGTCGTCCAAGTACGACACGAAGAGATATGTCGATTGCCTGAAGATGATGTATGACCTGCTGCAAAAAGCGCGCAAAGAAGGTTTGGTGGCGTTGGAGACAGACATCGAGGAACCGGACAAGAGTCCGCTTTTCTCCAAATACGCGGCGTTTGCGAAGGACCACCATGCCGTGGCTTTCGTCTGCGACACGATGCGCATGGCAGTCTCTGGCGGCGTGGAAGTGTTCGATCTGGATCAGATGCTGGAGGCGGACATGGACGTCCACCATCAGGAGGCGAATGAACCGGTGTCATCGTTGACGACCATGGCCGACTCACTGCCGGGCCTGGGCATTGTGGCAGCGGTGCTGGGAGTGGTGATCACGATGGGCGCCCTGGGCGGACCGCCGGAAGAAATTGGACGGAAAGTAGCGGCAGCTTTGGTGGGAACTTTTCTGGGCATTCTGCTGTGCTACGGACTGGTTGGACCCTTGGCGTCGCGCATGGGCAAAATGGTCGACGAGGAACACGCTTTCATGATGGTCTTGCGGGTGACCATGATTGCATTTCTCAAAGGAGTGGCCCCGATCATGGCGGTTGAGATTGGGCGGCGAACGGTACCGGGGCACGTGCGTCCTTCGTTCTCGGCGGTCGAAGAAGCGTGCCGCGGATCGAGGACCGACGCGACGGCGACGCCGGCGGATGCGGCAGGCGAAGCGACGGAAGCCGCTCCCGAGACGGCGGCGGCAGCGACCGGGACGGGATAACCATCGTCATGGCGGCGCGACCCATCATCATCATCAAGAAGAAAGGCGCCCATGGCGGCCATCATGGCGGCGCCTGGAAGGTTGCCTATGCTGACTTCGTTACCGCCATGATGGCGCTGTTCATCGTCCTGTGGCTCTTGAACAGCAGCCCGAAGGTCCAGATGGCCGTGGGTGGCTACTTCAGAGATCCCAGCGGAACGGCCACGAAGGTGGGAACGAGTCTGGCGGGCACGGGCGAGAATCTCCAGATTTCCAAACAGGACATGGGGAAGCTGAAAGAAGAATTACAAAAGAGTATCCAGAAGATGAACAACCTGGATAAGCTGAAACAAAATATTGAGATGACGGTGACCGCCGAAGGTCTCCGCATCGAATTATTGGAATCGGAAAAAGGAACGTTTTTCGACAGCGGGAGTTCCAAACTCAATCAGAGCGGGCAAGAGTTGGTGACGCTGCTGGCGGCGGAACTGGGAAAAGTTCCCAACCATGTTTCCATCGAGGGACACACCGACTCTAAACCATTTGCCGGCCAGAGCAGCTACAGCAACTGGGAACTGTCGTCCGACCGGGCGAACGCGGCGCGACGATTAATGCAGCAGTCGGGATTGCGCAACGATCAGGTCTCGCAAGTGCGCGGCTTTGCGGACCAGCGTCTGCGCAATTTGAAAGATTCGCTGGATCCGTCGAACCGGCGCATTTCAATCATTGTGCAGTACATGAGCACGAACACCGAGCCGGCGGAATCTATAGCGGACGATGGGAAAGAATCGGGGAAGGGAAAACCATCCGCCGAAGGCGGGGATGCGAAAGCCGAAAGCGCGAAGGATTAAGCAAAAAAGAGGCTGGCCTTGGAGGCCAGCCCGGAAAATTGCTTTCGTGGTGCAAGAATTTACGTCGTGCTACTTAACCCATATCACATTTCGGTTTACTGGGAGCGCACAGCGGCATAGGCCCATCTTGAGGGGGAACCCTCGGGATAGCGGCATACGCAAATGTACCTACCAGACCTACCAACAGCAGTAACGCTCTGAGAGAACGTTTCATGGTTTACTTTCTCCTTAGGGTCTGCCCGAGGCTTACATTAAGAATTGCAGCGTCGAGCGGGAGAATTATACACACCTTGCAACTTTCTGATTCGTTGGAGGTTAACAAAAGCTTTCCCCATGAGGGCGCGGACGTCAGCGCCAACTCGAAAAAATGGAGTGGCGTCAGGCCCGCAATCGGAGAGTGTTTTAAGCTGATTTCTTAAGGTAATGGTTGAACAGGAATGGGTGCATTTCCCGGTTTTCAGACAGGGGTCGGGCCAGGGCAAAAAATGCACTTGACAAAGTTTTAGCGGGCCCGAGTTTTTGAACAATCACAGGTTAGGGCCGGGTTTTGGAACCGGCCGCCGCAGAGTTAGCCTTGGCGGGAACAGCGGGGCGGTCAACCAGGGAGTGATCTTCCACCATGGAGCTTCGCGAAAACGCGCGCTCCACCATGCCTTCGAACATCGGGATCAGCGAATCGGAAGGCACCGGGTTTTGAAGATCCGCCAGACCTTGTTCCCATCGCTCCGTCTGCAAGCGGTTGACCCCTCCCCCGCGGACGGCTTTCGGGGAGAGCGCATATCCGAGCCAAACGAAAATGGCAACGTTGTAGACCGACATGTTGATCAGGTTGAGGTTGCCCAGGTTGACGAATCCCCCCGAATTCAGCGCCATCAGCATCAATTCGACACCGGCAAACAGCCCAAAACCCAAAGAGATCCCAAAACTGATTTGCTTCCGCGACACTCCCAGAAAGCGGGAAAACAGCACCAAAAAGAGAATCAGGCCAAGTTGCACGATGCGGACCGAGCGCTGCAGCGTAGCAACCGCGTGCACCATCGGACTCTGGTCGAAAGAATTTGAGAAGGCAACCACCACCGAAACCAGCAGCATCACCACGCCCGCCCACCTAAACAGCAACGTACCGAGGTCTTTCAGAGTGTGATAGGGGCGAAACACATCGAGAAAAATCTCATGAATCACTTTGAAACCAAGAACCGCGTTGACGGCATCCGCCAGCCAGAAAAGACCGAAATAGAGTCTGTAATTGCCGATGCACCAAGCCGGAAAGATGAGGGCAAAATTCGCGACCTGAGCCAAGAGAAACCAGAAAAACACGGGAAACTGCTTGTGCAGCTTACGCCGCCATAATATCGCCGCCCCCAGCCCTTGCAGCACGGGTTGCGCGCACCACAGATAAGTGACGACGGAATGGCTGGGCAAAGTCATAGGAACGTAGGAGAGGAACGTGACCAACGCAAAAGAATGGCCGCGTTTCCACCCTCCCCACATCCTCAGGCAGGTGACCCTTCGGGGTCAACCTACTTAGGTAACCTTAGTAACCATTACCCGCTGGCTCAGTTCCATTCCGCCTTGCGAAGGGGAGGCTCGCGGAAATGCGGCTGTAGTCTCTGTCCGAGACGGGGCTAGCCCCGTCTCTACAGGGCGGCAGGGCATCGCCAGGGAGGAGCAGCTTATCCGGCGTCCGGGGTGGAATGCAGGTAGGCGCGCATCATTCGCACTTCGTCATCTTTTTCATCAAGGTCGTGGAGAAGGATGTCGCGCAGGGAAACAATGCCCTTCAGTTCACGTCCCGAACAGACCGGCAGATGGCGGAAGCCGTGGCGCTTCATCAAGGTCATGCAGGTCTCAAGCGGATCGTTGGGAGCGACAGTCAGAGGATCTTCGGTCATGACCTGACTGACCGTAGTGCGGGCGGGATCTTTACCGCCGACGACCACGCGGCTCATGAGGTCGCGCTCGGAGAAAATCCCCGCCAGTTGGCCGTCCTGGAGGACCGGCACAGCGCCGATGTTGTGCTGCACCATCAGGCGGGCAACTTCGAGCACAGTCTGTTGGACCTGGGCGGACACGGTGACTTGGTTCTTGAGCAGATCAGAGATCAACATTTGCACCTCCCGTGGGCTCACGCCGGAAAGCAACGTATCCCGGCACGCAACGTCAAATCCAGCTCGAATGAAGGACGCAAAACCGTTGGATGACCGGCCCCGCGGCGGAGTATATGTCGAACCCTGCAACCAGTCAATCCAAAGGATTTATCGCTGATTCTCAAAGACTTGCAAAATCGGACGAGCCATTTTATCTACGTTCTTGGCAAATTTAAACCACTGTTTTCTGGCAAATCTGTGACCAAATCTGTGACCAACCTGAGATGGGACTAACCTTGCGCAGCAATTATGGCACCTCGGGGTTGGTCAGTCCCCCGCCGCCCCGCCGCAGCACCGGTTGTACTTCTTCCCGGAGCCGCAGGGACGCGGATCGTTCCGCCCTTGGTCTTTAGGGGCAGCACCCAGAGCAGGGGCAGCACCCAGAGCCCAGTCAAAACTATTCTCGCCGCAACCTCAAGACAGACCGCCGATGATATTGCGGTACTCGGCTTCGGTGAAGGCTTTAAGAGTTTCTGTGGTCACATTGCCGAGTGCCCCAACGGACAAGGCGAACTTGGCTCCGGCTTCATCGTTGGGAAATTCAGTGATCAACACTGCGTCATATTGCCCCATGGTCAAATACCAAGCGTGAACCTTTCCTCCAACCTTCTCGGCAGCCTTTTTCGCAGCATCGAGTCGTGCCGGGCTTTCTTTGATTTTCGCGATTCCTTGCTGGGTATAGCGGAGCCGCATCACAAGGTGTGGCATGCGGGGTCTCCTCCCGATTCAGAGTCAACATTATGCACTGACAAACGCGGGAGTCAAGTGTAGGCACGGGATGGTGATACTCCGGACGGCTACCCTGACTGGAGCCGCAGAAAACGCAGATTCGTTTCATGCAGATATTCTGAAGTGGGGTTGAACGCACGACTGGAATGCACCGTCACTGCAAAAACGGAGTACTATATCGCCATCCGCTGTATGGCTTTATTCCTATTTGGCTGAAACAGGAGTAGCCATGCACCACTCTGTGAGTAGTCGCAAGTCGATCCTTCTAGTCATCGCCGTTGTCTGTGCCGCCTTACCCCTGATTGCAGAGAAACCGCAGGAAACCAATCACCCGAAATACGATCTCAGAACCGAGAGCAAAATGAAAGCCACGGTGCAAGAAGTGAGGCTGCCCGCCAAGGGTAGTGAGATTGCCCATATGCTGGTGAAAATTGGGACGGACACATTCGACGTGTACCTCTGCCCGAAGGCGTTTCTGGACGATATGGGCGTGAATTTCAGCCAAGGGGAAGAAATCGTTCTCACGGGATCACGAATTAAGCAGGGCGAAGCTGACCTCATTCTTCCCCGTGATGTGGTGCGTGGTAACGATGCCCTCGTTCTGCGGGACGCGAAAGGCAATCCCGTCTGGGGCTGATATCGCTTCAAATCTGAGGGAAGACAGTCGGGATACCGCAGATTGAAGCAGAGTTACGCCTGACCCTACCTGCGTATACTCCCACCATGACCCTCAAGAATGCGGCGCTGCTAGCTTTGGTCGGGACGATATTGATGACGGCTCTGTTGGTGTGGAATTTCTTCTCTAATGTACTTAATGTCCTGCGTGGCGTGGACGCTCCAGTAGTGCTCTTTTCGTCATTCATCTATGCGTTTGGCTGCTTCACCGTGATGGTGTTCTTTTTCGTGTTCCACCGGGCGCAGCGGTAGGCGTGATTTGGGCGAGAGCATAGCGAGCCTGCGGATAGAGTACGCCCACCGCGAAACTCTACTCAGTCTTGTCTTCGGTATGGTGCTCTTCGATCTGGAACCTCAGAAAGTCATGGACTGCCTTCAGAGCATCGCGATCCTCTGTTTTGATCCGTACCCTGCCACCGTCCGGCAACTCTTCAAAGGTGTAGGAAATTGCACTGCGTTTTTCCTTCATCACCGGAACGCCGAGCGGAACTTGGCTATGAATGAACATCGGCAGGGAGAAGTCGCCGTTTGAGAACATCGTGACGATGTGCGCCAGATGCGACCGGATCGCTTGGACGTTTTGGGTGTCCTTGCTGTCGTTGACGGTTATTTCAATAGCCCCGCCGTCCGGGAAGACGCGGAAATGATGAGTCGTCTTGTCATGAGGGAATCCCATCGCCTCATCGCCGTGTTTTTCCACATCCGCCTGATGCTGCGCCGCCCTCATATGTTCTTTGTGCATGGGGCAGGACTGCATGTCCTGTGCTGCCACTTGCAGGCCGCAGACTTGCAGGCCGCAAACTTGCAGCCCGCAGACTAGAAACAAAGCGATTAGAGTTCTCACGTTTTTCCCCTCCGAAATTGATTCACCTTTCGACTGGAACCGCCGATATCCCCGGTGAGCGAGTGCAGCAGGTTCGATTTCTCTCCGGGAGCCGTTCGCTGCATTCGATGTTCCCAGTCAGACAAAACCTGCTTGAGATACCCTTCGGTGCGCTTCATTGCCACGATGTCTGCGCTAATTCCCTTGAGCTTTTCTTTTGCGAGGTTGTACACCCGCTGACAGGGAGCACCGCCTGCGTCACGAGCCTTCAGGACTTCAGCCAACTCTGCCAGAGTGAACCCGATCCGCAGCGCCCTTCTAACGACGAGCACCCGTTCGACGGCGCTGGCTGTATACACTCGATAACCCGAACCTGTCCGCGAAGCTCGCGGCAAAACGCCGATCCTCTCATAGTGTCGAATCGTGTCCGGACTCACACCTGTCGCTTTGGCGAGCGCCCCGGAACGAAGAGCCGTGGAACTGGTGTTCTTCACCATGCTGAGTATCAACCCTTGAATGCGTTCCAGAGTCAAGCGGTTTTTGTGAGGGTGCTAGCCAATCAGCGGGAGGACAGGCATCGCAGAACTCCGATTGCGGAGGACTTGCCTGCCCGGATGATGTTTGGGTCGGCTTGGGCGTATCAGAGGTCATGGCAACCTTTGTGGCCAAGCTCACGATGGTATAGGAGGGCACTGATGACCGGGCATTGCGACTCGATAGGCTACTGGCGGGAAGCTCTCTTCATCGCTTCCGCCGCTACCCACGGTGAAATTCCATACGCCGCAATCAGACTGACCTAACTACCTAGCATCGCGAGCGATTTGCTGGCACTGAGCTAATTAAACTTACTTGCTAGCACTGCTGGTTGAGGACTCCAGCGACATAGCCCTCAACTGGATCAGACCGATTCCGCTCCACCCACGGCACCGGCGAGCAGCCCCAGTAGTACCAGCATCGGTATTGTCTCAAGCCGTGATTTCTTCTTTCTGAATTTCGCCATTCCGCTTTCTCCAATCGGACTTTGTCCGGCTAATAATGTAGGTTAAAGCGTGCACCGGATACTCGCAGCCGGAGGCTCCGTGGGCATCAAGCGGTTTTCTTCGGCTTCTGCACCCTCAATAAGACAGTCGTACTTATAACTTCGCCGGGCTTGAAACCTGCCTCTCCATGATCCCCATGGTTGAGCGAATGCGCCTGCGTCTGCCAGTTCAATTCTTCTAGCCGCTTTCGCATCTCAACTCCGTATTTTTCACGAGCATTGCAATGCTGACAGTCCGGACGGTGGATTCTCAGGAGGGACGACAGGTGGCATCTTAACTTCACAACATACCCCGGGGGATTCAGCCCATTCACCTCAGGGCGTGCTGCCCATCAAGTGGCGGGAACTGTTCTTCGAAGCGGCGCGACGTATTATGCCACAGGATGAGGGTGTCGTTTTAACAACTTTGAGTTACATCTTGATGCGCGGAAATCGCGGGACACCCACAAACAGAGAAGGTAGACCGGGAAGATTGCTGTCCAACCGCCCAGCCGCCTAGAATTTGGTGCTACTCAACTGGGTCTCATCCCGCATCTAATT
>OBLU010005878.1_pt1 | contig 10952 bp, 9 predicted proteins | sample 1518681 | NCBI WGS metagenome assembly OBLU01 (sample SAMEA3539304, study PRJEB22396) | soil metagenome | biome: tundra; feature: field; material: soil | place: USA | collected 2010-05 | depth 0.15 m
GACGATCTGGTACCGCGAAGGGGAGGAGGGGCTGAATGGCCATCCACACCATGAACGAGGCCAAGGCCAAGAGGATCAACATCATAATTTGCTCCGAGTTTAGTACGTTTAGGTAGTTCCTTAGGTCATTGAGTGTACGGGGCGAAGTAGACGGGAGCTAGGGCGATGACTCCCAGCGGTGTGTGCCGGGTAAGGATGTCCTGAACGGTCTGCTGTGACACTGCCAGGTTCTCATAGTAGTACGACCGCGTCAAGCCAGCCGTTCCTCCGGTCTCCCATCCGTAGTCGGCGGAAGAGTAGCTGCCGTCAAAGTAGGTGCCAATCAGGGAGCCGACCTCGACCAGGACACAGTCCAGGTAGGACGTGCCCACGCCAGAAGTCAGGGCCAGGGTCACCGTTGACGCATTCGCCAGGAAGGTGAACCATAGGCGTTTCCATCCACCAGTAGTCCACTCGTCAGCCAGCACACCGCTGCCGAGCACGGTAGCTGTGCCGTCCGGGCAGGAGAGCACGTCGGTCACGCCTGCACCGGGCTGGACGTAGCAGCTCGCGGTGTAGGTGTCACCAACGATCAGGTAGGGAAGGTGGACCGTTGCCCCGTCACCCTTGACGGACGCTATGAGCTTCATGCTGTGCTGCGTACCGGCCGGAATGATGCCCAGGCCCGTCGCCACCTGAGACAAGGTGCCAGAGGCGAGGGCATCCCATCCGGTGAGATCGACCTCAAAGCTTGGGTTAGGGCAGTAGTTCAGCCGGGAGGGATGAATAATGGTGTGTAGTGCCCGAGGGGGATCGTATGCACGCGGCACAGGATGGTCGTCGGTGAACCCCACTAGGGGCAGGTTCTCCACGCTCGCCCTGATGATGTTCTGTGCGGCTCCAGCAGCCACGTTGACGAACTCAAACCCTGCCGCCATGTACTGGGCACGGCTCCACGTGTTAGCGCCGGTAGAGTTTGGGTAGTCCAAGGGTGGGTGGAACAGGGCGTAGGCCTCGGTGTATTCGGTCTCTCCCGAAAGCTGCTCAGCGTCATTCCACGACACGTACGTCTGAGCCGGGTCGGGATCAGTGAGCTTGAACAGTGCAAAGTCATCAAAGGCAGCAATTGGATCGGTTACCTCAGTGACGATCGAGCCAGACACCGCGATCGATCCGATGAGGTCGGTGTCGAAGTCTCCACCAGGGACAACTATGGTGATGGACCCCTCGACGTCTATCCCGCCACGCAGGACAGTGAAGAACTCATAGGGCATAATCGAAGGCATTAGGTCACACCCATTCGCAGCCGGGCTGGTCGCCGTCAATGTACATAGACGCTGGAGAGTTCTCCTCGTATTGTACAGCGTCCACCAGGAAGGTGAGGTTCTGTGCGAACGGTGTCCGGATAACCAGGTAGAACTCGTCTCCACCAAACAGATCAAGCCCATCAAGGGTGACCCGCTGCCATGCGGGAGTGAGCAGCACGGTCTTACTGGCCAGCAGCACGCCACCAGGATTGGTGTAGGCAGACACTACGAGGGTGCCGGTCTCTCCGGACAGATCCACTCCAGCGCTGCCGAGAATGATCTCGTCAAGGTACGTGACAAGGGGGGTAGAGACACCTTGACCGGAGGCCAGGCCGTTAGTGACAACCTGCACGGAGTGGTGGCCATAGGCAGCATTGGTGCCCACCCTTGTAATAGCAGTACCAGTAAGCCCTGCGTACCCGGTGAGGTCAACCTCTACGCTTGGATTGGGGCAGAAGTTCTCGATGTACGGGCCGGTGTAGACGCCACCAGGGAGGGCGAGGCTCACCGAGGAGGCAACAGGCCCAACGACAGTGCTGCCGGTGGATATAAATGAGCCGGGAAGGGCACGAGAGACACTAGTAGCGGGCACCCCAACGACGACGTTACCAGAGACATTTCCGCCCAAGGCAGCACTCGTGGATGTCGCTACTGTCCCAACAACCACACAACCATAGTTAACAACACCGGCAAGGGCAGCACCATCAGACTCAGCTACAGGGCCAGGGACTACAACCTTAGTGACACCGGCAAGGGCAGCCCCGTCAGACTCAGCAGTGACACCGATAACGGTTACGCCACTGCCACCGGAGTCCGTCACCAGGAAATAGTCAACGCCGATGTTGTTGTCCGTGCTGCCCGACTCGTGCGTGCCAAGGCAGGTGACGACCAGTGTGTGTGCGCCGTTGGTAAGGCTGCCACTAGACCACAGCAGTTGCTGCCATACCGCGTCACCCCCCGCAACATACTGCGATACCGTTACGGGGCTGCCACCGTCAACGGCGTAACTAGCGTTGCCCAGGTTGAACGACTCGTTCCCGTAGACATCGATCTGCGTTCCGGTGAACGGGACGGTAATGGTGTCGCCGCCAGTGTCGGTGTAGTGCCAGTGACCAGAGAGCGCCAGGACGTTCGCCCAGTCAAGGAACGTCCCGGTGTAGGTGACAGACCCGTCAGTACCCATAACGGTGGTGGTCGTCATACGTACACCACCCCTCGCGACCAGTGCGTGGCCGTCACAGATGCATAGTCGTCAACCACGATAGGCGACGGTGCGTCCGGCAATGCGTCTGACGGGCTACTAGCGAACGACAGCAACTCATACGCGGTCGCCCGAGCCGTACGGGTAATGAGCAGGGTGTGACTCCCGGCCGAAATAACACCAGAGTCATAGATTGGCACCCGCACTACAGCACTAGCTGAGTAAGCAGTCAGTGGAATCACAGAGCCGCCATCAAGCTGGACGGTAAAGGTCCCCTGGTCTGGTGCCGTGAGAATATACAGGACAACCTCTGTGCCCGTAAAGGTAAAGGTGCAGGTAGCGCCGTTGACAGTGGCCAGTGAATCAATGCCGGTAAAGGAGCCAGGGGTTATCTGGTTCAGCACCCAGGAACCAGCATCATAGACAGTATTCACGGCGGTGATGTTGACCAATGGACCATAAGTGGTGGTCATGTAGCTTCGATCCCGTGCAATGTCGCGGTGTCATTGAAGGCATCTGTAACGGTAGCCACATCCACGGCTCCAGCATTGCGGAACACGTTGATAACGCTGCCGTTCATGCTCACTACTAGCCTGTCATTGTCTGCGAATGCTGTTGCATATGTCGCTATCACGGTCCACGCCCCGGCGACCTTCTTCTTGAGCTGCGTCCTTGTCGCACTCCAATAGTTACTATCATCAGAATACCGGAACACCAAAGCCTGGGTGTGAGCACCAGTCAACGGTGGACTCCGGAAGGTCACTCCCACCTGGCCATTGGCTGCGCCTGGAACGAGGGCAACAGAACGCGTACCAGGAGTGACCGGCCATGCAGAGCCACCCTCGTAACCGCCCTGCTGAAACGCCCCCGTGGGCACCTCCCATACGTTCTGCTGGTCGTCTGTGGTTCGGCCGCTAAGAGAGGGGCCACCGAGCGCAGACACCCAGGAAATGGGATCGAGGGTAATGCCAGCCGGATTGGTAGCCTGAACGGTGAGCGATGCCGATGCCACGTACGACTGAGGAGGAGAGGGTTGCGGATGAACGTAGCCAACAACGGCTGACCCATGACGGGGCACCCAGAAGCCCGTACCGGGTGGAAGGATCTTCGACTTCCCGAACTTCTTAACTACCCCCGGGTTGATCTTCTTAAGCAGCGCCATATTGATACCTGCAGCAGCGCAAAGCTGAAGCAGCGTCTTTTTACCAGGGGCGTACGTCTGGTACCCCTTTACGGCACCCGTGCTCTTTACAAGGATGTACTTCCTGACGGGGGCCGGGGCCTTCTTGTCCGGAGCCTTAGTTGGAGCCCTCTTGGTCATGGGGTTTCACCACCAGGCGCACCAAAAGTCAAAGAGCCTCCTGTAGCTTCGGCTGCAGCTATGTGCTGAGCGACCTGTGCAGCGTCATAGGTACCGAGCATAGCACCAAGGTACACCCAGGCCGCATTAGCAGGAGCGTTACCAGACACAGCCACCTCCAGCAATTCGCTAGTGTTCCCATTGACCTCGTCACCAATGGTAGGAATACCAATGGGGGTACCAGTAGAGTCGAGCCAGGTAAGCGTAGCGACACCGCTACCAGCCCAGTAGCCAGATATGGCTCCACTCACCAGGGCGTTGGGAACTACTGCCTGAATAGGACCGTCGATTACTGAAGCAGACACGGCATCGGCAGAGATGCCGTTCCAGCCTGGGAATCCATTCTCAGGTGTCCAGTCTGTCGTTATGTTAGAGACATCGGACTCTGCGCCTCTGAAGTAGGCCACTACGACATCGGCAGTGTCGCCTACCACCAGGAATACAGTGCCCGTGGCATGTGTGTACGCCTGTATAGCCCAGTTGTTGATAATCTCCACACCATTCACCCACACGGCGCTGCCATCTGAGCTAGACACACCGAAGGTATAGGTACCTGTCACCGGAGCAACAAAGGACCCTGTGAAGCTCACCGACCACGCCTCGGGGGTAACCCCCACGGCGGGGGACTGACTGTTCCACTGGAAGTCAATGTCACTAACGGGCTCGGAAAGAACAATGGGGGGCGTCCTGGCGACGTTGTTATAGAAGCTACCCACCCAGTTGAACACAGACGTTGTGCCAAGGTAGTCATCAGCAAGGGTGGTGAAGCTATCAAACGTCAGGGCGTCTGGCCGTGACGGGTCAGTGCCACTGTTTCGGGCGAACACCCTGGCGATAAAGTTCCCCCTTTGGTCGTACCACTCAACAAAGGGAACTACCGCAGCAGTTAGATCAGTCACATCAGTCATGTTCTGAGACGTGAGCGCGCTGACCATCAACCGGATACGACGATCGTAACTGAGTGGTGCCCATTCCGGGGTAGCTGAGTTGCTAGTAGGAGGGGTAGCGCCCGTGGACTGTCGCAGTGCGATAAAGGACTGCCCCTGGTACAGCACGAGGTCATTGGTAGCGTACTCGGTACCAGCATCCCACGCCTGGTCGTCCAGCACCCAGGGCACAGGAATGGCGTCCTTGATTACCTGCAGAGGATCTACCTGAAGATCCTCGCCAGTGACCACGCCGGAGGTGCGAGCCAGCGACCTAGCCCACATCGTGGATGGGCTTACGTCCTTGTTGTAAAGACGCAGAGAGTTCAGGGCATTCTGTGTACCGTCGCTGGAGGGAATAGCAACACCCAGGCCCTGAAGAAAGGGGGTCGGCCCGGTAGGCACGCCATTGGTATTGGCGGGGGTAAGAAGCTCCCAGGTGCTAATCCCACCTGTCACAGCATTGGACAGAGTGAGCAGCCAGTCGTCTGCGTCACGAATACACCCCCACGGTGTGGTGTCCGTACCATCGGCAGGAGGAGCAACACCAACAGTGTCATCAACCAGGCACTTATACCAGTAGCCATTACCACTCCACACGGAGTTGTACCAGTAGGCGCGAGAGGACGGGAAGAACGTGCTGGGAGGCTGCCCCGTAGCGACCACATAGACCATGTCGCCTGCGTTATACACCCTGTTTGCGTCGTACGGCAGGAAGATAGGAGACATGAACTGGCTCTGGTCATCCTCCAGCATGATGTTCTGCCCGACCTGAACATCGGCGTCCCAGTTGGTTTTCATAGAGATCTCGGCCTTGATGCCCTCAATGGTTCCCCTCTGCCGGAACACTACAGTAGCGTTGGCTACTGCCTTCCTCACGGTAGCGGCATCAGTCTCCGGGCTGAACTTCAGGCCAAGCTCGTCCGCCATGCTCCACAGGTCATTGAGTGGGATAGCCTTTGGGTCATTCACATGGTCAGCAAACATGGCGTACTGGGTCTTAACATAGTCGAGACCCCAGCCCATCACCTGGCAGAACTTATCCAGGTCAGACAGACCATTAGCGTCCACTGGCAATGCTGCGCCGTCAGGCATTGACCGGAAATACGATGGTAGAAGATTCTCAAGCCAGTCAGCAGAGCCGTGGTTCTGGTTGGTAAGGCAGGCAGTCACGCCACTGCGCAGCCAGGTGTTATCCATCGCACTGATCTGGACGTACAGGCCATAGTACTTGTACGTACCTGGAATGACCTTCTGGTCTATGTAAATGGAGCCAGGGTAGCCCGCCTGATCAATCAGAATGACGCCATCGTTCTCATTGATGGGGTACCCAGACCTGCTGGACAGCAGCCGGTAGCGGAAGATCACCCCAAGGGGCTTAGTCCACTTGACGAGAACCTGGTCGTAGTTTGTGGACTGTGCGGCCATCTGGCCACAGAGATAGCTAGGAAGGGCATCCAGCCCGTACTGGGAGGATGTCCCGTAGACGCTTGGACCGTAGACAGCCACAGATCACACTGCCGGGGGAATAGTAGCTACGAAGGCCACCTTAAGCCAGAGATTGGATACCGCCTGCACCGCCTGGGAGGTACCGTTCTCCGACAGGACACGAATACGGCTGCCTGCGTACAGCCTGCCCTCCCAGGAGACGTGTGTGTCACCTGGGCGATGAGTGCTATTACCACCCTGCCATGGACCAGTAGGCACATTGCCGGTGAAGTCCCAGTCCCACTTAGCCTGCTGCAGCAGCGTAGCACCACTATAAACAGACAGCAGGTTGTAGCCGATAGACCACCAATCCCACGTCTGCCCTGCGGACACACGGTACCAGCCATTGTCAGGGATAGTGATGTCACTGCCGTTGAAGAAACCGAATGGGTCGAAGGCTGCCGTGTAGACGTTCCACTTCCCGAAGTTGGTTCCAATGCCCTGCCAGTTGGGGACAGTTGTAGATGTTGAGGACACCTCGGACAACGGTGCGTTAGCGTTGTTGGCCAGGGCACTAAGACGTGCGTCCACGGAAGCGTACTCGATTGCCTGGCCACTGGGAGGAGCCTTCTCCGTGAAGGGCAGGACACCGAGCGCCCGCTCAGCAGCCGCCACCTCGGCAGCAAGGGTGTTTGGATCAATGGCCAGGACGTTGTCCTCTTCGTCCCGGCGATCGGTCCAGGGGAGAATCCCGTTTGGATATACGGCGTTGGTCACAGGATTCCTCCGGTCGTTGTAATGAACTGGGCCCCGGAGCTAGCTACCTCACCGGGGTTAAGCTGTATGGGGGCTGTGTCGCTCTGTACTGCATCCTCCCGCGTGAACACAGGAACCACGACATAGGACACCCCCGGCACCGCCAGGATGGCACCGTAGATCTGAGAGACGTTGATTAGCTGCCCGAAGGAGACGTTTGGAGGAGTGAACAGAGCCTGTACAGCAGCGGTGACGTTGGCCAGCACCGAGGCCTGCAGATACGCGTCCTTGACCACCAACGTAACGGGGCTGCCAGTCGTGCCAACATCAATGGGAATGATAGCAGGGTCCACTATCGAGACGGTGCAGCCTGCGGCTGTCTTACCGTTGAAGTAAGAAAGGATCGACTGTCGAAGGGCAGTCCCCGGAGCGGTGTAGTTTGGCCCCATGATGTATAGGGTGACGGCGGAGCTGCGCTGAGCTATAGCGTTAGCCATAAGGACACCGGGGACAGACAACGCGAGCGCGATGAAGTCCTGCGGAGACACGGCACGGTACTGCGCCTGGAACACCGTGGGAGCGTTGGCACGTATCTGTTCAATGGTCTCAGGATCAGACCCACCGGTCATTGCGGTCGCGGTACTGGTGACACCGTCACTCGCTAGCTGAACACTAACTCCAGAGATGGGTGTGACAAAGGTAGAAACCGCACCAGCGATGAGGTTCCCGGCAGAACCCACGCCCACCCTGTAGGTAGCCCAGATCTGCAGACCGACCGCTGGCACCATTCCGTTCGTGTTGTCACCAAAGGTCACCGTGGTGGCCCCCGTCTGATCCGTGGCCAGGGCGTACACCTTACTGTCAGCCCCGGAGTCAATTAGATAAGCTACCTCCACCCACTCCTCAGACCCGACAGCAGTCTGCACCCAGACCTGCACCGTGCCGTCAATGGCATCAAGTTGTGGCAGGGTGAGGCTCTGCCCAAGGGTGCCGTCCGATACACCAATAGGCACAAGGTGTTCCGTGGTGCCCTGGGTGACAGCTACCGTGTTCGTCCCACCCGTAGAAGGAACAAGCACCGAGGCCTGAGTCTCAAAGATCACAGGAACAGCAACGTTAACAGCGACCAGCTGCGTACCCACAGGTACGAGGACTGCCACGCCAGGGTTGTCAGTGATAAAGGTGACCGTTCCACTGGAGGGTGAGCCATTAGAAGGTATGTACCCTAGGGTGCTAGCGATGTTGTACACACTCAGCAACTGTGTGGCCGAGGACAGATAGGCTTCCTTAGTCAGCCGGTCACCGTAGTACGAGATGATGTCCAGGCCATAGGCGAAGATCTCCATGAGCATCACGCCCATGTCTCCCTCGGAGGAGGTGTTCCACTCTGGGAATGCCTGCGAGGCGTACGCCAGCATAGAGGCAGCGAATCCGGAGAAATCCTTACTCGTGTAGTCCACGGACGTTGGTATCTGAAGGGTTTCGTAGTTAGCAAGCAACGGGTTGACTGTCATTAGACTACCTGCCCCCCTACTAGGACGGTGGCAGTGCTCACAACAGGAGAAGCAAGGGGAGCATTAGGACCACGAGTGTAGTTGACCTCAACACTTACCACGCCGTTAACCTCGTCCCCCACTGGAATAACACCAACCACGTTGACGGTAGGCTCCCACTTCGCCATCTGTGCCTGCACCTGGTTAGTGATGTCCAGGGAGGCAGGAGTGACGCCCGGCTCGAACACGAAGCCCTGCATAGAAACGCCGTAGTCTGGCATCATTACCCTCTCCCCCGGAGTGGTCTCAACCAGAGACCGAACATGCTGCATGACCTGAGTGTCTGGGTTCATGGTAGTACCAATGCTGCCATTGGAGTTTAGCATGAAGGGAACCAAGATTTCCGTAGTCATATCATATTCATCCTATCAGCCTGTCCAGGTGACCCGGTAGGCGAAGAGCGAGAGGTCCAAGGTGACCTCAGCGTGGTAGCTAACAGTATCCGGAGGTGGAACTGGATTGGTACCGAGGAGTCCAATGTTCAGTATCAAGTACATAGGGACAGTGCCCAGTGCGTAGTTAAGGAAGTCATTGAACGCACTTTGCATAGACTCCGACACACCAAAGATGGGCGATGATGTAATGGCGGTAACCTCTGGTGCCCATGAACCTACAGAGACGGCACCTGCGAAGATCCAGGGTGTGTCCTCCAGAACTGGCATGTTGGAGAAGTCACCCGGACCCGCCCCTAGCTGGATGTTCAAGGAAACACTTGGTGAAGGGTCGTCAGTGCTCTCAGCCGTTACCGTAGCGAGTCCACCAACAGGATACACGCAGTCAATATCTGTCACTGTCATCGCCGTCCAGGCTGCGGGTGGCGGTGCGTTTGTGACCACAGGAAGAATAGGCAGAACCACGTAGGCAGTGTGAGGAGTGAGGAAAGTAGGGTAAATGTAGACTTCATAAGTTACATCAGTAGTAAGTGTCACAATGTCACCAGACATTGTTGCTGCTGCGAAGGTAACAATGGGGTGTCCGTTGACATCCACTGCACCGGCATCGTACACGGGCAATGGACCAGAAAGGTCTGGGACAAAGGTGACGGTGCTAACATTCGGGGGTATCCCAGCCCCTCCGGATGGACCTGTGGCTCCTGTTGCGCCCGTGTCTCCGGTAGGACCTTGCGGACCTGTCGGGCCTGCAGCAATCGTACTGGTAGCTCCCACCAGGCTGGTTATTGAGTACACAGGGTAGTTCAAGTCCCCGCCGAGGAACTGCACAAGAGCCATTGCTCCCACCGCTGGCGGTACCGCATTCGTCAATCCGGAGGGCATAGCCCAGGCAGTGAGTGCGATACCCGACACCTGCGGAACCTGTAGCTGTACCCAGGCATCAGTACTCCGGGTGTGTGCCACCCGGCCAAGGTATACGGCAGTCCATTCTTTCATTGGGCGCTCACATACCCATTGACAACGCCGTCCCTTATCGAGCCAAGGACCGTTGATCGCCACTGACCATTGACCAGGGAGCAGGGCAAAAACTCGGGTTGAACACGCCGCACGTCCTTTACAACGGGCGTTGCCTGGATGTTCCTGAGGAGCGTGAGCTTGGTGACATACCTATCATGCACCGGACTAGTGGTTCCACCAGGTGCCATGATGTGAGTAGCACCAGAGATCAGCCAGGCACCCTCAGACTCATGAGGCATAGCGGCACCAACAAGCTGCATCACCTTGCCGGGATACAGGAAGGTGTTGCCGTAAACCTCAACGGTAGCAGTGATCCAGAACTGGGCGAGAGCCTGCCGGGCACCCATTGCCTGCTTCCCCTCGTTGTACGACTGGACATGTCTGTCTGTGTACACCATTGCAGTTTCGCCATTGCCCGCCGTTAGGGTCAGCACCCGTCCGGTCTTACCGTCGAAGCCAGAGATCTTACGAGTACCGATTACCGCACCAGTAATGTTACCACCCTGAGTTTTCTCAAACAGGCGAGCAGTGTCAAACACAATCCCATTCATGTCTATCCGATAGGTGGGAACAGACAGATAGGTAAAGCTGGTGAACATCACCTGAGGATCAATGAAATACATAGTGGCACCGCTGCACCATATCCGGAAGCCAATCTTCTCGGCCATCCGATTTAGGAACGCGAAGTCGCTCTCTGACGCCTGAGTCTCGGACACTAGCTGAGTAGTCTGTGTGAACACACACCGGAAGCCATTGTCTCTAGCGATGGACTGTGCCATCCACGAGTAAGGCACACCGGTCCACTGCTTGTTATGCTCCGTGTTAAGCACCCGCGACGTACCAATCAAAACGTAGGTAACCTGCAGCACTCCAATGGCCTGGTCATCCTGGCTGCTGAACACATGGTGGTTAACGTACCCGTACCAGGTGTGGGTGTTACCCGGCCCCCGACCCCAGAAGATCTCTACCGGAGCACCATCTGTCCAGGTGGTGATGTTCTTCTTGGCCTGTGCCTTCGTCGCATTGCACCGCA
>OBLU010005879.1_pt1 | contig 10951 bp, 8 predicted proteins | sample 1518681 | NCBI WGS metagenome assembly OBLU01 (sample SAMEA3539304, study PRJEB22396) | soil metagenome | biome: tundra; feature: field; material: soil | place: USA | collected 2010-05 | depth 0.15 m
GTAAATCTGCTGGCTATGCCTTCGATGGTTCGAATCCATCACCTACCACCACCTTCCTTTTCAGGGGAAATGCGCAAAATACCCAATAAAATCAATTGATTTGAGCGTTGTCAAATTTCGGGTCATGCGCTTCGGTGCTTTTGTCTTCGCTTGTGTTCCCTTCGTATAAACCCTCAAAAAGTCATACAAAAGTCATACAAGACTTTGACAGCAGACTTTTCGCAGACCGGAACAGGTGAGCGATAAAAACAGTCATACAAAAGTCATACAAGGCAAATGCGGCGTAACAGAACGGCTGAACCGTCAGAGGGTCAGCCGCGCGATTTTTTTGAATCTTCATCCGGCAACATGACGGCGATTAGGAATAAAAATAGCCCAGCGCGCGGAGCGATGAAAAATTGCCGTTGCCGATGATTACATGGTCCAGCAATTCCAGTTTCAAAAGCTGGCCGGCGCGAATTAAATCCCGCGTCACTTTGATGTCGGCTTCCGACGGGGTGCTTTCCCCGCTTGGGTGGTTGTGCATCAGAATCACGGCGCTGGCGGCGGTCACGATGGCGAGCCGGAACACCTCGCGCGGATGCACAAGAATTGTGTCCATCGTGCCGATGGAAACAAGCTGATGCCCTTTGACTTTGCGGCGTGTGTTCAACAGCAGCACGGCCAGACATTCACAATCCGGGTTAAAGTGGGGATGGCTGGCAATATGCAAACGCCAATAATCGGCGGCCTTGTCGGGCGTCTCACACTGCTGCAAGCTGTCCGGCGTCGGACATTCGCGCAAGGCGGTCACTTTGTATTCATACGGGCTGGCGGCAAACCTGAACGGCTTCACCAGCGTTTCAAAGGCGGGAAAAATTGCGGTGGCATTCATGGCAGTTTTTCCTTTCAAATGGGTTTCACGTCGGCGGCGAAATAACTGCCGTATTTGGTGCGCGGGTCATGCGGGTGCGCGGCATAAGGCGCACAGGCTCCGCAAGGGTGCTGCCAGACGCAACGGCGTTGATTCCAATGGAAGCCCAAACGCCAAAGAGTGTTCGCGGCGGCGCGTTGGCTGGTGGCGGAAAACTCCAGCCAAATCCATTTGCCGACAATCTCCGCCAGTTCGTATTGCTGCGGCAATTGTGTCCGCAAATAATCCAAAACCTTCTGCGTTGGCAATTCGCGGTTGGCGTTGTGCTTGATGGAAACCCGTTCCGCTCTGATTGATGATAGCTGGCCGGCGTTTGCTGGTGCTGCTGCTTCCACTGATAAATTGTTTTTCATAAGCTTTTTTTTGATGTTCGCCGTCCGTGTCTCGCCGTATGCCGCTTGCTTCACTTTTGGCGGAGACATTTTTTGAACCAAATCAGTTTTATTTCCGGCGTGCATGGGGCATGACAGCGAAAGTTTCGGCGTTACCAGATAGCCGTGTCGCTGGCGTGGCCCATGCCCTTCGTCGCCGGAAATAAAACGCCCCGCGACAGCGGGAAATAAAAAGTTTGAAAGAAATGTCGTAGCAGCAAGCGGCATACGGTGAGACATGGAACGGCGCGGGCTTATCAACAAAACGCGCCATGTCAAAAACACCAACCAAAACCCTCTGGCCTCGCAGAGTCGCCGAAGGCTCCAATCTGGCCGGCTCTGACTTCCGCTGGTTTGCTTGCAGCGCAGCGGAAAACAAACCAGAGGAGGTCAGACAAAAATTGGGGCGGTGTGAGGGCGGGCTGGCGGGGCCAATGAAGTTTGCCATGTCGGATTGCGCTCACACTGCGGGGCAATGCCTATCTCCGCCGGATTCAGATGACGGAACGGAACGCAGCTCGAGCAGGCGGTCGCAGGTCGTTTGCTCGCGCGGAGAGCAGTGGAGTGAAGCGGTCTGAACCGGACGGAGGCAGGTCGATTTGTCGGCGAGCAGTCTGTGATTTTCACCAAACGAAGTGCCAGCGGAAATGGCACAGTCTGCCTGCGCGAATAAATTCAGCCGGATCGTGAACGGAACTGCGGGCGACACTTTGAAATATTATCAAATTAAAAATTGACTTTTTTGATTCGCGGATGCTGAATTGGGTTCAGCCAAGTCGGAACCTATGGAAAAACAATTTCTTAAATTGGGGAGGATGGCTATCCTGCCGGCTGCTCTGTTTACCCTGTTCCTCCCTTTTATCGCTCGCGCCCAAACGAATTGCACCCCGGCACCAAGCGGAGTGATTGCGTGGTGGCCGGCTGATGGTTTTGCTTTGGATGTGGCTGGCACAAATAATGGCACACTTCAGAATGGCGCGGGCTACGCGGCGGGTGAGGCGGGACAGGGGTTTGTTTTTGGCGCGACGAATGCTTGCGTTTCGCTGCCGAATAATTTTTTCCCGTTCCCGATTTCTGGCACGACCAATCAGCCATTTACTTTCGAGGTTTGGTTTAAATCCACTTCCGGTGGGGTTATTTTTGGCCAGCAAAATAGTCCAGCCTATGGCTCTGTGAGTTCTTGGGTGCCGGGATTATATGTTGGCACCGACGGTAAGCTCCGGGCGGAATTATTCTGGAGCGGATCGGTAAATCCCATGACCAGCGCAACCACGGTAACGAACGGGATATTTCATCATACCGCCGTGAGCTATAATGGCACGAACAGCATTCTATATTTGGACGGGATAGGAATTGCAACCAACGCTCAAAGTCAACCGCTTATGCCGCCACCTACTACTATCAGCTTGGAACCGGCTATACTCCAAATTGGCCGGCTGGCAATGGGGGATGGTTTCAATTTGGCGGTGTGATTGACGAACCGACCCTTTACTCCCGCGCGCTGGCCTCCAACGAAATCGCGGCCATCTACGCCGCAGGCAGTTCGGGCAAATGTTACACGAATACACCGATGCCAGTATTCGTCCAAAATCCTGCCGGCCTGACGGGTTATGTCGCAAACGCTTTTTCTTTGACTGGCGCGGCGATGGGGACTCCCAGACCACAATATCAATGGTTGACCAATGGAATTCCCGTCGGTGGTGCAACCAACGGCTCGCTTGTGTTCAGTAATTCAACCACTAACCAAAGTGCTGCTTATTCGCTAGTCGCCAGCAATGTTTTTGGAAGCACGACCAGTTCTGTTGCGAACGTAAGCATCGTTATTCCAGGATTTCTGACTGGAATTGAAGGGTTTGAATCTGGCATTGACGGGTGGACAACGTCTAACACTAACATTTGGCACATTGGCACGCCGACCGTTGGCCCCAAGGCGGCGTATGCGGGGACGAACTGTGCGGCGACGGGATTGACGGGCAATGTTCCGGCTTACCAGAGTGCATCGTTGACCAGTCCGGTGTTTGTGGTGCCGGCGGCGACCAATTATCCCCGCTTGCGGTGGTGGCAGTGGTTTCAGTTTGGCAACAGTTCCGCTGGAAGTGACGTTGGGTATTGTCAAATCAGCACCAACAACGGGGCGAGCTGGCAGGCGCTGGCCAGCTATGGGGGGAATGGTGCCACCAGTGATGGCTGGTCGGAACCGTCGGTGGACCTGTCGGCTTACGCGGGGCAGTCGGTCAAGATCGCTTTTCACTATCAGACCGGGGACGAGTATTACTGGGGGGGGGCCGGGCTGGTTCGTGGACAATGTGACCTTGGTGACGGGGGCGATCACGACGTTGACGGCCAATGTGCCGGTGGATTTTGAAAGTGGCTTGGGTGACTGGTCGGTGAACAACGGCTTGTGGACGGTGGGCACGCCGACGGTTGGGCCCAAGGCAGCATATGCGGGGACGAACTGTGCGGCGACGGGCCTGACGGGCAATGTTGGCACCTGGCAATATTCGACGTTGTTCAGTCCGGTGTTCGTGGTGCCGGCGGCGACCAATTATCCGCGGCTGCGGTGGTGGCAGTGGCTTCAGTTTGGCAATAGCTCCAGTGGAAGTGACGTCGGGGATTTTCAGATCAGCACCAACAACGGCGCGAGTTGGCAGACGCTGCTCAGCGTCGGTTACAATGGTGCCACCAGTAGCGGGTGGGCGGAGCCGTCGGTGGATCTGTCGGCTTACGCGGGGCAATCGGTGCAGATCGCTTTCTACTACCAGACCGGGGACAATTATTATAGCAGCGGGCCGGGCTGGTTCGTGGACAATGTGACCTTGGTGACGGGGGCAGGACTTCAAATTGCCTTAATCACTCCGATCTCATCCCCTCAAATCAGCGGAAAGGCATTTTCATCTGCATCCGTGCAAGTGCAAGACCAGGGGACAACGGTTTTCAACTGGGCAACATCAGTCACGGCCACAGCATATTCAACCGGCGGCGGCAGTTTGCAAGGGGCAACTAGTGTCAACGCCAACCCCTCGACAGGTTTGGCCACATTCACGAATCTCTACTACACCTTGGCCAGTTCCAACATTGCGCAATTAGTTACTTTTGTGTTTAATTCTTCTTCTTTGTCCCCCGTAACCAATGCACCTATAATGGTGGAGTTCCCTATCTCTCTGTTTTCAGTTTCAAGCAGCAACTCACAGGTGCAAATTGATCCAACTTCTGACGCCGGACTGAATTCCTGGGCGGTCAGTGGCACGGATGTGTCCTATCAACATTGGTATTGGCTGCGCATTGGCTCGACGGCAACACAGTTTTCCCTCGACAGCCTTTCCAAACCGTTTGGATTGTATCGGTCGCAAACCAACACGGCCGTCAATTACCTTGGACAAGGCTTGAGTGCAACCTTGGCGTTTTCAATCAGCGGCGGTGCAAATGGAAGTTTCATTTCGTTTCTGACCGAGAGTTTGACCATCCAAAATGTTACCAATACCACCGTCAACCTGCATGTTTTTGAATATTCAGATTACGATTTGTCAGACAACCCATCGGCAGACACGTTGGCTTTTCCAGCCGCCAACAAGGTGGTGCAGCAAGGCAGCGGACTGACCTTGACGGAAACCATCGGGATACCGGCCCCCAGCTTTTACGAGGGGAGTTGGTATGCCATCACCTTCGACAAGATCACCGGCATGTCTCCCATTACGCTGACCGACTCCCTCATCCCGAATGCGGCTGGCGACCAGACCTTTGCCCATCAATGGGACACCAATCTTGCGGCAGGTCAGACTATTGTCATCAGCCTGACCAACAGCATCACGGGCGGCGTCACCACCAAACCGGTCGTTTTGAGTGTGGCAAAGTCGGGAAACAACATCACTATTTCCTGGACCACGAATGCCTCGGCTGACTTTCAGTTGCAGTCAGCAACCAAGCTTGCGCCCACACCCAATTGGACAACGGTTTCCACCCCGCCGGTCATCAATGGAAACGCTTATCAAGTCATCCTGCCCATCCTGTCCGGGGCGCAATACTTTCGATTACAGAATTAATTTCACAGCCGTCCCATAGAAAACGCCTGAAAACCGCCGAAAATAAAGGCTTTTTGACATTTTTGAACGCCATGGGACGGAGTGTGCCACTTAAAACACCCATCCGATTTCAAATCGCCAATAAAATCAATGGTTTTGTGCATGTTTCCTATGGGACGGCACTGAATTAATTTATGAAAGAGGCAATATCAAAACCACGTGGTAGCCGAGGTAACGAGGCTCAAACTAAAAAAATATCAGAGCCTCTTCACGTCGGCTGCTACGGTTCGCAAAAAAAGCAGTCATTGATGCGCTTGGTGACTGGACCGTGGATCTGGCTGTGGGTTTCTCTTGCCGTTATTTTTGCGTGCTCAAATCAAAGTGCGTGGAGCCAAAATGCAGCCGTAACCCGTTTTTCAGCCCAGCCATCCTCTGCCGAAATTTCCAATGCGCGGATTTTTGACGAACCGTTGATCCCCATGGGCGGTGAACCTTCAATTGAAGAAAACCTTGCGCTGGCGGATGCCTTGACCACCTATGCCAACCGCACAAATTTTGATGATTTCACAAGCATCACAGGATTCCTCGACCGATTCCCGGATTCCAAATGGTCTGGTTCATTGTTGCTCCATTTGGGAACTGAATATTACAACAGTGGTTATTATTCGCGAGCCATGACCACTTGGGAAGCGGCCTGGCAACGATGTAAGAACATCAATGCCGGCCCCGGCAAGGCCCAGGCGGATCGGGCTTTGGGCGAATTGGCCCGCATGTATTCCAAGCTGGGACGCCTGTCCGAACTGACCACACTTCTTCAGTCAACGAAAGATCGGGACTTGGAAGGCCCAGCCACCCGGATGGTAATGACCGCAAAGGATAGCGTATGGATGATGCAGAATCATCCCGAGTTCTCGTTCCGGTGCGGCCCGTTGGCGCTGGACCGGATTCTTCTATCCCAAAACTCAACTAAAGCCGAGGATCCATTGTTTCTTAAGGCGTATTCAACGACCAACGGCTACTCCCTGAGCCAATTGGCTAGACTGTCGTTGGATTTGGGCATGAACTACCAGATGGCCTTCCGGTCTTCAGGTGCGCCCTTCATTTTGCTGGCGGTGGTTCACTGGAAGTCAGGTCATTATGCGGCGTTTCTGAAGCGCGACCAGGATCGTCTGCTGACACAGGACTACACCTTTCAAGACAGTCATTGGTTTTCCTTGATGGCGGTCGAAGACGAAAGCAGCGGATATTTCTTGGTTCCTCCGGGGCCGTTGCCGGCAGGTTGGCGGCTCGTCTCGGATGAGGAGGCCCAACACGTTTGGGGCAAAGGTGTGGCAAACGGCCCCTCACCGGGCGGCCCTGGGCCTGGCCCAACAGAGCCGCCCCCCGGGTGCCAACAAGGCATGACAGTTTACTCGATGGACGTTAATTTTATCAGTCTGAAATTGCAGGATACGCCGGTTGGATACCAACCGCCCGTTGGACCGCCCGTCCGGTTCACCGCAACTTACAACCAGGGCGAGCCTAATCAACCCGCAACCTTCTATTACTCAAATCTCGGCCCAAAGTGGACTTGCACGTGGGTTTCTTATATTACAGATAATCCCACCAGTCCTAATGCCGATGTTTCCTACTATTTGAGTGGCGGCGGCACGCTTTACTTCACCGGCTTTAACACTACAAACCAAAGCTATTTACCAGAACTGCTCACCCAAGCCCTCTTGATCAAAACCTCAACCAACAGCTACGAAATGCAGTTCAAAGATGGCTCAAAAAGGGAATTTGCCATGTCGGATGGCTCGGTCGGCACAACTCGGCGTATTTTCCTGACGCAAATCCTTGACCCGTCGGGCAATTCCGTGCGATTGCGCTATAATGCAAATCTTTGCGTCACCAACATCGTTGATGCCATTGGCCACGCGACGACCCTGCTTTACACGAATCAGGTCTATTCCAATGCCGTAACTTCAGTGATTGATCCTTTTGGTCGTGCTGCCTATTTTCAATACAACACCAACGGTTTGCTGAGCAGTATAACAGATGCCCTCGCTCTCCAATCCAAGTTCGCTTATGGAGCGAACCAATTCGTGAATTCGCTGATCACTCCCTATGGCACGAACACGTTCATCACGGGCTCAAGCTGGAACTGGCTTCAGGCTACCGATCCATTGGGGCAAAGCGAATACTTGGAGTTTAATCAAAGTTTGCTTCCCAACGATCCGGCGGCAAAGGTTCCGCACGGCATCGGCACACTGGACAATTATCTGGTTTATCGCAATTCTATCTATTGGAACAAGAAGGCTTATGCCGAGGGCGCAGGTGACTATACCAAGGCGAAAATTTACCACTTCTGCCATTTGAACAGCAGCACCACCGAAAGCCAGATCCTTGAAAGCGTAAAACCGGCGTTGGAAAACCGGACCTGGTATAACTATCCCGGTCAGGTCACTCCCATTTTCACCAGCGGTGTAATCATGAACCAGCCTACCGTCACGGGTCGCGTTCTGGATGATGGCACCAGTCAGCTTTATTACAACGCCTATAATTCAATGGGAAACATGACAAATTCCATTGATCCGGTTGGCCGGACGTTTAGTTACATTTACGCCACGAACAATGTGGACCTATTGCAAAAGGTCATGACGCATAATGGCAAGAATGAAGTGCAAAGCACCATCGCCTACGATTCCCAGCACCATCCATTGACGATCACCGATGCGGCTGGACAAACCACGACCAACACCTACAACTCGCGCGGCCAACTTTTCACAACCGCCAATCAGAAAAACGAATTAACCATATATAATTACGATGCAAACGGCTATCTCACCAACATCGTTGGCCATCTTCAGAATAGCAACGATGTCACAAGTTTCACTTATGACAGCTTCGGTCGCGTCCACACGATGACGGACACGGAAGGCTACACGCTGACTTACACCTACGATGCTTTTGACCGCAAGACCAGCGTCACTCATCCCGACGGCACGTTCGAGCAGTTTGTTTATTCCAACCTGGACCTCGTCGCCAGCGGCGACCGTTTGGGACGTTGGACGACGAACACCTTCGATGCCTTGCGTCATTTGGTGAAAACCCGGGACCCGCTGGGGCGTGTCACGCAATACGAGTGGTGCAAATGTGGAGCGATGACCGGCCTGATTGATCCGATGGGCCGGACGACCACTTGGGATTACGACGTTCAAAGCCGTCTGACTGCGAAGCATTACGTTGACGGCTCGACCATCACCTACACCTACGAAAACACAACGAGCCGCTTGAAAAGTCGCCGCGACGAAAAAGGGCAGGACACTGTTTATGAGTATTACCCGGACAACAATCTCAAGCGAGTGAGCTATCCCAATGCAATTGTCCCGACACCGACGGTAACCTACACCTACGATCCGGACTACAACCGTGTGCTCACCATGCAGGATGGCATTGGCACAATGACCTATACCTATTATCCGATTACTGTCACGCCGACGCTTGGCGCAGGACAACTTGCTTCCGTTTCCGGGCCGTTGCCGAACAGCATGGTAACGTATCAATACGACGAGCTTGGCCGCGTGGTCAGCCGCGCCATCAATGGCGTGGCCGTGACGACGACGTATGACAGTTTGGGTCGGTCAATTGTCGTGACCAATGCGCTTGGCACGTTCCGCTATTCCTACGCGGGCGCAACGGCGCGTCCGGCGGTGGACGCGTATCCGAATGGCCAAACCAATCTTTACACCTACTACAACAATCTCGGCGATGAGCGGTTGCTGCAAATCCTGCATCTCAAGCCCAATGGCTCGCTGCTTTCCAGCTTTGGTTACGCTTACAATCCTGTGGGACAGATCACATATTGGACGAACCAGCTTGACACCACGCCTGCGCGCTGGTTGGTCGCTGGATACGATGCTGCCGATCAGCTTACGAACGCCGTTCAAACCGATGGCGTCACTATGTTCAATTCCTATTCCTATGCCTACGACCCGGCGGGGAATCGCTTGCAGTCGCAGGTCAACGGACTCACGACGCAATACTCCTACAACGCGCTCAACCAGTTGACCGTCACAGTTCCCGCGCAGACCAATTCCGCGACCTACGAATGGGACGCGGAGAACCGCCTCACCGCTATCAATCAGGGAACGAACCGCAGCGAATTCAGCTACGACGGCTTGGGATAACGTGTGCTGATTGTGGAGAAAACGAATGGAGTCATTCAGGGCGGAAACTACTATCTTTGGGGCCAAACAAATGTTTGCGAAGTGCGTGATATGAGCGGAATGAATGTATTGAAAAAATTATTTCCTCAAGGGGAATTATCGTTGGGCCAAACTGGAAGCACAAACTATTTCTACACGCTAGACCATTTACGCAGTGTTTGCGAAGCTATGAATGCAAACGGCATTTTGGCGACACGATACAGTTACGATCCATTTGGTCAAAAATCGGTAACTCAAGAGAATCTGCTGACAACATTCGCGTTTACGGGTGACTTTGTCCATTCTCGTTCTGGTTATTATCTTACCAAGTATCGTCCTTTAGATAGTGCAGTTGGACGCTGGCTATCGAGAGATCCATCCGGCGAATCGGCTGGACTCAATCTTTATGCGTATGTTAAAAATGATTCCCTGAATCAAACAGACCCGCTCGGGCTTGATGCAGCTTCGAGACAACGTTGCCTTGAATCTTGCAATCGTGGCTGCTTAATTCTGGATCTCGGTTGTGCTTTTTTTCATCCATTTTGTGAGCTGTATTTGCATTGTGTTGAAGAATGCCCGGAGAAATGTCAAGAGCCGCCTCCGCCAAATCCACCATGCACAGGTGAATGCACTTGCGGACGTTAAAATATTAATGTGTTGTGTATGCCCTGTATCCCGAAAAGTGAAAGACTTCTGGCTGACGTCTTATTGATATGGTTATTGATTACATGTCAATCAATAGCCCAGCAATCTAACTACAAATATGATCAACCTGGCAACCTCACAAGCGTGACAGGAACAAATGCGTTTGCACCAAGCATTTCCACCCAACCCCAATCGACACTTCTTTACAGCAATAATCCAGTCTCACTTTCCGTCGTCGCCAGCGGCGCAGGAATTTCCTATCAATGGCTTTCGAACGGCGTGCCGATTATCGGCGCAACCAATGACACCCTGCTTTTTGCCAAATTAAACGGCACCAATGCAAGCTTCAGCGTGATTATCAGCAACACCTCCGGCTCCATCACGAGCGCTCCGGCTGCAATTTGGCTGGATTCCAGGGGGTTGGAATGCCCGACTGGTGGCAGTTGAAGTATTTCGGTAATTTGAACCAATCGCCCTACGGCGATTACGACGGAGATGGCGTTGACAATCTGGATGAATACCTCGAAGGCACCAATCCCCACCAACGCCGCCTCGTTCAATCCCAGATTGTATATCCAGTCGCCCAGCAACGGCCGGGTGGTCGCCTCGCCCGACCAACCGTATTACACGATGGGGCAAGTGATCACATTGACGGCCATTCCCGACACCGGCCAGAACTTTCTCGGCTGGGGTGGCGCCGCCACCGGCACCAAAACTTCCATCGCGCTGGTTATGAGCACCAACCAAACGGTCAGTCCTGAATGGCGCTTACTTAAGGGCATTCTTCGATGGTTTTTGCGACTGCTTGCGATTGCG
>OBLU010005880.1_pt1 | contig 10951 bp, 6 predicted proteins | sample 1518681 | NCBI WGS metagenome assembly OBLU01 (sample SAMEA3539304, study PRJEB22396) | soil metagenome | biome: tundra; feature: field; material: soil | place: USA | collected 2010-05 | depth 0.15 m
CCGTGGTACCCGGACTGGAGCCTGCCAAGCCGGGCAAGGAGCCTTCGACCACTCCGCCGGCATCGCGGTAGGCTTCTGAAACAACTCGATGGGAAAAAGCCCGGCCTGCTTCATGGAAGCGGGCCGGGCTTTTTGTTGGGGCTGGGAGAGGTTAGGTTCCGTGGTATCCCACCCTCGTGCCCGACCACCCCACGGACGAAGACCCGTCCGCGGGGGCCCCGGCAAGGCGCGAGGATGGGGCACGGGGCTTATGTTGCGCTCCAGCCGGGCTGAAGATTAATTCTTCCGGCTTGCTGACTAACGCTCGGCGACGAGGTCGAGGAGATTGAAGAACTCAGGGAAGCTGATGGCGGCGGATTCTGCGCCCTGGATCAACGTCTCGCCTTCGGCCCGCAGAGCGGCGACACTGAAGGCCATGGCGATGCGGTGATCGCCGCCGGAGTCGATAGTGGCGCCGTGGAGGGTCTGGCCGCCGGGAACGTCGAGGCCGTCCTCGAATTCGGCTACTTCAGCGCCCATGGTGCGCAAATTTTTTACAATCAGGGCGATGCGGTCGGATTCCTTGACGCGGAGTTCCCTGGCGCCGCGGATGCGGATGCCGCCGCTGGTGTAGGGCGCGATGGCTGCCAGCACCGGCAACTCGTCGATGAGCTGCGCGGCGAGTGCACCGCTAACTTCTGCCGATCCAAGGCCCTGGGGTGGGGCGGAAACCTGAACCGTGCCCACCAGTTCGGCATTCTTTTCTTCAAGATTGAGGACGGCGATGTGCGCGCCGAGGGCGGTGAGCACGTCGAGGAGCGTGGCGCGGGTGGGGTTAAGTCCCAGCGAATCAAGCACAAGGCCGGAGCCTGGAAAGAGAGCCGCAGCGCAGAGAAAGAATGCGGCGGAGGAGATGTCGCCGGGGACGGCGGCGCTCATGGCGTGGAGGGTTTGCGGACCGGGGATGGAGACCGAGTCGAGGGTGCGGGTGAGGGTTGCGCCGAAGGCGCGGAGGGCCAGTTCGCTGTGGTCGCGGGTGCGGACGGATTCTCTAACTGTTGTGGTTCCAGCGGTTTGCAGGCCGGCGAGCAGGACACAGGTTTTTACCTGGGCGCTGGGAACGGGGGTGGTGTAGTCGATGGGGTGGAGCGGGGAGCCGTGGATGGTGAGCGGCGCATGGCCCTCGGTGAGGGTGAGGCGTGCGCCCATGGTTTCCAGGGGTTTGCGGATGCGCTCCATGGGACGGCGGGAGAGCGAGGCGTCTCCAACCAGGGTGAAGCTGCCTTGCTGGGGCGCCAGGAGGCCGGAGATCATGCGCATGGTGGAGCCGGAGTTGCCGCAATCGAGGGGGTGTTTGGCGGGGATTACGCAGCCGGAGACGCCGCTGATTTCGACCGAGTTCTCGTTTGTTTTATTGACCTTAGCGCCAAGGGATTCCATGCAGGACAAGGTCGAGGCACAGTCGGCGCCGGTGGAGAAGTTGGTGAAGCGAGAGGTTCCTTCGGCGAAGGCGGCGAGCATGGCGTAGCGATGGCTGATGGACTTGTCGCCGGGCAGGCGAAGGCTTCCGTAGACGTTTCGGGCGGGGCGGATGAGGCGTTCCTGGGCGGCGATGGGCAAGGTGGCTCCGGGGTGGGTGGTCGTCACTTTGAGTTTATCGGAACAGAGGCAGGGATCATGGAACAGGGAAGCCGGCGAGCGGCGAGGGCGGGCGGGGAACCGTCAGAGGGTATGGGATTGTTGCCGGGTTGGAAGTAACACCGGCAGTGGCTGGCGATTACCAGGACTCAAAGGCGAGACATGCATAGGCAGCTTGCGGCCGCATCTCTTGGAAGAGGGGTGCGGCCGCTTGATGCAGGTGGGGTCTACTGCACGGTGAGGGCGATGGCCGGACTCGTTTCCGTGGTTGTGCCCGAAGTGCCAGTTACGGTGATGGTGTAGTTGCCCGCTGTAGTGCCGAGATTGCCGCCGCCGCCACCACCTCCACCACCGCCTCCACATCCGAGGGCACAGGCTGAGATGGCTGCCAGAAGCACCACCATTCCGAGCATGGTCCGCCACTTACGCCGCCGCGCCGGGATGCCGAAGAGCAGGATGCATGCCAGAGTTGCGCCTCCGGCCGCGTACCAGGGAACTCCGGGGCGCTTGGGATAGACCAGCGCCGCGCTGGTGGGCGCCGTGGTGTACACGGTCAACGTGGCCGTTTGCGCCGTCGCGCCGCTGAGCGTAACTGAAGCCGGGATGCTGCACGTCGCCGGATCGCTGGCGGCCGGGGGGGAAATGGCGCAGCTCAGGCTGACCATGCCGGTAAACCCACCCGTACCCGGCGTCACGGTAATCGTCGAGGTGTTTCCGGTGGTTGCGCCGGGCGCGACAGAGACCGCTGTGCCGGCAAGGGTGAAGGGGATGGCGGTTGTAGTGAAGGAGTCGATGGCTCCGTTGGTCGTGCCGGTGGTGTTCTGGGCCACGACCCTGAAGTAGTAGGTCGTACTGGCGGTCAGTCCAGAGAGGTTGGCGGTGACCGGGGATGCTGTTGTTCCGGAGCCGAGGTCCTGGGAAGTGGTCTGGCTGGCTCCGCTCAGGGTGCTGCTGGTGCCGTAGAGGAACCAGGCGTGGGTGTCAGCTCCGTTGGGGTTGACCGTGCCGGCCAGGGTGGCGGAGCTGGCGGTGATCGCCGAGGCCGAACCTGTGGTGGCCGCCGGGGCTTGTGGGGGGGCGGCTGTAGTGAAGGAATCGATGGCTCCGTCGGTGGTGCCGGTGGTGTTCTGGGCCACCACCCTGAAGTAGTAGGTCGTACTGGCGGTCAGTCCAGAGAGGTTGGCGGTGACCGGGGATGCTGTTGTTCCGGAGCCGAGGTCCTGGGAAGTGGTCTGGCTGGCTCCGGCGAGGGTGCTGCTAGTGCCGTAGAGGAACCATGCGTGGGTGTCGGCCCCGTTGGGGTTCACCGTTCCGGCCAGGGTTGCGGAGCTGGCGGTTATGGCGGTGGCCGCGCCTGTGGTGGCAGCCGGCGCGGCGGTCACCGTCACCGAATTCGATCCCGTCGCGCTGTTATAGGTCGAGGAACTTGCCGCATCCGGTGTGTAGCTGGCCGTCAGCGTGTCCGACCCGATTGCCAGCGATCCGGCCGGAACGGTGAAGGTGTAACTGCCGCTGGAAAGCGTCTCCGCTGCCGACGTGTAACCGCCGCCTGTGAGCGTCACCGTTCCGGTCGGCGTTCCGCTGGAGCCGGTCACCGAAACAGGCACAGAAAGACTCTGGGCGGTTGTCACCGGATTGGGCGTGGGGGCAGTTATGGCCACGGTCGGCGTCGCCAGGCTGGTTGTCGTACTCCAGTGGTTCACCAGTTGCGTGGCATCCACGCTGCCCATCCCGGTTGCCAGGCTGTAGTTGGTGGCCGTGTTGTAGCCGCTCTCGAAGTAGTATCCTGCCGAGTTCAGGGCGCAGTTGGGAGTGCCGCTGGTGCATGGCACCGAGTTATTGCCCACCTGCACATAGTGAAAGATCGGGTAATTGAAGTTGTTGAATAGGGTATACAGCTCCTTGGCCGCCTGCCCCAGCCGGCTGCCGGTCTTCTGCTGGACCAGGGCCAGAATGCCCGCGAAGGCCGGCGCAGCGGTGGACGTGCCGCCATAACCGTCGGTGAACCAATAGCCGTCCGATTGCACTTCGCAATCCAGTGTTACAGTCTGGCTATTGTAAGTGGTTGTCTCATCGTCGCATACCACCCAGGTTGCGTCGTCATTCCCGTTGCCTGCCATCAACGACACATCTGGCAGATCGCGCTTCCCGTCCGAGGGCACACCTGTACCCGTCTGCCACGAGGGCTTGGGGTAGCCGGCGCACGTTGCACCGGAGCCCGTCGCGCAACTGCTCGCACCGCCGCTACCAGCCACGATATTGGCGCTGCTGCCCGTCCAGGGAACGTTAGCACTGAGCCCGGTGACTAGGGTAGTTGTCGAGTCATTCCAGGCCGACTCCGGGATGGAGCCCAGGGCGGTCCGGTAATAGGTTGAAGAGCTGCCTGACGAGGTGCTCACATAGGTCGAAAACGAAGAAAAAGAAGAGTTCAGGGGATAGAAATCCGTTCCGCCTACCGCGATGTTATACGGCGTCGAGGCAAAACCGCTTACCGCCAATCCGCCGACGGCATCGGTAACATTCTTGCCTTTGCTATTAGTAGGGTAGTCGCATCCTGCCGAGCCACTGTCGCCGGTTGAAACCGTCACCGCGATGCCCTGCCCCGCCGCCTCCTCCCACCAGCCGTTGATCAGTGCATTGTCGCTGGTACTCATGTCTTGCTCGCACTCGCCAAAGCTCAGGCTGAAGATGTCCACTACATTGGCAGTGAGCGCCGCCTCGATGCCTGAGTTGAGGTCCGTAGAGGCATAGTAGTAAATCGTCGCACCCGGAGCAATGCCTCCGGAGAGCTCGGTGTCGATATAAGCTTCGTCCGCATCGCCCGCGTTGTATCCGGTACCCGGTGTGGAGGAGCATGAACTGGGGCTGGAGCTGGTGCAATAGTAGAGCGAGGGAGTGGTTGTATTGCCGAGAAACATGCTGCGATAGCCATTTGCCACGATGGAGGTGCTGATCGTCGCATCGCCGCCAACGCCGATGATCACACCCTCGCCCGTATAACTTGTCCCCGAGGAGTAGTTGGCGTTGAAAGAGTTCGGCGTGTCATAGATCGTCGCCGCATCCCCAGGGACGATATAGAGGAAGTAGGGGGCTGCGGTTGTCCCCGATCCGCCGGTCAGGCTGGGCCCTGGTCCGTTGGCCGGCTCCATCCGCTTGGTCTGGGGGTTGAACTTGCCCGCGCTTCCGCGCTGAAAATGCGGCTTGGGTCGAATCGTGTTCAGGTGCGCAACGCCCTTCACCACCGGGGCCAGCGCCGTGGGAATCTTCGGGTCCGTCGTATTCGAATAAAACTGGCTCCCGTTGGCCGCGAAAGAGTGGATCGAGGTGTGAAACGTCTCTTCCACCTGGCTCACGCTCCCAGAGAAAGCAATATTCGTGCGCCCGGTTGAGACCGTCTCCAGTTTGAGGCCATGCGACTCAAGCCAGGCCACAAGGGCCGCCACATCCGAGTCCGCCGGCCCGTACAGCTTGCCGAACTGCTCTGGGGTGAGCCACTTGTGGTAGTTCGGCGAGGACTTGTCCTGCAACTCGGCCAGGTACTTGTCGAGCGCCGCCTGCTGCTCACTCGAGCGCGACAGCACCAGGCGCACGTGGGTCAACTGCGTCGAGGGCGAAGCCTCGCCCTGGTCGTATTGCGCCCGCGCCAGCAGCGGCACATTGCCTTTCAACGTGGTGAGCGAGGACTCATCCACATCCGTGGTAATCCGTGCGGCTGTCGTGGAATTCTGGGCCATCGCCGCTGTACCGCACAGCAATGCACTAGCCAATACACACAAGGGAAGCGAACGCAGAGGACGCATAGTGGTATTCCTGAACCCTTTCTTCGGAGAAAACCCCCGAACGGAGGAAAAGTTGCGGTTCCAATCAAGAATGTCCGCGCATGCTACGCGCGCACCGGCCCTCAACATTCTGCCTGGATGCCAAAGGTATCATAATCGGCTATGCCGTTTCGAGATCGGCCGGCAACGTTTCGAGTTCGGCCGGCAATCCCCTCCGCCATGAACTGGCGGAGAAGCTCCGCATGGGGGAATATCCCGGTCCCTGCTCCTGCCTGCGCTCTCGTAGCCACTGCAAAAAAGAACCCTGAAGCCGTATCAAAAGGATGTTATTTCAGAATCGAACGTCTGCCGATAGAAACACCGGGAGCGTACAAACTTTTAGACGAAAACCAGCCAGGAAGGTTGACCCCCGGCGCCAAATAAAGCTATAGCGGCTCCACAATTGCTGTACCCCAAAGCCACTGCCGCTGAGTGGCTTTTTCCTGACCGAGGTCCTCAGCCCGCCGCGGCGGGGTCTTCGTCGCTGGGGTGGAAGTAAAAGCCACCTTGCTCGATGCCGGCGAGGGCACGTGAATTGTGGAACCACTCTAGGTCGGCGGCGAGGGATTGCTGGGCTTCTTCGCTGAGTTTGGCGCCCTGCCTGGTTAGGTAGAAGACGTTGATGGCGGTTTCTCCTTCAGTGTCGATGAGGGCTACCTTGACGTTGCACTGGTGGGTGCTGAGGGTGAGGGCGATCTGGCGGAGCAGGCCCGGTACATCCTGGGCGACGACCTGCAGGATGATGGAGTGGGTGGAGGATTCGGAGTCGAACTGGAGCGCGTGGCGACCTGCTCCCTTGTTGTTACTCAGCTCCCAGTTCGCGGACGATGGCGACGGAGGCGGAGGCGCCGATGCGGTTGGCGCCGGCTTCGAGGAGGGCGCGGACCTGGGCGAGGGTGCGGATGCCGCCGGAGGCTTTGATGCCGGAACGGGCGCCGGCTACGCCGCGGAGCAGGGCCACGTCGGCCGGGGTTGCGCCGGCGGAGGCGAAGCCGGTGGAGGTCTTGAGGAAGTCGGCGCCGGCCTGGATGGCGATCTCGGCGGCGCGGAGTTTTTCAGCGACTGTGAGCAGGGCGGTTTCAAGAATCACCTTGAGCAGGGCGCCGTTGTGATGGGCGACGGCGGCGACGGCGTGGACAGCGTGGTGTACGGCGTGATGGTTGCCGCTTTTGAGCTGGCCGATGGGGATGACCATGTCCAACTCGCACGCGCCCAGGCGGGTGACGGCGGCGGCTTCCTGGCGGAGCGTGGAGACCAGCGAGGCGCCGAGGGGAAAGCCGATGACGGCGCCCACGGGGATGCCGGTTCCGGAGAGGACAGCGACCGCGGCGGGAACCCAGACCGGGTTGACCATGGCACAGGCAAAGCGGTAGCGGATGGCCTCGTGGCAGAGGCTTTCGACCTGGTCGCGGGTGGCGCCGGGCTTGAGCAGGGTGTGGTCAATGACGGCGGCCAGCGTTTGCCAGCTCGACAGCACATGCGCGGCGAAGGCGGCGGAATCGAAGCTGCCGTTGTCGAATTCGAGGTCCGCTTCGGGAATGGGCGTGATTGCAGCCATGCGCAATGCTCCTTGCCGGAAGAACGCCGCTCTCAATGGCCGGCTCGCCGGGCAGTCTACGGGAGATGAGTATAGAGCTTGCCGGAGGGCCGGGCCAAATGAGGGACCAACGCGACGCGTTCGCAGTGAGCCCATCGCTTTCGTCCGTCTGCCGCGCTACAGGCTGCGGAAAAGGGCCGGTCTTCAAGCAATAAACCCGAAAAGCGTCCCTCAGGGGCTAAAGCCCGCGTTGATTTCATTGTGTTTACGGCACGACTGAAGCCCCACCCCATCGACGAAGGCCTGTCGATGGGGACCCCGGTGAAGTCGTGCCCTGACACTTCTTGCAGCCCGGAATGCGTTTCTCCGCAGCCGCTTTACTCGATTTTCATGCGCTCGATGAGGCCATTGCGAAAAGCTAGTTTTCGATGGCCGGCCATGGGATATGGCTCCGGCGCTACTCGGGATGGTCGGGGGTCATCAGGCAGATGTCGGGGAGGTTGCGGTAGCGTTCGGCGTAGTCCATGCCGTAGCCGATGACGAAGAGGTTGGGAATGGAGAAGCCCACGTAGTCGGCCGCGATTTTTTCCAGGCGGCGGGAGGGTTTGTCGAGCAGAGTGGCGATGCGGAGGGTTTTGGGATGCTGCTGGAGGAAGAGCTTGCGCAGATAGGAGAGGGTGAGGCCGGTGTCGAGGATATCCTCGACGATCAGGACGTTCTTGCCCTCGATGGACTCGTCGAGGTCCTTAATGAGCTTGACCGCGCCGGAGGTGCGCTGCGCCTTTCCGTAGCTGGAGGTGGCGACAAAGTCGAAGGTGGCGTCGGCCTGCACGGAGCGCGCCAGGTCGGCGAGAAAGGGCGCCGCGCCCTTGAGCACGCCGACCATGACCAGCTTTTCGCCGTTCAGGTCACGGGTGATCTGGGCGCCCATCTCGGCGACGCGTTCGGCGATCTGCTGACGGGTATAGAGAACCTCAAGGCCCTGGGAGGGGACGGTAGCCATGCAGACAGTATTGCGCAAATGCGGGCTCGGCAGGCAAGGGCTCCTGTGCAAATCGCGCTGCGGACAGATTGTGGACTGGGCAAATTGCGGAGCGGGGGCTGGGGCGCGACTTTCCGGCGGCAGGGTCGTTTATACTTAAAGACATATGTTGCCTTATTTGCACCTCAATTTGTACTTCTGGCACCTGAACATCGCAACCTACGGGCTGACGATATGGGTGGCTGCCGTGGTGGGCGCTTTTATCATGGACCGGAACTTCCGGCGCGCGCACATCGATGCGGACGCGGTGGGCATGGTGGCCGTTGCCGTGGTGACGGCCATTGTGTGCTCCAAACTGTGGCATGTGTTGGACACGCCGCTGGAGTTTCGCGAGATGGGCTGGCGGGTGCTGTGGGATTCGGCCGGTTTTGCCTGGTACGGCGCAGCGGTTGGTGGCATCATCGCACTGGTCTTTCAGGGTTGGCGGGCGAAGATCGGCGGGCTGCGGACGCTGGACCTGGCTGCTCCGGCGGCGGCGGTCGGCCACGGGATCGGGCGCTTCGGCTGCTTTCTCTCCGGCGACGGATGCTACGGCATCGCGACCAAGCTGCCCTGGGGCATGAGCTTTCCGCACGGCATCGACCCGACGCCGCCGTTTGTGCGGGTGCATCCGACACCGCTTTACGAGATGGCCGCGGAGGTGTCGATCGGCGCGTGGCTATGGTGGCGCGGTGGAAAGAAGCGGGGCACGGGCGCGATCATAGGCGAGTATCTGCTGCTGAGCGGAACGGCTCGCTTTTTCGTTGAATTTATCCGGCGCAACCCGAAGATTCTGTGGGGATTATCGAACGCGCAACTGGCCAGCGTAGCTTCGGTGATTGGGGGGATTGTGCTGATCTGGCTGGCGGCTACGCGACCGGTGACCGCGTCGGAAAAGGCTGCGGCGAAGGCGGCATAAGGGCTGCTGGGCTGAGCGGAATCAATCTTCAAATGTCATCGCTTGGCTGGCCGGATTCCGGGTTGTCGACAATTCATCCGGAGCCCTACCGCCTGAACTGGCGCCGGAGCGCAAGCAGAAACAGCGCAAACAACGATGAAGTCAGCAAAGTCTCGAAAATCGCCAGAACTCGCCCCCACGGGTAGGCCGGAGCATACTCCGCGCTTTTCTGAAATGTAGCCGCATCCACGGAAGTGATCGCGCCCTTGCCCACAAGACGCGCCTCCGTCCACAGATTCTCTCCATAGCTTTTTTGAACATTCCACACCGAGGCATAAGTCTCAGCTTGTTTGGCCCCTTGCCGCTTCAATCCAGCTCCGGGAAGAGGCAACACAGCAGCAAACAAGACCAGGGTTGCAAGCAGCCAGAGCATCGGCTTCCCATAACTATTCCCGTATTCACTGGCCCAGCGGTACAGAGCCACCAGGCTCATCCTGGGATGCCACCGCCGCCGCAATCCCAGAAGCGGCCCGTCTGTCGGCCCAGCCAACCGCTTCATCTCCATCTCGCCAAAATGAAACTCATTGGCCGTCCAGTAATCCAGGCGGGAATCGTAGTTCTTCTTCAACTGCTGATAGATCTGCGCAACTGCCCTGTAGTCGCGCTGCCCATCTCTCTGCAAAACGGACGCGTCCTCTTGTTCCAGAGGTATTGTCTCTTCGAATACAGCGAGACCGCGATTGTCATCCCGTTTTGCCCACTGTACGGATGGTGTAAACCAGACCTGACTTACGTCACAATTGTGAAAGAGAGCGCGGCTCAGATCGACATTATCGAACATAACCTCGCCGGGTTTGGCGAATTTAGCCAGGGAAAAGACGGCGCTTGATGTTCCTGGATTCTTAGACTCGAAGACCGTAAGCCGAAATTCCGCTTGATCGAGGAACCTGCAGCCGCGCCAATTGGTCATTCCGTGAAAATTCGTACGCACAAAACCTGCATTCCGCGTGAAGGTCGCTCTACGGAAGTCTGCGCTCTGCGTAAAGGTCGCTAGGTCGAAATCTGCGTTCTGCGTGAAGGTAGCACTGCTGAAGTCTGCGCTCTGCGTGAAGGTCGCTAGGCTGAAGTTTGCGCCCTGCTTGAAGGTCGCTAGGCTGAAACCTGCGTTCTGCGTGAATGTAGCACTTAAGAAGTTTGCGTCTTGCGTGAAGGTCGCTCCGCTGAAGTCTGCGTCTTGCGTGAAGGTCGCACCTACAAAGATTGCGTTTTTCGTGAAGGTAGCTCTGCTGAAGTCTGCGTCCTGCCAGAAGGTAGCATTGATAACTGCGCCTTGCGTGAAGGTAGCACTGCTGAAGTGTGCGTTTTGCCTGAAGGTCGCATCTAAGAAGTTTGCAACCTCCGTGAAGGTCGCATAGCGGAAGTCTGCATCCTTCTCGAAGGTTACATCGATGAAGGTAGCATCTTGCGTGAAGGTCGCACACTCAAACCGGCAGGTTGCTAGGAATTCTCTTCTTCTGAAAAAGAGTTCAGGAAAGACAAAGAACTCGAAGTGAGCCTCACCCTCTCCTGCTCTATTCAAAATCCCCTCAAACTCCCGCCAGAAAGCATCGAAGAGCGGTCCTGATTGTTTGTTCGGATCCTTCGAATGCATCAGGCATACGGGTTGCTCGTCTACCCCATCTGGCGCAATGTGGTGCTTACGCCTACATCTCGGGGCGGATAAGTCTCCGATGTAGCCCATCCTCATCGGGCAGCCCGATTCTCCGCTGTCGCCTTCCGCCGCGGCGCTTTCGTCAGGCTCTTTCTCAGGTTCTGCCCCCGAGCTTTCGGCCGGTTCAATCTCCGGCTCCGCCACCGCGCTCTCATCAAACGTAATTTCTTGTTCATCCGCCATAATGCGCGAGTATACCACCTCTCTTGGAGCCTGTTACTTCACTTGCTGCCTCTCGCATTCCTTATTGTGCGCGGTGACGAGAGAGTGACGGGCAAACAGGAAACTGACCCTCTACCCCTCGATCCTGTCGAGCGGTGTGTCTGGACCCAGGATCTGCCGAACCGCC
>OBLU010005881.1_pt1 | contig 10950 bp, 3 predicted proteins | sample 1518681 | NCBI WGS metagenome assembly OBLU01 (sample SAMEA3539304, study PRJEB22396) | soil metagenome | biome: tundra; feature: field; material: soil | place: USA | collected 2010-05 | depth 0.15 m
GGTGGCCTGCCAGCAAATCGCCGAGATGACCGTGCGTCTGCAAGGCTGGAGCCGGGAGCGGCGCATCGTCATCATGCGCACCCTCAAGCCGGTCAACCCCACGCCGCAGGACCTGTTCTGGGAAACCCCCGAAGACGAGGTGGCCGTGTATGTGACCAACCTGGAGTCAGGCGAAGCGACGCCCGAACAAGTGGCCTTGCTCTACGCGCAACGAACCGACACTGAGAACGTGTTTGACGAGTTGAAGAACCAATGGGGCTTCCGGGGCTATTGCAGCGGGCGGGCCGTGGTGACGGAACTGGCCGCGCGCCTGGTGCTCTTGACCTACAACCTGTGGAGTTTGTTCACGCGGCTGATGGGGTTGAACCCGGGCCATCACACCGAAGCGATCAAATCGCGGCGGGACTTTTTGTTTATGGCGGCGCAAGTGGTCGAGAGTGGTCGCCAACGCACCGTGAAACTGGCGGTGAAAGCGGAATGGTGGCAGGTGTTAAAAGGCTGCTACGAGCGGCTGCGGACGTGGTTGGCGGCAACTGCGCCGCAGTTGGAATCGCAGGGCGACTTCCTGCGGCTGCTCACCCGCCAAACCATCGATGATCCTCTGGAATGGCTCGCTCAATCCTCCCCAAACCCGACCGGTTGAACCTAAACTGCGGATTTTAGGATAATGCTACAAGGTGCCGCGCGCGGACGCAAAACGCCCCCTCGGCCTGAACGGAAATTTTCCATCGCGCCGGAATCCATGTCTCCTCCGGCGCAATTTTATTTGCACATGAAACTTCCTGAACTGGCCATTGACCCATAAAACATTTGGAGAGTGCTAAAATTTTAGCACCCTCCAACTTTAACACCAGACTGTTTCAAGGGTCACTGCACCCGATATTTTAAGAACAGGTCTGGTTGGCCACTTCTTATGGGCACCAGGTTGGTGATGGTTCCACCGGTTCCGGCGGTGATGCTGTTCGTTGACCAGACCACCGGCGGGGCCAGGTTGGTCGTGGACAACAGATAGTAATTGTATCCGTTTTGGGTCGCCACTCTGAGCATCAGGTTCGTGCCGGTGGCATCCCGATAAACCGGCAGGATGGTTGGTGGCACCAGACTAGTCACCGTCAAAGTGGTGTTCGCATCGGTTGCGGCAGTAAAGACAACGTTGTCGGTGGCATTCGAATAGGTAACGGGATAGGTGCCGTTCGCCAGGCCGGTGGTGTTGTAATTGATGCTAAAATCCCCCGTCGAATCGGAAATGGCGGTGGTTTGCTTATTGCCATTGATGGTCACGGTAACAACGGTGTTGCTGGGCAGATAGGCGGTGCCGCAGGCGCTCACTTTGCCCGTCAACGCCACGCTGGCACTGCCAGTAGCAATGGTCTTGCTGGTCAAACCCGAGAAAACGGGCACGACGCCTTGGCCGGTGAACTTGATGTTGGCAAATCCAATGTCTGCAATTATGGCGGAACTGTAATTACCGTCATATATGTTGAGAATTAACCCTTGCTCAACAGTCAAGTCGCCGGGGAAGGCGCTCATTGAAATGGAGTAGTGCAGCCAGACGCTGTTGCTGCTAGTGTTAAGCTGTATATCCGGCGCTTGATACCGAGTCGCGCCTAACTGAAGATTCACTTGAATACCTTGGATTTGGCCATATTGGTCATAAGGGCCAAAGTCTTTGATGTCCATCTCGAGATGGCTGTAATTGCGGACATTCATGACAGGAAGGTTGGTCTGGATTCCCTGGAAGGCTGGGTTCGAGCCACCAAAGGTGGCTTCCCACATCAGGCAACCGGTCGAAGGGCCGCCCGCAGGGGCGTCGGCATAAAAATATCCAATTGCTGCACCCGCGCCTGTGATCCATCCGGCGGTGTCGGCGTCGCTGTTGTAGATGCCAACATAGTTAGTTAGCCCGGCAACCTGGGTCCCGCCGCAGACCGTTATCGTCAGCGCGGTGGTATTGCCCGCAGCCTGAACAAAGGTATAATTAATGGCCGACAGACCGGAGCCGGTGATGGCCCAGGTGCCCAGGCTGGTTGATGTTGTTGTGCTCGTAAACGCCAGCGTGCCCGTCGTGGCGCTCAACTGGGTGTCGATGCCCAAAAAGCCCGTCACCGTCCCGGTGAAATTCGTGTTGGCCGAGCCGAAATTCTGGTTCGCCGCCGTCGTCACGTAGGTCAGCGTCGCCGGAGTTATCATCACCGAGCCGCTGGCTCCGACCGCCGTGTAATTCGTCGCCCTCGGTCCGCCCAAGGTCAGCGCGCCGGAGGAAGTGATGGCCTCCAATCCCACATTGCCACTCGCCAACCCAACGCTGCCACTTAGTGTCACGCTGTCGCTGCCGACAAGATCCGCCACCGAGAGATACGCCGACGCCGCGTTCGTCGTCGCGTTATAAACGCCGGTGCCGGTCAAGACCACCGGACGCTTATTGACCGTCAAAGTGCTGCTCGTATCGCTTGCGGCATTGAAGCCAGCCGCGACGGCAGACGAATAGGTAACGGTATAGGTGCTGGCCGGCAGGCCGGTGGTGTTGTAATTGATGCTAAAATTCCCCGTCGAACCGGAAATGGTGGTCTGTTGCGCCGAGCCATTGATGGTCACGGTGATAACGGTGCCGCTGGGCGGATAGGTGCCGTTGGTGCTCACTATGCCCGACAACGTCATGCTGGACGCGCCATAATTAATGCTGGGACTGGTCAAACCCGAGAATTTGGGCGTGACAGGGGCCGAGGCCGTTATCGCCACCGAGCCGCTGGCTCCGACCAGCGTGTAACCCGCCGCAGACGCGCCGCCCAAGGTCAGCCCGCCGAAGGAAGTGATGGCCTGCGTTCCCACATTGGCACTCGCCAACGTAACGCTGCCACTTAGTGTCAAGCTGTCAGCGCCGACAATGTTCACCACCGAGAGAATCGACGCATTCGCAGTCGCCGTCGCGTCATAAGCGCGGGTACCGTACAAGACCACCGCCAACTTATTGAACGTTAAAGTGGTGCTCGTATTGGTTCCGGCACTAAACATAACATTGTCGCTGGGATTCCAATAGGTAACCGTGTAAGGTGTAGCGCTGGCCGGCAGGCTGGCGAGGCTGTAATTGATGGTAAAATCCCCAGTGAAATCGTAAATGTTGGTGCTCTGCATACTGCCATTGATGGTCACGTTGACAACGGCGTTGCTGGGCAGATAGTGTCCGCTGCCGTCGCTCACTGTGCCCGACAACGTCATGCTGGACGCACCATAAGTAATGGTGGGGCTGGTCAAACCCGAGTAAATGGAATTGGCGCCAGGGCCGGTGAACTTGATGTTGGAAATTTTATAGTAAACAGTCTGGCCTCCGGCGGCAAAGTATGTATCATGCGGGTAGATATCAAGCTGGAAAAAATTAGTAATGTCCTGGGGAGTGCCGTTTATGGTTTGGGTGCCCCCGAAATAACCGGAGGTGTATCCCAAAGAAGCGGCTGAAACTTTAAAGTGTGACCAGCCGTTGTTGGCGGAGGTGTTGGTGAGGATAAGCCCCGGGTTTGGCCCTGCGCCTACGTTATTTCCATAGTAGTTGTTAACGACGGTTTCAAAGTACCATCCCTGGCAGTTATAACTTAGACTGTCCAAGGGTGAAAGTTGGCCGGCTCCATTGGTGCCGACTTTGAGGTCAAACTCGAGAGTGTTGTAGTTGGTGAGATTCGGGGGGTAATATTTAGTGTCAGCGGGATTGGCTGTGTCCCACCATCTATACGCCATTTCATATTTAAAGACGAATGAGGAATAAAATTTTGATGACATCTGCATGCAACCGGTCGAGGGGCCGCCCGGAGGGGCGTCACCGGGCACAAAGTACCAAGTGACCGGGGCAGTTTGATGCACATCCGTCCAATTGGTGACGTCGTCGGGACTGTTGAAGGTGTTGGCCCAGAAAGTAAGCCCGCTGACGGCAGTGCCGGTGAACTGGATGTTGTCAAATGCAAGTTGCATACTCGTGGAGGCTAAGTAATTGCCGTCATACACGAGCAGCATGAGCTGCCTGACATCAACCCGGCTGCCGTTTGTGAAGGTGTTGAGTGGAATGTCAATGTGCTGCCAGCCGCTGTTGGTGACGACAGTGGCAAGTAGTGGTTTGATACTCGAGTTGTCCCAGGTACCTAAGGCGGTTAGACCGAGAGTCGGTTGCAAAGATTGGATTTGGCCATATTGGTCCGCACCGCCCTCGATTTTGACGTCAAACTGGAGATCGGTGTAGACGGTGAGATCGACGGAAGGGAAAGAAAGCCTGAGTCCACCGAAGTTATGACCCGCATTATCAAAGGTGCCTGTCCATCCCAAGGCGCCGGTTGAAAGGACCTGGCTCGGAGGGGCGTCACCGGCTATAAAAGATGAAGTGACCGTGACATTTTGACCCGCATCTACCCAATTGGTGGTGTCGGCAGTGCTGTTGAAGGTATTAGTATATGGCACCTGGCCGTAACTGGCCCCGGCGCTTGCGGCGAGGATCAAACATGCCAGACCAGCCTGGAACCAGCGTTTATTTAGAAATGTTTTCATAAGGGTTCTGTATTTTTTAATAGGTGTTAATTTTATTGAATGAACTGAATTTAAATTGATTTTACTACAATGTCAATGTGAATGTGGCTAAAATATTCAGACGTGTCACCAAAACATTAAGGTTGGATTGTTCTACGCCTTTGGTATATGTATTTTTAATCGGATTGTGTGGTTGACCAGTGATCCCCATTTTCAAAAAGCCAAATTTCTGAATGGAACCGAAAGCGCATTGGCATTGGGGGCACCACCGCCCTAAATAACAGGTCGCTCCGCCCGCATTACCAAGACACGCCTTGTGTTTTCTCATACAAGCAACATGAGCCAACAAGAATATTGAACAATTTAGCCATCACCATATGAAAGTCTTTCGCAGCAAATGGCCGCGCATCGTTTTGTGTCTGACAGCCTTCACCCTGTTTTGCGTCGTTGCCGCACCTCCGTCGTCCGGGTTGCTTGAACTGGATTTGCGCCAACTGCGCAAAATGGACACAGGCGTGGATCAATGGGAACAGGTGACCAACCATGCCCGGTGGGAACCTTCCCGCACCGCCGTGGTCATTTGCGACATGTGGAATCAGCACTGGTGCAACGGCGCGACGGCCCGGGTGGCGGAAATGGCGCCCCGCATGAACGACGTGATCACCGAACTGCGCCGGCGCGGCGTCCTGATCATCCACTGTCCCAGTGACACGATGAAATACTACGAAGGGACGCCCGGGCGCAAACTGGCGCAGGCGGCTCCGCATGTTGAAACGACGATCCCCCTTAAAGGCTCCTGCCCTCTGGATCTGACCAGGGAAGCGCCCTTGCCGATTGATGATTCTGATGGCGGCTGCACCGACGACCCGGCAAGCCCGCAAGGCTCGCCTTGGACTCACGAAATTGACATCCTCAAGATCAAGGAGGGCGATGCCATCACCGACAGCGCTGAAGCCTTCTATCTCATGCGTCAGCGCGGCATAACCAATGTCATTGTCATGGGCGTTCATGAAAACATGTGCGTCGTCGCCCGCCCTTTCAGCATCCGCCAGATGGTTTACCAGGGCCAGAATGTCGTCCTGATGCGCGACCTGACCGACACCATGTACGATCCGCAACAAAAACCGTATGTGGATCATTTCACCGGAACGGACTTGATGGCCTGGCACATCGAGAAATACTGGTGCCCCACCATCACCAGCGACCAGATCATCGGCGGTTCGCCCTTCCGGTTCGCCGCCGACACCAACGCGCCCCGCGTCTTTCGCAACTACGTCAAAATGCCCGTCACCGACAACCACTACAAACAGGTCAAATCTTACATCGAAGACACGCCCAATCCTGATTACAGCCAGGCTTCCGACGCGGCCCGCGCCGCCTTCCGGCAAATGAAATTCGGCGTGCGCATTCATTGGGGCGTCTATGTGGAGCTGGGCTACGGCGAAGACGCCTCCTGGCCATTCGTCCGGGAGGACAACGGCCATCCTGGCTTGGACAACGAAGGACGCCAGGCCTATCAGCAATTTTACAAGACCTTTAATCCCACCAATTTCAATGCCGACGCCTGGATGGACCTGTTCCAGACCAACGGCATCAAGGTGGTCGCCTTCACCACCAAGCACCATGACGGATTTTCCATGTTTGACACCCATGCCCGCGTGGCCCGCCGCGTCAACTGGACCAACAGCCCGGAGCCGAAAATCGAGGACTGCGATTTCGCCTACAGCATCATGGACACGCCGTTTCACCGCGACATCGTCAAGGAAATCACCGACTCCGCCCACCGCCACGGCATGAAGATAGACCTTTATTTTTCCCATCCGGACTGGTATGATGCCGACTTCCGCCCCTTCGCCTTCCACCCGTTGCATGATCGCGTCAACAAGACCGAACACCCCGACCAATGGGAACATTTTGTCCAGCGCGAGCGCCAGCAGTTGACCGAGTTGCTCACGCAATACGGCAAGATAGACCTCATATGCCTGGACATGTGGCTCGACAAAACCGCCTGGCTGGATTTGCGGGAAACCATGAAAATCGTCCGCCGCATCCAGCCCGACGTGATGTTCCGCTGCCGCGGCATCGGCAACTACGGCGACTACTACACGCCCGAAGGGTTCGTTCCCGGCGCGGCGGCGAACACCGACATGCCGTGGATGGTCATCTATCCGCTGGTGAACGGAGACGGCATCTGGAGCTATGAACCCGATGCCAGCAAATACAAAGACGGGGCGTTTATCGTGACCAACCTGGTGGATATCGTGGCCAAGGGGGGCAATTTCATGGTGGGCATCGGGCCTGACGCCACCGGCAATTTCCATCCCAAAGCCATCGCCGCCCTCCAATACACCGGCGCCTGGCTTAAGACCAATGGAGAAGCCATCTTCAAGACCCATCCCCTTCCTGGAGACGGCTGGAAAGATGGCGACAACCTTCGCTTCACCCATAGCGATCTCGGTTCGATCATCTATACCATCGCCTTCCAATGGCCTGGCGACGAACTGGTGCTCCACACCGTCAAACTCCCTCCGGGAGCGACCGTCAGGATGCTCGGAACCAGTGAATCTTTGCCCTGGCACCTGGATCCCGCCAAAGGAACCGTCATCAGCCTCCCTGCCCGCTGGCAGTCGCCCGCCAACCGTCCCTGGCAGTTGCCCTGTGTGTTTAAACTTGATTGCGAATGAGAACAAAGGCCTCTGCTTTCCGCCGGTATCTGGCTAAAGGGCCGTCCCCTTCGCTACTACACCACTATTACTTGGGGGGTGCTCACCTTGAATGATTACGCTGCAGGTTACGGGTCCAACATGGACTGCCTGCTGCAAGAGCCGGAAGAAGAGTTTTCCACATGAGGCCGAACGCCGCCGCGCGCGGCCACTGCGAAAACACCACCGCCAGCATGCGGAAAAGTTTTTGCAGATTACTCACGGGTTGCCGGAAGCCGGTTTTTTCAGCCGTCAATCCTTTTCCGAGACGGTTTCCGCCAGCCGAAAGTTGCCTTGCAAAGCCGGGTCGCGCGCGGAACCGCCGACCAGAATTTTGAAATCACCCTTTTCCGCGACCCATGACTTTTGTTCCGGGCTGTAAAAGGCAAAGGCGCCGCGATTCAACGGAATGGAAACGGTCTGCGTCTCCCCGGCCTTCAAGAAAACCTTCTTGAAGCCTTTCAATTCCTTTTCCGGGCGCGGCACGCCGGGTTTTTCAGGATGCACATAAAGCTGCGCCACTTCCGCCCCCGCGACGGCGCCGGTGTTTTTGATTTCAAATTCCGCCGTCACGCCGGTCTCGCCCGGAACCAGTTTCAATCCCGAATACTCAAACGTTGTGTAGCTCAAACCGAAGCCGAACGGAAAAAGCGGCTCGATGTTTTTCGCGTCAAACCAGCGGTAGCCGACGAGCAGGCCTTCCGCGTAAGTCACCGTGCCGTTCGTGCCGGGATACGCGCCGAGCGCATGCGCGGGTGAGTCGGACAATTTTTTCGGAAACGTCGCCGGCAATTTGCCGGACGGGTTCACGTCGCCGAACAAAACGCGCGCGAGCGCGTTGCCGCCTTCCATGCCCGGATACCACGCCTGCAACACCGCCGGAACCTGGCCGAGCCACGCATCCATCTCCACCATCATGCCTTCCAGCACGACAATCGTCCGCGGATTGGCCGCGACGATTTTTTGGATCAACTCATCCTGACCATACGGCAGTTTCATGTCAGTCCGATCCGCGCCTTCGGAATCAAAGCCCTCATCGTGGTTCAGCCCGCCGATGTAAATCACCAATTCCGCGGATTTCGCGGCGGCGACGGCGCGCTCCGCCAAATCCGCGCCGCCATTTTTTTGATAACCCTCGGAATAAACAATGTTCACGTCTTTGCCGGCGCGGTTCAAGATGCCTTGCAGCGGCGTGATTTCGTAAAACGCCTTGATGCCGGAGCTGTTGCCGCCATGCGCGTGCAGACGTGTGGCGTTTTCCCCGATGATCGCGAGGGTCTTGATTTTCGATGCGTCCAGCGGCAACGCATGGTTTTCATTTTTGAGCAAAACAATTCCCTCCTCGGCCACGCGGCGCGCGACCGCCTGATGCGCGGCGGTGTTCAGCGAGCCATTGGTGCGGCCCGGATCAAAAACGTGCGTGGCAAACATCACCCGCAAATTGCGCCGGACTTTTTCGTTGAGGCCGGCCATCGGAAAGGCGTTGGTTTTCAAGCCGTCCAGATAAGGTTGATCAAGATAATAACGGTTGTGACTTTCGCGGTTGAGGCCATTTTCGAGGTCGAGGCCGTTGAGCGCGGCTTCCCGTGTGTTGTGCGTGCCCCCCCAGTCGGACATGACGAGACCTTTGAAACCCCATTCGTCCTTCAGGGTTTTGTTGAGCAGATAGTCGTTTTCGCAGCAGTGCTGTCCGCGAAACTGGTTGTAAGCGCCCATGACCGACCACACGCCGGCTTCCTGCACGGCGGCCTTGAACACGGGCAGGTAAATTTCATGCAACGTGCGTTCGTCCGCTTCCACATTGATGCGGCCAGGCGCAAACGTCTGGTTATACAGCGCGAAATGCTTCACGCATGAGGAAATGTCCTGCGATTGCTCGCCGCGAATGAAGCCGACCGCCATGCGCGACGCGAGAAACGGGTCTTCGCCGAGGTATTCAAAATTGCGACCGTCCAACGGCGTGCGCAGAATGTTCACGCCCGGTCCGAGCATGATGTCCTTGCCGCGCTCGCGGGCCTCCTGCCCGATGGCTTCGCCTTCGCTGTAGCCAAGCTCGGGATTCCACGTCGCGGCGAGACAGATGCCAACCGGCATGGCGGTGGAAAAATCATCCGTGCGTCCGGCGGGCTGCCATGAGTGCGGAGCGATATCCTCGCGCACGCCGTTCGGGCCGTCGTCCATCCAGCGGACCGGAATTCCAAGACGTGGAATCGCGGCGGTGGTGAAGGTTGAATCGGTGTGGATGAGGGCAATCTTTTCTTCGAGCGTCAGCCGCGAACGCAAATCCTCGACGCGCGTTTCGAGGGGCTGACTGCTGTCGAGATAAAGCGGTTGGGCTTCCGCACCAAAAACGGAAGCGCCAGCCACAAGGCACAATGAGAGCAGGTGTGATTTCATAATCGTTTTTCATCGTTGACGAGACCCCGCCCCAAGGCGGCTCCTCAAAAACACTTCCGTTCCGCCTTCGGCCCCGAAGGCGGAACTCGCGCACTCGCGTTCCGCACCCACGACGCTTCGCGCCAAGCTGGTCGGGCTGTTCAGTCCGTTATGGACAGCCTGAAGAACATCTGCATTGAGGAGTCGATGCTGTTGGTCGTCGAAACAGGCGCGCCGGTGCCGAGGACCGGGCCGCCCGCCGGAAGCCACGCGCCCGAGCTGAGGTCCGTGCAGTACTGAAGCTGGTAGGTCTGCCCGGAAACGGTCGGGTAGCTGAAAATGAACTGAGTGCCGCTGACGCTGATGCCACCCAGTGTCACCCCGCCCCCCGTTATTGTCACCGTGCCGCTGGCTCCGGCCAGCGTGTAATTCCACACCGCCCCCCCGCCCAAGGTTAGCCCGTCGAAGGAAGTGATGGCCTGTGCTCCCACATTGGCACCCGCCAACCCAACGCTGCCACTTAGTGTCACGCTGTCGCTGCCAACAAGATTCGCCACCGAGAGAATCGCCGCCGCGTTCGTCGTCCCGTCATAAGCGCGGGTGCCGCTCAAGACCACCGGCAGCGGATTGACCGTCAAAGTGCTGCTCGTATCGGTTGCGGCATTGAAGCCACCACCGGCGGCAGACGAATAGGTAGCGGTAAAAGGGAAGGCCGGCAGGCCGACGGTGTTGTAATTGATGGTAAAATCCCCCGTCGAATCGTCAATGGTGGTGGTTTGCGGCGAGTAATTGATGGTCACGGTGATAACGGTGCCGCTGGGCGGATAGGTGCCGTTGGCGCTCACTGTGCCCGTCAACGTCACGCTGTAAGCGCCATAAGGAATGGTGTGGTTGGTCAAACCCGAGAAAACGGGCGTGACAGCGCCCGCGGCCTTTATTGTCACCGAGCCGCTGGCGCCGGTCAGCGTGTAATTCGCCCCCTGTGCGCCGCCCAAGGTCAGCGCGCCGAAGGAGGTGATGGCCTGCACTCCCACACTGGAACCCGCCAACCCAACGCTGCCACTTAATGTCACGCTGTCGCCGCCAACCAGATTCGACACCGAGAGAACCGCCGCCGCCGCAGTCGCCGTCCCGTCATAAGCGCGCGTGCCGGTCAAGACCACCGCCAGAGGATTAACCGTCAAGGTGGTGCTCGCATTGGTGGCGGCATTGAAGCCCGTGACGGCCGCAGACGCATAGGTGACGGTGTAGGCCGAACCGCTGGCCGGCACGAGGTTGGTGTAATTGAGGTTGAAATCCCCACTCGCATCGGAAATGGTGGTGTTTTGTTGCGACCCATTGATGGTCACGCTGACAGTGGTGCCGC
>OBLU010005882.1_pt1 | contig 10948 bp, 7 predicted proteins | sample 1518681 | NCBI WGS metagenome assembly OBLU01 (sample SAMEA3539304, study PRJEB22396) | soil metagenome | biome: tundra; feature: field; material: soil | place: USA | collected 2010-05 | depth 0.15 m
GGATGGGTCGCAGTTGAGTGTGGAGCTAGTCAAGAGAAAGCCTCAGTCACGGATTCCTCAATCGGCCGTCCCTGGCGCCATCGCCATCGTGTCGGGCGCCTCAGCTCGCTCCTTATTTCTCGACGTCTGTCCAGTTGTCTTCCGGGTTGCGGTCAATCAACTTGTTGTAAGGATCGATCGCTGCCCGCGTGGGCGGCTCGTTCACGATAAATGTGAGCGTGGTGCGCGGTTCGGTGATCCACACTTTTTCGGTGTGCAGCGGTAGCTCGCTATCTTTTCTGCCCTTGAAGACACCCACTTCGATCAGATCGTGAATGGGAATCTGGGTCTCGGCCCCGTCGCCGTTGGCGCGCATCTTCCGCGCATCCACCACTAGCGTCACCTTGTACCGGTGGTCGGCGGTGGGTTGCACCTTGGCAGTGACGGCCTTGTTGTCGTAGAGCGTGATGGTCTCAAACATATCGGTAATCATGTATTGCAACTGGGGTGGAGTCTGCTTTCGCAGCGACGCAACTAGATCGCGTGTGTCTGGGTAAGGAGGTCCAGTGAACTTCCACTTGTCCAGAAGCTCCTTGAGGGCCGCATTCAGCTTGTCTTCACCAATAGCGTCGGAAAGGGCATAAAAGACCAACGATCCCTTCTGGTACCAGACATAACTTTCACTTTGAACCAGAACCAACGGCGGTTCATGGCGCACTTCGCCGGTGCGACCACGAAGGTAGCCGTCCAGCTCATGCTTAAGAAAGCGGCGCATGTGATCGTCGCCGTAATGATGTTGCATCACACGCAGAGCGGAGTATTCGGCTAGACTCTCCGACATCATGTTCGAGCCCTTTTCATAGCCGCCAACAAGCTGATGGCCCCACCACTGATGAGCTAGCTCATGCGCGGTCACAAACCAGGGCAGATCGATATCGTCCGGTTTGGCAAGCCGGCTGATGAAGCCAATTTCTTCGGAGTAGGGAACGGTATTGGGGAAGGACTGCGCAAAGCTGCGATAGCGCGGAAATTCGATGATGCGGTACTGGCCAAATTGGTAGGGGCCATAGTTCGTGGTGTAATACTCCAACCCGGCCTTCGATGTAGCGATCATCTTATCCACATCGTAGGTATGCGAAGGCAGATAATAGACCTCTAATTTCACGCCATTCCATGTGTCGCGCTTGATTGCGTACTGGCCGGAGATATAGCTGAAGAAGTTTTGGATATGAGTCGAGCCCATGCTGTATTCGAAATAACTGCGTCCGTCCTGTTGCCAGTTGCCCACGAGATAGCCGGGAGAGAGGGCAATTTGGTCAGGTGCCGTGCTGACAATCGAGTGATAGGTAACGAAATTGGAGTCTGGCGAGAAGAGGTTGGTGTTCATGCCAAAGTGGTCACCGCGATCCGGCATCTCCTCCAGAGGGCCTAGGCCTTCTTCGCGACGACGGACAGGGTTATCTAGTTCTACTCGGCGGCTATAGCCGAGTTCGGGGAAGTAACTACGGTCGAAGAAGGTGCCATTGTAGGCGAATTCTGCCATCTCGCCGGAATTCCGGAAGCCTGGGTTCTCATACCCGCATTGGAAGCGGATGAGAATAGAATCTCCCGGATTGAGAGGTGTGGCCAGATGATAGATCCAGAACCCGTGATTGATATCGGTGAGTGTTGCTGTAGCTGGGCGATCGAAGCTGATGGATCGTATGGAGCGATGACCGTTAGTGAGATAGATATCCTGAATCGGCTTGCCGCTTTGATTAATCGCGGTATACGTCCCGGTCGCTGAAAAGCTGCGCTGTTGCGGATAAATATTGACTGCAGTGTCCACCGCAACAATCTTGGGAACCGGCGCAGTTTCATATTTTTTGTAGAGCTTTTCGTACTCGGCTTGCAGCTTGCGATCGCCCTTATCGGTGTGGAAGGTGTTGAGGACGTGGGTATTGTAGAAGATCCAGGAGCCGCTGCCGATGGCTGCAAGAAACGGAATTATTAACAAAAGAGCATAAGCTGGCAAAGATTGCCTTGCCAGTTGCAAGCGTTCTCGCAAGCCGGTATCGGTGCCTCGACGTGCCAGCAGGCTGGCCAGAGTTCCGAGCAGAAAAGCCCAGGCCAGCCAGTAAAAGGTCGACCAGAAGAGCGGCCGGACAAAATGGCCGTAGCCGTTCATGTCGGAATAGGTGTAGGAGATCATATCGCCGTAGACGTAGAGGTGATCGACCAGGCCCATGCCGGCCAGAACCAACTGCAGCGCGAAGACTCCCACCACGATTCCATGCCCAATAAACTTGTTGGGAACGATGGTCTGCACAAAGAAGGCCAATAGAGCGAAAATCAGCACATCCGGGAAAGTGATGACGTAGAGTTCCTTGAAATATTGCAAGAACTCAAAGTTGTAATATCCAGCGATGATTTGGGAAACGACCCCGCAAATCAGAACAACCGTGAGCAGAAAAAGTTCAGCGGCGGCCATGGCGGAGATCTTGCTGAGCGTGTCGATCCATCCGCGAAAGGGGAGTGCATCATGAATCTGATCGAAGTGCGTGTCCCGCTCCCGCCATACCAGTTCTCCGGCATACATGGTGGCGATGATGTAGAGAAAGAGGACTGCATTGCCGCGTACGACTTCGAGCATGAGATAGGTAACTGGCCAGACGTTGTAGCCATCACGGGTTCCGGCAAAATGACCGTTAATCACGCTAAAACCAACTAGAAGCAGAGTGATTGCCCAGAACGGAATCTCGCGGAAGATGTTGCGGCTGTAAATACGCGTGAGCGAGAGATACTGCTGAAGGCGATTCAACGATGAGTTAGTAGTAAGCACCGTGGGCAACAGGTGATGAAACCTTGGGGCCGGCGGTGCTGTAGATTCCTGACCCGTTGCCTTCTGCTTGCGACTTCGGCGCACTGTCAATAACTCGACTGACATGGGAAAGAAGAGATAGACCGCGGTCAGCGCGGCGAGGCCCGCAGAGAACCAAACCAGCCGGTTCCACAGGAACATGCCGGTGAAGGGCATCCAAAGTGTGTTTTGCTCGGCGACGGTCCAATAGCGCGAGATGCTCTGAAAGAGCAACATGCCCACGGGATCGAAGACCGCTGGCCAGAAGCGGTTGAGGCTATGGGTTTGCTGCACTGAGATCGCGCCGATGATGTAGACGATGAACAGCGCTACCCCTTGCAGATAGACGACCATGATGCGCCGGGTAAGCGCCGCCACCAGAAAGAAGATCGATCCGAGAAAGAAGACTTGCGGCGCAACGATAACGGCATAGTGGTAGCCGAGCATCGCCGGGTTGAATGGAGCCAGGCGGGTGTGGTCGGCCCAAGGAGCAAGGCCGCCGAGGGCCTCGCCCAGAGGGATCCCGGCAAAGATGAAAAGGGACGTGACCAGAGATCCGGCCCAGCGTCCGCCGAGGTAGGCGAATTTGGTTATCGGCTTGGTAAAGACAAGCTGATAGGTATCGCGCTGGAAGTCACGCAGGATTGAGGTGCCGAAGGTGGCGGCCATGATGATGCAGCCATAGAAGCAGAAGATGAAATCAAACGTCTGCGTTACGTAAGGTCCATTTACCATGACCTTGCCCGGTCCGATAAAGAAGTCTGGAGAACCTACGAACAGAAAGGTCAGCACGAGCCAAAGCCCAAAGAACAGGTAGGTGGAGATGCTACGCAGGCGAAGCTTGATCTCGAATAATAGAAAATCCAGAAACATGGCCGTCTCTCCTGATGCTCGGCTATGAACGTGCGGCTTGCTGAACGGGATCGGTGTTGAGGGCGAGGAAGTAGACGTCTTCAAGCGCGGGATCTACCGGTCGGAAGCCGTCGCCCGGGGCAGAGTCTGCGTGAATCCGGATCTCGTGCGCGCCCCCGAGCAGCTTGGTTGAAACCACCTTGAACTGTGCGGAAACTGCGGAAAACTCTTCGTCTGTGTGCACCAACGTGCTCCACATGCCGCCCCGTAGACGCTCCAACGTCTCTTCGGGAGCGCCCTCCAGCACTAACTTGCCATTGCTGATGATGGCCATGCGCGGGCACAGCTCACGGACATCTTCAACGATATGTGTGGAGAGAATCACGATGACATCGCGGGCGAGGGAACTGAGCAGGTTGAGGAAGCGATTGCGCTCCGCCGGATCGAGACCGGCCGTGGGTTCGTCCACAATAATGAGCTTAGGATTGGCCAAAAGAGCTTGGGCAATGCCGAAACGCTGCTTCATGCCCCCCGAATACGAGCTCAAAGCTTTCTTGCGGGCATCCCATAGATTAGTCTGATGCAACAGCGCATCCACAATTTCCTTTCGTTGCCCGGCGCTGGAGATCCCCTTCATCACTGCCAGGTGGTGCAGCATGTCCACTGCGGAGATGCGCGGGTAGACGCCGAATTCCTGTGGAAGGTAGCCGAGTTGGCGGCGAACCGCGTCTTTGTTGGCTATTACGTCCATCCCATTGAGCAGAATCTGTCCAGAGTCGGGGTCTTGGAGAGTGGCAATGGTGCGCATGAGCGTTGATTTGCCCGCCCCATTGGGTCCCAGCAGGCCAAACATGTTATTGCCGATGGTCAGGCTCAGGTTATCCAGAGCTTGCACGCCATTGGGGTAGCGCTTGGAGAGATTGCGAATTTCAAGAGGCACGAAGCAACTCCTTCCGATGAATCCTTTGGCAGCAAGACATGGGGGGTGATGGCAGGCACTGAAATAGTAACGGAGAAGCGATGCAAAATGTTCCCTAAGCGTGCGAATTATGATAGGCGACTGTGGAGGAGGGTCCACAAACGAATTGCGTGGTCTCCAAGCTGATTGCCGAGCGACGTTGGTTGTTGTGTAGTTGTCTCGAAAGCCAACACGGGCTTTCCCTCGCCGAACTCCCCATCATTTAGTCGGTTCAGAGCAGTTTAATTTGGATCAGTCCGGCAGCGTGCGTGGAGTGCCGTGGATTGTTCTTACTTTGCCGCGAGCGGCATTTTCAGAACTGGGTGCGCTGCGCGGAGCCCGCTACGCATTGCCCCATGCACCGTACCCCAGTGTCCCGTAATGTCGGTATGTTCTCCGGCAAAGAAGAGCGTTTCTTCAAGGGGGTCGCTGAGACGCGCCGAAGCTTCCAATGCTCCCTTCGGCACGTAGCTGTATGATCCCATCGAAAAGGGATCCCGTTGCCAATCATGGAAGACGCATTGGACTAACTGGTTCTGAACAAGATTCACCTCGACTCCCAAGATATCTGCCAGCACCCTGCACACGCGGTCTCTGGCTTCTTGAGGTCCGAAGCTCGACAGAGCATCGGCGCGCGGACCTCCTGCCCAAGCGGTGAGGGTAGGCGTTCTTTCAGGGAACGACGTCCACCACGTTGATGGAATGGTCTTGGACGAAAACAGAAAGCTGAGTTCTTCAAGCTTGGGATGGGCTTTGAGCCCGGTCCAAAACCGTCCTCGAAAAACAAGAACATTGCGCCATGCGTACCCCATGCGCATACTCGCAATTGCTTCAGCGGCCTGCCTGGGCTCGGGCGTAATGCGAATGCTTCCGCTTTGCAGAACTCCCAATGGCACTGCGATGATGGCGCATTTGGCACGGAAGGCGCTTTCCTTGCCGGAATGTCGACAACGAAAAGAAACATCGCCCGGACTCCAGCCCACCTCCCCTACTTGAGCACGGAGTAAGATCTGGCCGTGAGCTGCGGTTATCTTCGACGCAAGAAATTGCGGGAGTTGTGCATATCCGCCTCGCACATGAAAGATGCGGTCCGCCTCAATGACTTCTTCTGCGGCCTGCTGCTTGCCCAACGATGCTGTTCCGACGACTTCAGAGTCTGCGGCATTGAAACCTTCAACGTAGTTGATCAACTGGGAGCGGGTTTCCCGTGATGCATCGATCTGAGCCACATACTCCGCAAACGAAATGTCGCTTTCCTTCCGCTGCTCGAGTGCATCGAGCCACTGGAAGCTTTTGTGGAGACTGTCGCCGCATTCTTCTAGCTAGACCCTGTTTTCCCCAGCAGAATTGGGCTCCGTCAAGCTCATACGTTTGCAATCCCGGTTCCCAGATAAGGTCCCACAACTCGGGAGGCAATCCATGCACAAACTCTGCCCCCACTTCGGTGGCTAGACTTCCCACCTGCTGCGTGCAGATTCTTCCTCCCACTCGGTCGCGCGCTTCCAAAACCACAATGCTTCGTCCTGCTTCGGCTAGCACTCGTGCGGCAGCAAGTCCTGCCATGCCCGCCCCCACCACAATCGCATCGAATGTGTCTTCCGCCATGAACACATAGATGCATCCACTCTCCCGAGGGGTCGAACCTCCAGGGTTGACTTCTAGGTTGGACTAAGTTGAACGCTCTCCATCGAGCGAAATCAAATGAACGTCGAAGCCGGGCGCATTGGAGAACTCTTGGGTGATCGACGCAGCCGGAGTTGAGGCAGATCATATTGACTGAAGCTCGCGATGGCATGGCAATGATGGCGCGCATGTGAACGTTACTATTGGTCAGGTGCCCCGAGTACGCTGACCGCCAGCCTCAGGTCCGACAAGAGAGTGGCTCGCATCTCTGCCGAGCGGACAGGGTCAGTCGCTCGGAGGATTGCGGAGGGGTGAATTGTAGCGATCACCTGATCCGCGTAAGGGCTGGCCAGCAGCTTACCGCGCTCGCGCATCAGACCAAAACTCGAACCGAACAGCGATTTGGAGGCGGTGGCGCCGAGACACACCACAAGCCCGGGACGCATCGCCTCCAGTTCTGCCAGAAGCCATGGCCTGCAGGCGAAGATCTCAGCGGCACGCGGGTTCTCGTGCAGACGACGGCTGCCGCGCTCGGTAAATTTGAAGTGCTTCACGGCGTTGGTGACGTACACAGATGAGCGATCGATACCGGCTTCGGCAAGAAGGGTGTTGAGCAACCTGCCCGCCGGCCCAATAAATGGCTTGCCGGTGCGGTCTTCTTCATCACCGGGCTGCTCGCCCACGAGCATCAGCCGGGCCTCGGCCGGACCAGAACCAAAGACCGGCTGGGTCGCGTAGCGGTGGAGTTCGCACCCCTGACATATCCGGATTGACTGCTGAAGTACGGGCAGGCGGCGGTCCTGCGGCAGAAACGCCGCGGCTGTGACCTTCGGCTGCTGCGCGAGCATGGCGTCGACCCGCTCACTCGCCTCACTTAGTAGCTGCGGCAAAACGTCGAGCTCGGGAAGATTCTTCCAGTAACGGGTCGGCATCTCGCCCCGCATCGCGTTCAGGTTGGTTCGCGCCGGATTGAAGACAGAAGAGTAGTAGGTGCGCCAGAGCCCTTCGAAATCATCGCCCTGCGGTGCGCGTTCGCGCGACACGCCCGGACCGAAGCTCAGTTTCTGATCGACGGGATTCCATTGGACCGAGGCGTTCGGTGTAAGGATTGACCAGCGCATGACGGCAAAGCGCTCGGCAAAGAACGGCGCAGCCAGCGTCAGGATGCGGTAGTCCGGCTCGTACCACGCCACGAAGTGCTCACCGGCCGCATCTGTAGCCTTGCGGAAGCGCACGAAGGCGTGCATTTTATGCAGGTCGCGTTTAACCTGGTGCTCCAGGCGCCGGAAGAGCGCCACATCGGGGTCGATCTCAAGGCTGAGCAGATTCCGTTCCTGCTGCAGACGCCACAATAGGAGATAGAGGATATTCCAACGCTCCGGCGCCCGGTGGCACGCTACGACCCGCGCACGGTCGACGAAGACTTTGGATACAGTGGTCCGTCTAACGGTTTTGAAGTGAGGAATTGGATCCGGGTCGAACAAGGATGCGACGGAGGGCGAGTCTGTATCGGCGTAGTCGACGGCGCTCGGCGGCGTCCCGCAGCCGAGAAGCGCGCGGGCAGCCGAGCGCCAAGCGTCAAACGTGGGCTCGATGAGAACAGTGCGGTCGGCGCTTAGCTTCATAGCTGCCCTGAGAGGGCAGATGCGCCCGCAAACAACTCGAGTTGAACGGGCCGAATTGCAAACTTCCGATCGCGCCCTCGGCGACCACTTGGAAAGTGATCGGCGGCGATGATGTAACACTGGGCCGCGTTCACGCGCACGTTCAGTTTGCGAAGGTCCTCCATTCCGAGGCGATGGTAGCGGCGAATACGCAAAATGCGATCGACATTACGGTGACCAATGCCTGGAACGCGCAACAGAGCATCGCGCAATCCTGCGTTCACATCGACCGGGAAGAACTCCGGATGTGCCTCGGCCCATGCCAGCTTGGGGTCCTTGAGCAGGCTGAGATTTGGATCCTGATGAGTGGTGAGTTCCGAAGCGCTGAAGCCGTAATATCGCATTAGCCAGTCGGCCTGATAGAGACGGTGTTCTCGCACCAGCGGAGGAGCGGACTGGGGCAGGCGCGCATCGCCTAGCGGAAACGGGCTAAAGCTGGAGTAGTAGATGCGCCGCAGTTTATAGCTGGAATAGAGATGCGACGCCGTGGAGAGGATCTGGCGATCGCTGGTGGCCGTGGCACCGACAACCATCTGCGTACTCTGCCCGGCAGGTGCAAAGCGTGGAGTCGACCGGTGCCGGCGGCGGTCTTCGTCCAGCGCAGTTTTGCGATCCGTGATCTGACCCATTGTGCCTTCAATGATGCCGACGTTCTTTTCCGGGGCGAGTTGGATGAGGTCCTGCTGTGTGGGCAGTTCGATGTTGGCGCTCAGGCGGTCGGCAAATGTGCCAGCGCGCTCGATTAGCGCAGGCGAAGCCCCAGGGATGGCTTTCAAGTGAATGTAGCCGCCGAACGCGTGATCCTCTCGCAGCGATCGGGCAATCTCGATAAGCTGTTCCAAGGTGTAATCGGGCGACTGAATGATTCCCGATGAGAGAAAAAGTCCCTCGATGTAATTGCGTCGATAAAAATCCAGTGTAAGGTTCACGACTTCAGCGGGCTTAAAGCGAGCGCGAGGAATGTCAGACGAGACGCGATTGACGCAGAAGACGCAGTCGTAGGTGCAATAGTTGGTGAACAGGATTTTTAGGAGCGAGACGCAGCGGCCATCGGGAGTGTAGCTGTGGCAGATGCCCGTACCGTCCGAGTGCCCGACTCCTTTGCCGTTGCCCGTACGTTTCGCTCCGCTCGAGGCACAAGAGGCGTCGTACTTGGCTGCGTCGGCAAGAATAGCGAGTTTTTGCTGAACCGTCATCATGGGGAAACCGCGCCGTTGCAAGCTCGCTAGGTCGAATTGCACTATCTATATTTTAGCGAAGAAAAAGAGAAAATGCTCGCTCGACGGTTCACGGGTGTAGGATGCGCTTTGAATTGATAGATGAGGATTCCACCTTCAACCGGTCGCACAGCTCGACGAATTGCTAGAGTTTTACGGTAGAGAGTGTCGGTCGCAGCCGCCAACCGACGCCGCCGCCGGTGAAGCGGATAATGCGGCTCCAAGAGTTTTCAAATTTTATCTTCAGGCTGAATATCGAAGGGGCATCGGGCTCATTAGCGTTTGAAGCAGATTTGGCTTTGCCAGCACCCTTTCGGCACAACCGAAAATCGCCAGAACTGGGTGTGCAGCCGTACGCCAAGGTTTATGGGCTGGAGGTACTTGGAGGGGCTGGATGCAGACGAGGGAAGCTGGGACTGCAGCAGTCGTGCGCGGACAAAGATGGGGACCTGCTCTGCGTGAGAGAAGACCGAGGGAGCTTGGCCTGCAGTGGACAAGCTCCCGGGACTTGACTGCAATTATTTCGGCTGTATCGCCATCGCTTTTGGATGCGAAACCGCAACGGGCGAGCCGGCTACTTCGGTGAAGCTGGTTGGTGTGATGGTGTATTCGTGCAACTGTCCATAGGGGGACGTGTTGGATACGAGCGCGAAGAGATGGTTGTTGTTGTCCCAGAGACACTGGATGACCTTGTCGCCAGCAAGCAGCTTCTTGTAGACCGTGACCGGAGCTCCACCATTGAAGTGAAAGACTTCAAGTCCGTTGGCCGAACCGACCGCCAGAAGCTTGCCTGAAGGAGACATTCTCATCGAGTAGAGCTCCGAGCCCGGGTTGATGACTGGCATGTTCTGATAGGTGCTCGCGGTGCTCAAGTGACCATTCGAGTCGACTGTATAAGATCCAATCGCCCATGGCTCGTTCCCCAGACCCGAAAAAGATTGCGGCCATGTGATTGCTTGGATCCGTGGCAAGCATTACCGGACAATAGAAGTCTTCACTGTCCTTCGGGAACGGCCCGAGAACTCCATTTGGTCCTAGAAGCGACTCACCCAGGTCGTTCAATGTCCCGTCGTTTGACCTGCGGTAGCTCTCGATGCCACAGGAGAAGTTACTGTCGAAGGAAAAGATATTCGTGGCGAAGGCAAATTGATTGTTCCCGAGCAGACTAATGTCATCGCTGCCGCCATCGTTGGCTGCTGTCTCGCCTGAATAGGTGAGCTTGCCATTCGAATTGTTAATCCGGAATTCCTGAAGGCGTGTCGGGTAAGTCTCTTGGAAGGTACAAGCGGGGTCAAGCACGCTGTTGTAAAGCGAGTGGCCTGAGTGATCCACTTTGAATTCTCCGATAAAGCCGCAAGAGCTTGCCCCGGGATTGAACGTGGACGAATTGATTGCATCCACCTTCTGCAAGGCGCCGTTCGGCTTCATGAGGAACGAGTCAATGGTCGAACCGTTTGACTCCATTCCAAAGAGGTACCTTCCATTTGTTCCCTCCGGAGCGACGGAATAATTGAAAGGAGAGCCAGGCACAAAGGAAAGCTGTCCGTTCGCGGCAACCGCGAAGGCGGCGATTCCGTTAGCAGTGGAACCTAATGGCACATCTTCCACGTAAAGAAAGGCCACCGGAGTTGAAGAAGATTGCTGGGCGAGTGATTCTTGGGTCGAGGCGTCCTCTGTTTGAGCCAAGGCTGCCGCGGGGCATGCCAAGGCGAGGAGGTAAATTGCGATTTTGGTCGTGCAATTCATGGGGGACCTTTCAATCTAGGTCTCTGACCGTGTGATTTGGTTTCTTTTGTATCCGAATTTCCGGCGTGCC
>OBLU010005883.1_pt1 | contig 10948 bp, 13 predicted proteins | sample 1518681 | NCBI WGS metagenome assembly OBLU01 (sample SAMEA3539304, study PRJEB22396) | soil metagenome | biome: tundra; feature: field; material: soil | place: USA | collected 2010-05 | depth 0.15 m
GTAATAGTTCCTCGCCACCTTCGACGGACGCTTCGAAGACTCGGCAGCAGCGGCGGCAGGAGGCGCGGGAGAAGGCCAAGGAGCTGGCTGGAAACGATGGTCAGCGGCAGCGGGCGGACAGGATGGTCACCCGGGCGCGGGACGGGAGTTGCTGGGTGAAGATCAGATGCAGGAGATCGCCGCCCATTCCGTCTGATACTCCCCGCGGTGCTCCAACACCAGCCGCACCGCGCGTTCACGAACCTCTACCGGATACCTCTTGCCCTTGGTTGTCATCGCCCAATCCTCTCAAGCGATCAGGCCTCCAAGATTCCCGGGGCGGTTCAGCCGGCCGTCGCCTGTGGAAGCTGGTCGGCAAAGTCTTCCCGGAGAACATGGCGTGCGTGCGACTGGTCGGTCGCTGCGGCTTCCGTGAGGTTGGTCTGCACCACCGCCACAGTCGCCTGGACGGCGAGTGGCGGGACGTGCTGCTCGTCGAGCGGCTACTCGGCGACGCAGACCGGGTGGCTGCCGGGGAGCGGTAGGTCCTGTGGGGCGGGATCAGGAGTGTTGCTTGACGAACTCGCTCTTGGCCTCGGTGTATGCCTCGCGATCATCGGGGTAGCGCTCGGCGAGTGCTCGCTTCAACGCCACATACTCGTCGGCGAAAACAGGGTTGGCGCGTAGCCGGTCGCGGAAGCGCAGGCGCCGTTCGAGCTCTCCCGGCTCGTCCACGAGGTGCAGGTGGTGGGTGCGATGGACGGCCGTCGGGAAGCACAGGATCCGCCGGTGGGTGAGCGTCGCGTTGAACGCCTGCGGGTACTGGTAGCCGCCGTGCTGCACCAGCGCCGCGATCGGCGCGTCGAGATCGTCCACGAGCGCGATCATGTCGATCACCGGCTTGGCCGCCAGATCCGGCACAGCGGTGGACCCGAAGTGGTGCAGCTGCACCCCGGCAGGCAACAGCGGCGCGAGCCGCTCACGCTCGGCGGCGTAGGCGGCCGGCCACGCTGGGTCGTACGCGACGATCTCAACCGGGGCGTTGCGCCCGCCGGCACGCGTCAGATCTTCCAGTGCGGCACTGCGACGATCAGCGGCTGGCATCTGCCCGTAGTCTCTCATCGTCACAGGCGAGCGTGCGAGGGACTCCGACTCCCATCTTGCGGCTGAACGGACGTCGAGATCCGCAGATCACTTCACGCGGGTATCAGATCGCAAAAAACGAATCCCTCGCGCTCGACGACCTCGCCGGTCTCACACGCGACCGGCTGGCTGAAGATCGGTCCGGCATGGACGAAGGTGTGGAACTCCCCGTTCTCACCGCAGGGGTCGACGCTAGCGGGTAGATCGGCGAGCAGCTGCTCGTCATATGCCCGTCCCGCGAAGGAGGCGTCGAGCGCTCGCGGGTCCAAACAAACGATGTAAGCCTGAAAACCGGCGGCGATGAACTCCCGCGCCAGGACGCCGGTGTCGCGTCCCCAGAGCGGAAAGAGACCACGCCTGTCGTTCGCGGCGAGTCGCTCCTCGCGATAGGCGCGGACATCCTCGAGAAACAGGTCACCGAAGGCAACGGCCTCGACGTCGGACAGGGGCGGGGAAGCGAACGCTTGGGCCATGCGTGCCTCATAGACATCGTTGACGCATGCCGGCGGGATGCGAACCTCAACCAGCGGAGCGCCGATCGCGTCGGCCTGCTTTGCAAGCAGCTCGCGACGGACACCGTGCATGCTGATGCGATCGTACTCGTCGGTCACGGTCGTGATCAGAGCCTCGGGCTCCACCCCCTGACGGCGCAGGGCCCAAAGCGTCAAAGCCGAATCCTTGCCACCACTCCACGAGAGGGCGGAGCGAACGGTCACATCTCCCACCGGCACCTCCGACCGGCGATCAGGGTCAACGCGTAGAAGCTCGTCGCTGTAGCTGAACGCCACGATCCGGTCGGAAGTGATCGCGAGCGCGTCCTGCAGTTCGCTCGCGCGGCGATGCTCGGCGCTCAGATCCGATGCTGGGTCTGCCACCGCCTCGATCTCGATGAAGCTGCCAAGGCCACGAACCTCATCGAGGTGTATGCGAACACCGTGCCAGAGCAACAGCCGCCGAGACTTCTCCACGACGACCAGCACACCGAGCGCATCGCTGAGAGCGTCCTTCAGCCCGGCAGGGTCGCTGGCCGGCACGAGCCGGTAGCGGCTCTCACGCGCCACCGTCTCGTCCGAGCGCTCGTAGGAGATGAGCTGAGCGACTGCCCCCTCCTCGCGCAGCTTCAGCCTACCGTGGGCAACCCGAAAATAGGTGTCGGTCTGATGCAGCCAGCCCTCGTCGCTTGCGCCCATCTCAAGGGACGCCTGTAGCGAGCGAGCGGGGTCAGGGTCGCGCGCCTTCAGCTCGATGTTCCGTCGCGGCATCTCCACGCGCCTGATTGTGACGGGCGTGGAGGCGTGCTCTCTGCGCCTGCTCCCCCGCTCATAATGTCCCGATGGCCGACAGTTCGGTGAGCGAGTGGAAGGACCCAGAGCATGCCCTGGACTACCTCGCCCGTGCGGATACCTTCCCACACCGCGCCGAGGGTGAGGGTGTCCTATCAGATCACGTGCCACGCGACGCCCGTCGGATCCTCGACCTCGGCACCGGTGATGGGCGCCTGCTTGCTCTGCTGCGCCTGGAGCGAGGAGACAGCGCCGGCGTCGGGCTCGACATCTCCGAGGCGATGCTCGGAGCCGCGCGCGAGCGGTTCGCCGAGGAGCAGGGCGTGGAGCTTGTTCGTCATGACCTCGCCGAGCCGCTGCCCGACCTCGGCAGCTTCGACGTGGTGGTGTCCTGCTTTGCGATTCACCACGTCCACGACACACGCAAGCGCACGATCTACGCGGAGATCTTCGATCGCCTCGAGCCGGGTGGGGTGTTCTGCAACCTCGAGCATGTCGCCTCGCCGACTCCGCGCTTGCACAGCGCGTTCTATCGAGCGCTGGGCATCCCCGTGGAGGTCGAGGATCCCTCCAACCACCTGCTCGACATGGAGACGCAGCTTCGCTGGCTGCGCGAGATCGGCTTCACCGATGTCGACTGCTACTGGAAGTGGCTCGAGATGGCGCTGCTGATCGGTGTCAAGTGCCCTGCCGCAACACCGGAAGAGCAAGCGTAGTGGTTAGGGTTGAGCGCCTGCCCGCCGAGTCGGGCGTTCTTCATCGACAGCCTACGCAGCCAGCAAGCGTCAGCCGTCGGCCACGAGCGCAAGGGGCTCTTATCGCTCGATCCCGCATTGTGCGGAAAAATCAAATGTTCTCTACCTGACCTCGGAATATCGTCACGTTGGGGGTTCGATGAGCAAGCACAAGCGCAAGCACCAGGCCGTCCCGCCCGGACTCCAAGCGTGGATCCAGGCGCGCAGCCGCCACCATCTGTCGCACGCGCACGTGCAGATGGCACGAGAGCTCGGCATGAACCCGAAGAGGATGGGCTCGATCGACAACCACGACCAGGAGCCGTGGAAGGCGCCGCTGCCCCAGTTCATCGAGGATCTGTACCTCAAGCGGTTCGGCCGCGAACGCCCCGAGGTCGTCGTCACGATAGAGCAGCGAGCAAGAGAATTGGAGGAGAAGAAGAGACAGAAGAGGGAGCAGAAGCAGGCCGCGCGTGAGGCGGCGGCGAGCGCAAGCCCACGCACGAGTTGAGAAGCCTTCCACACCTACAGCACTTTCGTGACAGGCGGTGCTGAGGGCGAAAGAAGACGCGGCTCCAGGCCAGCACCCGCAATCCTGTTATACGCTCATTTCTTCCGCACCCGATAAGCGAGGATGTGCGCCCGTGACTGACTTTCTGGAGGAGAAGCATCGAGAGATCACCGATCGACTGAAGCAGCTCGAGCCCTTGGTGGAGGAGTTCGACCGCCTGCAGGCCGCCGCCGCGGCCCTGGCGGAGGCGATCGGATCGGTTGCGTCTGAGGCCACCTCGATCGTCGCCGCAACCGTCACCGGCCATCGCCGGCGGGGACGCCATCCGGGCTCCGGCCGTAAAACCGCCACCGCCGCGACAATCGCGCCCGCCAAAAAACGGGGACGCCCTCCGGGGCGCAAAAAAGTGGGACGGCCCAAAACCAAAAAAGTGGGACGGCCGCCGGGCAGCGCCACCAAAGCCGCGGCGAGCGCCGCCGTCCCTGCCGCCGCCGCTCCGCCTCGCGCCGGACGGCGCAAAGGCAGCGGCAAACGCTCCAAACAGGCGCTGCGGCTCGTGCGCAAACAGCCCGGCATCACCATCCCCGAGCTGGCCGCCGAGATGAAAATCAACTCGAACTACCTCTATCGCATACTTCCCGGCCTCGAGCGGGAAGGCAAGATCCGCAAGGAGGGTCGCGGCTGGTATCCCGTGGAGGGCTGACCGGGCAGGAGATCCAGTCCGACATCGCTCCCGTCGAGCCGGTGAACCGAGAGCGCTGCGCGGCGCACGGCTCTGAACGTCCACCCCCAGGTGGGCTCCTCTGGACCCTCCGGCAGTGCGTGGGTCTCCGCGCCCTCCTCGGTGACGACCACTATCTGCTGCTGCGCCGATGCGCTGGCAGAGGTTCTGTTCCCAGCGCCACGCTTCAGCTCGACGATGTCGAACGTCGGTTCAGGACGACCCGTGACCGTCTCCGGATGGTGCTCGACGTACACGAACCGGCGCCCGTCCGGAAAGAACGAGTCCCGAACTTGAGCGGCGATCCACTCGTCCGCGTTCACGATCGAGCAGGCGCCGGCCTGGTCGGTCAACTGCCCGGCAATCACGACGGCGCGCTTACGCCAAGCGCCGGATTCGAAGATCCGCAGGTGGCAGACGCCATCGAACCCGTTGGGCGCCCGGTAGGCGAACACGCCGTTCCAGACCAGCCGCCAGCCGGCCGATCCACCGCGCAGCCAACGCCACAAACGCGCACGCATGTGTGGATCATAGACAGCGCCCATCGCCAAGTTCCCGCCTCCCAATCGACGACTTGAACCCAAGCGTTGAGTTAAGCGATAGCCGAGCCCACGACTCCTGCTCCGCTTCCACAAGCAGCAGCCGAGGACCACGACGATCGGGCTGCTCCCGTTCGTCCTTTGCAATAGCGCCCGGCCAGCTGCCTCGCTCGCTCGCATGGCTGCTGAAAGCAGCGGTAAGGGTGTCCGGACGCGCACCTTCGACAAGGCGCTCCCGCTCCACGCGAGCAGAAACGCATGACGGGTTACGAGATACTCCCCGGATGATTCCTGAGGAGTGCGCGAGCCCGCCCCAGATGAGCAGTTACACCCTCGAGGACACGACCTTCGACTCCCGCGGGACGTCCTGCGCCGCCTGGCTTTACCGGCCCGACGGCGTGGAGCGGCCACCGATCATCGTGATGGCGCACGGCTTTGCCGCGATCCGCGCATTGCGCTTGGACGCCTACGCCTCGCGTTTCGCCGAAGCCGGCTTCGCCGCGCTGGTGTTTGACTACCGCGGGTGGGGCGACAGCGCCGGTGAGCCGCGGAGGGTGCTCGACATCGGCGGCCAGCAGGCCGACTGGCGCGCTGGCGTCGCGCACGCTCGCAACATCGATGGTGTCGACACGAAGCGCGTGGTGGCGTGGGGCTCTTCCTTCGGCGGCGGGCACGCGCTGCACCTCGCGGCCGAGGACCAGGATCTGGCCGCCGTCATCGCTCAAGTCCCCCATATCAGCGGCCCCGCATCCGCCTTCGCCCGCTCTCCGGCACTCGTGGCCCGCCTGATTCTCGCGGGGCTGCGCGACCAGTTCGGCGCCCTCATCGGTCGGCAGCCCTACCGCGTCCCGGCGGTCGGCGAGCCCGGCAGCGTGGCGATGATGACCTCGCCCGACGCGCTGCCGATGGCCGAACGCCTCGCCGGCGAGAGGTACGACGAGTTGATCGCCGAGAACGACGTCGCCGCACGCATCGCGCTGCGAGTCCCCTTCTGCTCCCCCGGCCGCGTCGCGGAGAGGATCACGGCCCCCACGCTCGTCCAGCTAGCCAAGCACGACATCGTCACCCCATACGACGTCGCTCTGAAAGCGGTGCGACGCATCCCGAAGGGTGAGGTGCGCAGCTACGACTGCAGCCACTTCGAGCCCTACCTCGAGCCCTACTTCGACACCGTCGTCACGGACCAGATCGACTTTCTGACGCGCCACGTCTGACGGCAGGCAGCTCGAAGCATGGCGACCTTGGCGCGCGCTTGCTTTCGCGGCGAGAGGAGGGGCCGCATTCCAAGTCCTCGACCTGATCGCAATGGACGAGCAGGAGTAGCCGGCACCGCTGTGCGCGACACTCCTGCTTTGCCCAGGGTGCGCTCGAGTCAGCCAGCCACTAGTTGGACGCGGATGCGAGACTCTGTGGACTATGGAATCGCGAATCCATGTGATCACGCTGGCTGTAGGTGATCTCGATCGTGCGCTCGCGTTCTACCGCGAGGGCCTTGGACTGAACTCGGCGGGCGTGATCGCGACCGAGTTCGTCGGCAACGATGAAAACCCGGCCGGAGACATTGCGATGTTCCACCTCGACGGGAACCTCATTCTCGCTCTGTACCCCCGTACAGAGCTGGCGAAGGACGCGGCGGTGCCGTTCGGGCCACCGAAGTCGGGCGAGTTCAGCATCGGGCATCTCGTCGCGACGAAGCAGGACGTTGACGCTCTGCTCGCACAGGCCGAAGCCGCTGGCGCCACACTCACCGGGCCACCGCATGACCGGCCGTGGGGGATCTACTCGGGGTATTTTCGCGACCTCGACGGACACCTCTGGGAGATCATCTGGAATCCACGCGCGTAAGTGCGGTCCCGGGTGCGGTCCGGGCAGCGCGGCTCGCGTTGCCGCCGTCGCTCCGCGAGAATGGCGACACGGGAGGCCTTGCGCTTGGGGGCCGTCGTGTCACGTCCGGCGCGGGATCCGCAGCGGCTCGACTGATCGAAAGCTTGGACATGGCCCAGCCGCCCCACTCCTACGATCCGTCCGGCCGCGCCTTGCTTCGGGTGTATGTTTGCGCCTACCGAACAAGAGGAGGCTCGCATGAATGTACGTGTCGTGAGGTTCACCGACGTGAGTGCCGATCGGTTGGAGGGGCTGCTGGCGCGTATAAAGGAGTCCGGCGGGCCACCTCCCGGTGTGCCGTCCACGGGCCTGAAGCTTCTGTTCGACGAGGCGCAGGGCACAGCGGTGGTCCTCCAGTACTTCGCAACAGCGGAGGACATGGACACGGGCGCGAAGGTGATGGCCGCGATGGACGCCTCCGAGACGCCGGGCACCCGCGCCTCCGTGGACGCATGTGAGCTGAAGCTAGAGCTCGAGCTCTGACGTCCCAGAGGCGCGCGGCGCCGTAGCGGCCGGTCGGAAACCTGCTCAGGCTCGACCGGCCGCTAGTCGCGCGGGATCAGGAGCGGTTTCGATCTGATCGAAAGCCTGGACATGGCCCAGGCGAAGCGGAAGCCTGACGATCGGACGCCGAGACGACTGCAGCTCGTCCGAAGCGATACGGCGCGCTATCGGCGACCGTGCGGCTGCTTTGTGGCCGAAGCAAGCGCGCGCTGTCTCGCACGCAGAGCTTGATCGAGCTACCACCGATGAGCCTGGACACGGCGTGAGGTCAACATGGAAGAATGCGCGCCAACCGAGGAGGACCGTGATGAGAAAGCTGATCTACTCGATGACAGTGTCACTGGACGGCTTCATCGCTGGGCGCGATCGAGAGATCGACTGGTCGGCGCCAGACGAGGAGCTGCATCGGTTCCACAACCGGCAGACCGGGGAGTTGGGTGCGCATCTCTGCGGACGACGGCTTTACGAGACGATGCTCTACTGGGAGACCGTGGAGGAGAACCCGTCGGCCGCGGAGCACTTGCTCGAGTTCGCGCGCATCTGGAAGGCGCTGCCGAAGATCGTCTTCTCGAGGACCCTCGAGAGAGTGGAGGGCAATACTCGGCTACTCCGGGACAGCGTCGGCGACGAGGTCGCCAAGCTCAAGGAGCAACCGGGTAAGGACCTGGCCGTCGGCGGCGCTGGCCTGGCTTCCACCTGCATAAAGCTGGGTCTCATCGACGAGTACCGGCTTTTCGTCAGGCCGGTCGTCCTGGGCGGCGGCACCCCCTACTTCCCGGAGCTGGACGACCGCATCAGTCTGGAGCTGGTCGAGACACAGACCTTTGCCTGTCGTGTTGTTTACGTTCGCTACCGGGTCTCTCCCGCACGTTAGGTTTCGCAAGCAGGCGTGTGCCGCTCCGGACTCGCTGCGCACGGATGTTATCCCAGGCGAGAGCGAGCATCGGTGGTGCCAGGGCGCTCGAAATCACTCGGGAACAGAGTGGCTTAGGAGGAGCCTTCGCGCTCGGACGAAAGGTGGCTCGCTCCGGCTGTCGAGCGCGAAATCCTACGGCGTGGACTGCAGTGGCCACACCTCTACGACACCGTGCGCGACCGCGCAAGGGGTCTCCGAGACGAGGCTGACCGCCTCTTCGAGAGTGGCGGCCTCGATGACCGCGAACCCCGCGATCGGAAGGTCCGAGCGCAGGAACGGTCCCTCGCTGGTGTCCACGCCCGCCCCGTCGTGATTGCGCACTTGCACGGGCTGGCCGGCGATACCCATCAATGCTCCTTCCGCGAGTAGGCGCTCGTCGTGTTGATGAGCCGCATCGCGGATTGCGGGGTCAGTCCGATCGTACCCTGCGCGATCTCCATATCCAATGGTCACGAATCTCGGCACGAACCCCTACCTCCTCATGCATCGACTTGCGAAGCAAGCTTAGCGCCCGTGCGGCCCGACAGCCAACGACGACTCGCTCGCACGCGCCAATCCGCGCTGCCGCTTGGCGCGAGGACCGAGAGCCTCCGAGACGACCTTGCTCACGCTCGCATGGGACGATTTGGGAGAGCAGCGTAGGCAGCACCGTCCGCTGCCGCTTCGGCGAAAAGCAGGAGCACGATGTGAGGCAGCCGGTGTGTCGGGTGCGCTGAGTTTTGTTCAGGAGACGGGCACGGCGCCGAGCGCGCGCTCTGGATCAGGAGGCTGGCCGTCCCCGACACGGAGGGCTTGCAGCCGCCGGAAGGTGCGGGAGGGATCTCTGCGATGTGACCAGCTGCCGGCTCCCGCCGCCAGGGGTGATTGGGCGATCCGCTTGAAGGTCTCTTGGGCCTCGAGTCGGGCGAGTCCGGCGCCTACGCAGAAATGTGGACCGCCACCGAAGGCGAGGTGTGGTGTGCCTGTGCGGGTGAGGTCCAGGCGGTCTGGGTCGGGGTAGCGGGCTGGGTCGCGGTTGCAGGCGCCGAGGACGATCAGCGCCTGCTCTCCCTTGCTGATCTTGGTCTGGTCCAGGACGAGGTCTGATCGGGCGATTCGAGAGGCGACTTGGGCGGGGCTGTCGTAGCGCAGGAGCTCATCGACCGCTTGAGCGGAGAGGTCCGGATGACGAGCGAGCCAGTCGAGCTGATCGGGATGCTGCAGCAGCGCGAGCGTGCCATTGCCGATCAGGTTCGCGGTTGTCTCGTGACCGGCCGCGAGCAGCAGCAGGCACATCGTGATGATCTCGTCGGTCTCCAGCGCGACGCCGCCGCCGGGGGGGTGGATCAGCGCGCTCAAGAGATCCTCGCCCGGGTCGCGTTGCCGCCGTGCGACGATCGGGACGAGGAACAGCATCAGCGTCATCGCCGCCGTGCCGATCGCCTCGAGCTCTGAGGGCGGGGGGTCGAGCTCGAGCATCCGCGCGAGCGTGGGGGTCTCAGAGCGGAGAAGTTCTGCGCCCTCGAGGCCGACGTCGAACAGCTCCGCGATCACCGCGAGCGGGATCGGGTAGGCGAGCTCGCTCATCAGCTCGATCGGCTCGCCTTCGGCGAGCGGTGCGAACGCGCTGTCGACAATCGCGGCGACGCGCTCTCTGATCCGCTGCACCGCGCGGGGGGTAAAGAAACGGTTAACGGCGCTCCTCAGCCGCGTGTGGGTCGGTGGGTCGCTCATCAGCAGCGACTTGCTCCACAGCTCAGAGCCGGGTCCTGGCCCGCCGAGGGAGGCGAGCAGTTGGGGGCTGTTGCGCGGGTCAGAGCTCCATTCGGGGCTGCGTAGGACGGCTGCCGCGTGCTCGTGAGAGAGCACGAGATGGGCGCCGAGTCGCTCGTTCCATTGGACTGGTGACTGTGCGCGCGCGGCGTGGTAGGCGGGGTAGGGGTCCTCGGTTCCGAACGGCCAGGCTGTCCAGTCAGGCATGGCTGCTCGCCGCTTGGCGTTGCTCGCGGTACGCGTGGTCGGCCTTGCCCATAGCAGTGGCGGGGTCCGCGTCCTCAAAGTACTCGGCGGCGATGGTCGCCCATTCGTTCGTTCCACGTAGTTCGGAGATCAGCGACATCACCCCGATGTCGATTCGGCTCATGATCGTGTAGGCAGTAGGGGGGGCCAGATGGCGAAGCGCGTTCGCCAAGGCGCTCGTCGGCGAATAGCGCAGCTCGATGTACGTGGCCACGTACTCCGGGGTGATGGTGAACGGTTGCTCTCCCCAGTACATCTCGATCGGCTCCCGCCAGTATTCCAAAACTTCCTCAGGGGTCAGGGAGCCCGACGGTGCAAAGAACCCGCCCTCCACACTAACCCGCCATGTCCCATCTACGTCGCCCCTCAGGCATTCGCGCATAACCAGGTTCAGTGACTCGACCTGCTCGCGGCGGAACCTCTTGACGCAGCCGAAGTCGAGAAAGCTCACGCTCCCATCGTCGTGGAAGACATAGTTACCGGGGTGCGGGTCGGCGTTGAACACGTGGAAGTGGTGGTAGGAGCCGTACAGGAAGCGGTGGATCGCCTCAGCCCAGCTGTCACGCAGCTCCTGCTCTGAGGCAAGAGCTTCACTCCAGGATTTACCCTGCACGAGCTCTTGGGTCAGCACCCGATCGCTGCACAGCTCACCGATCACCTCCGGGACGCGGATGAACGGGTGCCCCCGATAGAGCTCGGCGAACTCGGCTTGGTTGGCCGCCTCGAGCCGGTAATC
>OBLU010005884.1_pt1 | contig 10947 bp, 11 predicted proteins | sample 1518681 | NCBI WGS metagenome assembly OBLU01 (sample SAMEA3539304, study PRJEB22396) | soil metagenome | biome: tundra; feature: field; material: soil | place: USA | collected 2010-05 | depth 0.15 m
GCCATCCCCTTGACCCGGAACCCGCCGTCCCTGCTGCACACATCCACAGAAATGGCACCGCTTCGCGTTTTTGGACCCTTCAGCCTTCTTGAACGCAGCGCGCTGGGGTGCCATCACCTCCGCTGACTCACAGGCCCTTCAGGCTCCCTTCCGCTCGGGGATCACCATCGAGACCTACCAACTCGATCCCGTCGTGCGGGCTCTCTCGATGCCCCGGGTGAACCTGCTTAGTTGTCCGCGAAGGCGCGCTACAACGGCTCGACGAGCTCTGCCGCGCTGAAGTAGCGCACCCGATGCTCACTCAGGTCCAGGGCGTCATCTCCGAGTATGCCACCAGTGGGAACTTCAACCTGGCCAAAACTGGGAACTTCAATCTGGCCATTGACAATGGCCGCCTCTATTGCTCCCGCGAGCGGCGCGGAGAGAGCCACTGGAGCACGGCATTGCTGACCGGTTCTCAATCATTTCGACTGAACGTCCGACCATTCCTGGGTATGAACTATTGGGACTGCTGGCTCCTCTCCATCGCCTTGGCTCACCTATTGGCGCACTGGCAATTTGGGCGGCAGTCCTGCAAGTCGACAACCCAAGGACGACCCCTTCTCCTTTGGACAAGCAGGGAGGCGCCCAGGGGTCCGCAAGGTCGCTCAGGTAGTTCCCTCGATCTCCCGATTGCCGTCGGGCTGCTGGTGGCGTCCGGGGAGTTGGATCTCGGCACGGTCACAGGGATGGCATTCATCGGCGAGTTGGGTCTCGACGGATCCCTCCGCGGGGTGCCCGGCACGGTCGTGTTGGCCGAAGCCCTCGGGAACCATGTATTGGTGGTCCCCGAAGCCGGAGCCTGTGAAGCCGGTCTGTCGGGAGACCACCCGGTGCGATCGGCACCGACACTCGCCATTCTGGTGGAACGTTTATTGGGGAACCGGCCGTGGGACCAACCAGTTCCGGCCCACCCCGGCACCTGCCCGGCCCCCGGGGGCCGGCCCCCGGGGGGATCCGCCTCCCGGCACGGTGACCTGTCCGATGTTCAGGGCCAGCGCCTGGCTCGTCGTGCCTTGGAGGTGGCGGCCACCGGCGGGCACCACCTGTTGTTGGTGGGACCCCCGGGCTCGGGGAAGACGATGCTGGCCAACCGGCTCCCGGATCTGTTGCCGGCACTGGTGAGGTCGACGGCCCTGGAGGTGAGCCGGGTGCACTCGGTGGCGGGCTTGCCGCTTCCTCCCGGCGGCCTGATGGTTCGCCCGCCGTTCCGCGCCCCTCATCACGGTGCGTCGCCGGTGTCGATGATCGGGGGTGGGACGACGTGGATGCGGCCGGGTGAAATCAGCTTGGCCCATGGGGGAGTGTTGTTCCTCGACGAACTGGGCGAGTTCCCCACCGTGGTACTCGACGCCCTCCGCCAACCGCTGGAGGAAGGCCAGGTCCGGGTGAGCCGGGCCCGGGGGTCCACCGCCTTTCCAGCCCGGTTCATTCTGGTCGGAGCAATGAACCCGTGCCCATGTGGTGAAGGCGGTGCACCCGGTTGGTGCCGGTGTAGCGAGAGCGCCAGGGAGCGCTACGCCCGACGCCTGTCCGCACCGCTCCTCGACCGGTTCGACATCGCTGTCCGGGTCGACCGGCCTGACGTCGACGATCTCATGGACGGGACCCCGGGCGAATCGACAGCAGTGGTGGCCGAGCGGGTGGTGGCTACCCGACGTATGGCCGCCCGTCGACACGTACTCACGAATTCAGAGTTGCCCGGGGCAACCCTCCGGAGTGATGCCCCGATGAGCGCCGCCGCCTCGAAACTGGTGGAGATGCAGATGCGATCGGGGACGCTCAGTGCCCGTGGTCTGCACCGGGTCCATCGGATCGCACGCACCATCGCCGATCTCGAAGGGGCCGGTGACATCGAGGCCTCCCATATGCACGAGGCACTACTCCTGAGGTGCCGGCGGGATCTTCTGCTGGGAATGGAGCAACGATGACACGGGTCGATGACCGCCTGGTCCATGCCGCGGCCTTGGCCGGACTCCCCGGCATCACCCCTGTCCGCCTGGTCTCGGTCATGGCCGGGTTCGACCCGGTGGAAGCGTGGACGGCTCTGGTGCACGGGCGCCACCCGGCGGATCCGGATCGACGGTTTGCCGCCGCCGCCCGCGCCACTGATCCGGCGGAAGTGGGGGAACGATACCGACGGGCCGGTGTCCAGATACTGCTGCCCGGCGCAGAACAGTATCCGTCCATGCTGGTGGACGACCCCGGTGCGCCCGCAGTGCTCTTCGCCCATGGGGATCCTTCGGTGTTGGAGGGCCGGCCCCGGGTGGCGATCGTGGGCACCCGGTCCGCCACTCCGTATGGGCGCCAGGTCGCGGTCGAACTCGGGCGTGATCTGGCCTTCTCCGGCGTGGTGGTGGTATCGGGATTGGCCCGGGGAATCGACGGTGCCGCCCACGCCGGGGTGCTCCAGGTCGCCGAAGGAGAGGGCGCCCCTCCGGTGGCGGTGGTGGGTACCGGGCTCGACGTCGCCTACCCGTCCTCCAACGCCCGGATCTGGGATGGGGTGGTGGCCCGTGGCGTGGTGCTGTCGGAGTCACCCCTGGGTACCCAGCCAATCCCCAAAGTGTTTCCGGCCCGGAACCGCATCATCGCCGCCCTCAGCGATGTGGTCGTGGTGGTCGAGAGCCACCATGGAGGTGGTTCGCTCTATACGGTGGACGCCGCCGCCCGCCGGGGCATCCCCGTCGCCGCCGTCCCCGGGTCGGTGAGAAGCAGGGCTTCCGAGGGCACCAATGGGCTGTTGGTCGACGGCTGTATTCCGGTCCGCGACGCCACTGATGTGATGGTGGCCATTTCGCTGGCCCGCTCCGGGCGTGACGCACCGGCCCCGGCCCAACAAACTGCCACCCTGGTAGCCGCCCGAGGAAAGAGGGCGATGCCACCGGTCGGCAAAGCCGGCGCATCACCCGGCGTGGCCAATGGCCCGCCCACACCGGGAGTCACCGAGAAGGGTCGAACGGTGCTGGGTGCCGTTGACGACACGCCCACCTTGTTCGAGACGATCCTGTTGCGAACCGGCCTGACCATCGCCGAGGCTGCGCAAGGGTGTGACGAGCTGGTGGCTTCCGGCCGGCTGCTGGCCGGGGCGGGGTGGTGGTCGAAGCAGTAGCCGGGTCGGTCAGGCGCTGGGAAAGGCGCCTTGGCGCCAACCAATCGCGGTTGACGACACCGCCGACGCCGTCGGGGCAGAATCGAGAGGAGGGGCCGTGCACGAGGTCTGGTTGGTCTGGGCCCCGTACCAGGTACCACCGGACCCGGCCCACACCAGCCAGCAGGTCCCGCTCGATGCCCGAACCACCATGGTGATGCCTCCACCGCCGGCCGAGTTTGCCACGCTGATCACCGACGAACTGGTCGACGGCCCGTCCACGTAGGTGATGGATGGATTGGCCGCGGTGAGGAAGGCGACGGTGACGGTGCTGTAGTCGCCGCCGCCGGCTGCCTCTGCGGTGGCGGTGGTCAGTGATATCGACAGGGCCTGTTGGGCTTGCATATCGTCCGCCAGGCCCACACCCGGTGCATTGGCGATGCCCGGTTTGGACTGCCCGTGCGAACCGAGCGTGCTGATCAGAATGAGCGCCACCAGTATGGCGCTCACCAGCAGGCTCAACATGGTTGCCACCATGGAGAACCCGGCGTCGGCGGTGGGCAGGTGTCTTGGTCCGTCCACTGGTCTCCCCTCGACCCATTGGTCCGGACCGTATCGGTGCGAACGCCGTAGGTGGAGTCCCTCGGATGACACGGTACCGCACAGGACGAGAGACATCGGGGTGTGCCCGGATCGACTCCGGGTACCCTTGGCCCGGTGATCGATTCGGTTGACGTGGTGCAGGTCCCCCGGCGGGGATTGCGGATGCCCGACCCGAGGTCCAACCCGAGGGCCAATCCGGAGACCGGTGGTGAGTTCGAGCGTCTCGCTGCTATCGCCCAACTGGCCGAAGACAGCGGCTTCGATTCGCTGTGGGTCTCCGATGATGCGGGCCGAGCCAGAGATGAGCAGGGTCGATCGGACACGGTGTTCGAGGCGTACTCGCTGCTCGGCGCGCTGGCGGCCCGCACCACGCGGGTCGGGCTCGGGGTGTTCCCGCTGGGTCCCACGGTTCGATCTCCTTCGATGGTGGCCAAAATCATCACCGGGGTCGATGTGATCTCCCACGGTCGCGGCATCCTGGCGCTGGGGGTCGGTGGGAACCGTGATCAGCAGTCGATCGATCGACTCTCCGAAGAGCTGCAGGTATGTCGACAGATGCTCACCGAGGAGGCACCTTCGTTCGACGGCCGGTTCTATCGTCTCAGCCAGGCCGTCAACCGACCTCGTCCGGTGCGGGCCGGAGGCATCCCGCTGGTGGTGGTGGCCGACAGCCCCGCCGTGGCCGACCCCATTGCCCGCTGGGCGGATGCCGTGGTGGTGGGGGGGAAGCCATCGAACGTGGAAGCCATGGTCAGTGGGCTCGATCAGCGGTGCCGGGTGGTCGGGCGGGCCCGCAACGCGGTGGGCGTCATCTGGAGCGGCGAGATCGACGGGGGACCTGACCGGCTGGCCGATCAGGTGCAGGCGATTGCCGAGATCGGTGTCGCGGGGTGTGTGGTGTCCATTGCCGACAGCTATGACCGCGACACCATTCGTGCCACCGGGGAGGCCCTGTCAGGTATGACGTTCGAGTAGAGCCGAGCCGAGCCGAGCCGAGCCGAGCCGCTGTGACCTACTTGGTGTCGACCGGCTGCATCACCACGTGGTCGGCCCGCACCCGATAGATGATCCTGACCTCGCCGGGTCGCCGCATCGGGTAGGTGTCGACATCCAGATATTTCTTGGCCAACGCATCGATGTGGGCGTCGGCCCCATCCTCGGTGGCCTCAACGGTGCCGCGGACGATCACGACGTTGTAGGGATCGTCGGGATCGACCACCGAGACGGCCACCGACGGGTTGCGGATGAGATTGGACTGCTTGGCCCGACCCTTGGCCGTATTGAACACCAGGTCGTCGCCGTCGATGTCGATCCAGACCGGGGTGAGCTGGGGCTTACCCTCCTGATCGACCGTCGCCACATTGGCGATCACCGGTCGGCTGATCAGGGTGCGGGCTGCCTGTGTCAACTGGGTGCTCATGCTGTCGTTTCTCCTTGGTACGGCGGTCGTGGGCACCAGCCTACCGACCCGTCCGGCCGGTCCACACTGGTACGGTGCGCCATGCGCATAGGTGCTCATGTCAGAGCGGGAAAGGGCCTTGTCCGTGCCCTCGATCGCGGGGCCGAGATCGGTGCCGACGTGGTGCAGATCTTCACCCAGAGCCCCCGGATGTGGAAGCCTTCCCAATACGGCCCCGAAGTGCTGGCGGCCTACCGGGAAGCCCAACGGGACCACCCTGAGGTGTCATCGACCTTCTGCCATGCCACCTATCTGATCAATCTGGCCACTCCCGACCCCGAGCTGGCCGACAAATCACGGGCGTGTCTGCAGGCCAACCTGGCCACCGCCGACGGGATGGGAGCTGAAGGCCTGGTGCTCCACATCGGCAGCCACCGGGGGAGTGGATTCGAGGCCGCCTTGCCCGGGGTGGTCGATGGGCTCCTCGAGGCTCTCGATTCCGTGGAGGTGGTCGGCGCACCCTGCCCGATTCTGCTCGAGAACGCCGCCGGGGCCGGTGACACGGTCGGGCGCTCCTTCGAGGAACTGGCTCAGGTCATCGACGCCGCCGGTGGCGACGAGCGTCTCGGGGTCTGCCTCGACACCCAGCATCTGTGGGCTTCCGGGGTTCCCTTCACGACCGTTGAGGAAGCCGATGCGCTGATGTCCCTGGTGGCAGCCACCGTGGGTCTCGATCGCCTGCTGTGCCTGCACCTGAACGACTCCAAGGTGCCGTTCGGTGCCAACAAGGACCGACACGAGAACATCGGCGAGGGTTCCATCGGGGCCGACGGCCTGGCCGCTCTGTTGGGTCATCCCGACCTCCAAGGGTTGCCGGCCATCCTCGAGGTTCCCGGAGACGGCGACGGTCCCCGGGCAGAAGACGTGGTGGTGGCTCGTTCCACCTGGCAACAGGGCCTGTTGCTCCGCCAGGGCTGACGAGGCGCCCCGGAGGAGAGGTGGAATTTGGAATAGGAATCATTCTTGGATACCATGTAAGCAGTCGAACGACAAAGGACTGCCCCGATGGAACCACTCCCGATGACCGGCCGCTCTCGATCCACGCCCATCGGCGCCGCCCTGGTGGCGTTCACCCTCCTGCTGGTTGCCTGCAGTAGTTCGGCTGGTTCCACCGGTGGTGGTGGCCCGTCGACGTCGTCGGGTAAGGCGGCGATCGAGGTGGTGGCCGCCGAGAACTTCTGGGGCAGCATCGCCGCTCAGATCGGCGGGACCCACGTCCATGTTGTAAGTATCATTACCAATCCCAATACCGATCCGCACGCCTACGAACCGACAGCGGCCGACGGACGGACGGTGGCGAATGCCCAGATGGTGATCGAGAACGGCATCGGCTACGACCCCTGGGTCCCCCAGCTGTTGAAGTCGGCCGGCGGCACCCCCACCGTGCTCGACGTCGGTGATTTGCTCGGCATCGCCGACGGTGGCAACCCCCACCGCTGGTACAACCCGACCGACACTCAGACGGTGATCGCCCAGATCATCGCCGAGTACCAGAAGCTCGACCCGGCCGACGCCGCCTATTTTGCTCAACAGAAGACCGCCTTCGACACCGTGGCCCTGAAGCAGTACGACACCTTGATCGCCTCGATCAAGTCGACCTACGGGGGGACCCCGGTGGGCGCCTCCGAGTCGATCTTCTCCATGTTGGCGCCGGCGCTGGGCCTCAACCTCATCACCCCTTACTCGTTCCTGAAGGCGATCAGCGAGGGCACCGACGTGACCGCTGCCGACAAGGAGACCATCGACGCCCAGATCCAGCAGCACCAGATCAAGATCTACGTGTACAACAGTCAGAACGTCACCCCCGACGTGCAGGCCCAGCTCCTCGAGGTGAAGGCAGCCCACATCCCGTACGCCACCATCACCGAGACCCTCCAGCCGGCCGGCTCCAGCTACCAGGCCTGGCAGACCGAGCAGTTGCTCGGCATCCGGGCGGCATTGGCCCGGGCGGGCGGCGTAGAGGTGCGATGACCGAGCCCGATCTCGCCGATTCCCCCGGCCCTGGGGGCCTAGCTGGCAAACCGCCGGCGGTGCAACTGGTGGACGCGGCTGTCCGGTTGGGGGGGCGGACCATCTGGTCGGAGGCTACCCTCGAGGTGGCCCGGGGTGAGTTCGTGGCCATCCTCGGACCGAACGGCGCCGGCAAGTCCACGCTGGTCAAGGCCCTCCTCGGCATCGTCCCCCTTTCCGGCGGTCGGGCCACGGTGCTCGGACGCCGACCCGGAGACGCCGGCCGGGACATCGGGTACCTCCCACAGCGCCGGAACTTCGACCCGGGATTGAGAGTCAGGGGAATCGACATCGTCCGGTTGGGTATCGACGGGGACCGGTGGGGCGTCCCGATGCCGGGGGGCGGCCGGTTGTTCCGGTCCCGAAGGGAGCAGCAGCGGCGGGTCGACGAGGTCATCGAGTTGGTCGGGGCGACCGCCTACGCATCGCGCCCCATCGGGCAGGTGTCCGGCGGAGAGCAGCAGCGCCTGCTGATCGCCCAGGCCCTGGTGCGCGGGCCCCAACTGCTGCTGCTCGACGAGCCGCTCGACAGTCTCGACCTTCCGAACCAGGCGTCGGTGGCCGCCCTCATCACCCGCCTGTGCACCGAGCGCGGGGTCACCGTGATGATCGTGGCCCACGATGCCAATCCGATCCTCTCCTACCTCGATCGGGTGGTCTACCTGGCGGGCGGGCGGGCGTTGGCCGGCCCCCCCGCCGAGGTGATCACCTCGGCCACCCTCACCTCCCTCTACGGCACCCCGATCGAGGTGCTGTCCGCCTCCAACGGTCGCCTGGTGGTGGTGGGCGAGCCCGAGGCCCCGGCCCATCACACCGACCGCCACGCCGACCACTCGACGAGGCCAGCCCCATGAGCGGATCCGTCACCCGGCTGACCTGGAACCTCTCCAACGACCTGCAACAGCTCTTCGGTTTCCACTTCATGGTCAACGCCTTCCGGGCCGGCACGGTGGTGGCCGTCGTCGCCGGGGCGGTCGGATGGTTCATGGTGATGCGGCGGGCCAGCTTCGCCGGTCACACCCTGGCGGTGGTTTCCTTTCCGGGGGCGGCCGGAGCCGTCTGGCTGGGGATCAGCGTCACCGCCGGCTACTTCGCCGCCAGCGTCACCGCCGCCCTGGTGCTAGCCATGGTGCCGCCATCGAGGGCGGGCGGCACCTCTCGGGAGTCAGCGGTGATCGGCACCGTCCAGGCATTTGCGCTGGCCTGCGGCGTGCTATTCGTGAGCCTCTACGGCGGGATCCTCGACAGCGTGACCGGTCTGCTCTTTGGCACCTTCCTCGGCATCTCCGACCAGCAGATCGTCACCCTGTTGGTGGTCGGGGTGGTGGTGCTGGCGGTGCTGGCGGCCATCGGCCGCCCCCTCTTCTTCGCCACCGTCGACCCCGACGTCGCCTCGGCCCGGGGGGTCCCGGTGCGGTCGCTGGCCACCGTCTTTCTGGTGCTGCTGGGGTGCACCGCCGCCGAGGTCAGCCAGATCACCGGGGCCCTGTTGGTGTTCGCTCTCCTGGTGATGCCCGCCGGCGCCGCCCAGCAGATTACGGCCCGACCCGTGTGGAGCCTGGCTCTGACCGTCGTGCTGGCGCTGGTGGTGACCTGGGCGGCCCTGGCCGCGGCCTACTTCTCCACCTACCCGGTGGGCTTTTACGTCACCACCTTCGGTTTCGCCGCCTACGCACTGGCGGCCGCCGGTCGGGCCCTCGGTGGGTGGGCCGGCAGCCGGGCATCCGCCGACATGACGCCCCTGGTGACGGTGAGCGGATGACCGACCTGGTCGCCAACCCGTTCATCGGTGGACTGCACATGCTCGATCATCCGTTCCTCCGCTACGCGTTTGCCGCCGGTACCTGCATCGCATTGGCCTCGGGCCTGATCGGTTACTTCGTGGTGCTGCGTAGCCAGGTGTTCACCGGGGACGCCCTCTCCCATGTCGCCTTCACCGGTTCTTTGGCCGCCTTGGCCCTCGGGATCGACCTCCGGGTCGGGCTCTACGGCGGATGCGTGGTGTTCGCGTTACTGATGGCGTTCCTCGGTCGGCGGGCCAACGCCGACGATACGGTGATCGGGAGCGTCTTCGCCTGGGTGCTCGGGCTCGGCGCCCTTTTCCTCTCCATCTACACCACCACCCGCAGCGGCAGCGGGGGATTCTCCGGTAACGCCGGAGTCACCGTCCTGTTCGGTTCCATCTTCGGCCTGTCTTCCGGCCAGGCCCTCACCGACGCGGTGGTGGCCTTGGTGGTGGCCGCGGCCCTGGTCCTCATCGCCCGCCCCCTGTTGTTCGCCAGTCTCGACGAGGCGGTGGCCTCGGCCCAGGGGGTCCCGGTGCAGGCGCTCGGCTATGTCTTCTTCGTCTTGGTGGGGATCACTGCCGGCGAGGCCACCCAGGCGGTCGGCGCCCTGTTGTTGCTCGGGTTGCTGGCGGCACCGGCGGGAGCGGCCCAGCTGTTGACGCCAAGGCCGTTCGCCGCTCTCTGGCTGTCGGCGGCCATCGCGGTGGTCTCGGTCTGGGTAGGTCTCACCTTGGCCTACGCCTTCCCGCGGATTCCGCCCAGCTTCGGGATCCTGTCGGTGGCCACCGCTTGTTACCTCCTCTCGTTTCTGGTCACCACGGGAGGACGCCGGGTAGTCGATCGCGGCGGGGCCAGCCGCCGCGGCCCCGGTAACCGCCGAAACCTGGTCATTTCACACGGCGAGGCGTCGTAGTGTCAGGGCCAGTGATCATCAGCCCGTCTGTTCACGATCTGGTTGCCTTGCGGCTCGCGGGACGAGAACAGCGCTATACGCCGCTGCGCCAAGCTCTGGTGGGGACACTGGCCACTGCGGGACGGCCGCTTTCAATTCCCGAAATCCTGATCCGTACCGACGAGCTGCCGCAGAGCAGCGCCTATCGCAATGTCACCGCTCTCATCGACGCCGGGGTGGTCCGACGGGTGACGGGAACCGATGATCATGCCCGTTTCGAACTGGCCGAGGAGTTGGCCGGGCACCATCACCACCTGGCCTGTGGGCGGTGCGGGAACGTCGAGGATGTGGCTCCGTCGCCCCGACTCGAGCGGGCCATGGCCGAGGCCGCCCGGGTGGTGGCCGATGAGCACGGCTACGAGGTCACCGAGCACAACTTCGATCTGGTGGGGCTGTGCCCAACGTGCCGTGATCTGAACAGCTGACCACCTGCTTGCCCGTCGCCGACCGCGCCCAGGGGGTAGGGTCAACGCCCGGAATCGTTGGGGGAATTCTCGAAGGACCCGACACCGAGAGGAGCTGGCCATCACTACCAATCCAACCCGCACGGAGACCGACAGCATGGGTGCCACCGAGGTACCGGTTGACCGGTACTACGGGGCCCAGACCGCCCGGTCCCTCCACCACTTCCCGATCGGCATCGACGTGATGCCACCGTCGCTGATTCGCGCCTTTGGCATTCTGAAAGAGGCCTCGGCCCAGGTCAACGCGGATCTGGGCAAGCTGGCCCCTGAAAAGGCGGAGCTGATCATCGCCGCGGCCCGCGAGGTGTCCTCGGGTGCCCTCGACGACCACTTCCCGTTGAAGATCTGGCAGACGGGGAGTGGCACCCAGACGAACATGAATGCCAACGAGGTGATCTCCAACCGGGCCATCGAAATGGCGGGAGGAGTGATGGGATCCAAGACACCCATCCACCCCAATGACGATGTGAATATGTCGCAGTCCTCCAACGACACGTTCCCCACCGGCATGCACGTCGCCGGCGTCGAAGAGCTGACCCACC
>OBLU010005885.1_pt1 | contig 10946 bp, 17 predicted proteins | sample 1518681 | NCBI WGS metagenome assembly OBLU01 (sample SAMEA3539304, study PRJEB22396) | soil metagenome | biome: tundra; feature: field; material: soil | place: USA | collected 2010-05 | depth 0.15 m
CCGCCTCGGGCGTTACAGGTTCGTTGCCTGTCGGGTCAACTTGAGGAATGACCGGCTCCTGTACTTCCGTCCCGTCTAGCGGGGTTAGGTTGTCTGACATAAACTGTCCTTTTGAATGCCGTCCCTACAAGAGGGGTTGGGCTTAAGGTAAAAGAAAACTAGGCTGCTGGTTGTTCTTCTGGGGTCGGCACTTCTGGCGCGGTTTCCGGTGTCGGGGGAGTTTCGGGGGTGACCGGAGTTTCCGGTGTCTCTTGTTCGTCTGACATAAGAGTATCCTTTCAATGGTTAATGATTAGGCTTCTTGAGTCTTAACCTTTGCTTTTGGTTTCTTAGCCTGTTTAACCGGCTCGTCTTCCGGCACGATTTGGTCTTCTGGTTCCGACTCCGGCTGAGGTGTTGGCGCGGAAAGGCCAAGGCTGACTAATTCGTGTTCGTGTAAATATGAACGCCTCGCCCAAAGAAACTCGCGGTCGGATTCAGTAAGTGAGCTGGAAGCTTTCTTGCGAAGCTCGACGAGCTTCTCTTGAAATGTATCTGACATAGTTGTGTGTTTTAATGTTTAGGTTTGATGTTGGATAGGCTCCGTTCCAAAGCCTTCTTGGCTTTCTCGGGGCCAGTGAGGAATGCTAATAGAAGCATATAGTTTCTCAGTCGGGCGGTCAAATAAACGTCTTTCTTCCTTCTAAAAAGGTAATCCCAAACTGTCTTCGGTTCCGTGAATGCTACCAACTCTCCCTCTACCTGATCTTTCATGGCCAAGACGTAATCACGGATAGAGCCCACGGTAAGGGTGTTGCTGGATAGGGACTGGAGCCATTGGTTATAGGTCTCGCGTTCGGCGGCGTTCAGGTCTTCAAAACTCAGATTGAACTTCTCAAGCATAGAATCCATACGGTGTGAGGGTTAATTATGCTGGCTGGGGCGCCATCATTGGTGCGGGCTGGGGCTGTGGAGCGGGTTGGCCTGGCTGTGGCTGTCCAGGTTGGCCGGGAGCGTTGAGCATTGCTTGATTCTTCTGCTTTTCAGCGTTCAAGACTTCGCTCTGCTGGTCTGGCGTTAAGCCCATGAAGTCAAGTAGCTTTTCCTGATAGATTCTCATCATGGCCGGATTGCCCTGGAACTGGCTGGCGCCGGCCTGGAACTTCTGAAGGGTCTTAATGTCATCCTGCTCCCGCTCTGCTGAAGACACTACCCGGCACGTGTAGCCGTCTGAGGTTTTCCAGTGAATCGGCTTGATGGCCTTTTTGAAGTAGTTACCCTTAAAGGACTTCTTGTAGACTTGGACTTCTTCCAGCTTGTCGGCATTGGCCATCATCATCTGCGCCCACTTCCAGCCAAATTCCCTCTGGGCGAGCATGTAGAATTTGGAAATGCTGGTTATGCGCTCGTTGGCGGCGGCGTTAGCAATCTGCACTTCGCCTAAGGTTTGGTCGCCCTGTGCTGACATCCCTTGCTTCACAGCGGTGGCGGCCGTGGCCGACTGAATCATGTCCTTGATGAAGGAGATGTCATTAAGGTTGTCATCAAGCGCGGGAATATCAATACTCTTTAGGATGTCGTCAGGCTTGCCCGGTAAAGGATAAAAGCCCCACGGCTCGGGTGTCCAGCCCTGTGGTGACCAATTCTCGTTGGCAGTTGAATCAAAAAAGTGCATGCCGAAGTTGCGCAAAGTCCGGTTCTCCACAAGTTGGGAAAACCAAACATTGAGCACCTGATTCGGTATGCGTACGATATCTGCAACGCCGTCAGAATAGAAGTCGTTGCGCTCCGGGTCGTCAGCCCACGTGATAAAGGGATAGAAGTCAACGCCCAAGAGTTCCGTTAGAGGCTTACCATACAGAACCTCGGAGCCGTTGGATATTTCACCGCCTGGTGAGCCTCCCATTGCGCCTACGCTTCTGACAATGACGTGGATGTGGTCTTCGTTGTCCTTCTCGTCATAAATCTTGACGTAGTGGACTTTCAGCTCAACCATCGTCTGGCCAAGCATAGGCATGTTCATATCCGGCACGCCCATATCAATAAGGCGCTGGTTGCGGGCTGACATTAGTTTGGTGACTTCCTCGGCTCGCTGAAGCCCCATAGTGGTTGCCGAGTAGTATATGCGGAGCCGGTCTAAAGCCTCTTTGTTTACCAGCGGGTTGGCCTCCAAATCATCAAGACTTTGGAAGATGCCGCTTTCGATTAGGTAGTGGGCTGTTTCCAGGTCGGTCGGATCAACGTACCTGTCCACCAGCATGTCAAATGGTTCTTTTATTTCGGTTTCAATCCTGCCAGCACGGATGTTGAGCTTGCGCCAGGTGCGGCCGTAAAGATATTCCTGCTTTTTGTCAACGATGTCTTTAAGTTCCAGTTTGTCCTGGATAACGTAGTCTTTCCAAACCTCGTTAAATAGAATCTCCTTGTCCTTGTCGTTACCCAATTCCTCGTACTCAATCGCCGGAAACTCATCCGTGTTGGCAAGGATGGTTTTCAGCGTTTCTTTCATTAAAGGGATGTTAACAGCCTGCCTCTGGGTCAGGCGGTTGATGATGACTTTGTTGCGGTAGAGTTCGTAATTGTCCGTCCACTCTTGGTGTCTTCGCTCCCTAAACTTGAACGCATTGCGCTCGTTGTCATCGTATGGAATTGTCGAGTAATCGACGGTTTTCATTTAAATGGTTTTTTACGTGGCACAAAGTTTGCTTCCAAGAGTTCAACAATCTGCTTCCTTCCTTGCCTTATGTTTATCTTCGAGACAATCCCATCCCGCCCGTTCATCGCAACTGCAAAGTCGATAGCCTCGTTTACGCCTTTGACAATCTCGTCTGCGGCCTTTTGGTAATGCGTCTTCATATGCCTAATTGTGGATAATGTTTAGCCATTCCTCCAACCTGAACGTTCATCGGAACAACCTGGCGACCAGTGTAGTTGTAGAGTGCGTACCTTAGCGCGTCCATTAAGTGGTCTTTCTCTTTGACAGGTTCTTCCTTGGGCTTATCTGAATCATAATGGTAATAATTGATTTCGTCCAGAAAGTACTTACAATGATTGAAAACGAATAACTGTTTCTTCCTAATCAACTCCCTAACCTTGTCTATCCCAAGCATCACGTTCTTGTCTACGTCTTTGGTATAGAAGCCGTGCTTCTTCATCGCGGCGATGCGGTCGGGTTCTGCCGGGTCCGGGTATACTTGGCGATAAGGAACGGTGCGCTGTAGGGTCTTCAGTTCGTCTTCCAGCTCGTCCTGCGTTTTGCCTGATTGGTAGTATTCATCGGTGATGTAGAAAACATTGTCGCTGGAAACCTTAATAACTACGCCTGCCGATGGGTTGTGAAAACCGAAGTCCAGCCCTAAAATCACATCTTTAACATTCAGCTTGTCGGTGGGCTCAATAATCTGGTCGGTGGGTAGGTCGTAAACAAGCCCTTCCATTTTCGCGAACTCGCCACAATAGCGTCGCGCAAATTCTTCCTCAGACAATCTTCGCCGTTCGGCTTCAAAGTACTCTTTGGGAAAGTGCGGGTTCTCGATACTCTTCCACGTGAAACAAGAATAGTTGAGGTCGTCTTTACGTTGCCACGGTAGGAAGTAATCGGTATAGAGCCAATTCAGGGCGTAGGGCGTGGTGGTGATGAGCTGCTGGCCGCCGGTCATGGCGATACGGCTTCGGTAGACCGTCCACGCCATGCGGCTCATCTGCCCGGCCTCGTCCAACCACTCCCACCAGGCGGTAATGCCCTCGGAGCCAAACGGCTGGTCGGCGCTCCTGACGTACACGTTGCCGCCGGTCGGCAGCTCAATAACGCCCTTGCTCTCTCGGTAGTATTTGTGGAGGGTCGGGAAGTTGGAAAAGAACTTGGCAAGCGTTGACTGCTGGAGGATTTTGTAGGTCGGCGCCGCAATGATGCTGTCTTTGTCGGGGAACTCGTTTATCTTCTTGCCAGCCCATAGACTGCCCATGAACGTCTTGCCGCTCTGTACGCCTGCTATGGCCGCGCCAAACTGTGTCTTGAAGTTGAAGGCATCAAACTGTTTACTGAATAGCTCTACCTCGACTTTGTTCATTGCCCTGCTGTTTAACGATTAGCTGGAATGGAAGAATAGCATTGCCCTCGTCGTCCTGGAATGGCTGAGGAGCCTTGCCCATCACCCGCTCAAATAGTTCCTTTATGGCCGGAATGTTGCCGAGCTTTGCTTGTCCGAACAAAGCTTCAAAAATCTCTTTCTGCTCTGTAATCGCTTTTGCAATCAAAGCAGAACGGAACAGCTCGGCCTTTAGTGTGTTGGGGTCTTTGCTGCCCTTTGGTCTTCCTGCTCCTGCTCTTTTTCCGCCTTTGGGCATAAGATTCCTAAATCAAATATTCAAAAATACTTTCGCCACTCTCCGCCATACCTTTGTCGGTATCCAGCGGGGCGCGGGCTTAACTAGGTCGTGCAAGGTTTTGTGAACCGACTCCATAATCTCTTTGACCTGTCCCTTCTCTTGCCGCCTTGCCAACTGCCTTAACTTTTTTGATTGCTTGCCGCTCATAAAAGTGTCTGTGGATAACTTTTGCTAATCTTCAGAATCCCCAATGTTTCTACTATGTTGACGCTATATACCCAACTGTTATAATTACTTTGTGAGGGGAAGTCAGAGGCTTGAAAGCTACTTTGGCCGAGCAGACAGAGAGCCGAAACCTTCCCCGAACCGTTTAACAAACTAATCAACAAAACTATGAACGAATCTGAATTAGACCAAGCTAGGCACGTGTTTGTTCAGAGCCTATCAGACGAACAACGCGAGCTATTTATAAAATGGTTCGATGCCTTCTCTCAATCGTTTTTAAATAACTAATCAACAAAACATTATGTCTAACATGAAAATTGTTTATCTAGACTTGTCCGAGGAATTTGGTTTAGCCCCGGCGCAACTACTGAAAGAGATTAACGAAAAGGGAGTGGAAGAGCCGGAAGAGGAAAAGTATGCTTACAGCAATGCAGACGCTTACGAAGATTACAAGAGTTCTGAAATTAACGGAATGGGGAGGTACTTATGAAAGACTTTGCGTATCGTTCAAGCTGGCGGCGTGACAGGCCGCTCGGCTTTCCATGGCCTCTGGTTGCTCTAGCTGTCCCAATGTTGCTATATTTATTCCGGTAAGGAAGTCGCGGTAAAGCCTGCCTGCTACATACCTGCGCCGGTCTTCCAGTTTCATCTCTCTTACAAGTATGGTTTCAACTAGGTCAAACAACATTTGTGTTTCGGGGGTCAATGCGGGTTACACCGCAATTATGAATCTTAATTAAGAAGTTGTCAAATTTATGGGACACGAACAAAAAACAATAGAATATTACGCTCACGATTATCGAGGTATGGGAATGACTGAGGACATTTTAAAAGAAATGTTACAGAGTTTTGTGGAGTCGTTGAACTGCACTCACGTTTGTACTAGCGATTGTCGGCGAGTAGGTTGCAACTGCGATTGCGGAGAATATCATTTTTAAAACTGCCAACTTTTATGAAATGGTTCTTTGACACAACCGAATGGAATGACAAGTTTGGCAATCACTGGCGAAAGGGACAGAATGTTAATCGTGATTTGCTTAAACAACTCGTCCGAGCGAATTGCGACCATAGATGGACTAGCCCGCAAGGCGTCGATATAAGCGTAGATTGGGAGAGGTGCGAACGGTGCGGTTTACATCAAAAGAAATAACTAAACGGCTGGCGGCCTACCGCCAAGACAATGGACAAACAAGAAGTTGGTAATGCGTTGGATTTTGCCTTCGATGATAAGCAGGGTAGATTTTCGGATTTGCCATATTACATTGACGAAGCTACTCATACAGGAAGCCGAGGAGTTGGAACACCTTTTTCAGATATTTATATTAAAGAGTTAAAAGAATGGTTTTTGTCACTTGTTGATTAACCCCCCGCTCATCTCTGAATGGGCGGCTGGGGCGGGCGGTGCAGTAGGTTTTGGCAGAATACCAAGTAAAGTTGGAGCTTCCTTATAAAGCTATCCCTACCACCGTTCACTTCAGCTAATTAACTAAACAACTATATGAAACTAGAACAACAGTGCGTTAGTCTAGACCTTGCCAAACGGCTAAAGGAACTGGGAGTGAAACAGGAAAGTCTGTATTACTTGTGGACCGATTCGTTCGGCGTGAACAAAAACAGCGCTATTGCGATGACGGAGTTACGTGACCATACACCACACAACCCACAAGGTGGCTGGCAATACTTTTCCGCCTTCACCGTAGCCGAGCTGGGGGAGATATTGCCAGTGAGCGTTCAGATGAATGAGGAAACACACTGGCTAGAAATAGGAAAAACAGAGTTTAAATGGCAATGTGGATATACTTATGACCACGAAGGAACGATTGGTTGGGGACGTGTAAATGATAGCGTCCACCACGCCGTAGGTAAAGCTAACACTGAAGTCGACGCACGGGCGAAGATGCTTTGCTACTTGCTGGAGAATAAATTAATTACTCCGTAGACGCTTCTTCATCAGTTTTAGACATTAGTCCAATCGCGCTCGCTTCTCTGATGACCTCAACGATATTCTCAGGAGGTGTACCTGTACTGACAACAAGCCTAGCAAGAAAATGACGAAGCTCCCAACATGGATAACGAAGATATTCCTCTATCTGCTTATCACATGCACCCTTGTGACAGAACTCCAAATCGGTCACAATATTATCTAGGTCTTTAGAGCGCTTCCAGCGAACAATTGCCATACCGGCATCTGTTATCGGCTCACCGCATACATCACACGTGAGTACAACTGAAGCTACGCCGTCTTTGTGTACAAGCTGTATCATCAGACCCTTTGTACCCTGTCCCCTTGCCGTTTGCAAGGGGTGAGTGTATAAGGAGGAAGTCAGTGTCAGACCAATACGAGCAGATCCGCTCGCTCTCGTTCCCCGCCCTAGCCGCCGCGCTCGGGCTGGACATCAGCGACTACAAGCAACGGAAACATGGCCAAGAGTTTTTTGGTCCATGTCCCGTGCATCATCCAAAGCAGAACAGCACCAGCTTCAGCTACGCCGCCGATGGTCGCTTCAACTGTTTCTCGTGCAACGCCAAAGGCCGCGGCGCCATAGACCTCGTTAAAGCCGTCCGTGGCATCGGTTTCCAGGCCGCTGTTGAACTGTTGGGCGCCGTCCCAATAGTTGAGCCGCCCAAACAGAAAAGCCCCGTGGCAGTCAATTCTGACGCAACGGAGCTGAAGCCTCTGGAGAAAGACACCTGGCGCAAGTTCGCCGTTTCCTGCCCGTGACTGGAGGCGCGCATACCGGACGCCGGCATTCGGGAACGCTACGGAGTTTTCTGCTACAACAATCCGGCGCGCAAGTCGGCATACAGCGGACGGGTGATGTTGCCGGTTAAGGATGAGAGCGGCCAGTTGTTCGGATATTTAGGTAGAAAGATTCCTCACAGTTCGGACAGCAGTTCGGAAAACCAGAATGACCCGAAGTACCTGTTCCCGAAGAACCTGCCAAAATCTCGCTTCCTATTTGGCGCTTGGGAACTCGGTACGTTTGGCCCGGCGCCATTGAAACGGATTTACTTGGTGGAGTCGCCGTTCTGCGTGATGAAGTTTGCTTCGCTGGGCTTGCCGGCGGTGGCGGTGTATGGCTGGTCGGTATCTCCTGAACAAATCCGTCTCTTGTCGGAACTAGCACGTGGAATTGTATATCTCCCTGACCAGAACAAGCACCAGCAGGCCGAATCGTGCCTTGCCAATATTGCCCAAGTTCTTTGGCTTCGCTTCCCGTCGCTTCCTGACCAAATCCAGGACCCGGAAGAGCTGTCGTACGAAGCAATACTCGCTCTGACCCATTAAGGTAGGCTTCCAGCTTATCTGCCCGCAACCTTTCGAGGGAGCGGGTTTTCTTTTTGAACCAATTGAACATATTAAAATTGTTAGCTAGGAGGGCGGCGATTGGGTTACCCCAGTCCTTATGCTTTCGCACCGCCTGTCCTTTCAGAGCTTGCGCCCTGACAACAGAATAGTTTGAGTGGATTATTTAACTTATGAAACGAACTCGGTATCCGTATAATCGGATGAATCTAGAACAATCTTTTCGTCACGATAATCTTGCGTGACCTTCTCTATGGCCTGCTCTTCGCTCTCGGCTTCAACACTAACTAGTCTTTCCAAACGTTCAATGATGTTAATCTCAAATGTTGGCATCAAGGTACTTCTCCTAGCTCCGCTCAAACTATTCTGTTGTCAAAGAACCTCTTTCCTTAATTATGCCAAACGAAAACTAAACTGTAAACCCCACGCAAACATTGATGTTTCTGCGTTCTTGTTAAAGTTATCAACACATTATTAGTCAGCAAAGGCAGACAAAAGTAAACTCCAGAGTGCAAGGAAGAATACTCGCCATGTGCCAGACACTCCCGCACAACCAGGAAATGCGGCTTAAGACACACTTCCAATGGATACCCCTTTCGGGATACCACGTCATAGAAAAATAGGAAACCTGATTTCGACGGCTTTACTTGCCAATCTTTTAAGTTGCTTGGGCCTGCCTTCGCTTGTACTTAATTATGACCCTTATTTTTAACTTCGGCAAAGTAGTATGCTCCCTCTTAAGTTAAGTGAGATGATGGGTGTTCAGGTCAGGGAGGGCTTTCCTGCGTCTGGCGCTAAAGGCTTATTACTGGGATAGGGGACGAGGCGGACTGTGGGCTGCGATATATATTTGTTTCTGTCAAAATTCATTTTGTCCATCTCTTCATTTTGTTAATACTCACTAGGTAACATAGCTGTATAGCCAAGCTCCCCATTTTCACAAACAAAAAACTTCATGCCGTCAACTTCAACGGAATAAAACCAGTCATCGGACAATCTGACTTCTCTTAAAAACTTACGCTCAACCGCTTCTCTAACTTCACTACTAAAACTCATCATGCCAATAGTCCAAACGCCTATAAACTTATTATCTAGCATAACTCACCCCCTGACTAGACCCACTAAACACGCCATTAACATCACTTCTCGAAAAACTATCAACAGCCTTAACCAAAAAACCTGCACTCTGCAAAACAAAACCAAACACTAAACCAAACAACAAAACAAAAACATACTTCAAAACTTCACTCCGCCCGCCCCTTTCCCTTATAAGCTTTCCTGCCAAGGAAAGCCCGGTCAAATCTCACTTAACTTAAGAGGGAGCATACTACTTGGCAAATCTATCATTATGCCAAACGGCTGGCTAAGCCTCAACAGCAAAGCTGTAATCTGTCTCCCTCTTTATGCTTTTCCCCTATTCTGTCCTCTCTCTCAACTATAAAATATATAAACTATCAAGACAGCCAATAGGCAAACACCAGTATTCAATCGGCTTCTTCACTTCCTGCCGTGACAATTTACCTCAAGAGACTGCCACAACGTATCGGATCTGCGAAGCCGCCCCTTTATAGCGGGATTAGTGAACAAGTGAACACAAGACAGGAGACACAAAACGAAGTAGGGTATTACGTGAGCCGGAGGCGAACGAGGCGTGTGCTGGCGTTTTTCGCTATTTTCGTGGTGTCACGAAAGCAGGGCTGCGGAGCGCAGGGGATTTGTTGGGGGTATGCCGTGTCGCAAGACCGGTGTTAGGCAGGCGGCAAGGGACGCCGCCGTATCTCGGAGAGAGCCGGACACCGACTGCCGGCGTGAGCAAGGCCACCCTAAAGGCCGTTTGGTCACAAACCTTGCCAGGGCAAGCCGTTAGGGGGATTTAGGGTGGCCTTGCTCGGAGAGCAGGCAGGAGGTGTAGCAAGCTGGCTTTAATGAGCCAGAGAAAGCAAGAGCCGTGAGGCTAGTGTCCGTAAACCATTATAGCACATTTTATCAACGCTTTACAGGTGGCTTTACGGATGGTTTTACGGGCGGATTTACGCCCCGTTAGGGGTGTAGCTAAGCTTAGGGTCGGGTGGACATTTCCATACCGGAGCGAGGGGATTTTGAAGCGCCAGGCTGTGAATACACACAAGCATTTGGCGGCTGGGTACACCAAGGCGACGAACCATATTCCAAATCTCTGCGGCCTTATCCTGGTCGGTCTTAAAGCGGTAACGCTGGGCGGTAACGAGTAGGGTTGCACCTCTACTCTTCTCGGCAAGAAAGCGCTTGTAGCGCTTTAGTTGTTCGTAGACGTATTCGGGGTTCTTGGTGCCTCGGTCAACTTCAAGAAAATACTCTTTACCATCTAAGATAAAGTGCCGGTCATAGTTAACGCCATAACCACCGTCGCCGTCAATCTTGAACATCTCCCGTTCCTCTTTGGTCCAGGAATAATCCCAATGGGATAGCCGGTCAAGGTTAGGATAAATGGCTTCAACTAAAGCCACCAAAAAGTCAGCACAGTCCAGCTCGTGGTCTTTGTTGTCAGGGTCTATGGGTATGCGTTTGTCTTTGGAATAGCCCTGTTTGTCAAAATCGGGGTCGGGAATGATTGACCAAATGTAGGAGGCGTTGACGTTAACCTTTCCCTCTCTTGCCGATACCTCTTTTGTCTGTTTTACTATCCCCTCTTTCTTGAGGCGATTTAACATCTGAATCGTCAACTGGTATGTCCCAGGATACTGGTATGTCTTCGTCTTGCCGTCCGTCCGCTTCGGCGTTATAGATATCGGGGTTTCCTTCCGCTCTCCCTGGCTGAACGGAATTGCCCTTGCCAACTGTTGGGCGGACATTCCCCGTTCCACGCTGAGAAACTTCAATATCGCTTCCCTTCTTGGGTGCAAGGTTAGTCCTCCGTACAAGTTGTGGGGCTTCTTTAGCGTAAGCAAATCTGTTTTTGATTTCCCCCCAAACCTCGTCCTTTGGACGGTAGAGTTGGGGATTACTTGTATATAACTTAGTGATGAAGTCTTTGAGTTGTTGGCTGGTAACGGGGGCATCCGGCCAGTCTCGTATGCGGGCGAGTACCGGCGAGCCTTTGTTAATCTTGATGACGGCATTCTGCTTT
>OBLU010005886.1_pt1 | contig 10946 bp, 4 predicted proteins | sample 1518681 | NCBI WGS metagenome assembly OBLU01 (sample SAMEA3539304, study PRJEB22396) | soil metagenome | biome: tundra; feature: field; material: soil | place: USA | collected 2010-05 | depth 0.15 m
TCTCCCGAGGCAGTATAGATAAGGACTCCGCACATGGGATTTGCGGGGTCCTCCAGATCACAGTACAAACGCTCACGCAGGGAGGCGCTGCCGTATCCGCATTCATAGGCAAGCTGATTAATAACCACATGCGCGAATGTATGCAGAAGCACGAACTGGGGTGTTACTGACCGTTGGGGCTGCCCCTGAGCAACGCGGCGCTGATTGTACCTGCCATTCAACTGCCGGAGGCGCTCCTCGATGAGGGGAGTGCGGCGCAACCAGGCATCCATTCGCGCGGTATCGAATTCCAGAAAAATGCCTTCGCCTCTGACGATCATGGCAGGAAGCCAGTCAATCCGTTGATCCAGAGCGAGCCGTTGAAGGCGCGGACTGGTAAGATTCCCGTCCGGCGGCAAAATTCGGGTGAAGCCTTTTAGCGCGCGTGTTTCGCGAAGCTTATGGACCATCGCGAGATGTGAAAAGGACGTGGATACCGGTGATTGGTATCCGGTCAACGAGGCGGTCTCGACCAGCAGGTCGCTCTGCGCCGCTCCGCGCGCGGCCTTCAAGGCGTCGTACTCACTTCGCCGGAAGGCCGCTTCGGTCTGGCCGATGAGTGTTGACGGCTCAGGTATACCTTCAAGTTTTCGTTGAGCCGCTGCCAGCAGATCCTTCGGATCAAGACTACGCATTGACGCAACCATTTCACAGCGATCTGGCGACACTTTCCCGCCGACCAGGCCCGACGAGAGCGGTCCCCATATCCTCGGGTCTTCGAGTGCTTTGACGATTCCGCCGGCGGCAGCTTCCGCCCACAGTGGCAGGTAAATTGAGCTCACGACATGGGGGAAATAGACGTTTGAAGCTCCGCGTTGCACAACCTGGAGGAACTGGCCGCATCCCGGCGGGTTCTCCCATTCGCCCAGCCAGGGACGAAAGCCCAGGCAGTCGCATCCTATCTTATGCAACGCGCCACCGTTCTGATCGTTGAAATCAAAAATACCGCCCAGGCTCCGGCTCTGGCCACAGGTGCATGTGATCCTGATACCTGTGAGTCCTGCCGACGACCGGCCCGCAAGCATCCGCAACTGGCACTGAGGACCGCCGGGCTGGCCGCGATGGACCCACTCTCTAAAAGGGAAATCCTGTATATGGCCCTGAGGGCAGGCCGTGACAAAGCGGACCGGTATCAGCCACGGTTTGCGCTTTCGCTGAACGCAATTGCGGGTTTGCCACGGAACCGCTCTGCATCGCTGGCGATTGCCGAAAAGCGAGAGTTCCTCCATGCCGCCGCAAAAGTGACAGTAGTGCCATCGGGGAAAGCGCACAAACGGTACGTCCTGGTTTGGCAACTGCACCCCAACGCCGGGATCGCGGTGATCAGGAGGCAGACGGAGATGGCTCACTCCGAGGCGAGCCTCAAGTCGCTCCTCGCGAATCAGCCAGTCGGCTGGGCATTGTTTTTTCGCGTGTGCAGTCCAGGCGTCAAGCCCTGCTGTCATGAGGGCTTCGTCGCGCGGGAAGGAAACCATGGCTCCGACACCGAACGGGGAGATGAGTTGCCCTCTGCGAATGGGTCTGTCAGCAGGCATCTATTCGTCCTCCGGTTGAGGGAATTTGGGAAGCACACGGGCGTCGCAGGTCGAATCGACATTGCGCATTGAGCTTGGCGTCGGATAGGTGGGCTCACCCCATTCCGCAAGTTTCTGAGTGCCCGCCGGATACATCAGTGGCGTGTCCGCCGACGGTGGCTTGAAGTCTCCATACCGGGGCGGCGGATTGCGACGCCAGTCGCTGAATATCTCCTTCAGTTGCTTTCGGGCCGCACCCTCCTCACCGGGATCAATCTCCCGAACACGCGCTGCGATGATCTCAGTGACTCTGGGAACAAGATCCTCCACAGGCTTCCAGGGTTGCGGCCAGATGCGGGAGACGTCTCCGCCGAGGTACCTCACAAGCGTGACCGCAAGTGCATGTAGAGCACGGTCGCGCACTGGAACAGCAAACGGCGTGACGCTCGTAGGCTCCACCCATCGGTATATCGTCTCGTGATAAGAACGGAAATGCTCAAAATGAGAGCGGTCCCTTGGCTTGGAGGGATTGTAAACGGTCACCACCAGACCGGGGTGGGAACGTCCGACACGGCTCGTGGCCTGAATGTACTCTGATGTCGTCTTGGGCTGGCCTACGACGGTCATGAGACCGAGTCTTGGAACATCCAGTCCGACCTGAATCATGTTCGTGGCAAGGCAAACGTCGATTGGGTGGGACTCTCTGGTGCCGTCCCATCTGACGAAAAGCCGCTGAAGGACTTCCGGTATCTCGCTACTCTGGACACGGCTCGTCAACTCGCGATCCGTGTTGATAAATCTCCTCGGGTCATAGGTTCCATCCGGGCGGATCTCCAGACGATCCCACATCGCATTCAGATAGTCGGTGATATCCGCGCGAATCAGCGTCGCCGCGTGCCCGAGTTCACGGAGGCTGTTGAAATACGACATGAGCGTCCAGTACGGATCAAGCTCGTCAGGCGTCCTGCCATTGAGGCTCTTGACGGATTGAAGCAGCGACGCCATGACCCGGATCTGTGCCGTGACGTGAGATGAAAGGGCCGTCGCGAACACACCGACATACAGACGGCCCGGAGCTTTGGCGTCCTCATGTGCAAAGAAGGATTCGCCTGCCTTGAGGCCCTGGGGCGGAAAAAGGAACACCTTGCGACCGTAGAGATTCTGAACCTGCTCTCCGGCACGACAGATGGTTGCCGTTGAAGCGATGATCTTCGCCGAAATCCGTTGTCCGAAGCGTTCGTGCGTGCAGAGTTCATCAATCGCGGTTTCGTAGTGTCCGACCATTGACCCCAGCGGGCCGGAGATCAGATGCAGTTCATCCTGGATCACAAGGTCCGGCGGAAAACATCGCCCGCCCGTGTCCAGTCCGAACAGGCTGCGCGCCTCGGGATACCAGGGAAGCAGCGCGAACTTATCAACGGTTCCGATCAGAAGCGTAGGACGTTCGGCATAGATCGCCTCATCGACGACATAAAGGGGAAGGCTGTCATGAAAATCGCAGTCGGTATCGTCACAGCCGAACTCCACGCGTTTTGGATTGAAGAGCTGCCGGTAGCCTTTGACCTGATAGCTGCGACCGAATTCGACCGGCCCCATCTGCGCTCCACACCATGGGCAGTTGAGCATGATGAAAGGATTCTCGCGGCCATCGGCCAGAAGCCGCTGAAGCTTCTTTGCAGCGTCATCGTGGCGGATCGGCGTTACGTCTCCGCCAACCCACAGGCCGATTGAAATGGGCGTCGCTCCAAGATCGTCTTCCCGCTCGCGCCGGATAAGCTCACACGCACAGATGAGAGATGCGGCCCGCTGATACTGTTGCGTGGTGAGCAATCGCAGGGTGTAGCGCATCAGAGTGGTTGTGCCATCATTCTGTGGGTTGTCGAGTCGCCGCCAGAATATTGCGAACGCTGTCAGTCCCAGATAGGCTTCCGTCTTCCCGCCTCCGGTCGGAAACCAGATCAGATCCACCATCTTTCGCTCGTCGCCGCCGCGCTGACTCATCGAAGCGAGGTTCATCAGGATGAAAGCGAGCTGGAAGGGACGCCAGCGGCCGCGACCTTTCGGCAGGTTGTTGAGATCCGGCTTTACGTAGGGCTTTTCAATAACAAGCGAACTGCCTTTTTTGATCCATCTGCGCTGCTTCTGCGGGTTGGAGGCGAGATCGTAATGAAACTGCTGTGCGAGCATCGCCCGGTTCATCAGTGCGAACGCCTGAGCCACAAGATCATCAGTATCAAGCAGTGCTATGCCCCTGCGGATACGTTGCAGCGCTTCGCTGCACTGCACCAAGTGTCGTCGGGCGGCTTCCTTCTGTTCATCCGGAAGGCGGTCGATTTCCTGGTTCCTCTTCCCGATCCATTCCTGATACCGATCCGCAAGCTGGCTGCACAGAGTAATCGATTCCGGGCCGGACGAGGAGAGGGCGAGCATGGAAAGATCGAGACCCTCAAACTGCGTCGGCACGATTGGTTTGATCTCGAAGGTCGGCAGCGACTCCGTTCGGATGCGTGAAACAGCATCCCTGGTTCCGCCTTCCCAATTGGCGGCGCAACCATGCCCCACTGCGAAGGTCTTCAGATGCGAGAAGAGAAGCCGTAGCGATTGTTCCTCCTCGTCCAGAGAAACACCAATCCGGTCAGGGTATTCAAGGAAGCAGAATTCATTCTCATGTCCGGCGATCTCAATTCCGCATTGAAAGAAACACTCTTCGTCGCGCGGTCGCTGCGCCTGGGCGGCGCGGTTGTTCAGGAGAGTAAATGTGACAATGCGCTCCGCTTCTGTATTTGCTGAGAGGACGTAAGGCCGACTGAACACATGGACCACCAGGGGCGTGTCAGTCTCGCCGTTCCTGACGGGATACGGACGCACCAGAGTCCGTTTCGCTCTGAAGTCCGAACAATCGATATCGAACGTGAAATCGATGGGACGGCGAAGCCAATGAGGCTGCCACTTGCCATCCTTATCAGTGCGGCCCAGACCGGTAATGATCTCGCGCGTATAGTGAGCAGCTGTGACGCGAACTTTCAGTCTCGCCGGAAGGTGCAGCAGTGCGGAAATTCCCATGGCGCTGGGAAGATACTCGTTTGCGCGGTTCACCTCCTGATCGGTTGGAACCTCCCCTTCGCCACGGGCGTCGGCACGCGGATCGCCGAGTCCCGTTTCCTCGTTGTCCAGCTCATCAGCCACGGGCACCGCACTGTTGTCGAGGTCCGCTTCGGCCTCGGTCGCGGTTTCGGCGACGGACAGCGCCGCCTTCCTGGGAAAGAGGACGCCTGCACTATAGCGCAGGCGGGGCGGGTCCTGAGGCCTGAGAATCTCCTCCCTGTTGAGCTGTTGTGCGGGAAGGCCCGGATCAGGACCGATCAGTTCCCGCCGGAGAAAATCGAGTATTTCGCTGCGAACTTCCGCGCTCAAAACGTCACCTCCATAGATCTGACATCCGTTTTCTGAAAGCTTCCCGTACCGCTGCCTTTGTACGGACATGCAGCAGCACCGTCAACAGACTACGGGCACGTGACATCGCAACGTAAAGCAGGGAGCGGTCATCATCGCTGTCAATCCGGTCCACGTCGCACAGCACGATGACTTTACTCTCCATACCCTTGAAGGCCTGAGCGGTGGCGAAGCAGAACGTCGGTATCCGACCGTGCTTCGGTGCAGCCTGTTCGATGGATCGAATCCGGAAGAGATCGGTATCTGTTAGCCCCCCGGCTGCCGATTGTTCGAGCCGATACCTGGACAGAATAACGATGTCTTCAGGGGCAATGCCGGATTCGGTTGCGAGCCGTGAAAGAACTGTTTCGAGAGCGTCCCTTTGAGATGTTGCGTCAGTGTACTCCAGGTAATCGACCGGCATGCCGTCCACCTGACCCATCCGATACGGGGGCGAATCGAATCCCGAAAGGAGGGCAGTCTCCTCGCCGATGCGGCGGGTATTGCGGCAGTTCTGTTTGAGGCTCGCACGGGCATGGAAACCGCGTCTCGCACTCATCAGCTCGTTCGCATCCGCCGGGCGACCGCTTCCGTAAATCGCCTGACGGTGAAAATCACCGAAGAACGCCCACCTGCCGTCGTGAAGACCGCCTTTGACCCAGACGTTCAGCAGATCGAGGATCGTCGGGCGCACGAGATCCTGAGCCTCATCCATCACAATGACGTCGAACCGGTCCGGACCGGCTTCAAGGGCAAGCTGTCCGTAAAGAGGATAGACCGAGTCGAACAGCTCCGCGTCGTGCGACTGTTTTTCCGCTGTCTGAAATTCACCGGCGATAGGCGACAGGACAATAACATCACGGAGGCACTTGTAGAATCGTCCCGCCGTGATATTCGCGCCAGTCGTGGTAGCCGCTATTTCATTCGCAAACCAGTCGCCCAGAAGTCTGTTGAAGCAGATCAGCAGTACACGGTCTCCCGAACGCGCACAGCGTCTTGCGAATTCCAGCGCGAGCAGAGTCTTGCCAGTCCCCGCTGCGCCCTCAAACAGGCAGCGTGGGTTGCCGCCAAGAAGATCGAGCAGGTCGTATTGCTCTTCGGTCAGCCGCAGGAGACGCCGTTCTGAATCGCCGATTACGGTGCCACGGGCGACGATCCTCTCGAAATCGGGCCTGAGGGCATCCCTCATCTTTCGCACCAGGGGCGATTGCGGCTCGGCAGGCGTGGAATGTAGGTGGTGCCTTGCACGCTGCTGTTTTGCTGCCCTGAGAAGGAGCGCGCCAATTCCTGCGTTCAGGCCATGGTGATCGATAACCTCCCACGGTTCGGTTCCGATCCCGGACGGGGGCGCCTCGACATCGGTAAATACCACGGCATATCCAAACGGCACTTTGTAGAATTCCGGAATGCGGGCAAGGCGTTCCTCAAGGGACTTTCGAACCTCGTGCATACCCTCCTGGGCCTGACTGAACGGACTGCGCTTCAACGGGAAGGTGGCTCCTGATGCGTCAGTCGTTGTCCATGCGCCATCTTTGCAGGCAACCCGGCCTCCTTTGACTTCAAGGCAGAAGACCCCTGCGCCCGGAATCAGAACGACGAAATCAACTTCGCCATAAGGTTGAGTACCCGACTGTTTGAGATTGAGTGAATGAAGGACTACCCAGTCCTCCGTCGCCGGATCATTCCTGAGCAGGCTGAAGACCCGCTGTTCGCTGCGCGGTGTGTTGTCGTGCCAGTGTGGCGGTATCATTTTTGCCATGAATGATCCTCAAGCAAAGTCGGCGGTAACCCACAGGAGAGCGTTGACGAGTGATCGCGGGCGCAATTCTTCGGTGTCCCCGATGCTTTCCACCTGAACGATCCAGGCACTCGTCGCATTATCAATCTCAATCCGGGTTCTGCCCTCCTGCATTTCCTCAAGTCGCTCGGGCAATTTTTCGAGAAGAATCCGGGACAGACTCATTCCCGCTTTCAGATGTTCCCCGCGCAGAAGGTGAATTGCCGCCCAGATGGATGGAACGTCGTCCAGCAACTGCTGGTCTCCGACCGCGTAGGCGATTGCTACCAGATCGGCCTTTGTCTGCGGACCGATCATGGAATCATCAGCGAGCCATCCCCGAACAGTCTGGAGAGTGCGAGGGCACTTGACCTGCTCCAGTTCCCTGAGGAGTGTCGCCTCATCATGCCCTGACCGGCGGAGTGCCTCGTGCCAGCGGGCCGCCTGCGCACGAATTGCATGTGCTTCCGGTCCGATCTGCGCGTCAGCCAGTGTTTGAATCACTTCCTTGCTGCCGCTTTCGCGAAAGACAAGAACATCGCCCGCCCCTATTTCGGCGAGCCGAAGGCGCGGCACCTTAAAGTTCTCTCCGGCAAAACCTGACACCAAGTCCGTAATTACCGGCATTCGAAACGTGGAGGTAAGGAACGCGTATGCATCGCCTGCGAAACTCACGAGTCTGGCTGGCGTTGTTTCCTCCCCGGTCACCGCCACGGGAATCACCCCTTTACGGGTCATCCGCTCTTCCAGATCGATCTGTGGATGCACGGCATCGGATTCGGGCGCGGCGGTTGTGGCCGGAGGTTGTGGATCGGCTGGCCAGGAGGCCTCGCCGGACAGTCCGAGGAGATTTGACTTCTCCAAAGACGTCAAACCGGGCACACCATTACTGCTCCGGTCTTTCTGACGGAACCAGTGCAGCCAAACGTTTTCGAAGGGATAAGCTACCAGCACAACACGAGGAGCCGTGAATTTCCGTACGACCCTCCTGAAGCTGTCGGAGCCGGGCCACGACGTGCAGATGAGCCGCTCGAAAAAGCCGTTGTCACCAACACTGTTCGGCACCAGAACAGGGCAAGTGAGGCCTTCATCTTCGATCCATCGGCCAACACTCAGCCTGTTGGCAATGGATCGCGCTACCAGAGCGACCGACGCGATTTCCTGCTGCTGAAGGTTGCCCAGCAGTTCCCGCAGGGCATTCCCCTTTGCTGTTCCGAGCTCAGGATCTTCGATGGCGCGGGTGATCGCCGCACAGGAATTTTCAAGGGCCTTCGCCGAAGTCTCAGACAGCCACATGATCCGATCTCTTGCCGCTACGGCAAGTCTGCCCGCTCTCTCAAGGAGCTGCGTACGCGAATCCGCATCAGGGGGAGCGAGCAGTCCGGTGCAATGCAGCAGAAGGCTGTAGATCTTCCGCAGGAGCAGTTGGGTGTCGTCTCCTTCGGATTCGTCAAGAGCAGCCTGGCAGCTAACCAGCGCGCGCGCGACCTCTTCGAGGTGAGCGTTCCGGCAGTGGATGATATCTGTCGCGAAGTTCGCTTCGTTGCGGGCGGAACGGAATACTCCGTTGAAGACTCGTCCGTTGTGCTGACCCGGCCCTCCCATTTCGAGATCTGCAAAGGAAAATCGCCAGAATTTGCAGCCGCGATCATGCAGCTGTTGCAGCTTCTCCTCCTCATCGGGTTCTGCGACGATGATGAGGTTCTGGGATTCCGCAATCGCATCGAACCTGGCCAGATCAGTAATGCGCTTCGCCCCATCCACAACCACGACTTTTGATCGCGGCGGAGCGGCTGCACACGCCGATGCGACATGCTCAATCCGGGAACTGATTGCCAGGAGTGGCTGTCCCGCTGCCTGGTAATTATCCTGGTGTCTTATCTCTCCCGATTCGCTGATGACGCCCGGTACAAGAAGTTGGTCGAGAGTCGAATGAACATCCCCTGGCGAAGTGCCCAGGGAAGTGTCGGCAAGAAAGGTTTCGATTTCCGTGCGTCCCCCGAGATACAGCACATAGTTGACGGCGAGTGACGGATTGCCGAAGGTCCGGGTGCCGATCAGTCTGTCGAGTGTTGAAAGCGGGGCCTCCTTCCTGGCGATGAAGATGTCCTCCTGACGCCCCTTGGGGATTTTGTGTGTTGTGGGCTCGATTCGAAGGATTTCGGCAATAGGCCAGTTGAACGTGGTCTTCATCCTGTCGTCGGGCAGCTTCAATCTGAAGTTTGCCCCCTGGCCCTGCCATACACCCTCGAATACGAATACCTTTTCTCCCGGAACCAGCTTCACCCGCTGCCCCAGTTGAAAGCTCGCACGGGCGTATTGTTCAGCGAGCTTTGGAAACTCAACTGCGAATCGTCCGAGCGCGTACAGGGTGGCACTGAGTGGCGCGATGACGGATTTTCGGGGAAACACGAAACAGAAGGATGAATCGCGCGAACCCTCCATTGTGGCAAGAAGCACTCCCATGAACGATGCGAGGTCTTCTCCTTCACCCGGACCGTGAAAAAGCCGTAGCGATGTAAGCAGCGGGAAGCGCTGACTCAGCGCATTCTGCAAATCATGCATGGCCGGCCACCATGCGGGGCTGAAAAGCCTGACCATCGGCGCAGGATACTTCGCCACCACGTCGATTCAGGATGCGTGCCACGAGAGACGCAATCTGGTGGGCGAGAAGTGGCGGCACCGCATTCCCCACCTGGCGGTACTGATGGGTGCGCGGCCCGCAGAAGTAGTAGTTGTCAGGAAAGGTCTGCAACCGCGCTGCCTCACGTACCGTCAGACTGCGGCACTGTGTTTCGTCATAGTGGATGAAATAGTGGCCGTCTTTCGCAATGTGACTTGTTATGGTCGTTGCCGGACGGTCGGATATCTGAACACGGAACCGGTCATCAAAGTATCCTTTGCTGAGGGCGTCACTCAGGTTCTTGTGATCAGGATGCAGTTCGACGGGAAAATCGTTGAGCTCGGGTGAGCGCCCGTACACCCTGGCATACGATGCAACAAACAGATAACGGTGGAGGTCCGACAGCATATGCGGGCGTGAGGTATGGTTGCAGACCCCGCCGATGGCGGGATCGAGAAACCAGTCCGGTCTGTATTCGGCCACAGGATGACACGGGATGAATTCCGCTCCCCGGTTTGCCTTGAAGCTGCGCATCTCCGCAAGCATGTTGATCACCCGCCCTCTGACGAGCCGGTCATTGCCATCGCGCCGGGACCGCATGAAATCGGCGCTCAGTATTTCGTTCAGCGCAGACTGCCATTGCTCCTGCCCGTCTTCGCTTCGCGTCAGACCGCTGCGCAGCCGGGGAAGTCCGCGCAGCACAGCACGTGCGGGAACGACGTCGGGCTGCGGTGTAAGCGTTGGCATTGCCGGATCTGACAGGTCCTCGCGAACACCAAGGATAATGACGCGATGACGGGATTGAGGTATTCCGTAGTCCTCACACTTCACCACGAAGTCGCCAGGGGCATAGGGTTGAAGCGCATGCGCCCCTTCCCGATGAACCAGGGAATACAGCGAGTACTTCGCGCCCGGTTTTCCCTTCGTCTTTGCGACACCGGCGGGGTGATGGAGATCTTCGAGCATCTGCTGGAAGATCTCATTGCCCTTTACCTGCGAAGAGAGCAGACCCTTCACGTTCTCCATGATGAAAACCGGGGGCTCATGTACTGCAAGGATGCGCAGGTATTGTCGGTACAGGTAGACGCGATGATCGGTGGCCGAAATGCCGCCGTTGCGCGAACGGCCCACTATCGAGAAGGCCTGACATGGCGGGCCTCCGCAAAGGACCCAGGGGGCGGAGGATCGAAGTGCGCGACGGATACGCCGGTCCACCTCTTCCGGTTCGACTGCTCCGAGTTCAGCTCTCCAGGCCTGTTGATCGGATGCGTCGGCAGCCTCCGGAAAACGCTCGAACAGTTCCGCTCGGGTAATCTCGCCCCGAATGTGCGCATAGTAATCGGCAGGTGGTTCCCCACGGGGAAAGTGATGAAAGAAGCTCCGGAGTGCCAACGTCTGATGAGCCCAGGGCTCCATCTCAATTGAGAGCGCGATTCGGAACCCTGCGGATCTTGCGGGTGCGGCGAAAGCGGAAAATCCTTCTCCGAGACCTCCGGGGCCGGCGAACAGGTCGATGATGGGAATGGACGCGGAATCAACCATGCTTCGCCCTGGTAAGCTT
>OBLU010005888.1_pt1 | contig 10945 bp, 11 predicted proteins | sample 1518681 | NCBI WGS metagenome assembly OBLU01 (sample SAMEA3539304, study PRJEB22396) | soil metagenome | biome: tundra; feature: field; material: soil | place: USA | collected 2010-05 | depth 0.15 m
ACTCCTTCTCTTCTGGAGTCTCGCTGTAGCCCTTCGAATTGTCAACCGTGTCTGCCATGTCTAACCCCCTACTCTTCACTGACCGAGGTCGGATAACTGGCCGATGATGCGCTGCCCGCACCAACCCGTGGTTCAGTGCCAAAGTCAGCCAACGGCGTCGCTCCCACTTCGCTGTAGTGGTACGGGTCAGTCAGAATCACCGGGATGCGATCGAAGTTGTGCGGAGGTATGGGCGTGGCCGTCTGCCACTCTAGGCCCAACGAATCCCAAGGATTAGCCGGGGCCTTCACCGGGTTGATCCACATTGAATACAACAGATTGAACAAGAAGAGTAAGAACGACAGTCCGAGCAAGAAGGCACTTACTGACGAGAAGTCGTTCAGCGCCTGCAGGTTCTTCGCGTAGGTGAAGACGCGTCGGGGCTGGCCCAGCAGGCCGAGAATGAACATCGGGAAAAAGGTCAGGTTGAAGAATATAAACATCGTCCAGAAATGGGCGAGCCCAATTTTCTTATTCATCATCTTGCCCGACATCTTCGGCATCCAGTAATAGATACCCGCCATAAAGGCGAACACCAGTCCACCCATGATGGTGTAATGGAAGTGCGAAAGCACGAAGAATCCTCCGTGTACGGTCACGTCCACCGGCACGTCGGACAAGAACACTCCCGTAATGCCACCAATCAGGAAGTTGAAGAGCACGGCCATCACGAAAAGCATCGGTATCTCAAAGCGAATCTTCGCTTTATAAAGGGTCCCCATCCCCACCAGGAAGATGAAGCCAGTCGGAATCGAAATCATCTCGGTGGTGAGCATGAAGAGCGGGCGCATATCGGGGTCGATGCCGCTCTGGAAGAGGTGATGCTGCCACACGAAGAACGACAGCAACGCCACACCAATCATTCCCGCTGCGGCCACCTTGTAGGCGAAGAGAGGTTTACGGGTGAAGACCGGCATCAACTCGCCGACGATCCCTAAGCCGGGCAGGGCCATGATGTACACCTCGGGATGGCCGAAGAACCAAAAGAGGTTTTGCCAGAGATAGGAACTACCACCATGCTCGGTGACGTAAAAGGCCGTTTGCGCGGTCCGGTCGAGCACCCCGAAGGTCCCGGCCGCAAAAAGTACGGGAGTCGCCAGGGTCAACAATGCCGCGGTCGCCAAAATCGACCAGACGAAGATCGGTATTCGACTCCAGGTCATGCCCGGCGCTCGATAATGAATGATCGTGACCAAGATATTGAACCCGGCGGCCATCATTCCGACACCGATGATGGCGAATCCGAGCAAATAGGAAATCATGCCTACGCCCGCCTGGGTTTGTAGCGGTGCATAACCGGTCCAACCGGTCGGAAATCCGCCGTAGGGCAACGCCGAAACGATAACTCCGTAGCCGGCCATGAATATCCAGAAACTGAACGCCTCGATTCGCGGGAACGCGGTGCGCCTCGCTCCGATCATGAGCGGGACGAAGTAGTTACCCAATGGACCTACGACGAGCGAAGAGGCCATCATCATCATGATGGTGCCGTGCTCGCTCACAATTTCGATATACGTTGCGGGACCAAACACGTGGGTCGTGGGGTTGAGCAACTCGGTGCGAATCGCCATCGCCAGCAATCCACCGGTAAACAGGAAGAGCAGGACTCCAACCACGTACTGCAACCCCACAACCTTGTGGTCGGTGCTGTAGCGAATGTACTTGCTCCAGTGATCCACCGTTTCTTGTTGCTTCGGTTCTTTGCCTACCAACTTGGCGACGGGGTAGTTGAGGGCGCCAATACCGGCCAACCAGCCCACGGTACCGAACGCCAGGGCCAGCGTATTGGCCACGGCATTCGAGCCACTATTGGCGATGTAGATGTAATCGGCGGCGATGTAATTGCCCAGCCAGTGGCCAAATACGTAGCCCAGAATCGCGCAGATGAGCGCTGTTCCGACGTGCTGGCTCAGCCAGCCGTGGCCTTCCGACAGGAGCGTTTTTCCACCCGTGCTCGGTGGCGACTCGCTACTCGGCGCATCGACTATCGGTCGGTCGTCGGTGATCGTCATCGGATACACTCCGTTTCTTTCGTCGTAAACCGCGGTTTAATTAAGTTGATCAGCATCATGACGACGGCTTCGCGCCATAGAGCTCGGACTTGGAATACGGCGTGACGCCACCATCGATGTAATAACCGCCGGCAGACCCGTTGGCGTCAGGGACGTAGGTCCAGGCGAAGGGCGCCAAGTTTTTGGTATTGGCCGCGTTGGCGGTCTCGGTATTGGTGGCCCAGGACATGAACGCCGTCTTGGAAACGACTTTTCCGTAGTCGAACATCGCGCCGTGCCAAAGTCCGCAGAGTTCACTGCAGCGCACCACGAAACTGCCCGGCTGCTGCGTGTCGGTGAACGCCACGTTGTTGAGCTGGGGGTTGGCGTCCGCCTTTACTCCCAGTTGGTAGGCCCAGAAACTGTGAATCACGTCGAGGGATGTCACGTTGAAAGCTATGGACGTATCGGCTGGCAACAGCAATTGAGATGTCTCGAATCCACCGAAGGCCGGATACCGGTAGGTGAACTTCCATTGCTGGGCAATGACCTGCACCACCAGGACTTTGCCGGATGTCGGCGACCATGAATCACTAGATGTCAACGCTGCCGTTTCGGCCGACGTCGCACCGGTAGGCGACCAGATGGGATTGGGACCTTCCCCGCCTCCCGAGCCATGGTCGGCAATCAACGCCACGGTACCGAAACCGGCCAGGATGAGAACAATCACCGTGGTGGTGACAATCCATCCCGCCTGGACCTTCATGTTACCCCGAGCGGCCTCGCCGCCGACGGGTTCGGGGCCACCTTTTTTGGCGCTCCAGGTCCGAATGGAGTAACCCATGTAAACCCATACGGCAATCATCACCGGTAACGCGATCACTACCAAGATATTGAAGTCAACCTGGTCGGCCTTCGCGGTTGAAGTCAAACGGCCGGGAGCCATGTGGGGGCCTAGCAAAAACCAAAACAGAATGTCAACTACCACGGAAATGATTAACCAAATAATGGTCATCCGGCGCAAGTGACGTGGTTCGGCGTTCGTTGAGTTCTCGTTGGCCATTATGAGTTCACCACGTCCAGGAAGCCGCCCATGTAGTTCTGCGTTGACATCGGACCTCCATTGCCATATAAGAAGCCCAGTCCACACGGGACGAAGCATTGCCACGCATAATTGCCCGGTCCGGGCGTAACAAAGCTGAACGTAATTTCATTGTGCGGCATTTTGAGACTGCACGGTCCCTGGCTGCACAGAGTGTCGCTCGCATTGACGCCCACCAGCGGAACACTGAGACCAAAGGCCGGCACCGCAAAAGTGTGGCCCACACCGGTACCGGTGTTGGAATTGTAAACGCTCACCGTCTTGCCATTTAACTGCATAGATTGGCCGATCGTTCCTTGGATCTGACCCCACTCTTGGTTACGCAGCGGGCTGCCACTGTCAAACTGTTCGATAGTCATATCAATTTTTGTATGAGCCGGTAACTTCCAAGTGGTGTCCTGTTTCCACTTACCGGTGGTTGGATTTTTCACCATATAAGAAACCCAGGTAGGGTGAGCACCAAATCCGATCGACCCCACCGTCAACGCCGTCAAGTGCACCGGCTGACCGGCCGCCTGACTCTTGGTGAAGTCCATCACTCCCCCGGGCGTGCCCGGTTTAAGGAAGGTGGCAACGGCCAACACGACGACACCGACACCCACCAAAAAGAGCACGAGAACGGTAGTCAGTCTCCCCCTCATTGACATTGTTCACTCCTTGCGGCTTGGCGCTTCGTACGAGACTTAGAAACGACAGTATCCGCTACGACAACTAAAGTTAATACTTGTGAATGAGAAGAGTAAGAAAAATCTTGGAATACACGCCGGGCTCATTCTGGGCGAAACAATCTGTATTTTGGCCTTCTACGTCGAGTATCGCCGAGCCACAGGGGGCAACACGCTCTCGTGGGCCTACGTCGTGGAGTGGCCAATATTCGCACTGTACATTATCTACATGTGGCGACGTCTGCTTCGGGAAGAAAAAACACCCGCCCCTTCGATCGACGGCCCCGGCGATGTGCCCGACGAGCCCGATGATCCGGCGCTGGTGGCGATGAACAATTATTTCCGTGCGGTTCACCGGATACCGGAAAGCGACAAAGGGTCGCCGAGCAATGAAAAGCCTCAGGATCGAGTGACCTAAGCCGGAAAGGCATCAGCCCCGCGAATTGAACGGGAATCCCCGACGATTCGGACGTTCTTGCCGTGCCAACCCGGTCCCATCAGCCGTCAACGGGGCGAGACGTCACTCCCCGGTTGGGGCATCGGATTCATCGCCCACCGGCCGCGACGAAGTCAGGGACGGAGGACGGGACCCTCGGAACTCTTCGACAGTCATTTGCCTACGGCCCCGCAAGAGGCGGTCCACCAAATCGGAACCCTCCTCATCCTTCATTGACCGGCGAAAGGCGACGTAAAGGGCCGGAAAGCACCAGAAATCTCCGCAGACCCACAGAATCGCGGCACCAATTTGCTGATCGGCGAAGCGGTTCAGCGAAATGACGGGCATGGGCATCGATCCCATGTTTCCCATCATCGCTCCGAAGGCGTAGGAAGGCGTGGAGACCAGAAAACTGATGGTAATGGCTATGACGGTCATGATCACGTTGGTGACCAGCAGTGATCCCACTTGGGCGAAAGGCGAAAGCTTGGGACGAAGGGGAGCCGAAGGTATGAACTGAATCCAAAACAGCAGTCCCGACAGGAAGAAGGTGGGGAGCATCAGGCTCACGTGCAAGACCGGTCGCGTCATGACTGGATTGAAAAAGTCGGGAAGCATCCAAAAAACCATCACGGCATTGAAGAAAATTATGCCGACAGCGGGAGAGAGCAAAAAGGCGGCGAGAGAGCGCAGCGGATGACGGGTTGGCCGTATAAAGACGTGTCGCAAGACGCGCCGGCGCAACTGAACCGGTACCGAATGCAAGAGCGGCAGCACGGGCGCTCCGGCCACGTAAAGTGCGGGCGCCGCCAGCATTACCAAGACGTGCTGGAACATGTGGACCCAGAAGTACTGCATGGACCAGAACTGCAAGGGCGAAGTGATGCTAAGAGCTAAAAGGATCAGTCCGGCGTAACTCAACCAGAGCCGTCGACGCCGGCGCATGGCGTGGGCCGGCGTTGAACGGCGATTGATAGAGCGCAATCCTCTTTCGTGAAGGCTCAAAACGAGCAATGTCAGCACGGCCACCCAGGGATATCCCCAGTTAGTCGAGAAGTAACTCATCACCTACACCTCTTGCGCATTCAACCAACTGACCTAATAAAACCGATGAACCCTTCAGACGGCGTCGCGCGACGATCCGTCATGCGGGGGCGACTACCTCCGGACCCTACTCCAGAAAAATCGAGAGTGGCGCCTGCGCGACGCGCACTCGGAAGATCCAATTTTCGAGATTCGCCAAAATTGCAACCTTCACGACATGTCTCTAACCGACCCATAACTCGATGACGCCAAGCGGCCAGCCGTTAATGCCCCTGAACAGCATCGGCCTGACTAAAGGAACGAAGGCCCGATTCCTTGCAGGGCCCCGGTTCCGCGTTTACGCAGACGGTGCGATCATTCGTCATGACACCCGCTATTAGAGCGCCACTCACTTTGGCTCCTTGAATATTGGCGCCGTCCAGGTTGGCCTTCGACATATTGGCGCCGCGCAAATTATCGCCTTGCATATCAACGCCGCTCAGGTCCTTCTTCGACAAGTTACAGCCGGCGAGATCGGGGTTCGTCGCGGTGACCCGACAGTCGCTCGAATGGCTGAACAACGACGCCGGAGAGGTTGTTCCGCACGCACTCAACGCGAAGCCGCTCAGAAGCAAAAGCACGCCAATCCACTGTTTTCTCATGGGCCAATGTTTTCCGTCATTCGTTGAGCAACGTGTGTCGCAACCAGTAACTTTAGTGACTTTCCAAATTTGCGAAAGGTCCCATTTTCTACGCCGCCTGATTCCACGAGATCTCCTAGCGTCTCTCCTCGCCGTCAACTCAGATGGTCGTCACAATCGATTACTCAGACGCGGTCACCATCCCCTTTGGTGACGATCGACCCAACCGCCCAAAGTAACCCCACCGCTAGTGAATGCCCTGCGTCGCGAGAAGGTCCTTCAGCTCGGCCACGGAAGAAGCGGCGACTGAAACTGTGGAGAGCGGATCGTCGGGAATGATCCATTTGAGCCTGCCCTTCGAAGAGATAATGAACATGAGGTCTTCGTGAATGCTCATCACGTCCGCCGGCGTCGCCGAGACGCCGACCCCGTAGGCCGACCAGACCGCGCTCGTCTTGGCCCGAGGGCCGGTCACGAAATAGAAGTTCTTCACGCCACTTAAGCCATGGATCGCGATGAAGTGCCTGACGTCCGCTAGCGACTCGTGATAGGGATTTGCCGCCACCGCAACAATGTCCAGGTTGGCATTGGAAGCGAGTTGAGAGCGAACCTGCGCCAGTTGACTCGCCAGTAGCGGACAGTCGGTCGAGCACACCGGATCGAGGAACGTGAGCAGTGTGACTCGACCGCGGTGTTCGCCCAGCGAGTACGGGTGACCATATTGATCGATCAAGGTAAATCCAGGCGCCGTCGCGTTGGCCGGGGACGCGGGGCCATTTTGGGCTACGAACAACGTGGTCTCGGCCCCGGCGAAGGAGGCCCACGACATGCCTATGGCACTAGTGGCGATCATGGCCGCGGCAAAAGTAGCTACGACGGCGCCCGCGCTGTTCGCCATCTCTCGCGGCACCAGGTGCTTGCGGGCCGCCGCTGACTGGAGACTCGGCGACGCGCACAAGGCCAGCAACGCAATTGGAATGAGAGAGTTGAAATCGGTGGAGAGACCACCAAAAAACGCGGCGTCCTCGGCTACCAACCATAGAAAAACGCAACCGACCGCCAACGTGCGCACGGGCCAATTCCAACCGGTCGTCACTGATCGCCACAGTCCGGCCGCGCACACCAAGAGCCAAAGAATGAGCACGATATTGAACCCGCCACCCATTACTCCGGACAGGGTTCCCACCCGCTGCACCAACCAGGCCAGCAAATGAGGCTGGGCGGTGCCGGTCATGGCCGTGCTCATCGCCGTAAGCGCATTGTTGTTGCCCCCGTGCCAAAAACCGGCCACCGGGAGCGACTGGAAGACTATGGCCACCAAAAACAAGATTGATAAAAAGCGCAGGACGAACGGCGAGAACTTTTCGTGGAACTTCTGGGGCTCGACATAAAGCCAGCATCCGGCAATCACGTAGAACAGCGAGGCCCCCGGCCAGCCGAAGAGAATGGTGGCTCCATGAGCAAAGATTCCGCCCGCTCCATTGCCAATAAACCAGACGAGTGCCGCCCACCCTGCCGACAACCCCGCCACCCATCGACCGGTGCGACCATTCGACACCAGAATTACTAACCCAATGCCTACCTGAAGCCAGGCCACACCCGCCGCCAAAGTCACCGGGTGGGCGTTCCATAAATTGATGGCGTGCGTCATGAACGAATGCAGCCACGAGGGCGTGCCCGCGGACATGGGCTGCACCACGTCGTTGGCGAGGCCGAGCGGCATCGAAGCTTGAAACTGCAGGGTGCCGTCGATCAGCCAAAGGGCGCCGAATCCCCAGCGAAGGTACGTTCGAGCTCTAGGCTCCTCGCCACCCCCGGGCCAGACGTTGAAGTGGAATATTCGCCGACTGACTAGCAGCACCGCCAGGAAGACGCAGGCAACGCCGCCAATCCACAACAGACTCGAGACGAACAGGGTGTGTCGGAACAAAGAGACCACCAGAAAGTTGGTCAGATCAACCGATTTTGGAGTCATGTTGGGCATTAAGTCAATCCCTCAGGAAAGTTGAAATCACTTTAAGTGTTCCGCGCAGGCCGCCAGAACCCCGTTGACAAAGGAAGCCGAACTCTCCGTCGAGTACACCTTGGCCAGTTCCACGGCCTCGTCCAAGATCACCGCGGTGGGCGGCGGATCGTCCATCAAAATTTCGCCAATGGCCAGCGTCATGACGAGGCGGTCCACCAGGGCCAAACGGTCGAGTGGCCAGTCAATCGAAAAACGAGAGATTAACTCATTGGCCCGTTCCTGATGCGTCGCGGCCGAGGTCAGAATCAGTACGACATAGTCATCAGGGCGGACAGGCAGGTCGTTCAGCACCGATGCCACGGACCGTTCTTTGATGCTGGCTTCGTACATGATCTCCAGCGCCCGTTCGCGAGCGTGATGACGTTTGGTGCCGCGTTCGCTCAACTTACGCTCGGGTCATATATTCGCCGGTTCGAGTGTCAACCTTGATGGCTTCGCCCGGTCCGACAAACAACGGCACCTGCACCACCAAGCCGGTTTCCAGAGTGGCCGGCTTGCGGGCGCCCGAGACCCGATCACCTTGAATACCCGGTTCGGTTTCGGCAATGACCAACTCCACCGAGGCCGGCAGTTCGATGCCGATGATTTCATCGTTGAACTGGATCAGCATGGCCTTACCGGTCTCTTTTAGAAAGTTCGACGCTTCACCTAATCGCTTGGAAGAGACCGGCACTTGGTCGTACGTCGTTTGATCCATGAAAATGTAGTCATCACCGTCGCGGTAGAGGTACTGGGTATCACGCTTGTCAATGATTGCCTGTTCGAGGCGCTCGTTGGAGTTGTAGGTTCGCTCAATTACCGCCCCGGAGCGGGCGTTGCGAAGTTTGGTGCGCACGAAGGCTCCGCCCTTTCCGGGCTTGACGTGCTGAAACTCGATCACCGTGAAGAGACCCTCGTCGATCTTGATGGTGATGCCGTTTTTGATGTCACTAGTAGAAATTGCGGCCATGAGCCCGGAAACCTTTCGAGAAAGATGCGTTGCCCATTCTAATGGGGGTGGACACCACCGCCTGGAGAGGCAGTGGCGCAAAAGTGCTCCGAACTAGCCGGCGTCCGAAAGACGTCGAACGGCTTCTAAGGCCAGGTCGTAACTCGCCGCGCCAAAACCGGCGATGGTGCCGTCTACGACACCGGCCAGGGTGCTCACGTGTCGAAATGGCTCTCGGGCGGCCGGATTCGACAGATGGACTTCCACCTTGACGCCAGGAAACGCGCCCAGGGCATCGGCCAATGCCCACGACGAGTGGGTTAAGGCGCCCGCGTTCAGCACGATGGCCACGGCCGTGCCTTTTGCGCCGTGTACCGCTTCAATTAAGTCGCCTTCAAAATTCGATTGGAGGTGACGCACGCTAAAACCGTAGGCGCTGGCCTGTTCGGTGAATCGATCAACGTGCTCTTGGAGGGTCTGCGTGCCGTAGATCTCGGGACTGCGCGTGCCCAACTGATCTAAGTTCGGTCCCGACAGCAGCAAAATCTCTTTACTCATTGCTCTCCTCGAAAGTCCTCTAGCACTTGGGCGACCACCTCGACATCGACGCCGTGGACGACGTCGAAGCGATCGGCGCTCGCCAGCACAAAGGTTAGGTCATGGTGCGCCTTTTTATCTTGGCCCATGACCCCTATAAGTTCACTGGTCGTGAAGGTCGTCGACAATCGTCCGGAGAGTCCGAGCGCCTCCAAGACGGCATCGTGATTCACCACTTCTTCGCCGTCCACGCGTCCCAGCCGGTGCGCCAATCGCACGGCAAAGGCCAGTCCTATGGCGACCGCTTCGCCGTGACGCAACTCGTCAACACTGCGCGCGAGCGCCAACGCTTCTAAGGCGTGCGCCAGCGTGTGTCCGTAGTTCAGTAAGGCGCGCTGGCCGGATTCCTTTTCGTCGCCGGTGACAATGTTGGCCTTCAATTGCACGGACAGTAACGCGAGCTCGCTCAGCGATACGCCCGTCAAGTCCGAGGCCCGTCGCCGTTCCAACAGCCAACACTTGGCCACTTCGCCCAGCCCACTCAATCGCTCGCGTTCGGGCAGCGTCGCCAGCGTCTCAAAGTCGCACAGCACGCCCAGGGGCTGATAAAAGGCGCCGACCAGATTTTTACCCGCGGAGAGATTGACCGCAGTCTTGCCACCAATGGCCGCGTCCACCTGGCCAACCAACGAAGTGGGCACCTGGATCAGTGCGACGCCGCGCAAGTAGACCGCCGCCGCAAAACCAGCGAGGTCCGTTATGGCCCCGCCGCCCACGCCCACGATCACGTCGTGACGCGAGAGCTGTAACTCAGCGATCTGTTCACAGAGCCGTCCTAGAGTCCCCAGCGTCTTGGCCTCCTCGCCTTCGGGTACCTCGATCACGTGCTGGACGAGCCCGGTCTCGAAGCTGAACCACGGCTGGGCCCTTCGCATCTTCTCTAACCTTGACGCGCGCAGCCCTCAACCAAGCGACCGCGGGGAAGCTGGGGAGGTCCTGACCACATCAGGTCGAGAGGGCCATACTCGCAGTCGAAGCGGTCATGAGTCCGGCTGGCCTTTAGGCCGACAATACGGCTCCTCCGGCGGGCATGCGCCCGAGGGCGCAGGGGGCACAGGGCGCGACGGCGAAGGCGAATCGTCTTATGATGTGCACGTATGCTCCTAACAGCCACGTTGGTACGGGTCGCTGCAGCGGCCACCATTTTACTGCCGATCGGCGGCGCCGAATTGTTCCGAGATGACTTCTCGAAGTTTCCGCCGGGATGGCTGTCGAGCCCGGTGGGGCAGTTGAATGGCGCGATCCAGGAGTACCACTACCTGGCCAATCGGGGCGTGCCGCTAGGGCCGTGGGAGAACGCCATCTGTCACCAGGATGCGTGGATCGTCAGCGACGAAAACGGGAAGCCGTACCTGGAGCAGCAACTGGACAAGACGTCCAACATGTTCACCAACGCACTGTTCATTACGGGCGATACAGAGTGGAGCGACTACACGGTGGAGGCGAAGGTGCGGCCGCTGTCGCTGGACGACGTGGCGGGCGTGGTGTTCCGGTATC
>OBLU010005889.1_pt1 | contig 10945 bp, 9 predicted proteins | sample 1518681 | NCBI WGS metagenome assembly OBLU01 (sample SAMEA3539304, study PRJEB22396) | soil metagenome | biome: tundra; feature: field; material: soil | place: USA | collected 2010-05 | depth 0.15 m
TGCTACGGCAACAACAATCCTGTCTGCAACAACCATTGCGTCGGGCCCAACAACCTCAAGTGCAAGACGTACTGTCAAGTAAGCAGCGCGCTCGCCGCCATGTCGGCGACATCCGCGGCATCCTCGACGTTCACGATGATGGCCCGCGTTGTCTTCGCCTCGCCCACGCGGGCGCCCACATTGGGTGATCGCATGCAGGTGGGCACCCCCCCAACAGGAGGTAGCTTCGCGCCGGTGGGCGAACCCGCCTAGACGTCCGCCCGACGCAGCGTGTGGGGGCCGTAACGCATCGCGACGGCGCGCCCCGCGGTATCCACCGCGAAACTCACCTCCTCACCGAAGTGACCGTAGTCGTCTCCCTCGACGATGGTGAATCGCCGCGCGCCATCCGGCCAGAGTCGCGCGGCTGACGCCAGCGGCATGGTCATCTCCGGGTCCACGAGGTAGAGGGACCGGTTGATGCGCACGACGATCATCTCGCCGATGTCGCCGCGGTAGTGACCGGCGAGGCGACCGAGGCTCGCACGCGAATGCCCGTGCGCGGTCGCGGAAGCGTCCTCCCAGCGACGAACCACCCCGACCGCGCTGTGGAAGATCATGTCGAGCGCGAGGCCCGGTACCGGGCCGTTGGTGTTGTTCAGGACTGCCGCGCACAGCCCCGATTCCGGTGAGAACCCGATCTTGGTCGTGAACCCCGGAAAGCCACCGCTGTGGCCGCGGATCGCGAGACCGTCGACGTGCCAGATCATCCAGCCGAGCCCGTGATTCGGTTCCTCCGGTCGTTGCCACTGGGTGCGCTGCATCTCGCGTCGTGACAGGTCGGACAGGAGGCTTCCCTCGCCCGGGAAATGCGCGTACTGATAGGCGAGTAGGTCGGGCACCGTCGAGACGAGCCCACCAGCGGGCGCAAACGCCCGCGCCTCGGTGGGACGCGCCGCACGCCGCTCCTCTCCGGGGCGTCGACTGTAGTACCCGGTCGCGAGCGTCCTGCGGACGCGCGGGACGAGCGACGGCGCGCTCCCCTTCAGGCCGAGCCGCGTCAGGACGTCCCGTTGCAGCAACGCCTCGAACGGCCTGCCGGTGACGGATTCGAGTGCCTCGCCGAGGAGCACGTACGCGATGTTCGAGTAGCGGAACGCCGTCGACGGCTCGGCAAAGCTCAGTCGCTGCCTGACCTCCGCTCGCACGGTTTCCCGATCCGGGAAATCGTCGTCTCCCCAGACGTTCGAGCCGTCGCGGATCACACCGCCGCCGTGAATGAGGAGGTGGCGGATGCTGATGTCCCTCGCGTGGGGCAGTCGCCGCGTCCAGCTCAGGTAGGTGGCAATGGGCTCATCGAGTCGCATCCTGCCGGCTTCGACCTGCTGCATCACCAGCGTTGCCGTCATCGTTTTGGTGATCGATGCGCAGCGGTAACTTGTCCCCTCCGGCACGACCGGTCGACCCGTCGCGATAGCGGCGCTGCCCATGCCGTCGAGGAGCACGATGCCGCCACCGTGGCTGATCCCAAACGAGATCCCGGGGACGTCCCAGAGCATCGCCTGGTACCGAATCCAACGGCGGGCGATCTCTGCCGCATCGACGAGTTGGCGCGGTGCGATTCTCACCGCGGGAAGCCTAGCGCGCCGCTACAGCCCTCCGGCGACGCGCAGGACAGCACCGGTCACGTACGACGCCTCGGGCCCCAATAACCAGGCAATCGCCACGGCGATCTCGAGCGGATCCGCAGGACGCCCGAGCGGTATGCGTGCAGCCGACTGCGTGGCGCGATCCGGGGCGCCCGCGGCCTTGTGGATAGAGAATCGTGCCGAGAAGGTTCACGTCGATGACCGCCCTGACCGTCACCACCGGAGTGTCGGCGAGATCCGCTATGTGGAGTGTCGCGCCGGCGTTGTTGACGAGGCAACGCACCGGCCCGAGCGCCTCGTACACCACGGCGAACAACCGCGTCACCTCACCTTCGAGGGTCACGTCGGCCTGCACGGCGATGGCTCGAGCACCCGAGGCGCGCGCCATGTCGACGACTCGGGCCGCGGCCCCATGATCCTGCCGGTAGTTGACGACAACATCGTGGCCTGTCTTGGCGAGGTGCTGTGCGGTCGCAGCCCCGATGCCTCTCCCCGCTCCCGTGACGATCGTGATCGGCCGGCGCATCTCGTCCACAACCAGATCATCGCCTACCGAGTTGTCGGCGGTTTGCGAAAAGGGGCGCCGGTTTCCCGGCGCCCCTTGGACAGGCCAGTCGCGGAAAGGTGTTACCCCTTCGCCAGACGCTCGATGAACTGCAGCCCGACCGTGCCGATGCCGGTCATACCGTCGAATCCCGGCGCTGTGTTCACGGTGACGAGCCGTGATGCGCAGTTGCCGGTTCCGTCGCAGTAGGTCTCAAGGCCCTGGTAGTCGATGGCACGAAGGCTCACGACAAACCCGTTGGTCTTGTTCACCGTGTTGAGGAAGTCGACCCGGATCACAGCGGTTGCGTTCGGATTCGCCGCCGGCACGATGTCATTGAACGCCGTCGGATGGTGCAGGTCCACCATGTACAGGGTCGGGTTGAGGAACCCGATCGACCCGCCGACTGCCTGGTCGGCGTCCGCGATGACGCCGGCGAGCAGTGGCGAGGCTAGGCTCGTTCCGCCTTCCTTGAACTGCGAGTAGCGCACGCTACCGTCGGGGAAGGTCTGGGTGAATCCGATCAGCATTCCGGTCGACGCATCCGCGTCCATCGAGATGTCCGGGATGACGCGAAGCGGCGTCGGTCCGAACAGGTTCTGATTCCGGAGTGCGAGCGCGGCGGGCACGACATGTGCCTGGTACGAAGGCTGGAGGTAGGTGAAGCTGGTTCCAGCGCCACCACCCGCTTGCCAGTTGAGCGTGCTGAGTGGCGTTGTCGCCGAACCGCAATTGGTCGTGACGCCTTCGCAGAGCACCTGCTTCGCGGTCGACCAACCGTACTCACCGATTCGAGTGTTGCCCTTGCCGACTTCCAGCGAGGTCCCGCCGACGGCGGTCACCAACGGGCTGGTCGGGGGGTAGTCGGGGACGGTCATGCCGAAGTCGGCGAAGTTGTCACCGGAATCGCCGCTCGAGAAGAGCACGCTGACCCCAGTCGTATCCGCGAGGAGGAACGTGTTGTCGAAGGCGGCCTTGGTCGCGGCGTCGGTGAGCAGGTCACCGAGGGCGTCGCCCCAGGAATCGCTGACGACAGATGCGCCACTAGTGATTGCGGTGTTCACCGCGGCCAGCAGGCTGTTGTCCAGGCAGTCCACGGCACCCACAAAGATGATGTGTGCGCCCGGGGCCATGGTGTGGGACGACTCGACGTCGAGCGCCTGCTCAGCGAACCATCCGCTGGCACCGCAGAGCGCCTCGTTGCCCACCGACGACGGCTTCATGTTGGTGAACTGGGTCTTGGGCAGCGGGATCGACGGGTCGTTCAGGCTGAAGTACTGCTGCGCGTCGGACAGCACGGTCGGCGAGTCATACGCGTCCACGATGGCGATCTTCACGCCGTGGCCGTTGTTGCCGCCGGCGATGCTGCTCGAAAGGCCGTAGGCGCCCTGGAGCTGAGCCGGCTTGTAGCCGCAGATGTCGTAGGGCTGCGGGCTCGTGAACGGCGCATACAGCGATGCCTTGTCGGTCGTGTCGATCTTCTGACCGAAATACGCCGAGCACGGCTGCGGGTTCTTGAAGGCAGCGGGTGGCGGCGGCTCCTGATTGGGCTTGGCGGCCTTCTGGGCCGGCACGTTCGCTGCCCCGACGCTGAGATCGTTGGTCGCAACCGCCTGGTTGACGCCGACGACGCCGGAGACGACCCCTGCGATCGAGGCGGGAATCGAGAGGGTGGTATTGGCGAGGCGCAGGTCCTTGCCGTTCACCTTGAAGGTGCCAAGCGTGGTGTTGAAGGCGCGCTCAACCTGGGCGGCGCTGCCGCTGGCAGGGATGAACAGACGGTCCGCCGGGACCGCGCCCACCGCGAAGCCCTGCTGGCGCAGCCAGGTCTCGGACGAGGCGACCGCGTCCTGCGTCGGCGCGAACCGGGCGATCCACTGAGCCTGGGTGAGGAAATGGCGGTACTCGGCAGAACCGGGGGTCGAGATCGCCTTGAGCAGGGCCGACGCAGCGGCCGCGTTGCGCAGCGACAGGTTGAGATCGAACGCAACCGCGGTCCCCGCCGAGACTCGACCTTCGGGCTTCGCGCGCTCGACACCTGGGGTCAACGACCCCGAGAGCGCTGCGCGGCTCGAGTTGAGTGATGCCGAAGCCGGCGTCCCGGTGGCCACGGTCGCGGCTGACACCGCAAGACCAACCGATGCCAGCGCGGCCCAAGATCGGACTGACGTCATGAAACTCCTCCTGGACGGCGCGAAATTGCGCCAAACGCTCTGTCAACAAATCGACGTTGCATACAGGCCCCTCTCATCGAACGAAACTCCGAGGGGAGGATTGTGGCGCGCTGGACGCGCAAGGTGCAAGGGGTTCGTTCGATCCGAACGCTTCATACGGTGAGTGCGGCATCTTCCATCCGATCGGAGTGATCGCGAATCGTCCGGATCTCGTCCTCAGACTGGCCTCAAACTCTCGACGTGACTCGTTCAATGGCGGGGCGACTGGCAGTGATCACCCTCATCGGGCTGGCCGCCGCGTGCGCTGCACCCGCGACAGGAGGCCCCACGGGCGCTCCCGACGGGGTCCCTGGTCAGTCCGCATCGGCCTCCGGCGCTCTGCCGCGCAGCGTGGGGTTGCCGACGCTCGTCTCGGCGCTGATCGAGCCTGGCGCGGGCATGGCACCTATCTATGCCCTCCTCGCCTCCGCTCGACACACGCTCGATCTCACGATGTACGAGCTCGAGGACACTCGGGCGGAGCAGGTCCTGGCCAGTGACGCCGCGCGCGGCGTTGACGTGAGGGTGCTCATCAACTCGACGTATACCGGCTCGGCCAACGGCGCCGCCTTCTCCTACCTGCAGGGTCACGGGGTACGCGTCCGCTGGGCGAGCGCGCTGTACGCCCTGACCCATCAGAAGACGCTGATCGTGGACGGCGCCGTGAGCGTGATCATGACCCTGAACTGGACAAGCCGCTACTACCTCTCGACGCGCGATGTTGCAGTCGTCGATCGCAGACGGGCCGACATCGAGGCGATCGAGAAGACGTTCGACGCCGACTACGGCGGAACGCCGGTCAACCCGCCCACCGGCGTGAACCTCGTCTGGTCGCCAAGCACGTCGCTCCCGGTCTTGATGTCCGTCATCGACGGCGCGAAGCGCGAGTTGGATGTGGAGAACGAGGAGATGAGCGATGCGAGCGTCACCAGCGCACTGGCCGCAGCTGCCCAGCGGGGCGTGAACGTTCAGATCTGCATGACCGATTCAAGCCGCTGGTCCTCGGCCTTCAGTGAGCTGGAACGCGCCGGCGCGCGTGTCAGGGTGTTCTCTCCGGAGGCGGCGCTGTACATCCACGCGAAGGTGATCGTGCGCGATCCTGGTGCGAGCGACGCGGTTGCCTTCGTCGGATCGCAGAACTTCTCCGCGGAGTCGCTGACGTACAACCGCGAGCTCGGCATCCTGCTGGACAGCCGTGTGCTGATCGGACAGCTCAGCGCGATGATTCGCGGCGATGCCGACAGCGCTGCGCCCTGGGCGGGATGACGGGCGGCCGACGTCGATCGGAGCGCACGCCAACGGGACCGTGACGCAGCCGGTTCGGTGGGTGCGAAGATGGCAACGTGGTCGACGAACTCCTCACGCGCCTGTTGGGAGCGCGTAGCTCGGTCATCGCCGATATCGCTGCTGATGGTGCTGAGCTCCTCGTCCGCTGCGACGACACTGGGAGCATGCAGGTGTACCGGCTCCCCGCTGAGGGCGGCGACCTCGTCCAGCTGACATTCCTCGACGAGCCTGTCTCGGCTGCGCGCTACATTCCCGGGACCGAAGACGTCGTGGTTGCTGTCGATCGTGGCGGCAACGAGAACTACCAGCTGTGGCTGGTGGACATGCACGGTGGCGCACCGCGGCCGCTGCTCGTCGACGAGAAGGTCAAGCACGACCTCGGCGACGTCAGCCGCGATGGACGGTTCATCGCGTACTCCTCGACGCAGCGGAACGGGGTCGATATCGATGTGCATGTGCTCGACCGCGCGGACGGCTCGAGCCGCATCGTCGTCGAGGGTGGCTGGAACCGCGTCGAGTCGTTCTCGCCCGACGGGCGCTGGCTGACCGTCGTCCGCCTCGACGGATCCTTCGCAATCAGCGATGATCTGCTCCTCGTCGACCTCGATACCGGCGCTGTGCGCACCGTCGTCGAGCGCACCGGAGCGGGGACCGCGGTCGCCCCCGCCTGGTACCCGGACTCGTCGAGTTTCCTGTTCAGCACCGACGCGGGTCGCGATGTCGCATCCATCGCCCGGTACGACATCGGGACCTCCACCTGGCGCTACGTCCTCGATACGGCGTGGGACAGCGAGGCAAGTCTCAGCGCTGACGGGCGGAGCGCCCTGGTCTTCCATGCGGAGAACGCCATCACCCGGTTCCGGTTGCACGACGGCGAGACGCTCGCCCACATCCGGGATCTCCAGCTGCCGGAGGCAGGGACCGGTTTCGGACTCCCGCTGGTCCCGCGACCCTATCTGTCCGCAACCGGCTCGACGGCGCTGCTCACGTACACGACGACCGCGAGCCCGTTGATTCCGCTGCGCATCGACACCGCGGGTTCGCGGACCCCGATACCGCTCCTGCCGGTCGACCAGGTCGTCTCCCCCGCCCTGGTCACCCCAGAGCTGCAGCAGATCGAATCGTTCGACGGCGAGCGGATCACCTATTTCCTGTACAAACCACCTGTCGACAACCCTCCGGTGGTGGTCGTGGTGCATGGAGGGCCCGAGGCGCGCTTCGCGCCACGATACGACCCCTTCATCGTTCGACTTCTCGCGGAAGGGATCGCGGTGGTGGCGCCGAACGTCCGCGGTTCGGCGGGCTGGGGGCGCCGGTTCGTCTCACTCGATGATCGCCGCTTGCGGCTCGATTCGGTGCGCGACCTCACCGCGGTGCACGGTTCGCTGGGCGAGCGCGGAGTCGACGCGACCCGGGTCGCGGTGATCGGAGGATCGTACGGCGGCTACATGACACTCGCTGCTCTGGCCTTCCATCCAGACCTGTGGGCGGCCGGTATCGCGACCGTGGGCATCAGCAGCCTGGTCACGTTTCTCGAGAACACCTCGCCATACCGCCGCCGAGTCCGCGAGGTCGAGTACGGGTTCCTCGACACTGATCGCGACTTCCTCATCGCGGCCTCGCCGATGACCCACGTCGACGAGATCCGCGCGCCGCTGATGCTCATCCACGGTGCCAACGATCCGCGTGTCCCCGTCAGCGAGGCGCGGCAGTTGCACGCCTCGCTCCGCGCCCGCGGAATCGCCAGCGAGCTCCTCATCTACGACGACGAGGGACACGGGCTCGCCAAACGTGCCAACCGGCTCGATGCCGCGCCTCGCATGCTGGCGTTTCTGCGAAAGAATCTCGACGCGTAGGCGACGATCGCGTTCGCCCCGGGTTCGCCGCGATCCGCCGATGGTATGGTCCGACGGTCGGGCGTCTGCATCGGTGAGATCGGGTCTGGGAGCGACGAACAAATGGTGATCGTGGTGGATCCGGGTGGTGACAAGCACGCGTATCAGACCGGCCGGTACATCGAGGTCACCGACGGTCACCTGATCATCCGCGACGGCGTGGGCGGCACCGCCATCGGCATCTTTGCCCCCAACAAATGGCAGTCGGCGCATATCGACAGCGTGCCCGCGCGGAACGCCGGCAGCGCCACCGGCATCAGGCCGCGACTGGGGCAATAGCTCCAACAATCGCGGCCTGACGGGAGGGCTGCCTCCTTGCCCAAGCATGCCTCCGAGCGACAGCGGCTCAGCTACGCTCCAAGGATAGCAATAGCGTCGCTATCATGTTTTGTGATAGGATGTTTCTGCCGGTGGGAGCGGGGGCACCGCGACAACAGTTGGAGGTACTCGATGGCTCGTAAATACAAGCCGATACATCTCGATGTCAAGCCGGTGGCCGGCCCGTACCTGAACGAGGCTGCGACCTGCCCGCAGTGCAGTTCGCGGATCACCGAGGTCCTCGGCCGAATGGGCCTGCGCCTGGTATTCCGCTGCGACCGCTGTCGCGTTCAATTCTTCCGCCAGCGGACCGCGGCCGGCGCGAGCCTCGTCTGACGACCCGCCGACTACTAAGCCTCGATGCCCAGGGCATCCTTCCGTCCCCTGGAGCTCGCCGGGATTGACATCGCGCGCGTCCGGCTCTGACCCGGATCCGCACCCGCTGGAGACGAGCAGATTTGCCGGGTCGATCGAGGTTGACGTTCTGACCCGGCGCAACGCTCGGCTCGTCGAGCAGGTGCGCAGCGCTCAACGCCGCGGGCTGGACTCGCTGACTCAGATCTCCGACCACGTCGCGTCGAGCCTCGATCCCGCGACGTTCTTCGACAAAATGACTGAGACGGTTGCGGGCCTGGTCACCGCGGAGCGCGCCGGCTTCTGGCAACTCTCGGGCACTGAGCTCGTGCCGTTGCACCAGCAATCTGCGCTGGGGCAGATGTCGTCGGGACCACAAGCACATGACGTGCTCGATGCCGAAGGCGACCGTGCGCTTGCGCGGCTGCTGGTTTCCGGCGAGGCGCTCCGACTCACCCGCAGTGACGCGCAGATTGCAACGGACCCTGAATCAGTGCTCATGCGGCTTGGTGCACGCGACATGCTCGCGGTGCCGTGGCGCACTGCCGCAGTCCCCCTGGGCATCCTCGCCGCCTTCAATTCGCAGTCGGGCTTCACTGACCAGGACGAATGGATCATGCGCATGGCGGCGCGCGCGTCGGCGCTCGTCTGGCAGGGGTATGCGGCGGAGCAGCGCGCTCACAGCCTTCAGGCCGCCGAGCTGGATCGCCTCGAGGCGCACGCGCAGCGGATGGCGGAGCTCGAACGTCAGAAGTCGGAATTCCTGCAGCTCGCGTCGCACGAACTCCGTGCCCCGATCACGTTGGTCAGCGGCTACCTCTCGATGCTCGAGGAGGGCACGCTCGGGGAGTTGCCGGCACCCGCCGCCAAGGTTGTGCCGTTGATGACCGCGAGGATGCGCCGAATGAGCGCGCTCGTCGACCAGATGGTGACCACGAGTCGCATGGAGATTCGCGCTCGCGGCCAGAATGCGAGGGAGGTCAGCCTCGACGCGCTCGCGCGCTCGGTTGCGGCGTCAGCGAGCACTGCAGACCGGAGCGGGGGAACTCGAACAATCAATGTCGAGTCGTCCGGCCGGGTTCGCGTGCGAGCCGATCCCGAACAGGTCGAAACCATCCTCGGCAACCTTGTCTCGAATGCGCTGAAGTACTCCCCTGACGGTGGGGACGTCACGATCTCCGTTCGCGAGGAGCCCGCGTGGGTCGCAGTTGACGTCTCGGACCACGGGGACGGTATCGCCGAGGATGACCTGCCGAAGTTGTTCCAACCATTCGGACGCCTCCAGAGCGCAGTCACCGCCGGCATCGAGGGAACCGGCCTCGGACTCCACCTCTCGCGGGGTCTGGCACAGGCTCAGGGCGGTGATATCGACGTCACATCCAGGCCCGGCGAAGGGAGCAGATTCACGCTTCGTCTGCCGCGCGGACGGAAACGGCCGGCCGGGCGAATCGTCTCCGTCACGGACTCCGAATAACGGAGGGGTGAACGTTGCGCCCGGTCACCGGGTGTAAACAGTGCATCGCAAAGCGTCGCATGCCACCACGAGGGGGGCGCCCGTAGCGTCTGATTAGCCCAGGGGCGCGAACGAGGTGGTCGCGTCGGAGAGTGGGACTTGGAGGGCTGATGCCATGCTGACTGTGGAGACTCCTCGGAAGGATGCGAGCGCGCTTCGCCGGCTCGGGGCACTGCCGGCGACAGCACTCTTCCGGCGCAAGGAGCACTCTGCTCCAGCGGCCCGTGTCGCGACCGGGATCGCGTGCGCGATGCGCGGGTGCAACAACCACACCGCCGAGCTCTGCGCGTACCGCGACCGCCGCGAACGCTCATGCGCAACAGCAATCTGTCCCGCTCACAGCATCTCGCTTGGGGGGGTCACGTACTGCCGTCGACACGCGGGCACCGTGCAGGCGATCGGTGAGCTTGCGCGGGACCAGAGCGGACATCCGGATGTCGATGATCGGGCTCCGTCGCTTGTCGACTGGATCAGCCGCGACCTCGACAAGGACATACGCAGGCTGCTGGCGCGAACCGCGCGTCCCGGCGAGAGCGTCATCGCCGACGACGCGGCCCGACTCGCGCACGACTTTCACCGCAACGCACGCTGGGAGCGCAGCTGGCGCCTGGTGGAACACACCGGACCCATCCTCAACGTCACGCTCCATGTGACCGAGGACGACGACTCACTGGTGCACGTCCGGGTCGGCACTGAGACGGTCGCCGACGGCGTGCCTCCCTGGATCGCACGGCGCCGAGAGGGGCAGGACGTCGAGGCGGCGATCGACATCTCCCAGCGGCAACTCTTCTACCGCTACCTCGAAGAGACGATCTCCGAGGCAGTGGTTCGTTTCCGGGACCGCTCCGACCGCATCGCCCAGTAGGGAACTCGGGCGAGCCGCCGTCACTGCAGCGGGGCACCTACCCCGGGATCGAGTGTTTGGTGACACTCCAGATTGCGACCGAGTCGGCGTTGAGCGCCGGGGTCGCATCCACGCAGACGGCCTCGTCCGACGATAGCAGCAGCGACGCTCCCGCGGCTTCCGGAACGAGGATGGCTTCCTCTCCGAGGTTGCAGCACACCAGCAGATCCCTGTGGGTGTATGCCAGGAGCCTGCGCGCGTTGTCGTACCAGGCGTTGGTGTCGGCACCCTCGTCGTCCTGGGCGAGGAGGCGACCGCGCCGCACCTCGCTGAAGCGTCGATACCACTC
>OBLU010005890.1_pt1 | contig 10944 bp, 12 predicted proteins | sample 1518681 | NCBI WGS metagenome assembly OBLU01 (sample SAMEA3539304, study PRJEB22396) | soil metagenome | biome: tundra; feature: field; material: soil | place: USA | collected 2010-05 | depth 0.15 m
GGCGGCGGGGCCGCGGCGGCCGGCGGCAGCTCCCGCGGGCGGTGCGAGCACCGCCGATCAGGCCTTCGCGATCAGGGGCGCAGCGGCTCGAACAGGACCTCGCCGCCCATCGCCTGCGAGACGACGTTCGCGGTCGTCGTCAGGTGGTTGTGCAGCGAGCGGGCGGCAAGATCGGCGTCGTGGTCGATGCACGCCTGCAGGATCATCTCGTGCTCGGCCCGGCGGGTATCGAGCTTGCGCGCGACGCGGACGGCGAGGCGGTAGCGCTGGCTCGTCTCCCACAGCGGCTGGATCAACCGCAGCAGCCAGTTGGATGCGCCGGCGTCGTAGAGTGCGAAATGAAACGCGGTGTGCGCCGCCCAGGTCTCCGGCGAGTTGTCGTCGGGCAGCTCGTTGAGGGCCGCGAGCCGGGCTGTCGCGACGGCCGCTTCGTGCTCGCCGAAGCGCTCGGCGGCGCGCCTGACGGCGAGCGGCTCGAGCGCGAGACGCGCCTCGTAGACCTCGGCGAGATCGGCGATCGAGAGCTCCGTCACGCGGCCCCCGCGATGGGGAATGTTCTCGACCAGGCCCGCCGCGTCAAGGCGCCGGAGGGCCTCGCGGATCGGCATCGCGCTCATCCCCAGGGCGACACCCAGCTCCTCGATCGGCAGTCGCTCGCCGGGCGCGAGATGCCCGGCGACGATCGAATCGTGCAGCGCCGTGAACGCCCGGTCGGCAAGCGTCCGGTGAGCGTCGACGACCCCCGCGCGGGCGAGCTTGGTCAGTCCTGTGGACATTTGCCTAGCGCTCGCTCGAGGCCTCACTCAGCAGGGCACCGGCCGCGAGCACCGCTTCAACCTGCTCGGTGAACAGCGATCCCGGCCCGCGCTGGAGCAGCGAGCGCAGCACGCCGCGCAGCTGCACGTCGGCGCTCCAGCTGGCAACCGTCTGCTCGCCGTCGGACGCGAGGTCCAGCTCGATCGACAGCAGCTGGTTCTCGCCCGGGGACCCCAGGCCGCTGATGCGAACGTACTCGGAGGGGCGCTGCTCGACGATCTCGAAATCCATCGCCAGGCGCGTCTCGCCGAGCGCGGCGAGCGCGTCCTCGAGGCTGTCCGGGCGCACGTACTCAGTGGCTGCCAGCAGCATCGCTCTCGTTCCCGTCGCTGGCGTGGTCGGGTGCCGGGCGAGGCTCGCGCCCGTCGAAGATCTCCAGGGGAACGCTCGACAGCGGCGCGCCGCCGTCGGGCCCGACGCACCAGGTGTCCTGCATGTACAGGCATGCGCTGCCGCCAGCGGCGATCGCATGGGGGTGCATCGAGAAGATCATGCCCTCGCGCAGCTCGACGTCGACGCCCTCGCCGATCTTTGGATGCTCGAGCATCGTCATCCCGATCGAGTGCCCGGTGACGTGGCCGAGCGGGTAGCCGCGATCGTGGAACGGCGCCGAGACCGCGCGGTGGACGTCGTGCGCCGTCGCGCCGGGGCGCATCGTCGTGCGGGCGGCGGCGGCGTACTCCGCGTAGGCCTCGAGCATGCGCTCGGTGTCGGCGCCGACCGCGCCGCGCGTCAGCGGCCGCGAGAACTCGACCCAGTGCCCGCCCGGGCCTGCGACTTCGAGCGAGTACAGCAGCAGGTCGTCGGGCGCGATCGGGGTCTGGGGGTCGGGGATCCGGAACTCGGGGGTCGCCGACCCGGCGCGCCCCCACAGGACCATGTCCATCGTCTGGCGACCGGTGCCCAGCCGCGTGAAGATCCGCTCGGCCGCGGCCATCAGCTCGGCCTGCGTGCGCCCCGGCTCGTAGGCCTCGTGCACCGCCCAGAACCCGGCCTCGTTGATCGCCATGCTCTCGCGAACCAGCGCCAGCTCCTCCTCGCTCTTGACCGCTCGCGAGAGATCGAAGACGACGTCGAAGTCGACGAGCTCGAACGGGCCCTGCTCGAGCGCGCGGAAGTCGCGCACCGGCATGATGTAGTCGAGCCCGTAGACGCCGAGGCGCTCGACGCGGCGCTCGCGCAGATGGTCGCGGATCCAGGCGCCCGGATGCTCGGCAAAGACCGGCTCGCGAACCCAGCCGTCGGCGTGATCGCCGACCCAGCGCGCCTCGCTCGGAAAGACCGTGATCGGATCGCCGCTCAACGGGAGCAGCACGTAGGCGTAGCGGTGCACGATCCGAAAACCCGAGAGGTAGCGCACCGCGCCCTCGAAGCCGCTGTACTCGCTGCCGCTGACCAGCAGCGCGTCGACCCCGTGCTCGGCCATCGCCGCCCGCGCGTTCGCGTAGCGGCGAGCCACCTCCTCGCTGCTCGGCGTGCGTGCCGGGTCGGTCATTCGCTCACCGCCGCCGGTTGCGAGGTCCAGGCGCGCTCCATGCCGACGATCAGGGCGACGATCGCCTCGTTGAGCGGCGTCGGCACGCCCTGCTCGGCGCCGAACCGCACGATCCCGCCGTTGAGCGCGTCGATCTCCGTGGGCCGGTGCGCGAGCGCGTCCTGGAGCATCGACGCGCGATGATCGTAGGCCACCCGCGCGGAGTGGTCGACGAGCGCGTCGGGGTCGGAGTCGAGCGTGATGCCGAGCGCAGCGGCGACCGCGACACCCTCGCGCACCAGGCCGGAGATCAGTGCGCGGGTCGCCGGTAGCTCACACAATCGCCCCTGCGTGAGGCCGGTCAGCGCGCCGAGCGGATTGCTGGCGGCGTTGAAGATCAGCTTCGTCCACTGTGCGCCGCGGGCGTCGGCGAGCGCCTTGGTCGGCATCCCGCCGCGCGTCATCGCATCGGCGAGGCGCTCGATCTCCGCGCGCGTGGCCGGGCGATCCTCGAATGGCCCGATCCAGGTATCCCCGGCGGTGTCCATGTGCACGACCCCGGGCGCCACGACCCGCCCGGCCGGGAAGGTCGTGCCGCGGATCACGCGCGGCACGTGCTCGGCGATCAGCTCCTCGTTGCCCACGCCGTTCTGGACACTACATACCGCGCCGTCGACGAAGATCTGCGCGGTCGCCTCGATCGCCGCCGCGGTGAACATCGACTTGGTCGCGACGATCCCGAACTGGCAGGGCGGAATCTCGCCCGGATCGGTGCGCGCCCTGACCGGGGCGAGCACGTCCGCCTGCCCGGTCAGTCGCAGTCCGCCGGCGTTGATCGCGGCGACGTGCGCCTCGACGACGTCGTAGGCCCACACCTCGACCTCCTCGAGCGTCGCGAGGTGCGCCGCGAAGAGGCTTCCGACCGCACCGCAGCCGACGATGCACACGCGCATCAGGAGACCACCGCCGCGGCCTCGGCGCCGTCACGCAACCCCCACGAGGCCTCCCTCGCCCGGACCAGCCGGTACATCGCGGTGCTCAGCGGAACCGCCACGCCGAGCCGCCCCGCCTCGCCCACCAGCGCGCCGGTGATGAACTCGACCTCGGTCGCGCGCTCCGCCAGCACGTCTTCGAGCATCGACGGGCGGTGCGCGTAATCGCTGTGCCCGGTCTCACCGCGCGCCACCGCAAGGACGTTCATCTCCCACGGATCGTCATGCAACCGGACGCCGGCCGCGCCCGCCACCGCGACGCCCTCGTCGATCAACCCGTGGACGAGCCGCCCGAGGTCGCCGAACTCCTCCTCCTGCGCGAACAGCGCGACGTGCGGCAGCCCGGTCATCGCCGCGACGGTGTTGATCGCCGAGTTGAAGATCAGCTTCGACCACTGGGCGGGCAGCAGGTCGGGCATCGGCTCGGCCTCGAGCCCGGCCGAGATCATCAGCGACGCGAGCTCCTCGACCAGCGCGTAGGGGGTGGCGGTCTGCGCCCAGGGACCCAGCCAGGTCGCGGTGTCGAGCTCGTACTCGACGTGCGTGTCGTCGTGGCGGATCCCGCTCATGAAGGTGACCGCCGAGATGATCGGCCACGCCCCATGACGAGCCACGACCGCCTCGGCGCCGAGCCCGTTCTGGACCGTCATCATCGCCGCCCCGGCGGCGCGGCCGGCCAGGCGCGCGGCGCTCTGCTCGAGATCGAGCGCCTTGCAGGCGAAGATCCCAACGTCGAACTCGGGCAGCTCGGTGGCGTCGGCGGTGGCGAACACGGGCGCGCGCAGCTCATGCTTGCCGCTGACGCGCAGCCCCCGCTCGCGGAGCATCGCGGCGTGCTCGGGCCGGCGCGTCAGGACACTGACCTCGCAGACCCCCCCGAGGTGTCCGGCGAGCAGGCTGCCGATCGTTCCGGCGCCAATGATGCAGACGCGCTCGATCACGGCGAGCGGAAGTCGTCGGGGTAGCGCGAGAGCTTCTCGTTGCCGCTCGCGGTCACGAGATAGTTGTCCTCCAGGCGCAGGCCGCCGCCGCCCGGCCAGTAGACCCCCGGCTCGATCGCCAGCACCATGCCCTCCTCGATCACCGTCGGGACCGCCCGGTGCGCGAACGGCGGCTCGTGGGCGCGGGCACCGATGCCGTGACAGATCGGGTGGCTGGGCTGGCCGGGGTAGCCGATCTCCGCGAGCCCGTCGCGGATCAGGACGTCGAGCTCGCCGAGACTCGCTCCCGGCCGAACGTGCTCGACGGCGGCGCCGTAGACGCCGAGCAGGCCGTCGAGCAGCTCGTCGTATTCGCGGCGCAGCGTGCCCGGGCAGGCGTTCTTGGTCAGATCCGACCAGTAGCCGTCGGCGCAGACCCAGATCTCGAGCAGTGTCGGCTCATCGGCGAGCACCGGGCGGTTGCCGGTCGCGCTGAAGGTGCGAATCCCCGGGCCCGCCCAGACGAGCGTGAATGCCCGCGCCAGCTCGACCTTTCCCTGATATCCCGTTCCGACCGCGTGCACGTGCGCCTCGAACATCGCGCCCACCTCGCTCTCGCGCATCCCGGGGCGGATGTTGTCGCGCACCTGCTCCATCGCGAGCGTGGCGAGCTCGTTCGCCAGGCGCATCCGCTCGATCTCCTGCGCGGTCTTGATCATCCGCGCCCGCGCGAGCAGCGGTGCCGCGTCGAGGACCTCGGTTGCGACCGCGTCGAAGCCGTCGAACCAGCCGCTCCAGAAGACCGTCGGCTCGCCGACCATGCGGTCGGCCGCCTGCGTGCCCTGCGAGCGCTCGAGCCCGACGCGTCCGCGGTCGCGCTCGGCCAGCAGCTCGAGGCAGCGGTCCTGCGCGCGGACCGCCGGCGGGCGGGGGTCACCGGGGTCATAGAACGGGAACGGCCGGACGTCGGCCGTCCAGGCGGTGCGCTGGGCCTCCTCGTACTGCGGCTCCATCACCAGCAGCGTCGGCTCGCCGTCGAGTGGGACGATCGCCACGTCGTAGCCCTTCATCGGCCAGTAGTTGGTCAGGTAGCAGACGTTGTCCGGGGATCGCGCGACGAGCGTGTCGACCCCCTCGGCCGCCATCAGCGTGCGCACCCGGTCGAGCTTGGCGGTGTCGATCGGCCAGCCCATCAGCTCACCAGCGCCGCAGCGGCGGCGCAGGAACCCCGTAGGCCTGCTCCCAGGAGATGACCGGGTTGGACAGCGTGCCGATCTTCTCGATCTCGCACTCGACCACGTCGCCGGGACGCAGGTACAGCTCGGCGGCGTTCTCGTTGAATCCGGCGACGCCGGAGACGGTGCCGGTCGAAACGACGTCACCCGCGCTGTAGCCGAGCGCCGAGTAGTGCGCGATGATCTCCGCGATCGTCACCGACATGTTGCCCGAGTGGGACTCCTGGCGCAGCTCGCCGTTGACGCGCAGGCGCATCTGGAGGTCGTGCGGATCGCCGACCTCGTCGGGGGTGACGATCCACGGGCCGAGCGGGCAGAACGTGTCGATCGCCTTGCAGAAGGAGAACACGCCGGAGCGCATCTCGCGTCGCTGGATGTCGCGCGCGGTGATGTCGTTGAAGATCGTGTAGCCGGCGATGTGGGACGCCGCCTCCTGCGCGTCGAAGTGTCGTCCCGGCTTGCCGATGATCACGGCGAGCTCGAGCTCGTAGTCGAGCTCGTCGGTCAGATGCTCGGGGTAGATGACCGGATCGTCGGGCCCGATGATCGCGTCGACGTTCTGGAAGAACATGATCCAGGGCGCGATCTCGTGCGACCAGCCGACGACCTTCGACTCCTCCTCGTGCTCGCGGAAGTTGCCAGCGGTGTGGAAGAACTTCTTCGGCACGATCGGCGCGCACAGGCGTACGGTCGCGAGCGGCGTGCGCTCGCCGGAGGCCGCGGCGGCGGCGGCCGGATCGAGCCCGCGCTCGAACAGCGTGCGCATGTCGGGCACGTCGAACACGCTGATCTCGCCACCGTCGAGTGCCCCTGCCCGCCGGGCGCCGTCGGCGGTCTCGAAGGTCACGAGCTTCACGCTGCCACCCCGCAGATATCGCTGGCGACGAGCGCGTAGACCGCGGCGATGTCGCGCAGGCCGGCGATCTCGAGGTTCTCCCCGTCGGGGTCCGGCAGCCCGCTGGAGGTGCCGTAGTTGACCGTCTCGATGCCGTAGCGGGTCAGCGCCGAGGCGTCGGAGAACCAGCGCACCGTGTCGCGTGCCGGCGGCGCGCCGAAGACCTGCTGGTGGCCCGCGTCGATCGCGGCGATCAGCGGATGGGACTCGGCGATCTGCGCCCCTGGGGCGCTGACGTAGACCTCGGAGGTGATACCGAGCTCCGGGTGGCGCTCGCGCAGCTCGCGTACCAGCGTCGCGAAGTCCGCGCGCGCGGCCGTCATCGCCATCGTCGGCGGCACGCGAATGTCGAGAAACAGGTCGGCGCGATCGGGCGTGCGGCTGACCCGCCAGGGCTGGCCGGCGCGAATCGCGCCGACGTTGACGACTCCGTCGATCCCGCCGTAGGCGGAACGACGCTCCCATTCCGGGATCCAGGCCAGCACATCGGCGAGCACGCGCTGCATCCGGACGATCGCGTTCTCACCGAGGCGACCGTTCGAGAACGCGGTGTGGATGAACGGCCCGTGGGTGGAGATCCGCGCCCACATCGTCCCGTAGTGGCCGAGCACGACGCGCTGCTCGGTCGGCTCGCCGAGGATGCACATGTCCGCGATTCCGCCGTGGGTCGGCAGGTAGCGGCTGCCGGCGGCGTAGCCGCGGTATTCGCTGCCGCGAAACTCCTCGCCCCACTGCGCCTTCTCGATCTCCCCGACGACCGCCGCGATCACGATGTCGCCGCGCAGGCGGAGCCCGGCATCCTGGATCGCCCGCACCGCCTCGACGTAGCAGGCGAGCGCGCCCTTCATGTTCGAGATCCCCAGACCCCAGATATGCGCGTCGCGCACGACGGCGCGCGGCTGGAACCCGGGCTTCGCCCGCAGATGCGGCTCGCGGCCGGAGTAGGAGGTGTCCATGTGGCCGTTGAACATCAGGCTCGGGCCGCCGCCGGTGCCTTCGAGGCGCCCGACGACGTTGGGGCGGCCGTCCTCGACCTCGTGCCAGCTGACCGCCAGCCCCATCTCCTCGAGCGTGTCGCGCATGCACTCCGCCATCTGCTGCTCGCTGCCGGTCGGGCTCGAGATGTCGACGAACGAGCTCGCGGTCGCCACCAGGCGAGCCTCGTCGACGTGGGCGGGGAGCGTCGGCTCCGCGCTCATCGATCCAGGCGGGGTAGAACCTCGGTCGCGAACAGCTCGATCTGGCGCTCGCGATTCTCACCCCACAGCTCGAGCATCACGTGCGTGCAGCCCGCGCCGCGGTAGGACTCGATCGCCGCGACGCAGTCCGCCGGGGTGCCCGCGATCGGCTTGCATTTCTCGAGGATCTCGTCGCTGACCGCAGCCGCCGCCGCCAGGCGCCCGCCGGTCTCCATCGCCTCGGCGACCGGACGGATCTCCTCCTGCGTGAGTCCGGCCAGCTCCAGCAGCACATCCGCGGAACCCTGGATGTTCTGCACCTTGTTGGCGAGATACATGCCGGCGATCTCGCGCGCGCCCTCGCGTCCCTTCGCCCGGTCCTCGTCGATCGAGGCGACGATCGTGCAGCCCAGATCGATCTGCTGCGGATCGCGCCCGGCCTTGGCGGCACCCCGAGCCATGTTCGCGTAGCTGTAGCGAACGAACTCGGGCGTCGTGATCGATGCCGTCAGCAGGCCGTCGGCCTCCTCGCCGGCGTATTCCTGCATCCGCGGGCCGGTCCCGGCGATGTAGATCGGGACCTGACCGCGCGGGGCGTCGGCATCGGCGGCAAGTCCGGGCACGTGGGCGCTGAAGGCCGGGCCGTCGTAGTCGAACGGCTCGCCGGCAAGCACCCCACGCACGATCCGCACCGAGTCGCGGGCAGGGTTCAGCGGCTTGACGTCGTCCGCGCCGATCTCCTTCATGAAGATCCGTGAGGCGCCGAAGCCGAGCCGAAAGCGGTCCGGCCCTGCCGCCTCCTGCGTCACGCGCGCGTCCATCGCAACCTGGATCGGATGGCGCGTGAACGGCGAGATGATCCCCCAGCCGATCGTCAGCCGCTCGGTGTCACGCGCGATCAGCGGCGAGATCGCGGTCGCCGATCGTGCCTCCATCGAATGCTTGCGCCACCACGGGTAGGCCTCGGCCAGCCAGATCGTGTCGAAGCCGTGACGATCGAGCGCTCGCGCATGGCCCAGGATCTCGGCCAGCGGCTCCATCGTCAGTTGCATTACGCCGATCCGAAACGGCACACCCGCCACCCAGCACCCCACTCCTAGTCGCGAATACCGCGCCCAACACGCTGCGTCTGGGCTCCCGGTGTTGTCTTTGGATATTTGATCACATCTGTGGTCGCGCAGCGGCCCGGCCGACTTGAGCGACCACTAGGCTTGGCTCACGTGGGTGCTCGGGAGCGCGACAACTCGGTGCAGGGCGCGGAGAGCATCGCCATCCGTGAGGCGGTGAGCGACGATCTGGCGGGGGTGCTCGCGATCTATAACGAGGTCATCGCGTTCTCCACGGCGGTCTTCAGCGAGCAGGCCGTCACCCTCGAGGACCGTCAACGTTGGCTCGCCGTGCGCCACGAGCAGGGCTATCCGGTGCTCGTCGCCTGCGACTCGAGCGGCGTTGTCGGGTTCGGCAGCTTCGGCGACTTTCGTGCCTGGCCGGGGTACCGCTACACCGTTGAGCACTCGGTTCACGTGCGCGCCGACCGTCGCGGCGAGGGCATCGGGACCGAGCTCGTGCGGGCGCTGATCGAGCGCGCCGCCGCGCTCGGCAAGCACGTCATGATCGCCGGCGTCGAAGCCGAGAACGCGGCTTCGATTCGCCTTCACGAGCGCCTCGGGTTCACCGTTGCCGCCAGGCTCTCCGAGGTTGCGTGGAAGTTCGATCGCTGGCTTGACCTGGTCTTCCTGGAGCGGCGCCTGCCGTAGCAGCGGGCGCCGCGGCCGCGGCTCCCTCCGGCGTCGGCCGGCGGATCTCAAGCAGCGGGATGAAGCGGTGCGCGAGCGGCCCGATGGCCAGCGCGTAGAGCACCGTGCCGACGCCGACCGTGCCGCCGAGCGCCCAGCCCGCGGCGAGGGCCGAGACCTCGATCGTCGTGCGCACGACGCGGATCGAGTGTCCCCGCGCCGCCCAGGCGGTCATCAGCCCGTCCCGTGGGCCCGGCCCCAAGCCCGCGCCGATGTAGGCGCCGGTGGCCACGCCGTTCAGCACGACTCCGCCGACCAGCAGCGCGACGCGGCTCGCGAGCGCGTGTGGCGGATGCACGACGGCGAGCATCAGGTCGATCACGGCTCCGACGAGCACCACGTTGCACAGCGTGCCGATCCCCGGGCGCTGCCGAAGCGGAATCCAGGCCAGCAGAACCGCCACTCCGACGATGATCGCCCAGGTGCCGACGCCGAGGCCAATGCGGCGTGAGAGGCCCTGGTGCAGGACGTCCCAGGGATCGAGGCCGAGGCCCGCGAGCAGCAGCATCGAGTCGCTGACCCCGTAGAGGGCCAGGCCGAGAAACAGCTGAACGAGGCGGCGAGCGCGGGGTGGCGGCACCATGCGACGTTCGCAGATCAGCGCGCGCAGGGTCCTGGTGGCCCGGGAGCCGCCGTCCGTGACCAGGCTAGAACAGACGTCCAACCTAGTTGCCAGGCTCCGATCGGATGCATCACCATGCGCGTCGCGTCGGGCGATGCTGACCGCGTCGGCGGTCCAGAGCGCCCTCTCGGGCGGCACCACACAGTGGCGCTGCGCTTCACGTCGATCAGCGGCGCCTCGCAGATCGACGACATCTTCATCGACCCGCGCGGTGCCTGAGCGGACCTGATACCAACGCGGTCAGGCCGACCGCACAGCGCGGATCGTTGAACACGCGGGCCGGGTGCCGTGAGCGCCCGGCCCGCGGTCCGTTCGAGGGAAGACAAGCTGGCGGGCTACGAGGGACAACGTTCGAAACACGGCCCGATCGTCTGGCGGCGGGTCGCTGACCTGCACCGCCGACGCTTCGAGGCGTGAACTGTCCCGCGCGCGGTGCGCGCGAACGAGCGCTCGCCAAGGCGCTCGGGCGCAGCGCCCCGGTACGCTGACACAGCGCGGTCGATCGCGGATCGCACGCAGCCGCGTCGATTCGCATGACTGGCGATACTGCCGGGGTGCTGCGGAGGCTCAGAGCAGAGATCCGGCGACTCGTCGGTCACCGGCGCGCAGCGGCCGTTGCGGTGGCGTTGATCGTGCTCTACTCGCTGGGGGCGAGGGTGTTCTATCTCGGCGAGCCTTGCTCGTCCCCCTGCGTCGCGGGCTCCAGCCACACGCTGATCTTCGACGAGGCCTACTACGTCAACGCGGCGCGGGTGATCGACGGCATCCATCCGCCGGCGGGCGCGCCTTATGCCGATGCGCCGCTGCACAAGGATCCCAACGCGGAGCACCCGCAGCTGGCGAAGCTGATCATCGCGGGTGCCATCGAGTTGTTCGGCGACGACCCGTGGGGCTGGCGCATCGGCAGCGTGATCTTCGGACTAATCGCGATCCTCGCGATCTATGCCCTGGTCCGGGGGGCGCGCGGCAGCCCGTGGCTCGCCGCCGGCGTGTGCGGGGTGATGGCGCTCGACAAC
>OBLU010005892.1_pt1 | contig 10941 bp, 5 predicted proteins | sample 1518681 | NCBI WGS metagenome assembly OBLU01 (sample SAMEA3539304, study PRJEB22396) | soil metagenome | biome: tundra; feature: field; material: soil | place: USA | collected 2010-05 | depth 0.15 m
AAAAAACAAACCATGGGCCAGCCGTCCGCAGTCCGTCGCGCTGCTGCAAAGCCCGTTTACACACGCGCCGTTGCATGTGGCCGGTGAGCAAGGCAGCGAAACTCTCCTCAGTCCAACCGGCGAGCGATTCCCCATCCGCAACGGAATCCCCGTTTTCCTCAAGCCCCAAGACCTCACCGGCGACAACGGCAAATACAACCATCTGTACGAAACGATCGGCGGATTCTACGACGACACCCAACGAGTCTTCTGTGCCTTCAGAGGCGTGGAGATAGAGTTCTACTTCCTCAATTACATGAGCCTGCTCGAAGTGAAACCGGGCGATTCGGTGTTGGAGACTTCGGTGGGCACCGGCCTTAACTTCAAATATCTCCCTCCCGGCGTCAAACTCTCCGGCCTCGATCTTTCCCCTGAGATGCTGGCTAACTGCCAGGCTAACCTGCGCCGTTGGAAGATGGACGCCGATCTCTACCTCGGCAATGCCGAGAGCCTGCCCTTCGCCGACTCGAGCTTCGACGCGGTTTTCACCGCGGGCGCCATCAACTTCTTCAACGACCGCGCCAAAGCCATCCGCGAAATGATCCGCGTAGCCAGGCCGGGCAGCCACTTGATGATTGAGGACGAAACCGAAGAGTACGTGAAGAGCGCCTACGAAAACATTCCATATACCAGCAGTTTCTTTGGGAACCGCGAACATCCTGTCACTGTGCCCGTCGATCTGGTGCCTCCCGAAATGGAGGACATCCACGTTGAAATGCTCAAGGACGGCAAGTTCTATGCCATCACCTTCCGCAAACCGCTTCCGGCATAGAATTGAAGTATGATCCTGGAGACCTTTCCCGTCGGCCCGCTGGCCTGCAACTGCACAATTATGGGCGACGAAGAGGCCGGTGAAGCTATCGTCGTCGATCCCGGCGACGAGGTGGCCCGCATTCATCGCCGCCTTACAGAACTCGGCCTCAAACTCAAGCAGATTCTCGTTACCCATGCCCACATCGATCACGTTGGCGGCGCCCTGAAGTTGAAGCGGCTTACCGGCGCGCCCATTCTGCTGAATGAAAACGACCTGCCGCTGCTGAAGATGATGGAAGTGCAGGCCGGATGGCTGGGCGTCGCAACCCCTGAGACCGCTCCTCCCGATGCACCGTTGGCCGACGGGCTAGTTGTTGGCCTGGACCGCTACCCTGCCGAGGTGCTGCACACTCCAGGGCACACGCAGGGCTCCGTTTGCCTCCTGTTTGCGCCGCTCAAAATGGTCGTTGCGGGAGATACGTTGTTTGCCGGAAGCATCGGCCGCACCGATTTGCCCGGCGGCAACTTCGACCAGATCATCGATTCGATCCACTCGCGGCTATTGCCCTTGCCCGACGAGACCAAGGTACTCACCGGCCATGGACCCGCAACCACGATTGGCGAGGAGCGCAGAAGGAACCCGTTCCTGCGGCCGCGGTGAGAGAGAAGCCAGAATCTGGAGTCGTGAAACCTTCAAGAAATAGCGTATAGAGCCGTGTTTTCGTCTCAAAACTGGCTGAAATCTGCCGGTGTTGATTACTGATCAGTTAATATGTAGAATTTACAAACAGTTCATTCAATGCGACTTATAAGTGATGACCGGCTGAAAAAGTGGCTAAAAAGGGTGGGGGGGGGGGGGTAACCGAATTTTTCGCGGTTTTCGGCTCGCGCCGGAGGTTGACAGAGGCCCATGAGGGCGATGGGGCGGGGGTGGATTCGACCAAGCGGGGTTCCGCCCTGAGTAATTCGGTCATCTTGGAGCCTCCAATAGATATTGTGCGCCAAGGGAGGGTAATTATATGCAACGGTCTGCTTGGTGAGGTTTGAGGTATCCCACCCTTGCGACAAAAAACAAGAACGTCGCAAGGATGGGGCACCCGGCCCTTTTTGCGTGGAATTTCTCAGTAGGGCAAAGGCGCCGTTGCCGCCGATATGCCCTGAAGATGGGCCAGCATGCGTGTCACCCCACTCACGAATTCTCCTTTGGGACCAAGCAAGCTCACCACCAGCCATCCGGAATCTGCCATTCCGAAGAAGTACCCCGGATGGACCCATACTCCTTTGTCCAGCAGCGCCAACACTAAATGTTCGTCCGGCCCCAGCGCGGGTATGCGCAGCACGGCGTACCACCCGCCCTCCACTTTCAACCGCCGAACCATCTGCTGGCACTCAAGCTGGCGGTCCATTTCCGCCAGGTTAGCCGCCACTCGCTCGCGAATCTGATATTGGATCGCCTCGCAGGCGGCAAGCCAAACCGGCAACGCCGCTTGCACAGGCGCGTTCACGGAGAGAAAGGTGTCTGCAATCACCTCAAGTCTTTCCAGCGCCGGCGCTCTTTCCGGGCCGGTGGCAACAATCCAGGCGGCTTTCATCTGCGGCAGCCCGGCAATCTTGCTCATCCCGCTGACGACGAAAACCGGAACGCCTTCAAGACCGGCGGAAAAGCTGCGGACCGTTTGGTCCATCCCGTAGTCGAGAAAGACTTCATCCACGATCAAGGACAGATCGAATTCCCGGCAAAGGCGGCCGAGTTCTTCGGCTTCCCAGGGCTTGGTGAAATGCCCGGTTGGATTGTTTGGGTGGACGAGGACGATGGCTCGCGTGGCGGGCGTAATGGCACGGCGAACCCCCTCAGGATCGATCTGCCAGTCGTGGTCGTAGACAAGCGGCGCGGCGGCGATGCGCACGTCGTCAAGGTCCGCGAGAAAGTCGAAGAGGGGATAGCTTGGCTGCGGAACAAGTATTTCGCTGCCGGGGTCGCAGAGGAGGCGGAATAGGAAGCTGTAGGCTTCGCTGGTGCTGGTGGTGAGGACAATCTGCTCCGGGTCAAGCACAACACAGTGTCCGGCATAGTAGCGGCAAACGGCCTGGCGCGCGGGCAGAGTCCCCTTGGGTTGGGGGTCGTAATCGAGAGCCTGTGCGTCGGTGAGCGGGGCAAGCAGGCTTTGATCGTATTTGAATCCGCAGCGGGTGGGATTGGAGGCGGTGAGATCGGCGATAGGCAGGCCAGCCTCGATGCGCAAGCGATGAGCCCGCGCCAGCTCGCTTTCCTCCGTGTTCCAGGCCGTTCGTTGGGAAAAGCGCAATTGGGTGGCTCCGAATGGATTCGTGTTAAGGGTGGCGCGCCCCGAAGAATAGATCCGGAAAGAGGTCCCGCAGAGGGAAGTCCCTGCGATGCGATCTTCTGAGACGAGCTTCCGCTTGCCGTTTGAGAGGAATCTGGAAGGGAATCCCCTTTCCCTCGGGGGCTAAAGCCCGTGGCTTTACTGCTCGGTTCAATGTACGGGCTGAAGCCTGTACCCTTCAAAGCAATGTGCACTGCACCCAACCGCGGGCATTCCAGGGTCATCGTGCAGAATAGAAACAGGCGCCCATTTCCACGATACACGGACGCCACCAGGAGGAACATTGGGTCTGCGCGCGGTTGTGTTCGACTATGGGATGGTGTTGACCGGAACACCGGACCAGGAGGCACACGCTTCCATGGTAAGTATCACCGGGCTGGACCTGGCCAGCTTCGAGTACCACTACTGGGCCGACCGACATGCCTATGACGAGGGCAAGCTGACTGGCGTGGCCTTCTGGCAAAACTTCCTGCGCCGGGCAGGGCTCCCCGAGCGCCAGGAAACCGTCGAGGAACTCAATCGCTGCGACGCCCGCATGTGGACTACGCAGAACCCCGCGATGCTGGCGTGGCAGCTTGCGCTGAAGCAGCGCGGCCTGCTCACGGCCATCCTCTCCAACATGGGCGACAACGTTTTGGAGAACATGATGCGGGAGTTTGACTGGCTTCCCCGCTTCGACGCGCTGGTTTGGAGCTTTCAATTGCGTGTGGCCAAGCCCGACCCGGCGATCTATCGCTATGTATTGAAGGAACTCGGCACCCGACCGGAAGAGACGCTTTTTCTGGATGACAAGCTGGTGAACGTTGAGGCGGCAATAGCAATGGGCATGCCGGCGATCGAGTTTTCGAGCGTGGAGAAGCTGCGCGCGGAACTTATTGAGCGCGGGCTTGACGCCGAGTTGCCATTGCCCGGCTGATCCAATACTTGTATTTCCCATCAAGGGCTAGAAAAGCTTGAGGGCCCGGGCCTGAAGGCCCCTGCTCCCTCCGGAATGTTGGCAAGGTGCGTCCATGAGAGCGGCTCAACCGTCCAGAGCAACAGCAACGCCAAAAAGGTGGAGTGAATGCAAGGAACGAGTTTTATGCGCACGGCCCGCGGGACCGTGCTGGCAGCGGCAGCTCTGGTGTCAAGCGCGGGTTTGTCGCTTGCACAAAGCGTGCCAGTGGTAACAGGAGATGCGCGAGTCGACAAGCTTTTGAGCCAGATGACGCTGGAAGAAAAGCTTACGCTCATCCACGGCACCCACGAAGACCCCGCGGTTTATCAAGGCCAGGCGGGCTACCTGGGCGGAGTTCCCCGCCTCAACATTCCGGGACTGCGCTTTGCCGATGGGCCTCCGGGTGTGCTGACGCGGCATCCGTCGCAGGGCGAGACCGCGACCATGGGCGTGGCCGCAACCTTCAGCCGCAAGGATGCTGAGGACAACGGCATCGTAATTGGCCGAGAAGACCGCGCTCTGGGCATCGATGTTTCGCTGCAGCCATTTGTGAATATCGCTCGCGACCTTGAGTTTGGCCGCGGCTACAACACCTTTGGCGAAGATCCGTTCCTGACCGCCGAGATGGGCGTGGGCGAAATCAAAGGCATCCAGGCGCAGCACGTGATGGCGCAGGTGAAGCACTTTGTGGCTTACGACTCGAATGGCGGAAATATCTTTGTCGACGACCAGACGCTGCATGAGGTCTATGTCGCACCCTTCGACGCAGCCGTAAAGGCCGGGGTCTCGTCGATGATGTGTTCTTACAACCGCATCAACGGCTCCTTTGCTTGCGGCAACGAATCCACGCTGACGAAAATTCTGCGCGACCAGATCGGCTTCAAGGGGTTTGTCACTTCGGATTGGGGCGCGGTCCATGCGGTGAATTTCATCAATGCCGGTCTGGATATGGAAATGCCTGGCGAGCCTGCTCCGGGCGGCTTCCCGATTCCGTCTTACTTCGATTCGCTTCCTCCTCAGCCTCGGCCCGATCCGAAAGCCATGGCCGGCATGATGGAAGGCATGTTTGGCAGCCACTTGCCGGAGGAGGCTGTTCCGGTACGCGAGGGCTTTGGGGACTTCGGCGTGAAGCTGGATGCGAAGAAGATGCCGGAAGCCCTGAAGGACGGCAGCGTGAACGAAGCGGCCATCACACGCGCCGCGGGCCGTGTGCTTTATGAGATTGTTCAGTTTGGTTATCTTGATGGCCAGTCGAAGCACGATGTCACGGCGCAGTCGATTGAAGAGAACGCCAAGATCATTGAGAAGACCGGCGAAGATGCGGCCGTGCTCTTGAAGAACGAAGGCGCCATCCTGCCGTTGAAAGCAGCCGATCTTGATTCTGTGGTTCTGATCGGACCCACGGCCTTGCAGGTGGATTCGATCGGCATCAATGGCGAACGGTCTGTCGGGTTGCCAGAGCGGCAGGTTGGGCCGCTCGATGCGCTGAAGAAGATCACCGGCAACGCGAACATCAAATTTGCCGTGGAAGACGACATGACGGGAACGCTGGTTCCTGCCTCGGTACTGAACCACGACGGCAAGCCGGGACTGGAACGCACAACTGCCGGCACGACGCGGACCGATGCCGAGGTCAACTTTACAGGCGGCAAAGCGCTTGCTCCGAATTCGACCGTTACGTGGAAGGGCACGCTTACCGCGCCTCATGCCGGGAACTACTGGATTTATTTACAGGCCATTGGGACAAACGCCAATATTTCGCTCGACGGCAAGCGCCTCGCCGGCACCGGGGTTTTTCAGGGCGGCGTGCATGGCGATATTCTGCAGGCCAACCAGGACAACGTGGTTCCTACCACCGATCACCTCGATAACGTTCGCCGCTCGATTGAGTTGAGCGAAGGGCCTCATGCCATCGAAATCAAAACCAGCCCCGACACCTCGAATTCGCCGGTCCAGGTACGGCTGAACTGGTACACGCCTGAGCAACGCAGGGCCGACCACGAGGCCGCCATCGCAGCCGCGAAGAGCGCCAAGGTGGCGGTTGTCTTTGTGTGGACGCGGCTTAATCCGGTCTTCGGGCTTCCTGGCGAGCAGAACAAGCTGGTCGAGGAGGTGGCTGCGGTTAACCCGAATACTGTGGTGGTCCTCAACACAAGCCAGCCCGTTGCGTTGCCGTGGGTGGATAAGGTCAAGGGCATCCTCGAAATGTGGTGGCCGGGCGACGAGGGCGGCTGGTCCACGGCCAACCTGCTTGCCGGCAAGACCAGCCCGGCAGGGCGTTTGCCGATCACCTGGGCGAAGCGACTTGAGGATTATGCTGCTACCGATCCCAAGCACCCGGAGCGGTCGCACAAGGGGGTGGACGGCAAGACCACTTATAGCGAAGGCGTCAACGTGGGTTACCGCTGGTTCGACAAGGAAAAGATCGACCCGCTGTTTGCCTTCGGCCACGGCCTGAGTTACACCACTTTTGCTTACTCCGGCTTGAAGATTGACAAGGCTTCCGACGGCGGTCTGGACGTTCGGTGCCAAATCAAGAACACGGGCGGCGTGGAAAGCGACGAGGTTCCACAGGTTTACCTGGGAGCACCGAACAAGATTCCGGCTGGTGTGGAGTTCCCGGTGCGTGCTTTGGTTGCGTTCGATCGCATTCACCTGGCGGCGGGCGAGGCCAAAACTGTCATCCTGCATGTGGCTCCGCGCCAGTTGCAGTATTGGTCAACAAAGGACGGCAAGTGGGTTGCCGGCGGCGGCAAGCGCACGGTCAGCGTGGGCGGATCGTCGCGCTACCTGCCGGTCGAACAGACGATCAACTAAGCCGGTTTTGGCTTGAGCGGTTCTGGTTGAAATGGAGTTCTGTGGTCTCCCACCCTTTCCGCAAAAGCGCGGAAAGGATGGGGCACCCAGAGTATATGTCAATTACGAGGCCAGCCCCAATCCGACGAGGTTTGCGGCTGCAATGATGATGATCATCCCTATCCAAAGGATGCGAATGGGCCTGCTGCCGACATGTGCCCATTCCCCGAGCGCGAGGCCCACCAGCCCGCCGCATAGGACATAGATACTCATGTGCAGCATCCAGTTGACGTAGGACAGGTGCTGCGGAATATTCGCCGCGCCCCAGGCATAGAAGAAGAACTGGAGGTACCACATGATTCCGCCGGTTGCCGCCAGGGCTCCATTTTTAACGAGTGTTCCCGTGGGCTGCGCCAGGTCGGCTCTAAGTGAGAGCCTCTTCAGCGCGGCCAGCCGAATGAAGCAATAACTCAGATTCACGATTGCGCCGCCACCCATGATGAACACATAACTCGGCAGAGCAGCGTACAGCGGGTTTACCCCCAGGTGCAGCGCGGCGGCTTCCATCGGCTTTGCGGCGTCAATGGCAAAGGACATGCCCGAGGAAAACACGCCACACAAACCTGCCAGCAGCAAGCCGAGCTTCAAGTTGAATTCTCTTGTTTCGCCGCGCAGTTGTATCTCCTTCAGATGACCGGCATAGGACACGACCGCCACGCCAATGAGGGCTACCAGGACCCCGGCCATGGTTAACAGGCCGCCCCTGGTAGTAAACAGCAGCGCGGCCTCTCCGTGACGAATTGGAGGGATCAGAGTACCCACGACAAGCGTGACGCCGATTGCCACGCCGATGCCAAGGGACATACCGAGATACCGCATGGTAAGTCCGTAGCCCACGTTGCCGACTCCCCACATGGCTCCGAAGAGAGCCACGGGCCATAGCACCTGGGGGCCGAGGGATGCATAAAAGCCGGCGAAATCCTTGAGCAGGATGAGGCTGACGCCGATGGGCAAGAGAATCCACGAGAAGAAGCCGGCTATGGCCCACGTGGTTTCCCACGACCACTTTCTCACCTTCTCAATGGGCGCATAGAACGACGCAGCCGACGCAGCGCCGATGATGTGCCATCCGATCCCAGCTATGATTGCAGGCATTGTTCCTTCCCTTCTCAGGCTGCCTGCGCATCGATCATGCTGCCGGCAAAAGTGCTTAGCACTCCAGTTGTAGATGGTTCCTACGGGAGGAAGAAGACAAATGCCCGGGCCTAAAGGCCGTGCAAATTCGCATCTTTTCCGGGGGTTAAAACCCCCGGCTCCCTCCGAATTCGGCGATCTCCAACTAATTCGGCGATCTACAACTGAAGTATTCGTCTCCTGTTAAAGCGTGACCACAAAGGTGTAGCTACCCGGGGCCAACTCGAACCCGGTTTGCCTATCGCGAGTTACCGCGTTTGCTAACTTGCTTTCAGGCAGCGGAACACCGGCGAGCTTGTACTTCGCAGCCTCATCGTGGCTCAGACTCAGCATGCCGGTAGTGTTGGCGGGAATGGTTACATGCCACACAGCCGTCGTGCCGTTCACTGTCCAGTCCGAGTGAATTGGGCCGTAAGTAGAGGCATAGTCCAAGGAAATATGCCCAAGGCGCGCATCGAAGTTGGGATGCAGCATGACGGTATGGAAGCCCGCATCAAACGGCGTTGCATCAATGCCCGCGGCGTAACGATAGATCCAATCGGCGACTGCGCCATAGGCGTAATGGTTGTAGGAGTTCATGCTGGGGTCGTTCTTCATCTGGTCGCCGTTCCAGCGCTCCCACATGGTGGTTGCGCCGTGTTCCACAAGGTAGCCCCAGGAAGGGTACCCGGTGTTGAGCAGGAGCTTGTAAGCCAGCTTGGCATTGCCGGCCTTGGTCAACTCCTCCAACAGATAAGGCGTGCCAAGAAAGCCCGTGCCCAGCAGGCCGTGGTTGGCTTCTATCTTCTCGGCAAGCTTTTTTGCGGCTGCGGGGCGCAATGCCTCAGGCAGCAGGTTCATGTGCAGCGCCAGCACATATCCGGCTTGCGTATCGCCGCCATTGCTTTTGGCATTTGGATTGTTGATCTCGCCGAAGGGGGAGGGGGTATTGTCGGCTCCGTCCACAAAGCCATCCGGATGCACAAACTGCTTCTGAAACGCTTGGCGGATTTTTACAAGCTGCCGCGCGTACTTCTCCTCGTCATTGGGGCGGCTGGCGGCGTGCGCCATTTGCTGCATGAGAGACACATCGTAGGCCCAGTATGCTGTCGCGATGAGCGTGTAATCCGTCTTTCCTTCGGGCGAGAGCCAATCTCCGAATGGAGTCCCGCTTTCGTTCTTCCACAGCCCATCCGGGTTCGCGGCTGCGATGGCATTCAGGTACTTTTCCATCGCCGCCCAGTTCTGTTCGATGATGCTTGTGTCGCCGGTCTGGAGCCACGACGTCCAGGGAATGACGACGCCGGCATCGCTCCAACCCGCGCCGGAACCCGACGAAGGCTGCGCGGTTCCCGGCGCATAAACGCCGTAGTACGGAGTGCCTGACTGTGTGCCGCGCATGTCCGTGGCAAACTTCCGCGAGAAGGCCGCCAGGTCCATGTTGTAGCTCGCCGCGCGCCAGAAGACCTGCGCATCGGCCATCCAGCCAAGCCGCTCGTCGCGCTGCGGGCAGTCCGTGGGCACACCAACAAAATTGGAGCGCTGACCCCACAGAATGTTGCTCCATAGTTTGTTGATCATCTCGCTGCCGGTTTCAAGCATGGCAGTGAAAGCCGCATCGGTATGGAATACCAGTGCAGTCACCGCGTCCTTGCCCGGTGCGGTCGGGAGCCCGGTCACCTCAACATAGCGGAAGCCATGGAAGGTGAATTGCGGCGTGAATTCTTCCACGCCTTTTCCATCGAGAATGAAATGGTCCGTCGCTTTGGCAGTGCGCAGGTTGTCCGTATAGACGGTTCCATCCTCGTTCAAGATCTCCGCAAACCGCAGACGCACATCCGTGCCCGCCGGCCCTTGAACCCGCAGGCGTTCCACGCCGACCAGATTCTGCCCGAAGTCGTATACGTATGTGCCGGGCCTGGGTTGATTGAGCGTCTTGGCCAGCATCGTCCGCTCCACTCGAATGGAAGGATAGTCCTGCGCGCCGATTTCGAGCGGCTTGGGTTCAATCGCAATCGCGTTCTTCCAGTCCTTCGCGGAATAATTTGCGGTGTTCCAGCCGGGCCGTTTCAGCCGCGCGTCCTGGCTTTCGCCATCGTAGATTTCAGAATGGAGGATGTCCGTGGTGCCGGCCTGCCAATTGGCGTCGGAAACAACCCATTCCACATTGCCGTCTGCGTGCTCGATGCGCAATTGGGCACGCACCGCGGGCGGCGTATCGCCGTAGTTGTTGGGCTGCTGGAACCATTCAAGCGGCGTCTGATACCATCCCGGCGCCAGCAACACGGCAATGGCATTCAGACCATTTGCAAGCTGCCTGGTCACGTCATAGGTTTGGTACTTCACCTGCTGGCGATAGTCGGTCCAGCCCGGCGCAAGCACATCGTCGCCCACACGTTTGCCGTTGAGGAAGACTTGATAAGCCCCGAGCGCCGTCGCATACAGCCGCGCGGACTTTACCGGTGAGCCCAGGGTAAACGTGTGCCGCAGAGCTTTCACCGAGTCGGGAATCCACGGATGGCCAAGGGGCTTGGAATCGGGCCCTGGCTCCCCTGCCCATATCGCGGCGTTCTTCCACCCCGAGTCGTCGAACCCTGCCTCATGCCAGCCTGCCGCTGCATGAATCGCGGTCTTCCATCCCGTTCCGCTGGCAAAGGTTTCCGTGGTTCCATCCGTATACTCGACAAGCAGAGTTGCACTCAGCGGGGGTACATCTTGCTTTGCCATTCCGTTTGGGTTGGCTACATAATGAACGGCCTCGATGGCGATAATGTTCGCGCCGGCTTTCAACTTGCCGGTTGCCTCGGCACGCAGGTACTTCTTCCACGGCATCTGTTTGTAGGGCGGCAGCGGATCTGCTGCAAGCAACTGAGCGCCGTTGACCCAGGCAGAAACGGT
>OBLU010005893.1_pt1 | contig 10940 bp, 10 predicted proteins | sample 1518681 | NCBI WGS metagenome assembly OBLU01 (sample SAMEA3539304, study PRJEB22396) | soil metagenome | biome: tundra; feature: field; material: soil | place: USA | collected 2010-05 | depth 0.15 m
CCTGCTCCACCAGATTGATGTTCTGATAAATGGCGTCGGCCGTGCCCTGATACCACGTCTCGTCCTCGGAGCGCATCTGGGCCGGCACCGGGATGACGAACTGAGTCTTCAGCAGGCTGCCGAATTGCCAGCCCTCGCTGAGGTGCTGCAACAGGGACTGGCTGCGGAACTGGGTCAGCACATAGATGGAATAGATGCCCGAGTTGATGAAGTTGCTCAACACGAAGTCGATGATCCGGTACTTGCCGCCAAACGGGACGGCCGGTTTGGCCCGTTCGTTGGTCAGCGGCGCCAGGCGCGTTCCCTTGCCGCCGGCGAGGACGATGCCCAATACGCGTATCCGCATAGGTTTAATGCTTATTGTTCCAGGGCAGGTGTGCCGCTGGCAAGCACTAAATGGTCCGGCGGGCCGGGCACCCCGGTAGAATAACAGTCATGCCACAGAACCGATTTACCACCGCGAGCGTAGTGGGTACCGGGATGATGGGGCCGGGTATCGCCCTGACGCTGGCGCTCGGCGGAATTCGCGTTACTTTGCTGAGCCGCACCGCGGAGGGCGCGGCACAGGGCATGGAAAAGGCCAGGGAGCAGGGCCGGGTGCTGACCGCCAACCAGCTGGCGGGGACCGCCGAGGTGGAGCGCGCGCTCGAACGGCTTGACGGATCGACCGATTTCGACCGGTCGGTGGCCGGAGCCGCTCTGGTGGTGGAATCCGGTCCGGAGGACCTGGCGTGGAAGCAGGACCTGTTTGGCCGGATGGACGGGCTGGCGCGGCCGGACGCCGTGCTGGCGTCCAACACCTCCGGCCTGAGCATCACGGCCATCGCCGGCCGCTGCACACGGCCGGAGCGCGTATTGACCACGCATTTCTGGAATCCGCCGCACCTCATGCCGCTGGTGGAAATCGTGCAAGGCGGGAAAACTTCGACAGAGGTGGTGAGGGAAGTTCGCGACCTGCTGGCAGGGTGCGGGAAGACTCCTGTGGTGGTCAGGAAGGACCGCCCTGGACAGCTTGGCAACCGGCTGCAAATGGCGCTGGTGCGCGAGGCGGCGAACATCGTCGCCGAGGGCATCGCCGATGCCGAAGATGTCGATACCGTGGCCAAGAACGGTTTCGGACTGCGCATGCCGGCCTACGGGATCTTCGAACACCAGGACGTGGTCGGGCTGGATCTGGGGCTGCGCGTGGTGGAGTACGTGGCGCAAGACCTTTATAATGAGCCGCGGGCGCCGGAATACTTTCGCGAACTGGTGCGCCAGGGTCATCTGGGGGCCAAGACGGGGCGCGGCTTCTATGACTGGAGTGTGAAGAGCGCGGATGCGGTGCGCGCGCGGCGGGACGCGTTTCTGGTGGAAGTCCTGCGCTACCGGCGTAGCCAACCCTAAAGTTGCGCGGCGGAAGGTCCGATAAGAGCAGTGGTGCTGACCTTCACATGCTAGCAATCATTGGAATTGTCATCGTCCTCGGGGCCATTGCCGCCGGCTACACGATGGAGCACGGCAGCTTCCGGGTGCTGATGCAGCCGGCGGAACTGGTGATTATTTTCGGTGCGGCGGTGGGAACGCTGGTGATCGCCAACCCGCTGCCGACCCTGATCAAGATCGGAAAAGGGCTGGCCGGTGTTTTTGGCGCCAGCCCATTCACCAAGGCGCTGTATCTGGAATCGCTCAAGATGCTGTATGAACTGTTCGCCCTTTCGCGAAAAGCGGGCACGGCGAAGCTGGAAGAGGAAGTGGATAACCCGTCCAAGGGAGTGGTTTTCACCAAATACCCGAAGTTCGTGAAGAACCATCACGCGCTGCAATTCCTCTGCGACACGCTGCGCATGGTGGTGTCGGGCGGGGTGGACGCGATGGAGATCGACACCATGATGGAAATCGATCTGGAAGTGCACCATACCGAATCCGCCAAGCCCATCGCCGCATTGAACACCATGGCGGATGCACTGCCTGGTTTGGGAATCGTGGCCGCGGTTCTGGGAGTGGTCCTGACGATGGGCGCGCTGGGGGGCCCCAAGGAGGCTATCGGGGAGAAGGTGGCGGCCGCGCTGGTCGGTACTTTTCTGGGGATTCTACTGTGCTATGGGATTTTCGGACCGCTCGCCATCGCCATGGGAAAGAACAGTGCGGCGGAGTCCGAATATCTGGGTTTTCTGCGCATGGCGTCGCTCGGATTCATCAAGGACCTCAGCCCAATCATGGCGGTGGAACTGGCGCGGCGCGCCATCCCCAATGAAGTGCGGCCCACCTTTCAGGAGATGGAAGGCATTTGTCGCGGCGGCGGCGCGGCGGCCTCCAAGGCGGCATAAGCCATGTCCCCGCCACAATCGGAACCCGCTCCGCCGCCGCCTGCTCCGCGGCCCATCTTCATCATCAAGCGAAAAAAGGCGGCCCACGGGGGCCACCATGGCGGCGCCTGGAAGGTGGCCTACGCCGATTTCGTCACCGCCATGATGGCGCTCTTCATCGTGCTGTGGCTGATGAGCGCCGATGAAAAGGTCAAAGAGGCGATCAGCGCCTTCTTCAATAATCCAACCGGACCCGGCACCCAGACCGGAACCGCGTCCGCCGGCTTGGGCAACGCGATCGAACTGAACAAAGAGGACATGGCCAAACTGCGCGAAAAGATGGAGCAGGCGCTCAAAACGATGCCTAATTTCCGCGATATGAAGGACCACGTCGAGATGACCATCACCTCCGATGGCCTGCGCATCGAACTGCTCGAAACCGAGGCTGGCATGTTCTTCGAATCGGGCCGGCCGCTGCCTTCGGCAACCGGTGCGGAGTTGTTGACGCGGCTCGCCCAGGAACTGGGCAAGCTGCCCAACAACCTGCTGATCGAGGGTCACACCGACGCCAATCCATTTTCCGCGAAAGACGGCTCCTATTCCAATTGGGAGCTCTCCACCGACCGCGCCAACGCGGCTCGCCGGCTGATGGAAGCACACGGAGTCCGTTCCCAGCAGGTGGCCCAGGTGCGAGGGTTTGCCGACCGCCAATTGCGCCACCCCGACGATCCCGGGCACGCCTCTAACCGCAGAATCTCGGTGATTGTGCAATACCTGACGCCTCCAGTGTCAGCGGCTAAGGTGCCGGCCGAAGCGGGCAAAGCGCCAGGCGAGCCGGCCAAAGCGGCGGGCGAAGCCGGCAAAGCGGCTGGCGAAGCGGGCAAAGCGCCTGGCGCACCAGCCAAAGGGCCGGCCCACTAGCCGGCCCACCCAAAGGGCACCCCGGTCGCATTTCGGATTGGGGCAGCCCTTGGGTTGCTCCGTGGAGATTGCTCCGTGCCTTCGGATTTCCGCGCGTAGCGGTTATAATCCATGTGTAAGGGAGGATCACACATGGCCAAGGACAGAAGCCCGAAGAAGGAAGTCAAGAAGCCCAAGAAAAAGAAGTAATCGCGATTCGCGTTGTACCCTCGGACGCGCGCCGTCAGCCGACTCGCGCGTCCGCAACCATCAGCCATCAATCAGGGGAGCCGTCATGCGCACAGACTGGGTAGCCAAACGTCAGAACGATGTAATCCGCACGCAGATGCACTATGCCCGGAAGGGAATCGTCACCGAAGAGATGCACTATATTGCCCAACGCGAGAGCCTGGCTCCCGAGTTGGTCCGCTCCGAAGTGGGGCGCGGCCGGATGATTATCCCGGCCAACATCCATCACACCAATCTGGAGCCGATGTGCATCGGGGTTGCCTCCAAGTGCAAGATCAATTCGAATATCGGCAACTCCTCGGTCACCAGCGATATCTCCGGCGAACTCGAAAAGCTCGAGTACTCCGTCAAGTACGGCGCCGACACGGTGATGGATCTTTCCACCGGCGGCGATATCCCGGGCATCCGCAAGGCGCTGATCGGCGCTTCGCCCATCCCCATCGGCACCGTGCCCATCTATGAAGCCCTCTCGCGCGTGCGCCGCGTGGAGGATCTCTCGGCGCAAGTCATGCTGGAAGTCATCGAAGAGCAGGCCGAGCAGGGTGTGGACTACATGACGATTCACGCCGGCATCCTGGTGCAGCATATCCCGCTCACCACCCGGCGGGTCACCGGAATCGTCAGCCGCGGCGGGTCCATACTGGCCGAATGGATGGTCAAGAATCACAAGCAGAACTTTCTGTACGAATGCTTCGAGGATATCTGCAAGATTCTACAGAAGCACGACGTCAGTTTTTCGCTGGGAGACGGTCTGCGCCCCGGCAGCATCGCCGATGCCAGCGACGCGGCGCAGTTCGCGGAGCTGAAGACGCTCGGCGAGCTCACGCAAATCGCCTGGAAGTACGACGTCCAGACCATGATCGAAGGTCCGGGGCACATTCCCATGGATCAGATCGAGATGCAGGTCACCAAGGAAAAGGAGATGTGCTACGAGGCGCCTTTCTATACCCTCGGCCCGCTGGTCACCGATATCGCACCCGGCTACGATCACATCACCAGCGCCATCGGCGCCGCCATGATTGGTTGGTATGGCGCGTCCATGCTCTGCTACGTGACGCCCAAGGAACATCTGGGATTGCCCAACCGCGACGATGTCAAGGCGGGCATTATCGCCTATAAGATTGCAGCCCACGCCGCCGATATCGCGCGTCACCGCCCCGGTGTGCGCGACCGCGACGACGCGCTCTCCCGCGCCCGCTACCGCTTCGACTGGAAGGAGCAGTTCGCGCTCTCGCTCGACCCCGAAACGGCACGCAGTATGCACGACGAAACGCTGCCCGAAGACGGCTTCAAGGACGCGCATTTCTGCTCCATGTGCGGGCCGAAATTCTGCTCCATGAACATCTCCTCCAAGGTGGAAACCTTTACAGCCGACGACGCCGCGGCCGTGTTGAACGGAACCCCGCCGGAGGCCCTGGTCGCGATCAAGACTTAGGAATGCAGGGGTGGGGCATGCTTTAGCTTGCCAGGCGAGCGAAGCTCGCCTAGGACAGGCCGGAGGCCTGTCCTACTGCTTCGTCCCCAGCCAATATCCCGGGCGGGTCTGCGTCTTGTAGGCGCCCACGGTCACTTCGAGCGTGTGGAACCCGCCCTCATCCTTATTGTTCGGCGTGTAGCTGATAAAGTACTGCGAGTGCAATTCGGCGCCGATCTTCCCGATGGCGTCTTCCAGGCCCTTCAGTCTGTAGAAGGTGTATTCGGTCCCGCCCGTTCCCTTGGTGAACGCCTCCACCGGATTGTCCTTGAAGATGGCCTTCACGTCCTTGAATATCTCCACCATCATCGGGATGAACTCGGCGCGTCCGCCGCCCCCGGCGCCGTACGCCTGCGCCACCGACGTGGGCGTTGCGGGCACGCCCGAAGGCAGGTTATGCATGGCCGGGGGAAGGGTGTCCTGCCGGCCCGGGTCGGGCTTCGCGCTTAAGGTGGAAAGCAGCCGCGACATATCCACCGGATAAAACATCACATTGGCGTATTGCAGGTCCATAAGGGCTTCGCGCAACCGGGTTTCGCTCGAAATATCGCGCGTCTCGCCGATGTAGAGGATGATGCGCCGCCGGTTGGGGGGCCGTGCGCGCAGCATGCGGGTGGCTGCGGCGATCGCGTCGATCATGCGGTTGGCGTTGCTGCCCGCGGTCAGATTCTTCACAGCCTTAGTAATTTTTTCGCTGTCGGAAGTGAACTCCTGCATGGTGCGGATGCGCGAATCGAAGGCAATTACGGCCGCCTCTCCCTGGTCGCCGATGAGCAGCGGCGCGATCAGGCCGCCGATCTTTTTGACCTGCGGCAAAATGCTATCCACGTGCGCGTTAGCCTGCAGGCAGATCACCAGGGAGATGGGTTGGTACGTCACATCGACGTTGATGTTCTGCTCCTTGCCGTTATCGAAGAGGTGGAACTGGTACGGTTGCAGCCCATCCACGTAGTTTCCGGAGCGGTCGAAGACCAACACCGGCGCCTGCACCTGTTCGGTGCCGCCGCGAAATATGGTGGTCGCCTGGTCCGGGTCCGGCTGCTGCGGTTGCTGCGGCAGCGGTTGCTGCTGTTGCTGCGCCGCCAGAAAGCCGCACAGAAAAGTGAGAAGTATGGGTCGAAACATGCAGCTCCTGTCAGGAATGCTCGGTATGGCCTCTGAGCAATTCGAGCACGTGTGGTACCAACTCCAAGATAGCATCCAGGGATTCCACCGCACCTTTGGGCGACCCCGGCAGGGTAACAATCAGAACCTTTCCGCGGGTTCCCGCCAGGGAGCGCGACAGCACCGCCAACGGCGTCGCCGCCCGGCCCTGGAGGCGCATTAGCTCGCCAAATCCGGGGATTTCACGATCCAAAATAGCGCGCGCCGCCTCCGGCGTGACGTCGCGGGGCGCGACTCCCGTACCACCCGTCGTAAAAATCGCCGACACCTGCCCACCGTCCGCCAACGTGGCGAGCCGCTCGCCGATCTCCGAAATCACGTCCGGGATGGTTTCCATAACTGCCACCCTCCAGCCCAACTGTTCCAACCGTTCACGCACCGCCGGCCCCGAGCGGTCCACCCGCGTACCGGCGCTCACTGAATCGCTGATGGTCAAAACCGCGGCGCTAATCACGGGTGTCCTCACGGCGGAAATCTCCGCTCTTTCCGCCGGTCTTTTCCAGCAGGTACACATGCTGAATTTCGATCGACTTATCCAGGGCCTTGGTCATGTCGTACACCGTGAGAGCGGCCACGGCGGCCGCCGTCAAGGCTTCCATTTCCACGCCGGTGGGGCCGGTGGTGGCGGCGCTGGCCACGATGCGCACGCCCTGCTTCAGCAGCGTCACTTCGACATCGGCATGGGTCAGCATCAGGGGATGGCAAAGCGGAATCAGGTCGCTGGTGCGTTTGGCCGCCGCAATTCCGGCAATGCGCGCAATCTCCAGCGGATTCCCCTTCGGATTGCGCGGCAGTTTTCGGAGTACGGCCGGCGCGATGCGGACGAAGGCGTGCGCGCGCGCCGTGCGGAGCGTCGGCGGCTTGGAGGAAACATCCACCATGCGCGCGCTGCCCGCGGAATCGTAGTGCGAGAGTTTTTTCATTTGGAAAGTATCCGGATGAGTTCGCCGGGCGCATATTCGGCGCGATCGGGATCGGCCACCAGGTACGCATTGGCGCGGGTCAGCGCTGGAATATCGCCGGAGCCGTGCCAGTTCACGGGCGTCACCTCGGCGGCGTCCGCACTCAAACGCGCGGGCAGAAACCGCGTCAGCCCGAGGCGGTGCCGGAACTCGCAAGTCAGGCGGGCCAAGGGCAAATGCAGCGCGGTCTCCTCCTGCCCGGCGAGGAGTTCGAGGGCGGCGCGGGCGAAAACCTCGAACGTCACCATGGTCGAGGACGGGTTACCGGGCAGCCCGAAAAAGAATTTTCCGCGGGCGCGTCCGAAAACCAGCGGCTGCCCCGGTTGGATTAAGACCCGGTCGAAATAAAATTCAGCGCCGAATTCCGCCAGCACCTGCTCCACGACGTCGTACTTGCCCGCCGAAACCCCGCCGGAGAGCAGCAACAGGTCCGCCTGGAGACCTTGCGCGACGATTTGCCGCGTATGTTCCACGGTATCGCGCGCCACCGGGAGCACTTCGGGCGTGCCGCCGGCGCGCGTCACCTGTGCCGCCAGCGACCAGGCATTGGAATTGCGAACTTGAAATTCCTCGGGAATTTCGTGAACTTCCACGATTTCGTCACCCGTGGGGACGATCGCCACTACGGGCCGCCGGTAGACCCCGATGCGCGACCGTCCGACGGACGCCAGCAGCGCGATATCGGTGTAATCCAGGCGCTTGCCGGCGTGCAGGAGGACCTCGTGCTCGGCGGCTTCGCAGCCTCGCGGATTGATGAATTGCCACGCGTCGGCGGCGCGGTCGATCACTACCCGGCTGCCTTCCCGCCGGGTGTGTTCGATCATCACTACCGCGTCGGCTCCGGATGGGATAGGCGCGCCGGTCATAATCTCCACCGCCTGCCCGGCGGCGAGTACGCCGGCGAAACGTTCGCCCGCGCGCACCTCCCCGATCATCTCCAGTTTTCCGGGGAGATCGACGGAGCGCACCGCGTAACCGTCGCGCACACTCCTCGTCACCGCCGGCGAATCGCGGTCCGCCGCCGCGTCGGAGGCGAGCACGCGCCCGGCGGCCTCGGCAAGGGGCACCTCCTCGACAGCGGGATAGGAGCGCCCGTGGCGGACCGTGCGGAGAACAGTCTCGCGAGCATCCACAAACGTCAGCGCCGGCACATTTCCATTATCGCGCTTCGCCGATGCATGCCCGGAACGGCATGGGCTGGCGATGCACCATCCACACCGCCGCCACGATAATGGCCAGCACGGCGACCTGCAATGCTCCTGCCGGCAGAAAGACGTACAGCGGGGTGAGCGCGAACGCCGCCACTGCCCGCGCCGCCGCCGGCTCCATTCTTCGTGCCAGCAGCAGTCCCGGCAGGAACAGGGTGGCATCCGACACCGTGTTGTGTGGAGCGATCAGCACGCCTCCCGCTAACACCGCCGCCAGTGCCACTTCCAGCGATCCCCGCCAGATGAGGTATCCGCACAATATCGCAACCACCGCCGCCGCCGGCAGGGTCCACGGCGAATTGTAGCCAAACAGGCCGCGCAAGTTGACCATGTTGTGTGCGTACGGATTCATTCGCGGGTCAGCCAGCGCGGCGGCATACTGCGAGATCCAGTTCGGCCCCGCCGCCGCGAAGCACATGGCGAACCACACTGCCCCCACGGCCGCGCCGCCGGCCACCGTCTTCCACAACCGCCCGCGCAGAAGAAACAGCGGCAGCAGCAAGAACAGGTGGAACTTGATGGCGCAGAGTCCGAGCAACCCGCCCGCCGCGAACTCGCGTCCAGAGCGCAGCATCCAGTATGCGCCCATCACGGCCACCAGCACGAAGATGACGTCCTGCCCCACCGTGAACGTCGTCGCCAGCGGCACCGACCAGGCGCACGCCGCGGCCGCCGCCCACCGGTCCCCCGGCCACATCCAGAGGAACAGCGCGACTCCACCCAGCACCAGTGCGCGGAACAGGTAGAACGCCGGAACGAACGGCAGTTGCGCGAACGGCCACATCAGCAGCGCATAGAAAGGGGGCTTGATGAAGACGAGATTCTGGTGGTGGCAGCCGATCGCCTTGTCCTGCGCCGCGAAGGCGGCTTCCGGCGAGTATAGTTGAGCCGATCCCACCAGGGTGCCGCCTGAGTAGAACGCGGAAAAATCCGCCGCGCAAATCTCCACCTCGCGCGGCAGCCGGTGGATGATGAACGCCCGAAGCAGCACGCCCGTCAGAATGACGACGGTCCAGGCAGCCGGACGGATCCAGCTCCGTTTCTCGGAAAGGCTCGGCACTTGATACCGTATTGTTGCACGCGACAATTGCCGCGTTGGGCCGAAAAACCGCGTCCGCGCCGCACGCAGCCCCAAAATGGAAAAAGGGCAGCCGTTGCCGGCTGCCCTTCTCTCCCGACCGGATTAATACCGGTTCACTGCCGGACGCAACGGCGGTCCGAAGCGCTGCGGTTCCTGCTGTACCCGCTGTTGTTCCGCCGGGCGGTCGAGCACCAGCGATCGCAGGCCGGGCATGGCACTGGCGCCCAGGCGCTGACCCTTCTCGCCGACCGGCAATTGCCCGGTGGTCAGGTTCTTCAGGCCGAACAGTGCCAGCTCGAAACGGTCCTTTACCCCTACCTTCTGGAAAAGGCGTGACAGGTACACCTTTACTGTACCCTCGGAAATCATCAGCGTCGTGGCGATTTCCTTGTTTTTCAAACCCTGTGAGAGAAGGCTTACCAACTGGCCTTCCCGCTGGGTCAACGCCACGCGGCGGGCGCAGAGGAAGCTGTCGGTGAGCGCTTTCTCGAACCACAACTCGCCGGCCTGAACCTTTTGCAGGCACTTCACCTGTAGTTCAGTGGGCAGGGTCTTGCGCAGAATGCCGCGCACGCCCAACCCCATCGCCTGGAAGGCGAGTTCGGTCGAAATCGAGTTCACCCAAAGCACGATCCGCGAACGGCTCATGGCGTGTTTCATGTCGCTCAATACCGCGAAGGTGATCTCCGCGGTCAGGTCCATGAGAACCAGATCGGGCGCGTCCTGGGTGATCTGTTCCATCAAGGAGGCCAGCGAATTGCTAGTGGGCAGCAACTCGAAGCCCTCGATCTGGCGTAATACGGATTCGAGGCCCTTCGCCAGAATAGGCTCATCGCTGTAAAGTAGAACTCGCGTCATAAGAACACCCCGTCGTCAAGAAAACAGATCCGCTCAAGCACTTCAGCCGCGCGATCAAATTCCCTGTGGAGTTTTCCGCGCTTTATGAATTTGCTTTTCAATGAGATTATCCATTTATTCACTTCAGTTGTCAATAACATTTTCAATAAAAATATCCAAAAGTATCATTGATATTCCGTACTACGTTGGGCATAGGGACGTGATATATGCCGAAATAATGACAGTTAAACCACATATTATCAATATGTTATCGGTGGGCTACTCACTATGGGAGGCCATCGTTAATACAGCCGTAATTAACCGATAATATCCGGCCATTATCTTCCTCGGATAAACCTGTAATCCCCAAAAAAGGCCATCCCGGCCGCATTTTGCGAGCGGGAGCCTCAGTTTTGCGATGATGCTGACCGCGGTTATATTTCATTGCTATCCTTCGGCAACATAAGGTTATAGCCCATTTACGGCATTGATGCGCCTCCCCGACAGAGCTAAATTCGGCAGTGTCGAAGTAAAAGAAATGAAAACTATTAATCGACGCGAGAGCCTGCGGATCGAAATCAAGCTCCGGTGCCATGTTTCGTCGCCGGCGCTTTGGATGGAAAGCGCCATGCACACTGAAAACATTAGCCGTAGCGGCGTACTCATTGCCTGGCGCGGTGTCGACGCGGAGCTTCCGATCCCATCGATGGGCCAGATCGTCACCGTCGAAATAGAATTGCCGGCCAATCACGGGTTTGGCCAAAAATGTATTCATTG
>OBLU010005894.1_pt1 | contig 10939 bp, 9 predicted proteins | sample 1518681 | NCBI WGS metagenome assembly OBLU01 (sample SAMEA3539304, study PRJEB22396) | soil metagenome | biome: tundra; feature: field; material: soil | place: USA | collected 2010-05 | depth 0.15 m
CTCGCAGGAGTCGGCGGCTAGAGCATAACCAAAGTCACAGCCTTTTCTATTGCTCGCCGGATTCGGCGGGCCCCGCCGGGAAGTTCCCTTCAGCTGCACGTCATGCGCTCACCTTCCGTTATGCCCCGAGCGCGGTAACCGAAGGCTATCTTCACATTACTCCAGAGGCAATTAGGATTACCGCCCCCAATCTTCGGGCAAAAAATCGCAGCCCGAATTCTAAGGCAACGTGCGGCCTAGCGGTAATGTTCGTTGATCCATTCGGGATAACGGTATTTCAACAGTGCAAGGGCCCACGCCCCCTGAATAGTCGTATGGCCGGGGTAGATAGTTCCAAACTCCATGATTCCGCGACTCCATCCATGCCAGGAGTAGCTCCATGAGCCATCCGGCGTCTGATTGTCCAGAATGCGCTCCACCCAGCGGCTTCGAACCAGGTCAGGCTGGCCGGCGGCGAGCATAAACGCATTGCGTTGCACATACGCATCGGTGACCCGGAAATCGTAACGCTGGTCACGGGCCTCCTTTTCGCAGAGCCGCCGAAGCGTATCGTCGACTTTCTCGTTGCCGCCATTGAAATCCCGATACATGATCAGCGCGATCACTTGATGATGTCTGGCGCCCCAGACGTACTTAGTGAGCGAAAACAAGTCCGCCAAGTCATCCTCGGATAAGTGAGCCCTGTTCGGATCGATTGCGTAGGCAAACCAGCGCTGGTCAGAGCCTTCACGGCTCAAGTCATAGCTGGTCATGAATGGCAGCGGCGCATGGGGGTCGGCGAACCGCATCCAGAAGGGGGTGAGTTTACTTGCTGCGTACCGGTGATTCAGGGTCTGCTTGTTGGCTTCGAGCACGGACCGCAGGCGAGGATCGCCCGTCATCTTCTCTATGTCGGCGACCATGTACATGAGAGGCGGATTGGTTCCAGAGACGTCAGGATTGGCAGCAATCCAGCCAATAGCGTGGTCGAGACCAGCGTCCAGCTGGGCGTTGAAGGCGGCGCGCGAGCGGTGAGTGAGGGAAAAGTTATTGTTGAGCAGCGCGAACGCCACCACCAGAACAAACACCACAATCGCGGCTGCCATCCAGCGCAAAAAGCGAAAGGCAACGGACGGCTTTCCTAGGGCTGTTACATCATGGCCCGACATCATCCCCGATTGGCGACGAGACTGGAAGGTGGCTGAAAGAGACGAAATCAAGAAGACTGCAAGTATCGCCAGTTCCGGTTCGATGGCATGTCGGTACCGGGGCTGCGGGAAAGTAATGTAGTAAATCAACGGATAGGACACCAACAGCGTGGCGAACAGCAAAACCCCGTGCAGGCGCCGTTTGGCGGCCAGCAATAGTCCCCCGATTGACAGTACGGACGATGCCAGGAAGAGCAAGTTTTTCGCCTGCTCCAGCCCTGTCTTAGGAATACCCGCCCAAAAGAAGATGAACCTGCGGAAGGTCAGCACGAGGAACATCTTCGGATGCTGAGCGATCCAATCTTTCGCCTGATCAGCCTGCTCGGCGTCGAACGCCGCTTCGCCCATCTGCTGGTATAGCTCGTAGAGATAGCCATTATAACTGGGAATGTATGTTCGAACCCACCAGCCCTCGGCCTGCGGATTGTTGCCGGCGCGGAGGTTCATACCGACAGCGTCTCGGACGAAGACCGGCTCGCCGAACACGGAGTAATTGCGCACAAGCCACGGCATCAGTGTCATCCAGAAGACGACCGCGCTAAACACGACCGGCACTACGAAGCGTTTGCCGCGACGATGCAACTGGTAGGCGAGCCAGCATCCGGAGAAGGGGAGCCACGCAATCATGGAAGTATTGGTCAGCCCGACGATACCCCACAGCAGTCCATAGCCGAACCACGACGAGAGGCGGTTGTCGCCTTCCATCTCCAGCGTGAGCATGAACAGCAGGCTCAGCAGAAACGCCGACAAGCTCGTCTCCCAGACCCAGTACGCCGAAAAATAGATGCTGGCGGGCAAAAGCGCCCAAACCCATCCCGACCAGACCGCAACGGTTTCGTTGAAGACGCGGCGCGCGATGCGATAGATAGTCCAACTCGTGAGCGCAGCGAAGACGCTGTTGAATACCAGCATCGCAAACGCGGCGCCATACGAGCAGATGCCGAAGGCGCGAAACGCCAGCCAAATCACCCACGGATAGAGTGGAGCGGTAAAGGCAGAAGGGCCAGTGTCACCCCTAAAGGGAGAGCTAAATCCGTGGCCCGTGGCCAACGAATAGGCGAGATTGGCCATCTCGAAGGTAGACCATTGGGCGGTGTTTAAGCGGTACGAGTGCGCGATCACAATGTAGAGTACCCGCACAGCCAACCCGATCAGCACCATCCAAACCGGCGAGTGAATAACCCGAATTTTCGTTCTAGCTCCCATCAGCCTCACACTATACATAACCCTCGAGGGGTTCGAGCGCATTATTTTTCCTTGGCTTCTAGCTGACCAATCGCAGTTGAGCACAAAGGGTGGCAGGCAAGGCGATTCGCTTGCGAACCACCACCACGCTTGACGCCTGCTTGGACCCAAACACGCATGATCGCCAAGCCTGCTCGTGCTCGCCGTCTTCCACGACCAGGTCAGCTACCTGTCCGATCCGCCACACCTCGGGCGCCACTTGCTGCACATCCGCCCCAACATGCCAGAATTGTTCAATCAAATGCTCGCCCGGTGGCCCTTCCAATTCATCGAGGATGTTGAACGTATTACCATCAAGGAACTGTACTGTTCGCTTATGGGTAAAATCACCGTATTGGCAGATCGCAACGGCACAGTCCTGCTCGGGAGTACTGGAAAAATGAACCAGGCGCACTTCGGGCTTATTCATCCATCGAAATGGTCCTCCTGGGACGGCTTGATTCCTCCCGTCAATGCGAACCGTGTTATGGGCGGCAGTACCCCGAAAGGCATCTCGCCAGTCCGGATCCATGTATGTGTACGTGCCCGGATCGATAAGGACCTCTTCCCCGCCGCTAGACACGACAAGGGACAGGGTGTCTGCGTGACTGTGGCCGGCGCTCCAAGGTCCAAAGGGGCCCGCGTCGAACAGCGCAGAAATTTCACCGCGCTGCATCACGACGAGTCCAGAATCAGCAAACACTCGGGATTGGCGGTGGATGTTTGGCAACCTGACAACCCCGCACTTCTCCGGACCAAGCCACCATAGTGCAACTTTCTCTACATCGCGTTCGGAAAAAGGAAATACCGATTTATTTAGCATCAGAGAAGCCGTCGCGAGTGTAGCGCGAGCAACCTGAGCGCGCTCGCCGTACGGATGGAACACCCGCCCTCCGTCATCGTCTCCGAGCAAAGGAAGGTCTCCGTTGGCCTGGACCACGGACGCTAGAAAGTCGGTCATCCTAGATAATCCGTCACGATACTCGTCCGTGATGTCCTCGAGGACCGCATGGAACAGAAACAAATCCAGGGCATAAACGTGATAGTAGGTTGACTGCTCGAAATGGCTTCCGTCTCGCCTCACCTGGGCGGTCATTTGATCTCGCACGATTTTGCGGCCAAGTTCTCGCCGATATTCCGACCTGGGAAATTCGGGGAATAAGCGGCCGATGGCATGCAGTGCGACAGCCTCCCCCAGCAAGTGCGTATTGGGTGAAAAGTAAGTCGAAAGGTTGTACTGAAGATGTAATCCGTGACGGTACAGCTCAGCCAGAAACCGCCGCCGAAATTCTGATGACATGGTGGCGCCGAGCAAATGCCATATCCAAATCCACGACAGCGCGCGAAACGCAACCTCAAGCGCGCTAGTCCAGTTGATTCCTCGTTGGAATGGGTTCTCCGTCCACCAATGTTCCAATTGGCGAACAACTTCATCGAAATAAGCGGTCCCGCCGGTTACAGCAAATGCCTGGGCAAGCAATACCAAATGCTGATGACGGTTCACCTCCCAGATCCATTTGTGATCGCCGCACGCGAGGCGATCGAGGTAGGGTATAAATCGGAAATACTTTCTTGAAGTTTCAATATCTCTTAGTGGGTCGCGTCGCCATGCCACGGCAGCGCCGAAGTCGATCTCTGTACCGAACACTGGGATTCGGCCTAGCAAGATTTGGTCGGCCAACCGCACCAGATCGGCCTCATAGGGGGTGCTGCAGGTCGTCCTTGCTATGGCGATTGGCGAAGGGAGCAGGTCCAGCGGCGCCGTAGCGCGCAGCTCTCGCTGCCGCGGAACAAAATAAACAACAGCATTCGCCGTCTCCTGCCGGAGACGGAACAACAGTTCTTTGTAGCTTCGCATTTCGCTTAGCTGATCTTCCCGTTTAGCACTCAGCAATGATCAAATGATCGTTACCGTTCGCATCTAGTCTGCCAGCTCGGAAGAAGTGTAACAGCCTGCCAACGAGACGCACTACCATCGCATTGAGGCAAGTCTTCCCCGGCAACGTGTGGATATCTCAGTTGTGCGGAACGCGCAGTTCACACCCCCGCCATCTTCGCTACAAGGCCCCCCTCGGACGAGCGCGTTACATCAATGACCGGAAGAGCGTACCTGGAAATGGTTTCCCTCGCCAGAGAAGTCATCTCCTGGGTAATCACGATCACCTCGGCCCAATCCAAAACCGCCTCGAGACTTTTCTCCATACATCGCCCGATGTGCGGTAGCGAACTTAACAGGAATGTCTGGTTGCTTCCGTAAATGGATTCGAGTTGGATGTGAGGGTCGTAGATCCTTACATCGCATCCCTTGCCAATCAGTCTTTCAATCAGGGCGACTCCCGGACTCTCGCGAAGATCATCCGTATTCGGCTTGAAAGCTAGTCCATAGATCCCGAGTTTTCGGGACCCTGTTTCCAGCACACGCCGGAAAGCGCGCGCGATATGGGCTTCATTACTGGGCAACACAGAGTTCAGCAGAGGCAGTTCAACGTCAAGTTGCCGAGCCCGGTAGTTTAGCGCCCGCAGGTCTTTCGGCAAACACGATCCGCCAAAGGCGAATCCTGGTCTTAGATAGGCAGGCGAAATGTTGAGCTTGGTATCGTGGCAAACTGTCCGCATGACCTCGTCGCCCTCTAACCCGAGAGCCGTTGCAATGGTTCCGATTTCATTCGCGAACGCAATTTTCAAAGCGTGAAATCCGTTACAGGCATACTTGATTAACTCCGCGGTTCGAAGCGCGACCACGGAAATCTCGACCGGAAGTGAAGCATAAAGAGACGCGACTCTTTGTGCGGCCAAAGGATCGTGACTGCCTACGACCACGAGGGATGGCTGCATGAAATCCTTGACTGCGCTTCCTTCGCGCAGGAATTCCGGATTCGCAACCAGCGCCATCGCAGGCGCATGTTCGCTCAACGGCGCCACCACTTCGTCACACGTTCCGGGAAATACCGTGCTCCGAACGACGACCGTCAGCGGCCGCGCGCGCCCAGACAGATGGCAGGCGATGTCCGCGGTGACACGTCGCAACGGGTCAAGATTCAAATTTCCATTGCTTGCCGACGGCGTGCCCACGCAAAGGAAGGCGAAGTCGGCGTCCCGCAGAGCGTCGGCGGTAGAGGTTGTGGCTGACAACCTTCCGTTCCGAAGATTGGACTGGATGAGCGCCTCCAGGCCGGGCTCGTAGAAAGGTGACTGTCCATCCTGTACCGCTCGGACTTTCCTGGCATCAATATCCACTCCAATGACTCGATAACCAAGCTCGGCGAAGCATGCGGCCGTTACGCAACCTACGTAACCAAGGCCAAAAACTGCAATCGAGAGGGTTACTTCGTTGGTATCCAGCGCTCGCTTCATTGGTCGTGGTCCTCCATCGGAATGGCCCCCCGGAACGACGATGCAAGGCGCCCAGTCAGGGACGTTCGCAATCTGCGATTACTGGCGGAATCGCATGGGTTCATTATGCTCGACGAAGGGATCGCCGATCCAGGCGTTGCCGGCTAGCCGGCAACGATGCCACGGATAACCGTTAACGAAACCGGCTGAACCGATCGCGAGTATTTTCATGCTTTGCGACTTTCTGTCCCTCAGGCGCTCGCCGATGCGAATTCCCTGGCAGGAAAAAAGTTCCACGGATCGATAACGATCTTCTCGCCCCCGATCTCGATCTCCCGATAGACGGCGTGCGGGGCGCCAATGATAAGGATGTCGGCGTTCCGGATCGCGGTCTCCAATGGGACGAACGATGAATCGCGAACATATGGGTCCGTACACAGCACTTCGAGGGCTTCCACCTCAAGCAACTTCTTCAACTTGTAGGAGAGGCTGTCGCGCTTGTCATCGGATTCCGCCTTGAATGCCATTCCCAGTATCGCCACTCGCTTGTTCGACAAGTCATGGCGGCGAAGCTGTTCCACTAGAAACATCGGCAGCCCTTCATTGATCAACATGGCGGCGTGGCCGAGGAAAAAATTGTTTTGTGAAAACGCGGCCAGTTGGAGAGTGTCTTTCAACAAACATGGCCCAGCCGCAAATCCTGCCTTGGCAAAGCTGCGCATACGCGGATAATCACGCGTCACCGCATCATGGATCCGGTAAAAATCCAAACCGCAGCTTTCGGCGAGCATATAGAACTGGTTCGATACAGCGAAGTTCGCGTACCTCCATGCATTCGTGAAAAGCTTCGCAAGTTCCGCCTCTAGCGGAGTCAGCTCGATCAACGTGGGCGCGATCATTGCAAACAGCCGCTTGGCCGCGGCGATCGCTTCCGGTTCGAATCCCGAGACGATCTGCGGCAGTTTGGTCAGTTCCTCGATGGCATTTCCTTCGGCGATACGCTCCGGACAGAAAGCAACCAAGATTTTCCGGTTCAGTCTTCGAAGCCGCTCGTGAACCAGTTTTGTCACGCCGGGGTAGATAGTGCTGCGCAGGACCAGCAAGGTGCCGTCTTGCATGTGATCCAGCAGAGCGTCAATGCTCTTGTAAATATCGCCTACCGTCGGATTAAGATGCCGGTCAACGGGCGTGCCGACAACCGTAACGACAGCGTCGGCTTCCCTGATGCAGGATGGATCGAGGGTGGCTGATAAGGACTTCCCCAGTACGCTGCGCAAGAGTTCGTCTGCCCCTCGCTCCATAAAGGGCATAGTACCGGCATTGATGAGCCCGACTTTTCGTGGGTCGATATCCAATAGATCAACTTGCAAGCCCGCTTTGCTTGCCAATACGATACCCAGCGGAAGCCCCACATGCCCGCATCCGCCAACGATAGCTACCCTCTGCAGTTTCTTCATTTGAGTCCCTGTTCAAATCGCGCCTCGGCGCCAGGATAAGTTCGTGGCCAGTCTCCGCCTCAGAGCCGCTGTAATGTAGTACCCGAGCCGCTCTTCGTATTTTCCTTATAGCTGGAGGGACGCTTGTCGTTTACCGACGGCTTTTTGAAACCTAAGCGTACCAGACATTCTAGCAGCCTGCCATAGAACGCCGATAAGCTTGTGCTGTTCGGATGGAATGCCCTATAGCCTTGACACTGGTTGAGCAGGCTAAGCGGACTTCGCTCGGAGTACCCTAATCCTCGTCGTGGCCCGTACCGGGCACGATGAAATCGGCGGCATCGAGAATCGTCGAGTATTTATCCAAGTAACTGCGTACTCGCGGCGGATGACGGGATTCGAGAAGTAAATCACGGCTTCCTGAAGGGTTTTCGGTTCCTGTTCCATGCCTAAATATTGGTCAAAAGAGATGGAGTTGTTAAGTATATTATTGCCCCAGGGTTTGGGTCTCCAGATGCCCTTTGCGCCATTATTCATACCGCAACGCTTCGGCGGGCAGAACGCTGGCGGCCGACCATGACGGATACAAAGTCGCAATGAACGAGACACCGATAGCGACAATCGCCACCAGAACTCCATCGAGGGCGCGGGGGGCGAACGGCACGTAATCGATGGAATAAACTTCAGCGGATAGCGATACCAGGTGGTAGTGCCCGGCTGCCCAGGAGAGTAGATACCCCGCGATCAGCCCCAGCACCGTTCCGATTACGCCGATCAGGATCCCTTGATAGATAAAGATGCGCCGGATCTGCCGCTTCTTGGCGCCCATCGAGACCAGCACCGCGATGTCGCGCGTCTTCTCCATCACCATCATGATCAGCGAGATCAAGATGTTCAGCGCGGCCACAAACACAATCAGGCCGATGGTGATAAACGTAACTACCCGCTCCAGCCGCAGGGCGTGGAAGATGGCGCGGTTCTGCTCCATCCAGTTGGTGGACATGAAACCCTTGCCAGCCGCGGTTTCCAGCTTCTGCGCGATTTCCGGCGCCTGGTAGATATCGTCGATCTTGAATTCCAGCACGGAGACGACATCGCCCAGGTCGAAGAGTTTCTGTGCGTCAGCAAGCGGGATGAAGGCCCAGGAGCTGTCGTACTCATAGAAACTCGACGAGAAAATTCCCGTCACCTTGAAGCGCTTGTACTTGGGGACAATGCCGAATGGCGTCAGCTCGCCCTGCGGGCTGGTCACGGTCACCAGCGACCCAACGGTCGCGCCCAATTGGTCGGCCATGTCTTTGCCTAGAATAATCGGCGGCAGGGAGCCGGTGATGCGCGCCGACAGCGGATTGGGTTCGTCGGAGTCCGGAGGCGATGTTGCGCCCTGATCTTCCTTTCGGACCTCGAGGCTGTCGGCTGAACCGCTCCTGATGGTATCGAGAATGTCGCTGACCCTGCGCTCGTCTTGCGGCAGGATGCCCTTGAGAATCGCCCCTTGGGCGCGCGCCCCGCGCGAGATCAACACCTGCTCGTAAATCGCGGGCGCACCGGCGAGAACGTGCGGCTGCTTCTGCAGTCGCGCGAGTAAGTCTTGCCAGTCGCGGATGCCATCGCTTTCGACGCGCAGCAAGTTGATGTGCGAAGTCGAGCCCAGCAGCCGCTCCTGCAAGTCCTGGCGAAATCCGTTGTTGATGGCCAGCGCGATGATGAGCGAGGCCACGCCCGCGGCAACTCCGACAATTGAGATGACGGTGATGACCCCGATGACGGCCTGGCGCCGTTTGGCCCGCAAATAACGCGCCGCGACAAAGAGTTCAAATTGCATGCGGAGAGCTCAGCGAAGGTTCATTGTAGCGAAAGGCGGTTGGCCACTGGCCTATAGGGATGAACATGGATTGAGATCGGGCTTCTCGACGACTGCTTCCTAGTCGGGTTTTGCCAGCCTGGCATAATGCGAGCAAGACTGCCGTATTCAGGAGTAATCCTGCCTTTTCTTCACTACTCGTGAGCCGCTGAACCCGTGAATCAATCTCGCGGATTGCCTCTGAGGCGGCAGATGGATCGCCCGATTCGATGGCGTCCTGAATAATGTTGCTATCCATCGGAAATATGGTACGCCACGTTATTTCAGAAGCGGGATCACTGCTGGCACCCTTCGTCTGTAACTTCGATACGCTTCTCCGAAGCGCGCTTCCAGTTCGCGGTCTTCCATGCGAATCATCACCGCTCCGGTGATTACGGCGAAAGCTGCCAGCGCATAGAGCGCGACCAATCCTGTTCCGATGCACCAGCCGGCGATCTCGCAAAGATGACCCAGGTAAATAGGATGGCGCACGCGCGCGCGGATGCCCGAAGTGACCAGTTGCTGGCGATGGCGGTGCGGCTCAAGTTCGGCCAAGCCAGAAACCTGGGCGCGGTCGAATCTGTGGAACGCCGCGCGGTAAATCGAAAATCCCACGAGGAAAAAGATGGCCGCAGGCGCCCACGCAAACCAATTCGTATAAAAGTGGGTCGCGCGAAACGGCCACATCAACAGGAAAGCGATGGCGATAAATCCGCCCCACACCGGTACGATGCCAGCGTAAGCGCGCCGCCCACTGGCGCGCCAGCGCGCCACAAATGGATGCACTACAAACCAGAACAGGGGAATGGTGCCGTACACCGAGCAGGCCAGCAAAGCGACGAGATCGACAATAGCGCGAAGGTTCATGGAGGTGAGCGCCGGTGGCAAAACTTGAGGAGCTCTTTGCCCGGATTATCGACCAGAGTCACAGGACTTGAAAGGGCACGGGCTTTACAGCTACTGACAAACTCGTGTCCGCTACAACTTGAAGCGCACCTTCAGGTGCGCCGCTAAAAAGACCTTTTTTTGTCATCTCGAGCGGGCTTCAGCCCGCGAGAGATCTGCGTTTCCGGCTTTTTCAGTAGCCTCTTCAGGCTACGGCAGGCTGGCGGCTTTGGACGGCCTGGGTCACTTGAAGGTAGATTTCGTTGAACCACTTCAGGCCGTCCCCGTCTATGCAGGTGTCATTGATGATCTGCATAGTTTGTAGAACATCTCGATGGATTGAGGGTTGGTCCTGACGGCCGCGAGCAGAGTCGGATCATAGGGGAACATGGCTGGCATTATAGACGCCCAAGGCGAGTCATCCCGCGGAATCGCGGTCCATGAAACCGTAGTCTCGGAAATAATTTCATTTTGCCCGCTCTCCGTACAGAGTCGAGCGACCCCATTTTCTTATCTAACAAAAAAGCAAGGCTGCCGGTAAACGGAGGAAGGTGTATAACGCATGGCCAAACCGACACTGCTGACTGTTGACGACGATCCCAACGTGTTGAAGGCGATTGAGAGGGACCTGCGGGCTCGATACGGCGAGAAATATCGCGTGCTGCGCGCGAACTCTGGCGATGCGGGCCTGGAAATACTGCGCGAACTCAGAGTCCGCAACGACGCCGTCGCGCTGCTGCTGGCCGATCAGCGCATGCCGCAGATGGATGGCATTGGTTTCCTCAACGAGGCGCGCAAGGTTTATCCCGACGCCAAGCGGGCCCTGCTAACCGCGTACGCTGACACCGGCGCCGCTATCAACGCCATTAACGAGGTCAACGTTCATTACTTCTTCCTGAAGCCTTGGGACCCGCCGAGCCAGCATCTGTATCCGGTCATCGACGACCTGCTGGAAGACTGGACAGCGTCGTACCGACCGGCCTACGAGGGAATCCGCGTATTGGGCACGCGCTGGTCCTCGAAGGCGTACG
>OBLU010005895.1_pt1 | contig 10936 bp, 7 predicted proteins | sample 1518681 | NCBI WGS metagenome assembly OBLU01 (sample SAMEA3539304, study PRJEB22396) | soil metagenome | biome: tundra; feature: field; material: soil | place: USA | collected 2010-05 | depth 0.15 m
CCGGCGAGATGACCATCCGGAAAACATCCAAGCCGTGCATTGGTGGTGCAACTCCGAAAAGGGATCGAGCAGACTTGGCGACCCATGACCGCTTTGTGCACCGCTTTGCCGAGGCGCATGGAATGCGGACTTTGAGCAGGGAGGTATGCCAATTGTGTGCAGCGGATAACGACGGCGTTGCCGGGATGGGGAAACGCATGGAATATACTCCGACTCATCGACCGAATCCGAGATCACGCTAGCCGACGATCACCGCTGCCTTGTACGAGAGAGGATTCCTCGGACGAAGAAATAAACTTATAATGATTAGTGCGGCGAAAGGCATAAATTAGAGAACGTAGGGTTTCTTGCGGGCTGCGCGCAACTCTCAGGAGGATACCTCCTTGGTTGGCCGGGGGTGTCTCTGAGTTTGAGGCGGATCGATTCGTCATTGCGCTGCATGTATTGCGACCGCAAACCAAGAAGGGGCCGCTATTGGCTGAGCCACTCGCCGATGAAGTTTTAAGAAAAATCGACCAAGCTACCGACCTCTATTATCGTCTGGTCATCGTAGTGGCGCCATCCGGTGAGGGCAAGACCGCTGCGTTCCAGGAGGTCAAGCGGCGAACTGCGGCTGAACTGGTAAATGTCAACCTCGAACTTGCGCGTCGCATGCTCGAATTCACCGAACGCCAACGCGCATTGCAGTTGCCTCGCCTTCTTGCAGACATCGTGGGCGCGACGGCAGGCGATGTGGTCCTGCTGGACAACATCGAGATCCTTTTTGATATCACGCTCAAGCAGGACCCGCTGCGCATGTTGCAGGGAATTTCTCGAAGCAAGACTGTGGTTGCGGCGTGGAGCGGCTCGGTCGCCAAACAGCGCCTGATCTACGCGACGCCGGGGCATTCTGAACACAGAAGTTACCCAATACGAGATTTCTTGGTGGTGACGCTGGAGGACATGGCATGAAGGCATGGGAACTGAGCGCTTGGTGGCAGAAGCGATGAAATACGGAGACCTGATCCAATTTGAACCGATCGAATCCGTAGTCCAACTCCGAGATGCTGATGAGGCCGCTGCTGCCCGACAACTTGTCCGGACCTACGTCATTTCCGAGGAGATGGCCGATAGGCTGGTTCACCTCGTCATTCCGCAGCTTCAGTTCGACCAGCCGATCGATAACAAGGGGCTTTTGGTAGTCGGCAATTACGGCACCGGTAAATCCCACCTCATGTCGGTGATCTCTGCCCTAGCAGAAAATGGCGACCTCGCGACACATTTGAATGACAAGGCTGTTGCGAAGGCGGCAGTCAAGATCAGCGGACGCTTCAAGGTCGTCAGGACCGAAATCGGCGCTACCACCATGTCCCTCCGCGAAATCTTGGTGTCAGAACTGGAAGAGCACCTAGCGGCTATGGGTGTTGCTTATTCCTTTCCACCTGCAGATAAAGTCTCCAACAACAAGCGCAGCTTCGAAGAGATGATGACCGCGTTCCACCAGAAGTATCCCGATCACGGACTCCTGCTGGTGGTGGACGAACTGCTCGACTACCTGCGTACCCGTAAGGACCAGGAACTGATTCTCGACCTCAATTTCTTGCGCGAGATCGGCGAGGTCTGCAAGGACCTGCGTCTCCGCTTCATCGCAGGCGTCCAGGAAGCAATTTTCGACAGTCCGCGATTCTCGTTTGTTTCCGACAGCATTCGCAGGGTGAAGGACCGTTTCGAGCAGATTCTTATTGCCCGCAAAGACGTCAAATTCGTGGTGGCCGAGAGGCTTCTCAAGAAGACCCCCGACCAGCAGATTCGAATTCGAGAGTACCTGACCCCCTACGCCAAGTTTTATGGTCACATGAACGAGCGTATGGACGACTTCGTACGCCTCTTTCCGGTGCATCCCGACTATATCGACACCTTTGAACGGGTCACTGCGGTCGAAAAGCGCGAGGTGCTCAAGACCCTTTCCCTAGCCATGAAGAAGCTGCTTGGCCAGAACGTGCCTGATGATCGGCCCGGCGTTATTGGCTACGACGGGTACTGGGCGACGCTACGCGAGAACCCGTCCTTCCGCGCCGTGCCAGACATCAAGGCGGTCATCGACTGCAGTCAGGTGTTAGAGTCACGCATCCAGCAGGCCTTCACTCGCCCGGCTTATAAGCCGATGGCAACTCAGCTTATCCATGCGCTATCCGTCCACCGCCTCACGACTGGCGATATTTACTCCCCACTGGGCGCAACGGCGGAGGAATTGCGGGACGGCCTCTGCCTCTTTCAGCCTGGCATCGAGCAATTGGGCGGAGATCCGGCCAACGATCTGCTATCTCAAGTGGAAACCGTCCTCCGCGAAATCCACAAAACAGTAAGCGGCCAATTCATTTCTTCCAATCCAGCCCAGAACGCGATCTCTTCCAACTTCAGCCGCAATTGTTCCTCTTCACGATGTCTATTCTTACGCGCGCTGAGGACAACACAGACCGGCGTTATGAGCTTACGATTTCACGAAGTGCAACTGGCGCTTCCAAAATAGCCAACCTCCAGGTGGAAGAACCGGATAGCGAAATCGCCCGAGCTAGTCTTGAATATGACATTGTCCTAGATGAGAACTCCCTAGAAGAACTGCGTGAAGAAGTGCTCACCGCCGAGCCGGTCGGATGTGTCCTGCGACATTTTCTGCCTAATCGACTTTCTGTGCGGATCAATCTGGTCGAGGAGATAGCCCGGTGGATTCGCATGGTGCTCATTGACGAAGTGCCGAGATACCGTCGCGCTCCGTTTTTGAACCGCGAGCTGGTTATTCCAGGTGCCGTCATTGACCAACTTCGATCAAAGCTAGGCGACAAATACAGAGCTCTGTTTGATAGACAATCGGCTCTTTTCGGGGCCGGGTCAGGGATGCCGGTTCCCGAATGGGCAGACCGCATCCGACAGATGACATTCGACAAGAGACGCGAGTTACGGCGTTCTCTGGCTGATTGGCCGGAGCTTCAGGCAATAATTGTGAATTCCCTAAGATCAGAGCGGAAGGAAAGCGAGTATCAGTACCAATTGCTCCCGTATCGTCTTCCTGCAGACTTGATGAACGCTTCGGCCTACTTGACCACGTTCTTCTCTAGTTCTGTGAAATACCTCGGGCCGCTACGTGACGAGCCTAAGCCACTGTACCCATTGGCAGCGCATGCGGATCCGACAGATGTTGGCCTTCGGGGTGAAATGACCGCGGCTGTCCTGAACCTGCACCGCGAACGGAAGATCCGATACATCCCATCGTCGGAGTTCGGAAAGCAGCCGTTTAAGCCAAGCGCTGTTGTGCGCTCACTTGAGGTGGCTGTCAATGACTGGCTGAAGTATCTCGGCGTGGCCGAGACGGCCCGCAGCGTGGACAAGGGAAAGCTGGGGCATGAACTAAAGGTCTCACTGGCTGAGGGCCGGCCTAATCAGGACCTCACCCATGTCGGCGTAGGAGTTAGCCAAGTCCTCCCGATCCTGGTCATGTCCCTCATTGCCGATCGAGATGCCACGCTCATTTTTGAGCAGCCGGAGCTCCACCTCCACCCAAAGGTGCAAACTCGGCTTGCCGACTTCTTCTTATCGATTGTGTTGACCGGCAAACAGTGTTTGATAGAGACACACAGCGAGTACCTAATCAATCGACTCCGATATAGGGCAGCAGCGGATGATCAGGGGAACCGCGTAACTAAGAATCTGAGAGTGTATTTTGTAGAAAAAGCGGATGGTTCATCGGAGTTTCGGGAGGTTAAGGTAAACGAATACGGTGCAATTCTAGACTGGCCAGAAGGTTTTTTTGATCAGAGCCAGTTTGAGTCGGAAGCCATTCTCCGCGCCGCAGCAGCCAAGAAACAGGTCCAAAGGGGGGAGTAGGCCATGCCAAGCGTGACCATAGACGCAGGGGTATTGGCAGCTCCGCCCGAAAATGGCTCTGCTGAAGACGTCCATCACTATGTTGAGACGCTGCTAGATTGGAGCCAACTGCTCGAAGAACCCTGGGTGGCAATCTATATGAGCGAGCGGGCCTCAGAAGTACTTTTTGCTGAGGGCTTGTATCCACTTCGCGATCAACTCAGACTCCTTTTCGCCAAGAACGGTATAGTTGAATACGACGTCAACACGGTTGCTCAGGTTGTAAACCGACTACTTCAGTCGACTCCGTCATTCGAGACGTATTTCTCGATTCGGGATGTTCTGGCCGAAGAAGTGACAACGGCGCCAGATGTTCTGCGACTCTGTTCGGGAACCAAACTGCAGTCTGATCTGACAAGGTGTATCGTCCTAATCGCTCTTTTGAGAAAGCATTGCCAAGAACCCGTAAGCGATCATTCACTGATTCTTAGAAAAGCTCCCAGTAGCACCGTGCGGGTGCGAGCACAGATCCATTTCCTTGAGCACGACCGGACTGATATCACAATGCCACCTGCTCCTCCAGAGTATTTTGAAGGGGACGTCTTGGTATGCGACAACTTCAGAGGGTTAATCGAGTGCTTGGACGAAGCAACAATTCTACTCAAAGCTACTGATGGTATTGGTATTGAGACCGCGATTCAGATAGCCGTCTACAAGTGTCGCTTGGAGTGTGGAACAAATCCAGAATGGGATGATGTTCCAACCCACCGAGTCGGCCATGCATTTCGATCATCGCTTGTCAGAATCCATCCGACTCAAGAAATGGCGAACAAACTCCTCAGATCAATCGTTGAGACGCTTGCGAAAACGAACATGGCGGCAATTCATTGGCTGAGGACGGGACCTGGTGGAAATGATCCGCAACGCCTTCGAGGAAGTGATCGAGCGAAGGCATGGCGTAGAGATATTGATCGCGATCATCATCTTCACTACTGGGATTGCGAGAATGGCTGCGTGGAGATCGCATCTATAAGTTTTCCGCATAACGACTTCGCGATACCCGAGTAAAGGCATAACGCCATGTGGGCATACAGTGAAGATTATGGGCAAATCTGCCAAGTCATTGAAACCCAGACACTCTGGGGTGAGACGACATGTAAGGTGTGTCTTCCCAGCCGAGATACTGTGGTCCGCATACCGGCTGTCAGGCTCAAAAGCCTAGACGACGCGCATATTTGTTCTGTCGAAGCAATTGCTTATGTTACCGCCGCCGCGCGTGTGGCCGATGCCCTGACACAAGATTTCCTTCTCGCGCCAATCGAGTCCACAGTAATGCCTCTTCCGCACCAGCTCCGTGCCTTGTCCCGGGCCATCGCTAACGATCGAGTGCGCTATTTACTGGCGGATGAGGTCGGCTTGGGCAAGACCATCGAGGCCGGTCTCATCATGCGCGAGCTAAAACTCCGTGGGCTGGCCAAGAGGACACTGATCATCGCACCGAAGGGGCTTGTGAGCCAATGGGGGAGCGAAATGCGCTTCCACTTCGGTGAGACACTCCAGCTTGTGTTGCCCGAGGACCTAAAGACGCTGAAGCGGATGGCGCCAAGAACGGATGCGGAAGACGGAGAGAGGGACAACCACGATCCTATCCCCGCCAACTCGTGGCAATTATTCTCGCAGGTGGTCGTGCCTCTCGATTCGGTCAAGCCCTTGGAGAAACGGCGCGGATGGACCTCCGCCCAAGTCGGTGAGCACAACAGGGAACGATTTGAGGATTTGATCTCCGCTGGCTGGGATCTCGTTATTGTCGATGAAGCGCACCGTCTCGGTGGTAGCACCGACCAGGTAGCCCGTTTCAAACTAGGACGGGGACTGGCCGAAGCTGCGCCATATTTCCTGCTACTTTCGGCCACCCCACACCAGGGCAAGACTGATGCATTTCACCGCCTAATGTTTCTGATAGACGCTCAGGAGTTTCCGGACGTAAGCAGCGTCAACCGCGAGCGGGTGCAGCCGTATGTTATCCGTACTGAAAAGCGTCGTGCTATCGATGCTGAGGGCAGGCCGCTGTTCAAGCCTCGGCGTACGCAACTCATTCCTGTCCGCTGGGAAGAACGCCACCGAAAGCAGCAGCTACTCTATGACGCAGTCACGGGATATGTCCGTGATGGTTACAACCAAGCCATGCGGGAAAAGAGGAGCTACATCGGCTTTCTGATGATTCTAATGCAGCGCTTGGTGGTCTCCAGCACGAGCGCCATTCGCACAACGCTGGAAAGACGTCTCGAAGCGCTCGCCTCGCCCCAAGAGCAATTTACTCTGTTCCCGTCTACTCCCGAGGAAGAATGGGCGGACCTCGACGGCCAGGAGCAGATCGAGTTACTACTTCGCACTCGCATCAAAGCACTCAAGAACGAACGAGCCGAGGTCAAGCTGCTCTTAGACGCCGCAGTTCGTTGCGAGCAGAGTGGTCCAGATGCAAAAGCCGAGGCACTGCTCGACTGGCTCTACCGGCTCCAGTCCGAAGAGAGTGACCCGGAGCTCAAGGCTTTGGTATTTACGGAATTCGTGCCTACCCAAGAGATGCTGCGGCAGTTCCTGACTGACCGTGGTTTTTCGGTCGTTTGCTTGAACGGCTCAATGGACATGGAAGACCGCAAACGAGTCCAAGAAGCGTTCGCCAAGGATGTCCGCGTCCTTATCTCCACAGATGCTGGCGGGGAAGGATTGAACCTTCAGTTCTGCCACGTAGTGGTCAACTACGATATCCCCTGGAACCCGATGCGTCTTGAACAGAGGATCGGGCGGGTCGATCGCATCGGCCAAACTCATGCAGTTCGCGCGGTCAACTTTGTCTTCGAAGACTCAGTGGAGCATCGTGTGCGTGAAGTCCTGGAGCAGAAACTCGCTGTCATCTTTGAGGAGTTCGGCATTGATAAGACCGGCGACGTTCTGGACTCAGCCCAAGCCAACCAAATGTTCGACGAAATGTACGTCGAGGCGATTCTCAACCCTGAGAAGGTAGAAGACACCGTCGAGAACGTGACTGCGCGCTTGGAGGAGCAAGCTCGGGAAGCGCGCACAACCGCATCAATTCTTGGTACCACCGAGAATTTGGAGCCGGGTGAAGCTCAGAGGCTCCTGGCGCACCCCTTTCCTCATTGGGTCGAGCGCATGACCGTTAGCTATCTGAGAGCGAATGGCGGTAGCGCTGACAAAGGGAACCAGAGCTGGAACCTAACTTGGCCTGATGGCAAGAACTACGAGAACGTGGTTTTTACAGCTAAGGAGGCTGAGCAGATTCCGACTGCCCGGCACCTCACCTTGGAGGAGCCAAAAATTCGCGGCCTAGCAATGCGGCTTCCTCGCTTTGCTCCAGGACAGCCAGTTCCGATCGTGTCAATACCGGGTCTGTCCGAGCAAGTACGTGGTATCTGGTCTTTGTGGCGAATTGGAATTGCGAGCATGGACTGGAATCGCCGAAGGATTATGCCCCTCTTTCTTGCCGATAACGGCGCGGTCTTGATGCCAACAGCCAGACACATATGGGACCAACTACTCGTCACAAACGTGGGAGTCCACTCGAGTCTAGATAATAGTGTCTCGCAAACCGCCTTCACCAAGCTTCACAGCGTTGCTGAGGAGTACGGGAAGCCGATTTACGAAGCGCTAGTTCAAGAGCATCGGGCCCGTATCGTGCGCGAGCGAGAGAAAAACGACTACGCATTCGCTGCCCGCCGCAATGTCGTCCGGCGAATTGGCCTGCCTGAGGTTCGGGGCTATCGAATGAACCTGCTCGCGCAGGAAGAACTGGCATTCCATGAGCAGCTTGAGGTGAAGGCCCACGCATATCCCGAAATGGTGCCACTACTGGTGATCCGGGTGGACAGTGGTGGTTATGACTAACTGGCGCGATCAAATCCTGAAAGAGTTCATCCCTAACGTCGCACGCCTCACAATTGCGGCTGACCCAGATGGACTCCTGCTCGAAGAGGGCGTTCTCGAAGCAGTGCGCAAACGAGGATTCGAGATGATCCCGTTTGAAGACCACATTGCATTCCGTTATGCATATGAATCAAAGTTTCGATCGCACTGGGATCGCAGAGAAGAGACCGACTTAGTGGTCTTACTGCGGTCCCAGCGCAGGGATATCGTTAGCTTGCCATACGATCTTCTTCTCGCTGGTCGCACGCTATCCTTTAACCTGGCGGCCATCTTTCCAAACCTCAGCTATCCCGTCTTAGCTGCGTTGGACACGGGAGATCTTGATGCCCTGTACGAAGCTCAGAAACGCCATGCACCCGGTCAATTAGGAGACAATGCGACCAAGGAGTTCATTCTAAGGCACGTCTTTCAAATCGCGCCCGAGCTAATCACACAACCGACAGACCTCTTGCGTGTACTCCTCCGGCGCCATTATCGCGACCAAAAGATTCCTTCGATCCTGGACGAACGCCTCATCCAGTTATTAAGTCAAAGCGGTCTTTTCGACGAGTGGCCACTGGAGGACATCGTGTCCGACCGACAAGGCTTCTTTGCGTTTCTCCAAGAGCGTTGGCCCATCTTTCTTGATCACTTAGCGCAGAAGAGTGGAACAGTCGTCGGTGAACGCAAAAAGGCTTACGAACTGAGCATCGTAGGACCAGTCGAAGTTCCTTTTGATCATGATGACATCCGGGCCTACATTGACAAGCTGTTCGTCGAAGGACTGATGCAGCCTGTCGATTATGAACATGCAGGCATCCTAGCCGGCACTTGGGCTGGCGTTGGCGTGCGAACTGTCTCGATAAAAGGTAGCCTTCGTCGCATGGATAAGCTCATCGAGAGTTTACAAAAGACGATCCCTCCCGATGAGGCAAGGTACACCGACTGGATCCATTTCGCCCGTGGATGGGCCGAGCTAATTCTGTTATTGGCTGAACGAACCGAGATTATTTCCGGAGATTGCAGTAAGGACGTTCAAGGCTTACGTGAGCAGGTGGACCGGGCATTTGCGGCTTGGCTCCTCAAGCGGTACGCAGGACTTGTAAACCTGCCACCCGTGCCTCCGGTCATGCTGCATCACATCCCCCGTTTTCTTGCGCGCCAGATGAGTGCGAATCCCGACGCGAAGATCGCATTGATTGTGATGGATGGGCTCGCAATGGACCAGTGGCTCGTGGTCCGTAGCGTCCTCATTTCCAAGCAGTCTGGTTTGCGATTTCGTGAGCAGGGGATATTTGCTTGGATCCCTTCCCTCACATCCGTCTCGCGCCAAGCTACCTTCGCCGGGAAAGCTCCCATGTTCTTCCCTAACAGCATCCAAACCACAGACAAGGAGCCTGCACTATGGATGCAGTTTTGGGCGGACCAGGGTTTCGCACCCGACGAGGTCGTTTACATCAAGGGGTTGGGAGATGGAAGACTAGACGACGTTTCAGAATCGCTTTCTCATCCCATGGCAAAGGTCGCCGGACTCGTAGTGGATAAGGTCGACAAAATTATGCACGGCATGGAACTGGGAACCGCCGGAATGCACAACCAAGTGCGGCAGTGGGCCACGCAACCGTATTTGCGGACGCTACTCACATTGCTTCTGGACCGAGGCTTTCTTGTTTATCTGACTTCTGATCATGGAAACATAGAAGCAGTGGGTTGTGGTCGTCCGACGGAAGGGGCAGTGGCAGATATGCGGGGCGAGCGTGTCCGCATTTATCCGGATGCTGCGCTCCGAGATAGGGTCAAGGAGCGTTTCCCGACCGCACTCGAATGGGGGACGGCAGGCCTTCCAGATGACTACCTGGCCCTCCTTGCGCCTGCGCGACAAGCGTTCGTCCAGGAATTGCACCACACCGTATGTCACGGTGGTACTTCAGTCGAAGAACTGGTCGTCCCTCTGGTTCAAATCGAGAGGGTAGTTGAATGACTAAACGCAGTGACCAAATCGGCTTTAGTCAGCGCGTACGACTGGAGTGGCTCGAACAAACAGTAAACCTAGTGTTGGCGGGGAATGATAAGGCAGCAATCAATGATGCCTTGCAGGTGCTGCTGAAGGGCAAAGTGTCGGTGGGAGGGCAAGCCGAGCGCGGCAATCGGGAGAAAATCATCACGATTCTTTTGAAAGTATGGCAAACAGTTCCTAACGGACTTGAGCCCCTACGTGCCGAAGGGCTGGAACTTGTCAGCCGTCTTCCTCGGCGTGATCACTTGGCAATTCATTGGGGTATGGTGATGGCGGCCTACCCATTCTGGTCGGGCGTAGCGTCGCATGTTGGGCGACTGCTGAAACTGCAGGGCTCCGCTACTGCAGCCCATGTGCAACGTCGTGTGCGCGAGCAATACGGCGAACGTGAAACAGTCTCCCGAGCAGCCCGGCGCGTATTGCGTTCTTACCTGGATTGGGGCTTGCTTCAGCAGACCAGCGCGAAGGGGGTATACACAGCAGGAACGATTATCGCCGTCGACGATTCGATGCTAATCGCGTGGCTGGCGGAAGCGTCTCTACATGCTAGGAACAGTTCTTCAGTAACGGTAAGAGATCTGGTCGGTAGTCCCAACTTATTCCCCTTCCATATTCGTCTGCTGTCCGCCGAGAGCCTTGTAGTTGCGTCGTCCAGACTCGACCTAATTCGCCACGGATCAGACGAAAGCTTCGTCATGTTGCGGAATTCGGGCAGTGGGAAGGGTCGGGGTCTCTGAGTTCTACTTGTTGGCGGCATTCGCTGGTTTTTAGGTACCACCCTTGATCGACGTAATACAGGGCAGAACGCTTCGCACTTCGCCCCTCATGACGGGAATGCGATCCAGCGATTACCCGGCATTTTGGTGGGGAAAGACCGAATGGTCACGAGGAATAGCGGCGTGAGTCGCGCGCGAATATTTCGCTACCGAGCCTCGGCTCGTTGATTCGTAGTTGGCCGGAGCCTCCCATCCATCTTCACTCATGGCCCACAAGACATTCACACTGGAGGAAGAACCATGTTCACAGAACTGATGCCATTGCTGCGTCGACGCAGGCTGCTACTGACGATCTCCCTTGTTGAGGGCGATACGATCAGGGCTACCGTCGTTCCGCAGAAGGCGTCTGACACCGAAGACAACGCCCTCACCACCCCAT
>OBLU010005896.1_pt1 | contig 10935 bp, 4 predicted proteins | sample 1518681 | NCBI WGS metagenome assembly OBLU01 (sample SAMEA3539304, study PRJEB22396) | soil metagenome | biome: tundra; feature: field; material: soil | place: USA | collected 2010-05 | depth 0.15 m
CGCGGGGCTCTCCGGCTGGCGTCACAAAATGGGAGTGCCGGAGAAGAATTTCATCATCGAGACCAATGGTTCAGGCGTGGGCCTGATCGACTACGACAATGACGGCTGGCTGGATATCTACCTGGTGAACGGTTCAACCTTCAATGCGCTCGACGGCAAGGAGGAACCGCCGCACGCAGCCCTGTTCCACAACAATCACGACGGAACATTTACGGATGTGTCCGCCAAGGCAGGCGTAGCAAACGACCGCTGGGGATATGGCGTCAGCATTGCCGACTACGACAACGACGGCTGGCCCGATATATTTGTCGGCAACTACGGCAAGAACCGCCTCTACCACAACAATCACGATGGAACATTTACTGATGTGGCCGGGAAGGCCGGAGTAGAGCTAGGCAACTGGTCGACCGGCTCTGCATGGGGAGACTACGACGGCGACGGTCTTTTGGATTTATATGTTTCCGGCTATGTTCATTTCGATCGGGACAACCCGCCGATTTCCCGTTCCAAGGCAGTAGGATACTCCAGCTGCCTGTATCGGGGTGTTGAAGTAAATTGCGGACCACGCGGGTTGAAAGGCGAGCCCGACCATCTGTTCCACAACAACGGCGACGGAACTTTTACCGACGTGACCGCAAAGGCTGGCGTGGAGGACAAGGAACGCTATTACGGGTTCACTGCGATCTTTGTGGACATAAATGACGACGGCAAGCCGGACCTTGTCGTGGGCAACGACTCGGTGCCTAATTTTCTTTACATAAACAAGGGTGATGGTACCTTCGAAGACCAGAGCTATTTTTCAGGGTTCGCTCTGAATAGCGATGGGCGCGAGATCGCCTCAATGGGGATTGCCGAGGGCGATTACGAGAACAACGGCCGGGTCGACTTTTTCGTTACCGACTTTGGCGACGATTACAAGGTGCTTTACTACAACGACGGAGACGCGAGTTTCTCAGACGTGAGCTACAAGGCCGGCGTAGCACAGGTCACGATTCCGTTTGTCGGCTGGGGCGATGGATTCATAGACTACGACAACGACGGCTGGCTCGATCTCTTCATGGTCAACGGCAACGTCTATCCTCAGGTAGACCAGCACGATTGGGGCACGACGTTCGCCGAACGGTCGTTGCTCTTTCGCAACGTCCCGGTCGGAACAGGCAAGGAGCGGAAATTCGAATACATTCCTCCTGTCAAAGGATCGGGTCTGGCGGCAGTCATTCCGGCGCGTGGAGCGGCCTTTGGCGACCTTTTCAACGACGGCAAGATCGATGTCGTCATCAATCCCATTGACGGCCCGCCCGTATTGCTCCGTAATGTAAATCCCGATCATCATCACTGGGTGGAGATGAAGTTGGTGGGCGGGCCCAAAAGCCCCCGCGATGCTACCTGCGCCACCGCGTATCTGACAGCAAACGGGATGCGCCAGCGCCAGGATGTTCTGGCCAGTGGCAGCTACATTTCATCGAACGACCGACGTCTGCACTTTGGCCTGGGCGACGCCACCGACTCAGGGACGGTTGAGATTCATTGGCCCTCCGGGACCAGGGAAACGATCAAACTGCCTGCCGTAGACCGCATCTACACGATCACCGAAGGAAAAGGTATTGTGGGTGCGCTGTGCGGCGGCACGCCCTGTGCGGCCGCGTCTTCGTCTGGAGCGATTCCGCCGGTCGACGCGAATAGTCATCGATGAGTTGGACGTCCCACAGGAAGTTCTCACATGCGGCAAACATACTTGGAAGAGCGCAACCAAATAGGCCGCGCGATACATGACTCGTCTTCAAGTTTATGGCTGGCTTGAAGTCGCAACCGATGTCTGAGGTTGGAAACTACCACCTCGTTCCCGTTGCTTGCGCAGTGAATCTTCTCGTTGTTTGCTTATGAGTACTTGAGTCTGCTGCGCTTCTTGTTCGGCTTTGTCACGGAGGCCGAGATGTTCATAGACCCGGCGCAGCTGATAATGACCCGCTGCAAATTGAGGATTCAACTCGATAACATGTTCAAACGCCAGTCGAGCCTCTGGCCATTCCTCCCTGGAAGCGTAGAGCTTTCCGAGTTCAAGAGAAGGATCAGGAGAGTTGGGCTCCAATTGTGCTGCCTGCTTCAGTGCACCAAGAGCCTCCTGCTCTCGGCCCAGGCGACTCGCTAACAGACCGAAGTAATACTCCAGCAGGTAACGGCCAGGTCTCTTGGCACGCGCCGCTTCAAGGATGCGAATGGCCTCAGTGTCATTTGCCTGGCGTGCGTAGGTTTGTGCCAGGCCAACATATGCAGCATCGAGTTCTGGGTTTTCAGCCAGTGCGGCATGGAATGCCTCGCGTGCAGCGACATAGTCTCCCTTGATCATTTCCACTGCTCCGAGGCGCAGTTTCAGAGGTGAAGTTGCGGCAGTTTCCACCATGTTCGTTTGAATGAACTCGATCGCTTCGTCGTAGCGGTCCATGTCCATCAACAAGCGGGTGTAATCCAGAGTTCGATCTGGATTGGAGGGGTCGGCCACCGCGGCAGCACGATAAGCCTCCAAAGCCTCAGGCATCTTTTGCTGCGCTTCGAACGCCGAACCAAGGAACATGAGTGTGTCTGCATGTGCTGGCTGTTCCGTGTGCAACGCAGTAAGGAGCGTTGATGCCTCCGCTGGCTGGCCGTCGTAGAGTAGCGCCAGCGCAAGGTTGTAACGATTTCCCCATGACGGGTCTAATTTTGCAATTCGCTGGAAGCAATGCACCGCTTGCTCATGGAACCCGCGCCGGCTAAGGAGTACGGCGATCGAATATTCTCGTTCCGATGAAACTTGGTTGGTCTCCTCCATGCGCTTTACTCGGGTGGTGGCATCATCCACGCGCCCAAGGCGAATGTATGCCTCGACCAAACCTGCGCCGGCTTCCTGATCGTTGTCAATCAACTGGCCCGCATGGGAGGCCTGGTCAACTGCTTCAGCATCACGATCCGTGACAAGCGCGAGCAACGATAGATAGTAGTGCGCAAAGGGATCTCCCGGACTCAGGCGGGATGCTTCGCGCAGTTCCGGCTCTGCACCAGCATAGTCTTTCGCGGTGAGCAGATTGTAGCCAAGATTGCGGTGAGGCGCCGCCTGCGAAGGGTCAAGGCGAATCGCGTTGCGGTAGTGAGTGGCGGCAGTGTCGGGGTGGCCGAGCTTGGTCTCTGTAATTCCGAGCAGGTTCTCAATCGTGGCATTGCGCGGCGAATCGCGATGTGCTTCCTCCAACTTGATCAACGCCTGATCGTAATGTCCCTCGCGGATCAGCGTCACACCCTGGTCCAATTCCGTGGGTTGAGCCCACAGTGAAGTAGCGAGGGCGAATAAAAGAATCGCCGGTGCGATGGTCCAATACCGCTTCATTGCTTCTCCGCACCGTCGGTGTGTTCTTCGCTGGAGGGCGAGGCAGATGCTTCGCTCTTGATGGCGCGCACCTGGGCGAACATTTCAGCGGCCTCGGCAGTCTTGCCCTCCGCGCGCAAAACCTGCCCAAGCTGATAGTGCGAGGAGCCGTCATGGTCATGCGCGAGCCCCCGTCTAAGCATCTCCTCGGCGCGGGCGTAGTTCTTCTGGGTTGCGTACGCATGCCCTAATTGCGAGTAGGCCGGCCAAAGATCAGGCTTGCTGCGTATCGCCAACTCCAGATGCGGAATCGCTTCCTCGATACGATCTTCGGCCACCAACACGGCGCCAAGTTCTCCGTTGGCCTCGGGATGACCGGGGTCTAGTTCCAATTGCCGCGTCAACTCCATTAGCGAGTGGTCTGCATCGCCATGCTTCCAATAAATGTGACCGAGCCAGAAGTGCACGTCGGGGAGATTCGGTCGAGCCGCAGCAACGGCAAGATACTCCGTGAGTGCTTTGTCATCTTCCTCGCGGTCGGCATAGAGCTGGCCGAGGAGTTGATGCACGTGATAAGAATCCGGCGCTACAACAAGCAGACGGGCAATTTGATCCATGGAGATTTGACGCCGCGTAAAAACCAAGTCATAGCGTGCGGAATAATCGCGGGGATGAATTGCCAGCCAGCGAAGAAGCGCTGCCTCGGCGGCATCAAAGTGATGTTGGTGCAACGCATCCTTCGCCTGGGCAAGTGCATTGACAAACGGCCGTGAGACTGGAGGAGCAAAGGCAAGTTGTTTGTAAGCTCGCTCCGCTGCGTCAAAGTTACCTGACCGCGCGTACAAGGCCGCGAGTGTAACCATTCCTGCGGGAGTTGGCGTCTGCATCGCTTCCAGATCTTCTGCTGCTTTGCGGCATATTCCAAGAAGCACAGCATCTGCGCTATTGCCATTCATTCGGTCATTCGCAGGAAGCCCCAGCGCATCGAGCGCATCGCTCCGGTCTCTTTCCATGGCTTGATTTATCCGGGAGAGGCCCTCTGCTTGTTTTCCGCCAAGAACCAACAACTCTCCACTGCGAGCCAGCACGGCAGCAGAACTCGGTGCTAATGCCGCCGCTTGATCCAACTGCATCTGCGCGGCGTCCAGGTTCGCTTCCTGAAGAAGAACTTCCGCTAGTTCCAGATGCGCGTCCACCGAGTGCGGGTCACGCGCGACGGCACGGCGGAGATGGCCTTCGGCCTTGGTCCAATCGCGATCTGCTGCATACGCACTTGCGTAAATCCGATCGGAGATGGCTGTTCCTGTGGAGTCCCCGAGAAGCTGCTCCGACTGCTGCTTGGCGGCTTTGCCGTAGGCCTCGCCAAGTGCAAAGAGCAGATCTGGATCGTCGGGGAATTGCGTAGCGGCCTTGCGCAATTGAAGCAAAGCCGCATCCATTTGTCCTGCATCCCAGAGCGCGGTCCCCAGCCAGCTCTGGCCTATTTTATCCTTCGGATCAAGTCGTATCGCCTCGCGCAAGTGAGTCACACCCTGCGCCGGGTGGTTCAGTCTCACTTCGTCAATTCCCAGCCAAAGATCCACGCCACGCATTCCGGGCCTTAGCTTGTCAGCCGAAGCAAGAGCCGTTGCGGAATTCTCGAATTCTCCTTGAGCATAGTAGGCGAGCCCCAGGTTTACATAAACCTCGGGCAATCGGGGCTGGAGCCGCAAGACTTGCTGATACTCGGCAACCGCGTCATCAAGCTGCCCGCGTTGCTGTGCCTGCTGCGCGGCAAGGAAGTGTGCCTGCACCTGATCCTGGATCTGCGAATTGGCCACCTGTGCGGCGCCGCCTGACGAGAGCAGGCATGCAATCGGAATTACTAAAGCGAAAGCCAGAAATCGCCGGCTACGGATGCGAAACATGGATTGATAGTAGTTTATCTTCACGTCACTGAATGCCTTTGCGTGATTCTGTCCGCTGATTTTTTCGAATGGAGCGATCATCTTGCTTTCTGGTTTGTGTTGCGCACAAAAAATGAAATTCTCCCGGACCTCGTTGAAGAGGTCCGGGAGTGTTGGTTTTTTCAGGCGTCAAACGCAACAGGGCTGATTTGCTCGGTAGCGTCAGAAGGTAACTCGCAGGGACCCCTGGATGTTTCTCGGGCCATAGGCAAGGCCCCCAGCGTTGCCGAAGTTTGTGTTGGTATTAACCAGCGGGCTGCAGGTTTGTGTCGCCGAAGTGCTGCAACTCACTGACGTGTCAAAGCCGGTGAAGCGGTGTCGGTTGAATAGATCGAAGAACTCCACGCGGAAGTCGGTGTGGACCCGTTCGGTGAACATGGGGATGGCCTTGGTGACGTTGAAGTCCTCGCTCGTGTTGAAGAGTTCGCGTACGCCAAGTGCTTTGGGCGCGTTGCCAAACGTGAAGTTGGCGGCCGGAGTAAAGGCAGCCTGGTTTAGGAGGCGGCTCTTGCCCCAGACATATTTGCCGTTGAGCGCGCCAATCTTCTGTCCGGCAGCGCTGTTGGGACGGCCGTGTGCATTGCCGGTTGCGCCCTCGGGGCCCGCGAAGATGCCCGAAGTCCAGCCCGACGTGGATACGCTGAGTGGGGTGCCGCTTTGGTACTTCTGAACGGCTGCAACCTGCCATCCACCGGCCAGCACGTTGACAGCTCCACTGTGATTGGCAAACTGCTTGCCCTTGCCGAAGGGCAAATCGTAAGTCCAGGCCAGAACAACGCGTTGCGGAATGTCAAACGAGCTGAGAGCCTTCTCGGCCTTCAGATTGTAGACGTTCAGCGCGCCGGCATTCCCGTTCCCTTCCCAGCCGGCCTCGCTCGGATACTCCGAGTCCGCATTGGTCAGGTTTTTTGACCAGCTGTAGCTGGCCAACACTGTCAGCCCAGCGCTGGTACGCTTGGTGACCTGAGCCTGCATGGCGTTGTAAGTGTAATCGCCGAAGGGGTCGTCCATGGTTGCTGAATCCACCGAGACGGTTCCATACTGCGGGAAGGGACGCAGGGCCTGAGAAACGGTGCCGGTGAAGCCGGCATAGGGTGCTGCAACTACGCTCTGGCCCGCACACGCTGGGTTGCCGACCTGTGACGTGATGTTCACTTGCAAACATGCGCCGCGGGACAAATTGCTCGGATTGCCCTGGTTGGGGTCATGCAGGAATGACTGCAGGTGGTCGCCATGACCGCCAACGTAGGCCACGTCCACAATGGTCTGGAGGGGTAGCTGGCGCTGAATATCGAGGGTCCAGTTTTGGATGGTCCCGGGGCGGTCTACCTTCGACTCGATGAAGAGGGCGTTGCCCTGCCCGTTCATGACCGTTGGGTCGATGAATGGAGGCAGTTTGCCGGGATAGGCGCTGATCTTCGAGAGCACAGCTACCGGGGTTTGAACGCTGGCCGCTGTGGGGTAGGTGAAGCTGGAGAAGAAGCCCTGGCTGTCGTTCTCGGCGAAGCCACCGACGCGCTGGGTCGAGAAGTAAATCCCATAGCCGGCGCGGATGACGGTGTTCGGATCGACCGAATAGGAGAGGCCCACGCGTGGACCGAAGGCCTTTTTGAAGATTGACTGCGGGGTGCTGCCGCCGAGGCGTCCCGTGCCGCTGCCTTCGAAGACGTAAGCGCCCGGACGGCCGCCTGCCCCTGGGTTCGCGAGGGTTGGGTCCACAAAGGACACACGGTTCTGCGCCTCTGTCACCGGGATTGGTATGTCATAACGCAGGCCAAGGTTGAGTGTGAGCTTGCTGTTGATCTTCCAGTCGTCGGCTGCAAAGACGGCAACATACTTGGCGCGCCATCCGTTGGCCTGGGGAATGGAAATATACGCATTGGAGGCTGCGCCTAGATAGAAGCTGGCGAAGCCAAAGCCTGAGTTGGTGTCAGACGGAGCGCTGGTGGGGCCCTGGGTGAAGTTGAACTGGCCGGCGCTGCCGGTCAGAATATTCAGGTTGAACTGCGCGGCGCGAAATTCGCCGCCGAACCGGAAGCTGTGACGGCCCTTCTGCCAAGAGATCGCGTCGTCATATTGAAAGACGTTGTCGTTAAACGAGCTGGCGCCATCGCTTGGGGTGTTGATGCCATTGCCGGGATAGTTATAGTCGAAGCGAGGAAAGACCTTGTCACCTACGCCCTTGAGGCCGAACTTGGTTGCCCAGTTACCGCCAAATCCGCCGTTGCCCGAGCCCTCGACGCGATGACGGCGAGTGTAGCCGGCGTTGAAGTGGTTGAGCATGGTGGACGAGATAAAGTAGTCATAGCCCAGACGCAGATATTTGTTGCCCTGCGTGTTGCCGCCGTCGTAAAGCGACCCGAGGCTTTGGGTGCTGATGTAAGGCATGTTGCCGGTGAAGTAACTGGCTGAGATCTTGTTGTGCGCGTTGATGTTCTCGTCGATGCGGACGCTCCACATGTCGGCTTGCTGGTGGTTGGAACTAACATCATTGATGTTGAAGTAAGGGCTGGTGGCGGTGGAGGAGGGCATGACCTTGGAGGCTGCGACAAAGACCGGATCTGCGGCCCCGGTGATTTTGTTGTTTGGATAAGCCTGGCACGGCTTTCCCTGGTTGGCGCCAGTGCAGGTCGAGTAGTCATAAAGGATATGGGCCTGGAAGTTCTGGCCGTTGACGGTCACAGGCGTTAAGAGGGACGAGAAGTCCCCGCCGAGCATGGCCTGCGTGGGCGCCGATAGCAACGATACGCCGCCATTGACTTGCCGGAAGCCCTCGTAATTGAAGAAGAAGAAGGTCTTGTCTTTGCCGTTGTAAAGCCAGGGAACGCGCACCGGCCCGCCAACGCTGGCGCCAAAGTCGTTCTGCGTGTCGAGCGGCTTGGTTGTTGACTTCGGCCCGAAGACGGCGTTTTGGTAATTGTTGAGCCAGCTGTTGGCATCCAGGACGCGGTTCTTGAGCAAATCGTAAGCCGAGCCGTGAAAGGTGTTCGTTCCTTGCTTGGAGGAGAGATTGACCACGCCGCCGCTTGCGCTTCCAAATTGGGCGTCGAAGGTGTTGGTCATGACCTTGAACTCGGCGACGGCCTCGACGCTGAAGCCATAGGTGACCTGCATGTTGGCCGATGCCAGCTCGGTCGTGGAACCGTCCAGAAGAATGTCGCCGCCGCCCTGTTGTCCGCCGCTGAGCTTAAAGGCTCCGGAGGGTGGCGAGGAGGGGTTGTTGGACATGGCGCCGGCGAATCCGGGCGAGAGCGCCGCGAATTCCAGCGGGTTGCGGATCTCGCCGCCGAAGGGCAGCGGAAGCGAATCCAGTACCTGGGGCAACATGGAGAATCCGACATCAGAAGATTCGGACTCCAGGTGCGAGGCGTCGCTCGTAACGGTCACCGTGGCCTCGGCGGAACCAACCTTCAACTGAGCCGTGACGGTGGAAGTGCTGGCGACCTGCACGACGATGCCGACCTGACGGAATGATTGAAAGCCGGTCGCGTTAACTTCCAGTGTGTAAGTTCCCGGAGGGAGTTCGGGAAAAGTGAACAGACCCTCACTGCCAGACGCGCTGTTGTAGGAGCTTCCTGTCTGGGTCTCCGTGAGCACGATGGCTGCACCTTGAACTACGGAGCCATTCGTATCATTTATGGTGCCTGTTAACGTGCCTCTGCCCGATTGGGCAGGAGCTGAATGGCCAGTTACCAAGCCTAACGCCACCAACAGCAACATCAAGAGGCGCCAAGTTTGGCGAGCCCTGGGGTGATTGTGATTCATAGTGTCTCCTTCGAACGTTTGCATGGTTGTTAGGCCTCCATTGTGGTGACGGTGTGGCTGACGACGGGGGAGGTGCTGTTTCCCGCCGCGGCAAGACCCCTGAGGATCTGACCAGCCACCCGGATGGAAAATAACTGCAGTAGTGCAATTACAGGTAGGGCATATTTGAGTGCGGCCACGCCAGATCCCCAGTACGCAATGCCCAGGAATAGAAAGCATCCCAGGCCACGACCAAGAAACAGACCGAATTCGTGGTTGAAGATGTAGGCATACTCGTTGCGACCTTCGATATGGGAGACAACGTCCACTACCTGTAGTTGGATCGGGTAGTAGGCAAGATCCAACAAAGGCTTGGCCAGCAGCAAGCACCCGATAAAGACGAGCACGCCAACGGCGTTGAAAAGCAGGGTATTTGTGATTGCACCAAGAAAGAAAAGGATGAGTCCGAAGGAGAAGACGAGAATGCGATGCTTGGGCGCGGCCATGCGGCCGGCCAAATACATGAGGCACGCGGAGAATACTCCGCCGATTGCCTGCGTGGTGCCTAGAGTTCCCTCCTGGCCAACCAGCAACATAATGAGCATGGCAGGCGCCGTAACGATGTATCCCTGGGCCAAACCCTTAAGCAGCGCCAATTGCAGCATTCGCCACCACAGCGCATGGAAATGAAAGAAGACGAAGCGGGTGCGTTCCGGATCGCGGAAGGTACCGCGTTCGAGGATGCCGGCAGAAAGCACCGTCAATCCGAATACGACAATCGCGATGATGTGGTACGCCCGGTTGGCAACCCCACCCAGCCAACCGTAGAGTGCAGTACCGCTGATGAAGAAACCAATAAGCGCGGGTACCGCGACCGCGGCCAAAGACGCCAGGAAGTTCTCCACGCCGTAGTAATAATTCCGGTTACCGTCATTGGTGGCCGTTAACGCAAGGTATCCGCGGTTGGCCCAGAAGATTCCTGTGGCCAATCCCATGGTGAATCCAGATGTCGCCACGCCGATGGGAGTGAGGATGCTCAACTGCATCATCAGCATCATTGCCGCTCCCGAGAGCAGCATCCCGGCGGCATACAGATGCTTGGCTCCAACGCGGCCCAGAAGTTTCCCGTTTAGAAAGAACGCAAGTGGAGTGGCCGCATAGATCGACAACTGATACGTGACAACCTTGGATACGGCATGCGAGTTGCGCATCACATACGCTGCTACAAAGACCTCGATAACCGGAAGGACCAGGGCGTAGATCATGTTGGACACCATCAATACCTGCATGGAGTGGGAGCAGCGAAAGAAGACCTCAAACTCCTTTCGCAATTGGTTCATCCCCTGGCTCCTTTGGTTCGGGTGAGACCAGCGAGGATGCTCGAGATGGAGAGATGCGCGCCGCAGATCACGCTGTCGGCTGCGCCGTAATACATAGTGATGCGGTCTCCATCGACCAGATGGCCATTCGTGAAAATGACTTGTCCGAAGAATCCCTCCAACTCGTAGGGGGTTGAAGGCTCCATAATGGGCGTCTCAGACCGGGCCAGGACGCGCCACGGTTCATCGAGGTCGAGAAGAAGGGCGCCAAGGCAGTAGCGATTCTCTTTCGTCGCGCCGTGATAGATCTCCAGCCAGCCTTCAGCGGTCCTAATGGGTGCGGCTCCCGCACCAACCCTAGCGCTATCCCAGTACCCCTCACGGCTATGGGCCAGGCAGCGGTGCTGTCCCCAGTGAACAAGATCGGGCGATTCGGCCAGCCAAATGTAGTTGCCACCTAACTCCGGGCTGCTTGGCCGATGCAGGGCATAGTATTTGCCGCCGATTCGCTCGTCAAAGATGGCGCAATCCTTGTTGTGCGGGGCGAAAATCATGCCGACGTGTTCGAAGTCTTTCCAATCGCGCG
>OBLU010005897.1_pt1 | contig 10934 bp, 7 predicted proteins | sample 1518681 | NCBI WGS metagenome assembly OBLU01 (sample SAMEA3539304, study PRJEB22396) | soil metagenome | biome: tundra; feature: field; material: soil | place: USA | collected 2010-05 | depth 0.15 m
TCAATGCGGCGGCGATGATCGAGCGTGGCGAACTGGCGAACATTGTCAAACAGCGTTACGCGGGATGGCAAGGGGAGCTTGGCCGTGCCATTATCGACGGTGAAATGACCCTGGAATCGATTTCCGATGGCGCAGTTGCCGAAGGCGTCGCTCCGCAGCCGCGGTCCGGGCATCAGGAACTGATCGAGAACATTACGGCGAGGTACATCTAAGGCTGGGAAATCGGTTCGCCGTCGACCGCGATGCGATTATTTTGCCGCCGCCGCTGTATCTCGATACGGCACCAGAGACGGGCAGGTTCAGCAGGACGTAGTCGCCAAGTGGGCGGCCAACGCTCCCTGGCTTTTATCGATCAATACATCGGCAACTTGAAACAGTACAAAGCCATCGCCATCGACGTCGGCGATCAGGACGGATTGCGCGTCGACGCCAGGAAACTGCATGACATCCTCGACAGTTACGGCATTCCAAATGCTTTCGAGGTCTATCCCGGCACGCATACCAGCGCCGTCGCGGTCCAGTTCCAGAATTTCGTGATGCCGTTCTTCGGTAGAAACCTCTGCTCAGGGAGGATCTGCCAGTAACTTTCGCCCGCGCGATTATGGCCTGAGTCCGCTGGGTTTGAACTCGCCGCCCTTGATCAGAAGATTGAGTATTTCGCCGGTTCGCGCGGGGCAGGCCCGTCCTTTCTGGGGCGTCAGGTTGTCGTGCTCGGATTCGATCAGGGGGAGCGGTTCTTTAGAACCCGGAATCTGGTTCAGCGCGGTCCACACCCCGGCCGGGGGCGAGATCGTGTCGATGAAACCCATGCCTGCCATCACGGGCGCGTGAATGCGCGATGCGAAGTTGACCGGATCGAAATAGAGCGCGGTCTTCATCGCTTCGGCGTTGTCCGGCGGCCAACTGGGATACCCGGCCTTACGGCCGTGAAGATCTCCGTTGGTATCGGCGCTGGCCGGCACACAAACCAACACCGCGGTAATCTTCTCGGGACGCAGCCCCGCCAGGACGAGACTCTGTTGTCCACCCATACTGCCTCCGGTGAGGACGATCGTTTTGCCGTCCCAGTCGGGCCGCGTCAGCAGGTAATCCAGGGCCCGCGAGTCGCGCAGGTACATATTCAGGAAATACGATTTCTCCCGATCCGTGTTGCCGATGGCCTGATAGTTTTGCGGGATGCCGCCGGAGGGATCCGATGGCAGCTTGTCGTGCGAATCGACATTGACGAACAACCAGCCTTCCGCGGCACGCTGCGCAGCACCGTGCGCGTTCAATGCGTACACGCCGGCGTACTGCAATTGGATGAGCGCGGGAAATTTTCCTTCGCGGGCAGGCTTAGCAATGTAGCCGTGAGCTTTGGAACCGAGCGCGTCGAGGGCGAACATGTTCAATTCGACTCCCGGCACGTCAGTCGAAACCGGCGTCAGGACGGGGTTGATCGGAACCTTGGCCTGGGCGGCCAACTTGCCGTCCCAGAATGCGTCGAAGTCATCGGGCCGCGGTGTCGAAAGGCCGATTTTCGCGGGCGCCACCGCGGCGCCCACGGCGTAGAGTCCGTTATTGCGGCCGGTGTTGCCTCCGGTGTAAGCGGGCGCAGCGCCGGGTGCGTCCGGCGTCGGCGGGGCGAGGTTGGCGGACGGTTCCACGGCCACGTAGATCATTTCGGGCTGATCGCCGGTGATTTCAATCTTGTCCTTGCCGGAAGAAAGATCGAGCTTGCCTTCTTTGAGCACCACCGCGTTATTGCGTCGAATCGTCCACTTGTATGCGTACGTGGGTGTCGCCGGGCCGGGGGTCACAGTCCAGCCAACTGTTTCGCCGGTGTCATAAATGCCGCTGGCGTGATACGGCGTGAAGGTGAGCTGCCGCTCAATCGGCGCTCCCCGCTGGGCGAAACCGAGCGGGGCGGCGGACAGGATGGCGATCAGGAAGCTTGCACGGATGCGAATCATTTGCGGACCTCGCTCAAGCTTTGCGGTTGGCCGGGCGCCTGTGCCGGTTGTCCCAGCCAATACTGTACACGCTGGCAGAGTTCGATTGACTGCCTCGTGTCTATATGATATCCCTGTTTGCAGCTCTGAATAGCGAGTGATGGAATGCGTGTGCGCCGAGTAGCCACAGCGTCGCGTACGTGATCAAGGAGATCGTATGAAAGCAGCGTTTGCTTTGGTCCTGTTGGGTTGCGGAGTGTGCTGGGCCCAGGTCGCCGATGACTGCAAGCCTTCCGGGTTGAACATTCCCGAGGCAAAATACCCGTGCATTTATCCGGACAATCGCGCGATGTTTCGAGTCATAGCTCCCGATGCCCAAAAGGTTACGGTGCGTATCGGCCGCGGGTTCGATATGACGAAAGGCCCGGACGGCATATGGAGCGTCACTACGACACCGCTGATGGCCGGTTTCCATTACTACAGCCTGCAGATCGATGGCGCGACCGTTGCGGATCCGTCGACCATGACTTTCTTCGGATCGGGCTGGCAGAACAGTGGCATCGAAATCCCCGAGCCGGAAGCGGATGCAAGCTACTATCACGCGAAGGATGTGCCGCACGGTCACGTGAGCGAGCAATGGTATTTTCTACGATTACCAACAAGTGGCGCCGATGCTTCGTCTACACGCCGCCGGACTATGGGACGAACGTCCAAGGGAGTTACCCCGTCCTGTATTGCTCCACGGTTGGGGCGAAGATGAAACCGGCTGGTACACCCAGGGCCACGTGGATTTCATCATGGACAACCTGATCGCGGAGAAGAAGGCCAAGCCGATGATCATCGTGATGGACAATCTCAACGCGGTCAAGCCCGGCGAAAGCGCCACCCTGTTTGCTTCCCGCGGGTTGGTTCCGGCTCCGGGAACCGCGCCCCCAACCGGTGGTACACCGGGCGCGCCGGGTCGTGGCGCCGGGCCCGGCGGACGCGGCGGGTTCGACCTTTCGGGTTTCACCGACATGATGTTCACCGATTTGATTCCCATGATCGAACGGACTTATAGGGCGCTTCCAGGGCGCGAGAACCGGGCGATGGCGGGGCTGTCGATGGGTGGCATGCAGACGTTTACGACCGCGCTCAACAACCTCGACAAGTTTGCGTACCTGGGCGGATTTAGCGGAAGCTGCGGCGGCAGGGGCGGAGCTTTCGATCCGAAAACCAGCTGTGGTGGTGCATTCGCGGATCCAGCCGCATTCAACCAGAAGGTCAAAGTCCTATTCCTCGGAATCGGGTCCGCTGAAGGGCCGGGAACGAAGCAATTCAGCGACGCTCTGACCGCTGCCGGCGTTCACAATGTCTATTTCGAGTCGCCCGGTACCGCTCATGAATGGTTGACGTGGCGGCGCTGCTTGAACGACTTCGCTCCGCGGCTTTTCCGGTAGGCGACGCGGCGGCCCGACTAACTATCGTTGTGCCGCGGTCCTTTCAAACTCGATCGCATAGACGTGCCCCGCTTTGACGCTCACGCGCGCCAGGGAGTTATCCACTGCCGGCGCCGGAAGTTCCACGCGGCCGTCGCGGATACTCCGGATCTGCACGCCGGGAGCGATCCGCAGTTGCTGCACACTGTCCACCAAGGGCCTGAGCGTGGCGCTGGTGGGCAGGCCGTCCGCCCAGGCGAGATCGACCTCTACTCCTCCGCGCGCGCGTAATCCGGATACCCTTCCGCTTCTCCACGGCTTCGGCAGCGCCGGCAGCAGCTCGATTTCCCCGGCCTGGCTCTGCAAGAGCATCTCGGCGATCGCCGCGGTGGCGCCGAAGTTGCCGTCGATCTGGAACGGCGGGTGATTGTCGAACAAGTTCGGCAGAGTGGACCTGCGCAGCAGCGCCAGCAGGTTTTCGTAAGCCTTGTCGCTGTCGCCCAGACGCGTCCAGAAGTTGATAATCCAGGCGCGGCTCCAGCCAGTGTGGCCGCCGCCGTTGGCCAGACGGCGTTCGATGGTTGCACGGGCTGCTTGGGCCAGTTCGGGTGTCTTCTGGCGCGTGATCTGGCTGCCTGGGAAGAGGGCGAACAACTGCGACATGTGGCGGTGTCCGGGTTCGGTTTCCTCGTAGTCTTCGGGCCATTCCATGATCTGGCCGAATTTGCCGATGCGCAGCGGCAATAGCTTATCGCGGGCAGCCGCTACCTTGGCGCGGAAGTCGGCGTCGATGCCGAGAGTCTGGCTGGCTTCTGCTACGCGGTCGAAGAGCGCATACAGGATCTCGGTGTCCATGGTCGGTCCCATGGTGAGGGACGCTTTCTCGCCAGACGGCATCTGATATGTGTTCTCCGGCGAGATGGAGGGGCCGGTTACCAGATGGCCCTTGCCGTTCGGGACCAGGTAGTCGAGGAAGAACTGCGCTGCCTCCTTCATGAGCGGATAGCCGCGATCGGCGAGGAATTCCCGGTCGCGCGTGAAGTCGTAGTGCTCGGCCAGGTGGAGCGAGAGCCATGCCGCGCCCATAGGCCATATGCCCCAGGCCGCGCCGTCAATCGGAACGGCGTCTCCCCACAGGTCCGTGTTGTGATGCATGACGAATCCGCGGGCGTTGTAGTAGAACTTCGCCACCTGACGGCCGTTCTCGCGCCCGTTCTCGATCAGGCTGAACAGCGGATCGGTCAGTTCCGAGAGGTTGCAGGTTTCCGCCGGCCAGTAGTTCATTTCGGTGTTGATGTTGATGGTGTACTTGCTCCCCCAGGCCGGCGTCAGGCTGTCGTTCCATTTGCCCTGAAGGTTAGCCGCCATGCTGCCGGGCCGGCTGCTCGAGATCAGCAGGTATCTCCCGTACTGGAAATAGAGCGCCGCGAGGTCTTCGTCCGTCGAGCCTTTCTGAACGCGCAGGAGCCGCTCGTCGGTAGGGATGGCGCGGTCCGCGGCCTCCATCGGAAGCTCGAGATGCACTCGCCGGAAGAAGTGCTGGTAATCCGCTACGTGCTCCTTGCGGAGAACCTCATAGGGGCGGGCCGACGACGTGAGATCGCGCGCGCAGGCGGCGGCGAGGTCCTTCTCGCGATAGTCGGTGGCGGCCACGATCATGAGCGTCACGCTGTCGGCCGCGGTTACATCGAGGCGGTCGCCGGTGCTTTCCATGTGGCCGCCGGAAATCGAGGCTTTCATCTCGGCACGGAAGCGCACCCCGGTTTCGTGCTCTCCCGGGGCCTTCTTCGGCAGCGCCTGGCCGGTCATGATCAACCTGTCCGGCGCGGCTTCGGTGGCAGCGTCGGCGGGCCGGGTCATCGAGGCGTGGAATGAAATGCTGCCCGGCTTGTCGGCAGTGAGACGCACGACGATGCAATGGCACGGCGCGGAGGCAAAAGCTTCGCGCGTATAGCGGGTGCCGCCGGCCATATACTGCACGGACGCGATAGCCGTATCGAGGTCCAACTCGCGGCGGTAGCCGGATGACTCGGGGACTTCGCCGAAATCGAGCCAGAGGTCGCCGAGAGTCTCGTAAACGGGGAGTGCCCGGGGGATGCTGATCATGGTTCGATCCGCCAGCGCCTGCGCTTCCGCGGGGTGACCTTCCTCTAGCAAACGCCGAATCTCGGGAACGGATTTGGATGCTTCGGGGTTGCTCCGGTCGCGCTTATCGCCTGACCACACGGTGTCCTCGTTCAACTGCAGGTGCTCCTTACGGACGTCGCCAGACACCATGGCTGCGAGACGACCGTTGCCTATCGGCAAAGCCTGCACCCATTGCGCGGCGGCCTGCCGGTACCAAAGCTTGAGAGCGTTATCCTCCTGCGCATGGCACAGGCCGGAAAAGCCATATGCCCCGAGCACCCAGGCGGTCATCAAGAGGCGAAGTCGCATATACACCCTTTCGCGGTTACTTGCCGCTCAATTCGAGAACGGTGATGGAATTGGCCGGCACCGTCCGGGTGAACTCCGTGCCGAGGCCGGTCACGTCCGCCGTCACGGGCTCGATCTTATGCGGATCCGTAATCGAGTTGGTCTCGCTGGTATTGGCGGACGAAAGCGTGACGGTCTTACCCGCCTGCGCGATCGATGTTAGCCCGCTGATGGAGACGTTCACCTGCTGGGGCGTGCCTGAGCGGTTGACCATCTTCAAGTAGATGGTCCCGTTGGCGGTATCGCGCGTAGCGCTGAAGAACATCTCCGGTACGGGCGTAGGCATTGGTGTCGGGCGCGTCAGACCCGAGGTGTCGGCCGCGCGAGGGGCGCTTCCCGGGGGGCCACCCATACGGCGCGGCATCTGCTGCCACTCGCGGTAGGGAATCCCGGAAGCCACGATATTCAGAACCGAGTCCCCGACGTGATTGGCGAACATATGCTGCGCCCAATACGCCGGAGAGCCGTAGGCGGACATCGTGTTGTAACCGATCAGGTCGGTGGTCCACTGCATGGCGCCCGGGTTGACGTTGACCAATAGCGGCGCGTAGCAGTGCATCATCACCAGGTCGGCGTTGCGTTCCAGGCCCGCCATGTTGGCAGCATCGGCGATGGCAGCCTCCAGGTTGGGGGTCGGGGAGCCGACGCGGGTGGCCCACTCACCCACGAACACCTTTAGCCCGTTCCGCGGACGGCTGTCGTAGTCGTTGGCTTTCGCCGCCATTTCGCCGGAGCTGCGGTAGTAGTGGTCGTCATCCACATCCGGCGTGCGGGTGGTCAACGCATGGGCCGAAAAGCCCGCGCTATTGATTAGCAGCAGGTTGGGATACTGCGCCTTGATGGCGTCGTAGAACGCCGTGAATCGGGCGTCGTAGCTGCCCTTCTCCCGGTCGAAGTAGTCCTCGTTCCCGATTTCGACATAGCGCAGGTGGAAGGGCGCCGGGTGGCCGTCCCTTGCGCGGCGCGCGCCCCAGGTGGTATTGGTGTCGCCTGTCACGTACTCGATTTCTTCGAGCGCTTCCTTGACGAAAACGTCCAGTTCCGGGCCAGACCTCACCCTCTGGCCGCGTAGCGAGTAGCCCGCAAAAACGGCGAGCACGGGATCCATGTTCAAGTCTTCGCACCATGCGAGGTACTCGAGCAGACCCATGCCGTCCGAAGACCAGTAGCCCCACGCGTCGTCCATGTGGCCGGGGCGCTCCTCGATCGGACCAATCGTATTCTTCCAGTTGAAGCGCGTGTCGAACGTGTTGCCTTCCAGGTAGTTGCCGCCGGGGAAGCGCAGAAACTGCGGCTTCATGGCGGCCAGCAACTCCATAATGTCACGCCGGAAGCCGTTCACCCGGTTCTTATAGGTGGGCGGAAACAGCGAAGCGAACCCAAACCAGATCGTACCCGGCCGGTTCGCGCTGAGGACGAACTTGTTCCCGGCGGAAGCCTTCACGTTGCCCGTGGTGAGCGTGGCTTCGTATTTCTGCCAGCTTTCGGAGAGCTTCGGAACTGTCGCGGTAGCCGCGGCCATCGTCCCGTCGTTGCTCAAGATGGAGAGCGTTACGGCGCCCGAGAATCCCGCCGAGGCCTTGGCGTAAAACATGGCCTTGTAGGCGGTGTCCGGCTTGACCGGGATGCCCCAGAAGCCCTCGTTGGCGACGCCTACACTCTGATTACCGGAAGCCTTCGAGACGGTCAGTTTCAAACTGGCGGGAACGGCATTGTTCAGAGGGGTGGCAGTGTCGAGTTCCATCGATCCCACGCCGCCGCGCTCCTCGACCAGAGACCAATTCACCAAGTCCTTGGCCTCTTTCGAAGCCCTGGACTGCTCCGGGTTCTGGCGGTTCTGCCGAGCCGGAACCGTTTCCTTAAAGTTGCGGTTGCGGACCAATTCCGCATAAAGGCCGCCCTCGAACGCGTAGTTGATTTCCTCGGTCATCAGGCCGTGGAACGTGGGCGGCATCTTGGCCGTAATTTGATCCGCTTTGATCTGGAGGTTCACTCCGTTGCCGGTCTGAGCCGGCATCAGAGGTCCGGCAGTCAGCAGCAGGCAGAGCGAAACGGCGCCGCGACGCGGCGGCCCGTCTGAAATCGTTTGCACTTCGCATCTCCTCACGAGGGGTCTCGGCAATCGCTGTTTGCTAGCGACCCAGCGTATCACATGGATGGAGCGAACTCGGCCGGCGATGTGCAAGCGCTATCGGCCCCATGACTCTGTTTCGTTCTAAGAGAAACGGCGTCCATTAACTGCGGGAATGCCTATTTCTTCCTGGCGGTCTGAATTACGGCATCAAATGCCGGCTTGGGTTTGCCATCGCGATCGAACAGCAGCGGATAGTTGGTGCGGCCGCGGACGGGAAAATTGTTCTTCCACGAATCGCCATCGGTGACACCCCAGAAGGTGACGCGCGACATAACGTCGGCGTGCTTGACGAAGATGGCGAACAGGTCTGCGTAGCGCTTGGCAAGGGCCTCTTGAATATCCTCGGGCAGGCCGTTGACGTAGGGGTTGGCGCCGCCTGCGGACGTGGCCGAAACGTCCGCGGAGTTGCCGCGCCCGGCGGGCGGGAGCACGTCGACATCGAGCTCGCTGATGCTGATCTTCACACCCAGGGCGGCGAAGGCGTTGATAGTGTCTTCCTGTTGCTCGAGGGTGGGCCAGGCGAGTGAGTCGTGCCCTTGCAGGCCCATAGCCGCCACATTCACTCCGGCAGCTTGCAGCTTCTTGATCAGATCGACTGCGCCCTTCCGCTTGGCTTCGTTCTCGATGGAGTAGTCGTTGTAATAAAGCTCGCAATTGGGGTCGGCCGCGCGAGCGTACTGGAAGGCTTTTACCAGATAGTCCTCGCCGATAATGTTCAGCCATTGCGATTTGCGCAGCGTGCCGTCCTCATTGAGCACTTCGTTGACCACGTCCCATCCGCCGATTTTGCCTTTATAGCGCGTGACCACGGTGGTGATGTGTTCCTTCATGCGCTCCAGGAGTGCGTCGCGGGTGAGAGGCGCGCCTTTTTCGTCCTGGAAGACCCAGCGGGGCACCTGGCTGTGCCAAACCAGGTTGTGGCCCACGATGAACATCTTGTACTTCTGCCCGAAGGCCACGTACTCGTCGGCGGGTCCGAAATTATAGCCGTCCACCCGGGGATGGATCACTTGCCACTTCATGACGTTTTCGGGACTGATGGTGTTGAACTGCGCGGCGACGACCCCGGCCGCGCGCGGATCTTTCTCTTCGAACTGGCGTTGATTGAGCGCTGCGCCGACGCGGAAGAGACCGTGGAACGCGTCCTTCAGCGAAGGTTGCTGGGCGAAACCTACAGCGGCGAAAATGACAGTGAGGGGGATCAATCGATTGAACATAGGGTCCTCGAGACATCAAAATGCGGAGCAGTGTCGGCCTGAATGCTAAGCACTGGCGAATTTCGGGGAACAGGCTGATCGTCATGCGGATGCCCTCCAACGCGTGCGGCGTCTGCACCGCATTGGCTCGATAGCCGAAGGTCGAGAGCAGCCAACCGGCCATCGCGCCGCCGAGGCTCAGGCCTGATTTCAGTCCGAACAGGATCGTGGCATAAATCACCCCGGTGATCCGGCGTCCGGTCTTCCATTCCGAGTAATCGACGACATCGGCGAACATCGCCCAGATCGACGGAATGGTTGGCGCGTAGGTGAGGGCGCGGGCATATTCCGTGATGAACAAGCTTGGCTTTAGCCGGGTCGAACTTCCCATCGGCGTCGACCAGTGTGTCAGCCCTCTCGCGCCAGACGCACATCATCTGGGCGGCCTTCTTTTCCAAGGTCATTCGGGAAAGCAGATCTTTCGTTCGCCGGCTGGCAGCGCCGGGTTGCGATACGCGGGAGCGGGCGTTTTTTTAATGGAAACTTTGGTAGCCGAGGGCATGATTTGGGCGTCCCCTTGGGCGCTGAGACGAATTGATTCTGATATCAAACTATAACGGCATTAACTCAACGAAGCAACGCTTTTCCACGGACCCGCATCTTTGGCCGCGGTCAATTCCGTGCCGCTGGTTCAGAAGGCGGAGTCACACGGAAGCCGTTGAACCGGCTGTGGGGCAGATACGCCATTCCTGGACTGTGTCGTAGTCGCGGCCCGGGTCAGGGTATCAAATCGGCATCCTGCGGGCCCAGTACTACAGCCCCTTCGTAGACCCGGCCGCTGATCATCCCTTTGTGCCGGCCCTCGATCGGAATCCGCTGTTCGCTCTGGGTGGTGTTCACGTAAAGGGTCCGCCCATCCACAACCCTCGCGTACACTCCATCGGGAGTTCTGGGACCGGGTTCAAGGCCCGCCATTTTGTAAATGGAGTTGAGCACCGGCCCGATCGCCGGCGCCTTCGATTCGGTCGCCAGATAAATGGCGTTCCCCTTGCCGAACCTGTTGATCGTGACTGCCGGGGAATGCTCCGGCGTATTGGTAAATCGCGCCAAGACCCTGGCCGTCGAGGGCTCGAGCACTTCGTACCAGCGTACGCCGCTGGCGATGGATGCGCCGTCCAATCCGAACGTCAGGGGCGATTCAACCTCATAGAACTCGTTGGTCTTCAGTCCGAAGACGTCATTCAGGCGCCCCGGCAGGGGCGTCTCGAACCATTGGGCGTGCTCGTCGACCTTGGCCGACAACGCCGTCATCAGGACCGTGCCGCCGCCGCTCACGTAGTCGCGCAGCGCCTTCGCGCTTGCGGCGTCCATCAGGTAATCGGCCGGTACAATGACCAGCTTATAGCGCGCCAGGTCGTGATTGCCGGCATTGACGACGGCAACGTCCAGGTTGGCGCGGAACAACGGTTCGAACGCTTCTTCGACCTGTTTGGAATAAGGAGTTTTGAAGTATTGCCGCGTGGTGCTGGACGGTCCGTTCGGGTGCGCAGCGATGAAGGAATCGAAGGAATAGGCGATGGCCACCTGGGGGTGGGTATAGCGCGGAAATCCGAATTTCGAGATCCGCTGGAATTCCGAAGCAATCCGCGCAAACTCATCGACTTTCCACGATGGCGTTCCGTCGTGGTCCAGAAGTCCGAACAGCGCCTGCTCTTCGCCGCCAATATGGCTGTTGAAGGTCCACGCCAGAACTGCCTGCGCGCCGATCAAGAGGGCCTCG